>NODE-442-length-14837-cov-4.22169_pt1 | contig 14837 bp, 10 predicted proteins | sample MGYA00139097_ERZ477577 | MGnify/ENA metagenome assembly ERZ477577 | reverse complement strand
TTCCACTTTCCCTTTCAAGCTTTTTATTCACCCCTTCTAAATTCACTTCCTGCAATTTATTTTTCTTCTTAATATGTGTCAAACTCTTATTGATCACTATTCTTTTTAACCATGCACCAAAAGGCACTTCACCTTTAAAGCTATCCAGTTTTGTAAAGGCATTTAAAAAAGCCTCCTGCATAACATCTTCAGCATCATAAGTGTTCTGAAGAATTCTTAATGCTGCATTGAACATCGCCTTATAGTACAATTTGTATATCTCAAATTGTGCGGTAGCACTTCCTTTCTTACAAGCCTGTAACAGTTCGGTTATATGTGGTTGTTCTGTTTGCAATGTTGTGGTTCTATGTTAATGACAATTAATTTACTTTGGTGTTACACTTTGTACAAAATAAATTTACAATTTTTTATAAGATATTTATTTTCAACCTAATAATACCCATATGGATCATCCAGCAATTTTATTTTCAGATACTGATCCTTGGCACAGGAATTGACTATTAGATAAGACAAGGGGTGGGTTTTAAAACTCAACCCCCTATTTATGAGGTAATTGAAATAAGAGAAAATATACTTACTTAAATTGAGTTTGTATATATAATGCCAAAATGACTTAAATAAGGTATGAGCAGATCAAAATTTATAAATATTGACAATTTGTCACTTCAGAACATTCTAGACGAAGAAGCTGAGTTGATCCCGTTAATGACTCCTGAAGATGAAGAAGAGATAAGGAAAGAGGATGTTCCGGGTGTGCTACCCATACTTCCTTTGAGAAACACTGTATTGTTTCCAGGGGTCGTAATTCCGATTACAGCAGGAAGGGACCAATCGATCAAACTGATCAAAGAGGCGAATAAAGGAGACAAAACCATAGGTGTGGTTGCGCAAAAGAACGAAAGTACTGAAGACCCGGGTTACGATGATATTTTTCATATAGGAACCGTAGCCAGAATTCTCAAAATCCTGAAGATGCCTGATGGTAATACCATGGTCGTACTTCAGGGTAAAAAACGTTTTGAAATTGAAGAATTAGTGCAGGAAAAACCCTATCTAAAAGCCAAGGTAAAAGAGGTTGTTGAAACCCTGCCTGGTAAAATGGATACGGAATTCAATGCGATCATCGATTCTATAAAAGATATCTCTTTAAGGATCATTAAAGAAAATCCGAATTTACCTAGTGAAGCCTCTTTTGCCATAAAAAATATTCAGAGCAACTCTTTTCTGATCAATTTTGTTTCTTCAAATCTGAATCTGACTACAGAACAAAAGCAGGAGCTTTTAAATATCAATAGTCTTAAGAGCCGTGCTTTAGCTACGCTTAAGAAGATGAATAAAGAGTTGCAAAGACTTGAATTAAGCAATGATATTCAGTCAAAGGTGCGTGAAGACATGGACCAGCAACAAAGGGAATACTATTTGCACCAACAAATGAAAACCATTCAGGAAGAACTGGGTGGCGTCTCTCACGATGAAGAAATCGAAGAAATGAGGGAATTGGCGAAAAAGAAAAAATGGAGTAAAGAAGTTTCAGAAACCTTCGAGAAAGAGATTGGACGCTTACAAAGAATGAATCCACAAGTAGCTGAATATTCAGTGCAAAGGAATTATCTAGACCTTCTGTTGGAATTACCATGGCAAGAATATTCGACCGACCTTTTTGACTTAAAACGGGCGCAAAAGATATTGGACAGAGATCATTATGGTTTGGAAAAGGTCAAAAAAAGGATCATTGAACATCTGGCAGTACTCAAACTTAAAGGCGATATGAAATCTCCTATCATCTGTTTATACGGACCTCCGGGAGTTGGTAAAACCTCTCTGGGTAAATCCGTTGCAGAGTCATTGGGCAGGAAATATGTAAGAATGTCACTTGGAGGTCTAAGAGATGAAGCCGAAATTCGAGGCCATAGAAAAACATATATTGGTGCGTTGCCAGGAAGAATAATTCAAAGCATTAAAAAAGCAGAAACCTCCAATCCGGTGTTTGTACTTGACGAGATCGATAAATTAGGCTCAAGTCACAGTGGAGATCCATCTTCAGCGATGCTCGAGGTCCTTGATCCGGAACAAAATGCTGATTTTTATGACAATTATTTGGAAGTGGGATATGACCTGTCAAAGATCATGTTTATCGCTACAGCTAATAGTTTATCTACGATTCCATGGGCCCTTAGAGATAGAATGGAGATCATAAATGTAAGTGGTTATACGGTTGAGGAAAAAGTTGAGATCGGCAAGCGCCATCTGCTCCCTAAATTATTGAAAGAGCATGGCCTCACCTCATCGCATTTGAAGGTAGCTAAAAAACAACTTGAAAAAGTGGTCACAGGCTATACACGTGAATCAGGGGTTAGAGGTTTGGAAAAGAAACTGGCTCAAGTAGTGAGGTATGCAGCCAAGTCAATCGCTATGGACGAGGACTATAATGTAAAAATAACCGATCAGGATATCGAATCAATTTTAGGTCCGTCTCATATGGAAAGAGACAAATATGAAACCAATGAAATCCCTGGTGTTGTTACTGGTCTTGCCTGGACCAGTGTTGGTGGTGACATTCTTTTTATTGAATCGATCTTGTCCAAAGGTAAAGGTACTTTATCCATTACCGGTAATTTGGGTAAAGTCATGAAAGAATCGGCTACGATAGCACTCGAGTATATCAAAGCTAATCTGGATGAATTTGGAATTGATTATGACACTATTATAAATAATAATATCCATATTCATGTGCCTGAAGGTGCCACCCCTAAAGATGGACCAAGTGCAGGAATCACGATGCTTACCTCCTTGGTTTCAACACTCACCCAGCGTAAGGTAAGGGCTAAATTAGCCATGACTGGAGAAATTACACTTCGAGGTAAGGTGCTTCCTGTGGGGGGTATCAAAGAGAAAATATTGGCAGCAAAAAGGGCGAATATTAAGGAAATCATCTTGTGTGAAGAAAACCGAAAAGATATAGAAGAAATCAATCAAAAATATCTTAAAGGTTTGATTTTCCACTACGTAAACGATATGAAAGAGGTGATCGAGATTGCCCTGCTAAAGGAAAAGGTTAAGAATCCAAAAAAATTATCTTAACTCAAATTTAGATAGATGAGGGTCATTTTCACAAAATGATCCTCATTTTTTTTGCCTATATTTACGGTAAGGAGTAGATATAACCTTTGGTTTTTATTGCTAAGTTGATTTTACTTTACCTTTTACGAGTCCTTTTTCGTTTTAAGTTCGCTTTAGTGAAGAGCAATCTATCGAAAATTATCAAAAAATTCACCTCCTTTTATGAGCCTTCTTTTATTCAATAAGGTTCGCATATACAGCCAAAAAAATCAGATTGATGAAACCATTATATATTTTCTTCCTGCTATTCATTTCAACCTGTTCCTTATACAGCCAGAAACCGAAAAAAATTTTTAGATCAGATTCCATTCTTGAATTGACCCTTACTATGCCGTTAAGAGATGTCATTAATAACAGAACGGAACGACAGCAATATGAATCAACATTATCCTATATAGCAGATGGAGCAACATTTGAGCACCCCCTAAAGGTTAAGGTTAGAGGAAAAACAAGAGCTGCTAAGCAAATTTGCTCTTTTCCTCCATTGGAGCTTCAGTTCAACAAAAAGGATGTGGAAAATTCCATTTTTAAGGGCCAGAAAAAAATGAAGTTGGTAGCGCATTGTCAAGGCGATAGATCTTTTGAAGAGTTTGTTAAAAGGGAATATTTGATCTATAAAATGTATCAGCATATCAGTCCATATAGTTTCAATGTGAGACTTTGCCGAATTACCTATATTGATGTAAACAAACGAAAGCAGGGAAACATTCATTATGGATTCTTAATTGAGTCAATAAAAGATGTTGCCAAAAGAAATGATATGACAGTTTTTAAGGGTAAGATCAGAAATCAGGAAACATTGAATAAAGAGAATCTTGATAAGCTTGTATTCTTCCAGTTTTTAATAGGTAATCTGGATTGGTCCATTACAGAAAGGCATAACATGAAACTTATCATTGGAGACAAAGGCGCTTTGCCTATAGCTGTTCCGTATGATTTTGATTATTCGGGCTTAGTGAACACGCCTTATGCATTACCTCCCGAAGAACTTAACCTCCCAGATGTCAGAACAAGGTTATTCCGAGGATTCTGCAGAAGAGACAATTATCAGGAAACCATTAGTTTTTACATAGGTATTGAGAATGATTTACGCGATGAAGTCAATAATCTAAGTGTTCTAAATGGCAAAAGTGTAAGCAGTGTGAATAAATATATGGACAGTTTTTTTGAAAACTTAAATTCTGAGAAATATGTCGACAAAAAAATAAGCAGAGCTTGCAAGGTAAAACACAAACACGCTTATGAATATAACTAAAAAGATAATTCAACAAAGGGTGTTTATCGCTGCAGCTGTAGTTGTTGCCTTTATGATCATGAGCTTCCTTGGAAATTCTGATGACAATTCAAAGGAGCCCCAAAATGAATTAAAATATGAAGGAACTTATGGGTTATATGTTGAAAAAACAGATCATTATAATTTTCGTTGGATTACTCAATTAGAAGATGTAGGCCTTTATGAGGTGTTAAATCAATCTAAAAAAATTATAGCTACTGGTGAAACTGCTTTGTCAAAAACACACCGTATCGATCTTAAACCAGGAATTGAAGGGCCTCTTACTTTTAGGTTTGGAGGAAAAAACCAAGGAATGCATGAAATCAACATTAGAGAAAGCTTCGAACAAGAAAAAACCTCTTATAAAAAAGTTGACTCCCTTTATGTTGTTGGTGATATTCATGGAAGGTATGACCAAGTGACCAATCTCCTAATTAAGGCAAATATTATAGATAAGGAGATGAATTGGATTGCTGGCAGGGCACATATTGTTTTTTTAGGAGATGTGTTCGACAGAGGAGATGATGTGACCAAAGTGCTTTGGTTTATCCATGGGTTAGAAGAGCAAGCTGCATTAGCAGGTGGTAAAGTTCATTTGGTTTTAGGAAATCATGAAATCATGACCATGACCAAAGATCTGAGGTATGTTAGTCGAAAGGAGCGTAATATTGCGGTTGCCCATGGCCTTAGTTACGATGCCCTGTTTCATCCCATTGATTCGTATCTCGGTTCCTGGCTTAGAAGCAAGGTCTCCTTGCTTAAAATTGATAAAATTGTATTTGCCCATGGTGGTATACTGGATATAGGACCGATTTCATTAGAGGAATTCAATAATAAGGCCTATTACTTTATGCAAGAACCCATGTATCTTGACATGATGAAAGATTCTCCTGACAGCACAAAATACGACCCAAATCACTGGTTCGACATGAGGTATTTTTTCTATTACAGCCAGGGCCCTTACTGGTATAGAGGCTATGTACAATCAGATACTCTGGGGCCTCAATTGAATTCCATGCTTGACAAACACGGATCGAAGATACACGTGGTGGCGCATACAACTCTTGAAACAATTACCGAAAAATATGATGGTAAATTACTGACCACAGATCTTAATGACGCGGCAACTCAATTATTGTTTTTAGTGAGGCATAGGAACAAATATGAAAGATACAAAATTGACAGTGAAGGACTTAAAACTGAATTATAGTGAATATATACTGAATTAATTGTATAAAGTCATCAAGGGATATCATTTACCGATTTTACTTTTAAAGTTGAAAAATAAATTCCTACTTTTGAACAACGTAATTCGGAATAATGCAATTTAAATATCCAGAGATTCTATTTTTTCTTTTTCTGCTCCTTATTCCCCTTCTTATTCATTTATTCCAACTACAACGATTTAAAAAAGAGGCTTTTACAAATGTTAAGTTTTTAAAAAAAATAGAACTTGAATCAAGAAAAAGTTCCAAGCTTAAAAAACTACTTATCCTCTTGTCACGGATGCTTGCTCTGGCAGCACTTATCATCGCCTTTTCCCAACCCTATATCAACAAGAACGAAGGTCTTCAAAAAAAGAAAACTATTGTCTATCTGGATAATTCTATGAGTCTCCAAGCATTGGGAGAATCAGGTATTGAACAGTTGCAGATCAATAAAAGTATCCTGTTAGACAAATTGGTTGAAACGGATCAGGAAATCAGTCTGATAAGCAATCAGAAATTTCTTCCAAACCTTGACCCTAAAAGTCTTAACAATGAGTTGATCTCACTTGACTTTCATCCCATAAAAAAAGACATTAATCAGGTACTCTTGCAAATTAATGACTATCAAAAAAATGAAACTAAAACATTATTTGACATCTATTTAATATCTGATTTTCAGAATGTTAATAGTACTATTGATTCTAGTTTAATAAGTAGTCTGAACGATTACAACCTGATTGATCTTTCAAATAAAACAACAGAAAACATCTCTATTGACACGGTTTGGGTAGCCAAAAAAGACGCTGATCAAATTACCTTAAAAGCACATCTAAGTAGTTGGAAAATGGCCGAAAATGATCTTAGTGTTTCGCTTTTTCTCAATGAAGACCTTTACGGAAAAACCACTGTAAACATGGTACCCGATTCAAAAAAAGAAATTGAATTTTTAATTCCTACAGGTTTATCAAATTTCGGAAAGATATCTTTGACCGACCACCGATTAAATTTTGACAATGAACTGTATTTCAATATTCCTCAGAGAAAAAAAATAAATGTACTCGTCATTGGTCTGGGTCATGAGTTTCTAGAACGAATCTATAAAAAAAATGAGTTCAACCTAACGACAACAACTTATGCCGCATTGGACCAAAGCATCATTCCTGCGCAGGATTTGGTTATTGTCAGTGAGTTGGATAAGATATCAAAACCATTGAGTCAAAGTCTACAGGTATTTGTGCAGCAAAAAGGCAATCTGGTGATCATTCCTTCTGCTGAAATTGACTTAGGAACTTATGATGAGCTATTACAATCTTTCCAAGCCGGACGTATTACTGGGAAATTCGAAGAAGACAAAAGTGTAACAGGAATTAATTATGAGCACCCTTTTTTCAATCAGGTTTTTGAAAAAGAAGTATATAATTTTCAGTACCCATTGCTATCAGAGGGTTATATCGGTGAATTTAAAAATGCTTCTACCCTGCTGCAGTTTGATGATCGTACTGATTTCGTATCAGAGATCAAGTATTTTGACCATAAAGTATACTGGATCTCTTCGCCTTTATCAAGCCAGGGGAATACATTTGTCAACTCTCCCTTGATTGTACCGCTTTTTTATAATTTTTCCGTTCAGAACAAAAATGACAATGCCATTTACTTCACTATTGGGCAACAAAATGAAATCAAAATTGATACAGAAGACTCAGGTGATGCACCAGTAAAAATTATCCAAAATGACACCGAATTTATTCCGATGCAAACAAAGTCAAGTGAAGTAACAAAGGTGACTACAGAAGAATATCCTCTGGCTCAAGGTATTTATGAATTGCAATCGAATGGAAAATTATTGCAACGCCTGGCTTTCAACTATGACCGTATTGAGAGTGACTTAAACTTTAATGATCTTCGACCTTTGACTGATGCATACGAAAACATGCATCTCTATGACTCATTGGATAAGGCCCTGAAAGAAGGAAATGACCGAAATAATAATAAAGATTTATGGCAATTATTTATTATTTTTGCTTTGGTTTTTTTAATCTTGGAAATTCTGCTTCAAAAATTTTTGAAGAACTAAATATTTTAGATGATTCGCATCAAAACAAGAAATAAATGAACATACTTCTAAGATCTGCCAAGATCATCGACAGCAATTCAAAATTCCATAACCAAAAAATGGATATTTTAATTAAAAATGGCATCATTTCTGACATTGGAAAAAAACTAGCACTGCCAGGGAATTGTAAAGAAATTCAATTGAAAAATCTTCATGTATCCAACGGGTGGTTTGACACCAGTGTTTCTTTGGGTGAACCCGGTTTTGAAGAAAGAGAGAATATTCAACATGGACTTGAAGTTGCTGCACGTTCAGGATTTACAAAAATCGCTCTAAATCCAAACACATATCCTTTGATCGAGAATAAATCGGCTGTAGAATTTTTAATCCAAAAAAGTAGCTCTTCGGCAGTGGATCTTTATCCCATTGCCAACTTGACTCAAGGAGCCCAAGGAAAGGAAATGGCAGAATTGTTTGATATGAAAAATTCAGGAGCCATTGCTTTTGGAGATTATAACAAACCCGTTGGAAATGCAAATCTTTTAAAAATAGCCTTACTCTATGCGCAAAATTTTGAAGGAATTGTGATGAGCTTTCCAGAGGATGCCGGGATCGGAACTCATGGATTTGTAAACGAAAGTGAAAACACTACTCGATTAGGTCTCAATTCAATTCCAAATCTTTCTGAAGAGCTTCAAGTTGCGCGGGACTTGGCTCTCTTGGAATATACCGGCGGAAAACTCCATATCCCAACAATTAGCACAAGTAAAGCTGTACAGTTGATCAAAGAAGCCAAGAAAAAAGGACTGGATGTTAGTTGTAGTGTTGCTGCACATCATATATTCTTAACCGACGAGGAGATACAATCCTTTGATACCAATTTCAAAGTTAAGCCTCCCCTTAGATCTGAAAAAGATGTAAAATCATTGATAAAAGGATTAAAAGACGGTACCATTGACATGCTTGTAAGTGACCATAATCCTATTGATATTGAAAATAAAAATGTAGAATTTGAAAACGGCTTTTTTGGAACCATTGGAATGGAATCTCTTTTTGGCAGCGCCAGACAAAAACTGGACGTAGAAGACATTATTAGTTGTCTCACTGATAAACCAAAAAAGCGTTTTGACTTGCCTGTTACCGCAATAGAAAATGATATCAAAGCAAACTTGACACTTTTCGACCCCGACACGCAGTATGTTTTTGAAAAAGGCAATATTTTATCTAAATCTAAAAACTCTGCATTTTTAGGAAAAAGTCTTAAGGGAAAAATTTATGGTATCTTTTCAAATAATAAGCTTGTACTGTCTTGAGTGTTAAGTGCTAAGGACTAAGGACTAAGGACTAAGGACTAAGGACTAAGTTAAATAGAAAGTTTAATTAAAAAAGAAAATATGCAAAATCAATCAGTACAAGATGGGAAAATGATAGCCATCATAAGCTATATCACGGTTATCGGAACTTTGATTGCTTTTATAATGAATCAAAACAAACATAATTATTTTGCTTCTTTTCATATTCGTCAGGCCATAGGTATATTTTTATTGGGACTGCTTGTTAATTTTATCAATCGTTATTCAAATTTTGACGCACTGGATATGATATTGGGAATTGGCGTGTTCATTTTATGGGTCATTGGCCTTATCGGAGCTATTAAAGGCGAAGAAAAACTGGTACCCTTACTTGGTGAACAATTTCAGGAATGGTTCAGAAATATTGGTTAATACCCCGAACATAATTTATACATACGATTTACATGGCTCAATTTTCTTTGGAATACCTCATTAGACATCCCAAAACACCACAAACCAATCCACCTCTACTCATTATGATGCACGGTTATGGTAGTAACGAAGAGGATTTATTCTCTTTTGCACAGGAGTTACCGGATGAATTGCTCATTATCAGCGCAAGAGCACCATTATCATTGGGATTTGGAAGTTATGCCTGGTATACCATACATTTTGATGCAAGCAGCAGCGATAAATTTTCTGACATACCAGAGGCCAAGGCAGCCCTAAAACTTATGGACGATTTCATACATGAAATCGTTTCGGCCTATGAAATAAATAAACAAAACATCTTCCTGTTAGGATTTAGCCAGGGTACCATATTGAGTACTGCTTATGCCCTGAACCACCCTCATAAGATTCAGCATGTAGTGGCCTTGAGCGGTTATGTCAATGAAGAACTGATTCAAAAGCCACTGGAAAAAGAGAATTTTAAGGACCTTGACTTTTTTGTTTCCCACGGATCCGTCGATCAGGTAATCCCTGTTGACTGGGCAAGAAAAACAGGGCCCTTTCTGGAAAAGCTGAAAATCAAACACAGTTACCATGAATACCCGGTAGGACACGGTGTAGCCCCACAGAATTTTTTTGACCTACATAGTTGGGTCAAGAAACGCTGTTAGATCACATACATTCCGTAAGTTTCAAACTGGCTAGTTTCGGGCTTAATTTTGTAGTTTAGTCTTTGTTTTAAAACCACATCATGTATATCAAGTTTTCAAAAATTCTCATCATCACTGTATTGCTCGCACTTGTTTCCTGCAAGGATTCAACAAAAAAAGATCTCCAGGAACTTCAAGCCCTAAATGACAGTATCAAAAAGATCTTCGCTCCAGACAAAAGAGTCGCCATATACGATATTCATATAGCTGCTACTGCAGATGGAATAGCGATTACGGGTGAAACAGATCAGGAAAAAGGTATGGCCTCTCTAATAGAAATATTGGAAACGAAGGGGGAAAAGGTTGAAAATCATGTAAACATGCTTCCCGACTCCAGTGTTGGAGAATGGAACTATGCAGTTGTCAATAATTCTGTAGCAAATATAAGATCAACCCCAAAGCATTCAGGAGAACTAGCCACCCAGGCCATTCTGGGAACCTCCTTAAAAGTATTAAAAATTGATGGAGATTTTTATCTGGTGCAAACCCCTGATGGCTATATCTCCTGGGTTGACCATGGAGGAGTGACCTTGATGACTGTAGAAGAGTTCAAGAAATGGCAGAATTCCCAGAAGGTGATTTACACAAAGGCTTCTGGTCATGTCTATGAATATATGAGCGATGAATTATATAAAATCGGTGATATTGTATTAGGTGCCCAACTGAAACTTATTGAGGATAGTGGTGCTTTTTACAGGGTGAGTTATCCAGACAAACGAATAGGATATCTTAAAAAATCAGACTGTGAATTTTATGGGAGATGGGTTAACCAACTAAACCCCTCCGGAACGCTTGTTGAACTTTACGCAAAGGATTTAATGGGATCACCGTATTTATGGGGTGGCACATCAACCAAAGGAATGGATTGCAGCGGATTTACAAAAACGGTGTACCTGATGAATGGTTTTGTCATTCCTCGTGATGCATCTCAACAAATTCATGCAGGAAAAGATGTGGATCCTCAATTACAAATAAAGGGTTTACAAAAGGGAGATCTGATGTTCTTCGGAAAAAAAGCAACCGACAGCACCCGTCAAAGAGTAACCCATGTTGGTATTTGGTTGGGGAATGAAAAGGGAGAATTTATTCATGCTTCGGGAAGGGTTAAAATTGGTTCTGTAGACGAAAAGTCAAGTCATTATGACGACTTTAATACCAAGAGGTATTTGGGCAGTCGTCGTTATTTAGGAGAAAAAGATGACTTAATTCTTGATCTAAAAGAGTTAGATAATCAAATTAAGATCAAATCCTGATAAGCTGATATGGCACTTTAGATTAATTCCACTCCCACCCAAATGAGGTATTAAATACATAGTCACTATCGGCGGCATTTTCCACCGGCTGGCTGTCATAGTTATAAGACAAACCAAGACGTATATAAAAATCGAGAGGAAGGTCATATTTCATATCAAAGTTAAAATCTACCCTGTAACGACCACTTTGTGTAAAACTTGGGTATAGGGCTGCATTTGTTCCCACGCTTAAATCACCTATCGCATATTTTGTAAAACCCAATGCCAGGTATCCCTCGGTACTATTTCTATCTGAACTATCATCTGTAAAATTTTCTGTAGAATAAGCAAGACCCGCATTTGCAGAGAAAAACATGGTATTACTCCTGATAAAATAATAACCCGCACCTGCTTGGTAAGTTGATCTTAATTGTAATAATTGTTCATCATTCGACAGATAAATGGCTTTGGCCTGGATAAACCAATCATGTGGCAAATAATATTCCCCACCTAATTCTGCATCCATTCTATTGATATCTGCTGCGCCATCCTGCCGACTTAAAACGGTTTTATAAAGACCCTTACCTCTATATTTATAAGCGAGATAGGTCGCATTGACATTTGAAGTGAGTTGCTTAAAGTTATTGGCTTTGGTCATATTGATCCCCAGGTCGATATCAACCGTTAGTCTGGAAAAAAAACTCTTTCCTATGGGCTCAATAAATACGATATCAACTAAATTGTATTCTCTGCTACCCTCTTCAATATTGAGCACCACTATGTTTTCTTTTCCAGACACACTGTTAATGTCGGTGGTAAACCTCTCTCCATCTGTGACAGAAATGATAAATTGTTGTTGACTTTTAATTTTCTTCACCTCTCCCCATTTGATCTTAAAATCAGAATCATCATAAGAGGTGCTGAAAGTAAGTATACTTCGGTCCATTTTCTCAATGGAACCTACCAATACATCGTTGTTTGAAAGGGTTAAGGTGTCTTTTTGACCATAAACCAAAAAACTCATGAAGGTCAATACAAAGGTGAAAAGTAAATTTTTAACCATTTTTCTACTAATTTTGACAAATATAAAAAAATGTATGTGACTTAGAAATATATCGCAATAAGCATCCAAATAGCTTCAATCTAGCTAATATTTGCCCAAATCGACTTATTCCTCATGATTTTTTCAAAGGTGCTCCACACAATTTTATAATCAGGATCATGATGACCCAACTCTGAATAAACCACTTGCTGAGCCGCCTTTCGCGCCATGTAAAGGACATTTGAATCTTGAACAATATCAGCTATTTTTAAATTCAAAACCCCACTCTGCTGGGTGCCCATCAAATCACCGGGGCCTCTTAACTTCAAGTCGACCTCTGCAATTCTAAAACCATCATTGGTTTCTACCATGGTTTGCAATCTGGTTTTCGCTTCCTTGGTAAGCTTCAGTCCAGACATCAATATACAATAACTCTGATCTGCTCCTCTCCCCACTCTTCCCCTAAGCTGGTGTAGCTGCGATAATCCAAAACGCTCAGCACTTTCAATGATCATGACACTGGCATTTGGAACGTTGACGCCTACTTCTATGACAGTGGTAGCTACCATGATCTGCGTCTCACCTTTTACAAAGCGTTGCATCTCATAGTCCTTGTCTGCTGATTTCATTTTCCCATGAACAATGCTGATCCTGAATTCAGGCAAGGGGAATTCTCTTGAAATACTTTCATATCCGTCCATCAGATCCTTATAGTCAAGCTGCTCTGACTCCTTGATCAAGGGGTAAACCACATAAATCTGCCGCCCTTTAATAATTTCATCTTTGATAAATTTAAAAACAGCCAGGCGATTGCTGTCATAGCGATGTATCGTTTTGATCATTTTCCTGCCCGGTGGTAATTCATCGATCACTGAAATATCCAAGTCACCATAAACACTCATGGCCAGAGTCCTGGGAATAGGTGTTGCCGTCATCACCAAAACATGAGGCGGTAGATTATTTTTCATCCACATCTTCGCTCTTTGAGCCACGCCAAAACGATGTTGCTCATCAATAATGGCAAGTCCAAGGTTGTTAAACTTTACCTTATCTTCAAAAAGGGCATGTGTACCTATAAGAATATGAAGGCTGCCATTTTCCAGATCTTCATGAATCACACGTCTTTGTGCTACAGTTGAGGAACCCGTTAGCAAGCTAACCTTGACCTCCATGGGCGCGAGTAACTCTTCGACTGCATTAAAATGCTGGTTGGCCAATATTTCGGTGGGTGCGATCAGCGCCGATTGATAATTATTGTCCAAGGCCATTAACATGGTTAAAACCGCAACAATTGTTTTTCCTGAACCCACATCTCCCTGAAGCAAACGATTCATTTGAGCCCCGGTATTCAGATCTTTGCGAATTTCTTTTAAAACCTTTTTTTGGGCATTGGTCAATTCAAAAGGTAAATGGTCCTTATAAAAATTATTAAAGTATTGTCCTATCTGATCAAATACAAAACCCTTGTTTTTAGCTTTATTGGTCAGATTTTTGACCACAAGTTGTAATTGAATAAAGAATAACTCTTCAAACTTTAATCTATGACGAGCCTTAGTTAACAAGTCTTGACTCTGTGGGAAATGTATATTGAACATGGATTCATTTTTAGAAATGAGTCCTTGCTCCTTAATCAGTTTTTCAGAAAGTGTCTCTGTAAATTTTCCTTGGGCCTCGGTAAAAAGTTGTTGCTGCATTTTCTGCATGACCCTGTTGCTCACTCCTTTTTTTGATAAAAGCTCAGTAGATCTGTACACGGGCTGCATGCTTATTTTAAAACCCTTTTTATATTCGCTGAGCAAATCCAATTCCGGATGGGCCATATTAAAGGCCCCATTGAAAAAATTCACTTTCCCGAAGATCACATAAGGCACATTTAGCTTAAGCGCATCCTGGATCCACTTTGCACCCCGAAACCATACCAGTTCCATTTGACCGCTGTCATCTATAAATTGGGCGACCAACCTGCTTCCCCTTTTCTGCTTCACAGATTTAAATCCAGTGATTTTCCCAACGATCTGAACATCAGCGCTACTTATTTGTAATTCTCTGATCTTGTAAAACTTCGTTCTGTCAATATATCGAAAAGGGAAGAAATTGGCCAGGTCCGCATAGGTAAAGATCCCGAGCTCCTTTCCTAATAGCTGCGCCCTCGATGGACCTACCCCTTTTAAATACGATATGGATGTTTGAAAGTTTATGATGACGGTTTTTAAGGAATTACGAAAATATAAAACTTAATTCTTTTGTAGATTCTTTACATTTGATTTTTTATCATCTATTTATGCTCTCTACAGAAATCAAGGAACTTTTAGAAGAAAAGGTAATTCAATATAACAACCCCAAGTTTATTGAAAGTGATCCAATTCAAGTTCCTCATCGGTATAAGCTCAAAGAAGATATTGAAATAGCGGCTTTTCTTACAGCAACGATTTCCTGGGGCAATAGAAAGATGATCAT
>NODE-441-length-14844-cov-5.18933_pt1 | contig 14844 bp, 10 predicted proteins | sample MGYA00139097_ERZ477577 | MGnify/ENA metagenome assembly ERZ477577 | reverse complement strand
CACATAGGTCGGTACATTTTAATAGCAGAAATAACAGGTCCGGCTGTTTGTGATGTATGTACTGGCTATGGCAAAGGCTTCAATAATTATGCCTCGCCTCGATTTGGGTACCATCCGGCATGGCATGACGCCCATCAAGCTGATATAATAATTTGTTGCCACATCCCCCACACTGCTTTGCTCGCCCGGATTCAGGGGATTGGGCCTGAGAATGATTTCCAGGTCCTGATAGGCTGTCGGATCGGGAGTCCCATCATCGTGGATGCCGTAGTAGGAGACCGACACGTTTCGCCCACCGGTCATGACAATGGCCCGATTCGGAACGTGACCATCGACGACGATCAGCTTGTCGTGAGCGCGCCGGTTATTTCTTGAAGACCATTTGGAAAGTGCGTTGATGATCACGACCTGTACCCGCGCTTTCCTGTCCGTCGGTCGCCCCCATTCATCTTTGACTAAGCCGGCCTCGTCCGCACATGTTTCCAGGGCACGCAGTTCATTGTGGGTGACGTCGAAAGAACCGATGGAATCCAGCATGATGCGCACATCCACGCCCCGTTTGACGGCGTTGCACAAGGCGCCCAGAATAGCGTATCCCGCGGTATCGCGCTTGAAGATGCAATGTGCCAGATCGATGGTGTGGGTGGCGTTCTCGATCATCCAAATTTTTGCTGCCAGTGAATCCAACGCGTCTTCATAGGTGGGGCCGATGTTTTTTGTTCTCGCGTCATTGACGGGGATGTCTACACGCTTGCCGAGCCCAATGGGGTTGAAGGGAATTTCGCTGGACGGAATCCAGGTTCGATAATCGTAAATTCGGGTGATGAAATCGTCGCTGGCGAACTCGGAATCCAGCAGATGGGAACGTTTTTGATGCTGACCCGCACAAGAGAAGAGGAGCAATACAATTGGCAGACAAAACAAAGCGATTATTTTACCGTGTTTGTTCATGACATCCGATCCTCCTCCGATTCATTACAGTTGGCTCTCAGGGGCAATCTTCATAAACCAGGCCTTGAAGCGGAGCCACCATCCCGTCAACGGCTCCTTGGTTTCAACCACATCCTGGTTGTCAATCCGGCCGTGCCATTCAAGCTTGCCCTTGTCGTTTAAACGCACCCGGTAGAAAATGGTCGCCAGGCGATTATCCCCGTTTTGGGTCAATCTTTTGACCATTGGCTCAGAGTCTATGAGCAAACCCATTTCGGCGTTGATCTCGACGGAGCGAGGATCGAGATTCAGCGAGCCGATGAACGCGTATCTCCGATCAATTAGAATTGCCTTGGTATGCAGGGTCAGTGTATCCGGAGCTTCTCCATTGCCGCTTAATTCACGCGTCGCATTGGCGCGTGCTTCATACAACTCGGCCCCGGTGCGAATGACCTCCTTTCGGTAGCGCGCATAACCGGAATGCACCGGCACGTGATTGTTGGAGGCCAATGAATTGGTCAGAATGACGACCCGCACCCCCCTGGCGACATGCTCACGAATTGACTGCACCCCGCTATCGCCCGGCACAAAGTAGGGCGAGATAAAAAAAATTTCTTTTTCAGCGCGCCGCAAAATGTCGCCCAAGTCTTTGGCAAGTTGCATGTGCGCTTCGTCGATCGCGTGAATCAGTTTGTCGGGATCGTCGGCAAGCACGCTTGCCGGTCCGACAAACAGCGGCTGACGACCCGCCATAAGATCCTGCAGCAACGTGCTATTTAGCGCTTTTTCGTATACGGTATCATAGATATGATCGAATTCTTCGGCAATATCCGCTCGAACGGTTGCCAGATCTTCTTTTCTTTTGTCCGCGATGAACTGCTCGATGGGCACGGCACGGGAATGGTTCCAGTATCGGTCGAAGGAGCTGGACACTTCAGCCGCGATGGGCCCCACGGCCAAAATATCGAAGTCGATAAACACAGCGTCTTCTTTAAGCTGAAAGTACTCATCTGCGATATTGCGCCCGCCGACGATGCTGATCGAATTGTCCACCGTAAACGATTTATTGTGCATGCGCCGGTTCGCCTGACTGAACTGGCCGACAAAGTTAAACGCGTATATGCCAATGCGGGAAACGGGATTGAATATTCGGATCTCGATATTGGGGTGTTTGTTGATCAGCAGGAAACTGTGATCGGGAACGGTGGTAAAAACGTCGTCCATCAGGAAACGGACCCGAACGCCCCGATCCGCCGCTTTGAGCAGCGCGTTGGCCATCACGGCGCCAGCGGTATCGTTTTTCATTAAAAAATACTGCAAATCGATACTTTTTTCTGCTTTTTCTGCCAAGCGTAGCCTGATACCTAACGCATCCATCCCTTGCTTCAAAGGATAGAAACCCGATTGCCCGTCCAACTGTGCGGTCTGGTATGCAGCGTATTTGCCCAACGGCGTATCAGCGGTGTCCGTGATCGCCCTGCTGTAGGATTTAGGTTGCTCAAAGGATACTGTCGCACAACCGGCCAAGAGTCCGACGAGAATAAATATTGCCGAAATTTTGCATAGCTTGATAGTCGCCATTCCAAGGCCTCCGAAAATAATCGAAAATTCCTAATGTATTGGTAAATGCCTGGTTTTGAGGGCACAGGGTCGCCGTCTTTTGAATAGCTCAATGTTTTTCATGCACACCCCTATTAATATCTCACTAATGATCTTTCAGTTCTCATCTGCCAACATATCCACGCGAACTATATTGAGTGTCAAAATAAGAGATTTTTCACCCTTTACTTTTCCATGAAAATCCAAGCATGATGGCTCCGTAAAAAGTCCAACTTCTGCGTTACGCTGCGCTTGGAAAGGACTCAACGTACTCCATGTTCGCCTCCCCCTTTCCAAGCTTGCCAGCCTTGAATTTGGAGTTTTTTACGAAGCCATCTGAACGATTTGGTATGGGTCAAAGACCGATAGCCCAGCATTGTAAAAACGACTTTTTACGATTTCATCAAGATTATGGTTTGTCGGTATTGATATTCACCGTTTCGGTGGTGTTATCCGCTCCGAAACCGGATAGTTTTTTGCGCAGCATCTCGATGTGGATACGCATGTCGTAAAGCCTTAATTTGTGTAAGTACCACGTTCAGATCGAATCGCAAAAAATTATTCCATTCCGCCCACAGCAATTTCAACACGCCGGTTGAGTTGCCGGCCTTCTTCTGTACCATTGTCGGCAGCCGGATTGAGTTCTCCATACCACTGGGTTACAACCCGATCCATATCGATGTTGAATGTGCTCACGAGGTAATTTTTTACGTTGTTGGCCCGTCGTTTTGAAAGCCACAGATTGTATTCCTCGTCACCGGAGCTGTCGGCAAAGCCCGCTGCAACCACAAAGGCATCCGGGTTCTTCTGCAGGTAATTCCCGAGCATATCCAGTTTACTGTTGTATTCACCGCGGATGTCGGAGCTGTTGAAATCAAACAGCATGTCATCGGCGACAACACCGACTACCTCGGTGACGGGTATCAGCCGCTCATAGGCGGTCGTCTTGACAATGAAGAGCGCGCCGGACAGGTATAGCGGGTTATCCAGGAACGCCGCCATGGGGATGGCCCGGGAGCAGGAATTGATTTGGGCAACCGCCTCCAGGAGCTGCTTTTCAACCTGGTCTGTGGCGCTGCTGATCAGGTAAAAACAGACATCCTTGTCCTTGCCAATTTCCTGGGCAATCTGCAGCGGCTTCTTGGTCCCGCTGACTTTGTTGTATGTACCGTCTGTGAACATGATGACCGCTGTCTTGCCGTTAAGGCCAGCAACCACTTTGCGCAGACCGCTAAGTCCCCTTTGCATCATGGTCGGTCCCTTGCCCTCATCCGGCAATTGATCGATGGCTGCGGCAAACGCGTCACGCTTATAGGCCTGCATGGCGTAGACTTCCTGTAGCTTGTCTCCTTCAGACGTGTAAATATAGAGACCGGCCGTATAGCCCAGATCAGGGAGCAATGCATTGCGCTCCTTCAAAAGATTCTTGGTGGCCTGGATCCTACTGATGCTCTTGCCAGGCACCATTTCATTGGTTGAACTGGAGGTGTCGAACAAGATGATGAAATTGTCCGCGGTTCTAATAAGATCGGTTTCGGTCACGATCTCCTTTTCCATCATTTCGCTGGTGATAATCTGGAACGCCTGTGCGTCGGTGGTTGCCCCGACGGAAACCAGGCAGGCAATGGCAATAAGGGCAAATAGTGCTTTTTTCATGATGATTCTCCTTTTCCTAATGAGTATTGATAATTAACTGCAAACGTGGTGCAAAAAAATCTCTCGTACCTCACAGTATAAACGTGCCTTGACACTTTTCATTTGGGTTGGTTGAGCAAAGGCGATCAACCCGTCGGGTATCGATAGTAATTAGATGCCTTGAGCTAAATCAGTTGAGGTCGTCATCCTTGTAATACTTGGTCCCTTTAGCTCATCCGAACCCCGCCTTTTTGGAATGTTATTTACTTACTTCCACCAACGCCCCAACCACGGTCGAGGTTATCCCACTCTGGAACCTGCATGATCGCTTCACGCGGATCGAAGGGAAGCTTCTTGTCCGGTGCAATGCGCGGCTTGGAAGCTTCGATGGTTTCGGGACGAGCGTTCTCAATGTTCTTCAAGGGAAAGTCGCGGTTCTGCCCCTTATCGGGATAAGCCTTTTTCATCATCAAATGTCGGGTTTTCATGATGCTGAACATCGGCTTTGCAGCAAACATTGGGATTAGCTTGCCCTGAACTTCTCGAGGATCGTTGTAGAGGTCATAGAATTCTGGACCGCTCAACCCGGGTTGGGCATTTCTCCAGTCCCGCTTGAAACGCCCCTTTACAGTGGCGGCCAATTGATCGCCCGTGTATATAAAGACGTAGTCACGGCGGCTGTTACCGTCGCCATTGAACAAAAGATAGCTCTGATCAATTCCGTCAATAATACGATCGGTCGGAATGTGTACCTTGGCACCTGCTAGGTTGGCGAAAGTCGTGAATAAATCCGTTTCGTGAACGATGTCACCGACAATCTGCCCTTCAGAAATAACCCCGGGCCAGCGAGCAAAGGCCGGAACACGGACGCCCCCCTCAAGAAAATCGCCTTTTCCGCCGCGGTAGAGGGTCTCCACCATTCCCGGGGGGCCGTTGTGCGTCATGGGACCGTTGTCGGCCATCAGGATGACAAGAGTGTTCTCCTCAATGCCAAGCTCTTTGAGCTCTACTGTCAGTTTGCCAATGTATCTATCGAGCCTCGCAAGTCCTTCCTGAAGAAGACCGCCGCTAACAGTGATGTTACCGTCGGGGAATCCTGCGAAAGGAGTGATCTGTGGCCAATAAGCGATGTAAAAGGGTTTCTTGGCATCCACCGCCTTCTTCATGAAGACAGAAGCCCGTTTTTCACATTCTCCGTCCAGGGCAATGTAATCCGCAAGATTAGGAGGCTCGCCCCATTCTCGAACTGGGCCGCCTTTCTTCCCCTCGAGCGCCCAGACAAATCCCTTCGGGCGCCAGCCCTTGTCGATATCGTAAGGATCCTCAGGGAACAGTTCCGGGCGTAGTGTCGTCGGGACAATAACGCCCGCTTTTTCGAGTTGGGGGATGTAGAGACTCGGCACCTGATTGTATGGCGTCCAGAGCGCTTCATCAAATCCCTGCTTATTCAGATAGCTCGACTCCACATCACCCAGGTGGGACTTGCCATAAAAGGCGGTGGCGTATCCTGCTTTGCTGAGAACTTCACCCATCGTGACTTCGTCTGCGGCGAGACCGCCGTATTCATAAGGGAACCCCACGTTGTACATGCCGTTGCGCACTGCATGTCGCCCGGTCATGGCGGCCGCCCGGCTCGGAGTACAGGAGGGCTCTGTGTACATCCTGGTGAAAAAGATCCCTTCCTCTCCAAACTTGTTGATGTTCGGTGTTTCCCATCCGCGCATCTTCTGGATTTGGGGGATGCCGACTTCCCCGACACCGGTGTCATCCCACATGATGTGGATGATGTTCGGTGGAGTGCCGTGCTTCTTGCGCAGCTCTGCCAGTTTCTTATCGAGTTCTTTGTCCTGGGCCGCCCATTTTTCGCCATGCTGTGCTTCTAAAACATAGTATTCGGCATCATGAACGATACCTTTTGTGTCTTTAGATAAAGCATTCCCTGCAAATAAAAATAGTAGGGCAGGAATTACAGTTAATAAAATTAGAAACTTCGGCTTTTTCATCTGCGATCTCCTTTTCTTTCATTGTGTTATTTTGAATGCGTAAAACTTTATGCTTCCAACGCTGTTAAACATCCCACGAAAACTCAAAAGCTACAACATATGGTGGTGGTGGGTAAATATGGCAAAACGGTTGATTACGCTAATAAATATTGAATGCTGTAATATCTAACGCCCGCAACAGCGGCTGGCGTTAGCTAATCCTGGTACTTGCGCTTGTTATGGTTCAATTCACTACTCTTGTAGCGACATCCCCAATGGGTGAAAGAGCTCCTGAATAGATAGCTGTTTAGAGCTTAATCCTTGTTCGTAGGAATAACGAAACAACGTCTTTAGAGTTAACTCATTTCCTTTGAAACCATAGGAATACCAGTTTTTATTCATGAGCTTCTGGGCTTCCTCAAAGTCTTGCCCATACCAGGGAAGCATATCCTCTGCCCAGCCGAGTTTATCCATACGTCGATAGGCAATAAATTTAGCCTTTGAGTACGCATCGAACAGCGACTTGGCAAGCCAGGGGTTAGCTTCTATCAAACTCCTTCGCACAGCTACAGCGTGCATAATCGGAAAGATACCAGTCTTTCTGTAATATGCTTGTTCAGCTGATTTTGAATCACTAAAAAGACGCGCCACCTCGGGGTTGCCTGCCACGAATGCTTTAGGTACAACAGCATGAAACAAAGCGTCCACTTCACCTGATGTCAATAACTCTGACTCGTCAACACCGACGGGTCCTTGCCTGACAGAAATTCCCTTGGGGATAACGTTTTCCTGCGAGGATACCTTCCCGGACAGTGCGGTTGAAGAGTCTTTACGAGCCACGACCCACTTCACATCTTCCGGCTTAATACCGTATTCATCCTGAAGAATTCCTCGAATCCATGTCAGTGAAGTGGAAGAATAGCCTGGGGTGGCAATTGATTTACCTTTGAGATCTTCTGGGCGTTTTATTTTCCGATCTGTTCGAATGAAAATACTTTTGTGCCTAAAAGTTCGCAACGGGAAAATCGGTAAAAGCGTATAGTCCCTAAATCCATCCTTATCATACGCCATCATAAACGGATGCAACCCTATTTCGCAGAAATCATAAGTTTGAGGGCCTGAAAATAGATTGGAATTAATGTCGCCGATTCCAGCCTCTTCAAAATGAGTATCACAACCCTCTATAGGCATTGAGGCATTAAACAGCGCCTCTGTGCGAGGAAAGCGATAGCCTGCCGCTTTCAGTGACCGGGTACTAACGGCCTAAAAAGCAAGTATCGCGGGATAAAAACCTGTTATTGCGGCAACAATTGCTGAACTTTTTAGGAATCTACGACGGGTAGTATAGTGAGTCATGAGCATACCTTCTTTATTTTTCAGATGGATTGAAATACGGAGGAATCTTATTCCATTTTATCCCCTTGAGTGCCATTTCGAAACCAAAATCATAGAGTAATTTCATGTATTTTTGATCAAAAGGTTTTTCAGATACGTGGGAAAACTCCCGAGGAATGTAAACGTAGTTAAAATCGAAATTTGCATCATTAGAATCAACATAAGCTCGGTAAAAATCTCCTATCCCCTGAGCTTTGATCAGGGTAGAAATCGAACGTCCAGCAATTGACGCCATCTTTGGATTAATGATTTTCCATTCGGGGTCAAGGCGCGCATTTCGGAGGATATATACTCGGCCGTTGACCGTATACCCAGCTTTGCGCCAGGCGTTTGATAGGTATTTTAGAAATTTGATACCGAACATCTGAGTCATCACTCCACCATCGACGTGCATTTCGTCATACGTGTTTCCCTCGGCCTCTACTTCGATATAAATGGGAGGGACAGCAACAGGTACCGATGCCGATGCTATTATCACTTTTCGAAAAAGGTTCAGGGCGTCGGAGTGACCGCTTGAGGCGATTGCCCCCATGTCCCAAAATACCAACTGCTGTGCATCGAGTAGCGTTGTGCCGATGAATAACAACCTACCACGGGCATACTCTCTTGCAACGGCTTTTAGTTCAGTTTCACCAAATAGGTTTGCAATGAGGTTCTTAAGTGGTGTGAAATCCCCTGCCGCATCACGCTGTTGTAGAATGGTTCCAAATGGGCGCTTTCGATAAATATCTTTTGGCGCAGCGGTGCTGTATACCTCCAACGAAGTGTCGTATTCTGGCCCTAAAAAGGCGAATGGTGCTTGTAGGGCACCGGTACTGATACCTGTCACGATATCAAACTTAGGTCGATTCCCAGATGCTGTCCAGCCGTTAAGAATGCCAGCTCCAAATGCACCATCTTCACCCCCTCCCGACAAAGACAAGATATTCAAATTCAGATCGCAGCATTCAGTGTTTTTCTCAGCAGCCTGTTGTGAGTAAAGGATGATACGCTTTATTTCCTGGTTGTATTTTGTCTTTTCGTCAACAGATCGCGTTCCTGATGTTAATCGAACATCGCCTAATCCAGGAATCGTTGCTTTGTGAACCATGTTTTCGGGAATAGGTTTTCGAGGTCGCAGCGGGCTACAACTCAAGGTGGTAAACACAATTAACATCAACACTAATATTAATGATGATACGCGTTTTCCTATTTTCATTACTGATAATTCCTTTTATCTATGCATAACTTGGACAATCCAGAACCAATAATGTTTGAAAATAGTTGGACTGGTGTTCGTATCTTTGTAAGTCAACGACTTACAGATCTCTACAAAGGCAATGAAAAAATGTTACCACCAAATTAATCATCTTTCAGGGTAAGATGTTATGGAGAAAACTATCAGGATTGATGTCGTTTTCACCTCAAAGCTGTGTTCATTTAGGGGAAACAGCGAAAAAAACCATAGGTTGATTTTCTGCATTTTCCCTCTGGACGGTTAACGAGTTGCCTCCTTGCTGCCGGCGCTCCAGACGAATTTGTGTTAGAATTGGTCAACGGTATTTTCGGGTTTGTCAGGTGCCACTCGACCCGCCTATTGCTCTCAGAACGCTGGTCCACTCCGAAATCATAGAAAAGCCTTAGGTTTGGTGAAACCGTCACCAGAAACTATGTCGTTACTCCAGACTTACAGAAATTATTAAGCACCAAGTGTGGTTGCTAAAACCTACTCATGAGAGACATAATAAAAGCTTCACGCGAGCCGATGAACCCGTTATACTCTGCCGACAAGGACCATCGCTTGTTGATATCCCAGTTTCCACCTATCAGCAGATTCCATTTATCTTCGTTCTCCTGTTCGATGGTGTAGTCAATCACAAGTTTATTGTCAGGGGTACTGACCGTCCCGGTAACCGTCAACTCTGCGTCCAGGTAATTGCCACCACCGAACAATGAAAGATTCCCCCATTGGCCCAAATTCTGGACTCTGCCCAATCTCGGTGTGATCGTAAATGCGATACCGTCCGTGTCAGTCGTGTCCATGTCAGCATAGGTAAAAGTGATAGGTATCGCTACGAACCAGTTGTTCCAACCGCCGGCAAGAATGGTCCCAATTCCATAGGTCATTCCTGAAAATGGAGCTTCTATAGGCAGCGTAATCGTTCGATCTTCGAGGGCGGAACACAGCGGGTTGGGAGGAAATCCGCCACACGTGATCCCGAGGTGGTCAAGCATTCCATCCCCGTCGAGAACGACGTCAAGCGGCGCCTTACCATCTATCTTACCCAGCAAGGCAAACACATTCAAAAACGGAAACAGCCATGTATCGACCTTAAGTTGCACCGTGTCATTTTTTGCGCTCGCATTATCGAACGAGACGAACTCAAACGGCTGTTTCTCCCGACCATTGATTCCAACTTCAAGTCCACTGAGCAGCATATCCTGATTCACGTTGGCGTAAGTTACACCGATCCCGTATGGTAGTGGTAAATCGTATCCTAAATCGACAACCTTCTGGGCGAAAAAAGGCAAACGGTGTTCCCATCTCCTTGGCGCATCTTCACCCTGGCGATCGACTGTGTGAAATCCAGTATTGGGATAACTCACTTGAGAAACACCGGAATCAGTTAGGTCCTCATTCACCGAGAGTCTGACCTTTCGAAAACCGGCAGTCACCTCCGCGCCGGTCTCTGCAAGAAAAAACAATGCCGTTCCTTCACCGAGTTCGGTCACCTTTGTTACCTTCTTACCACCCGAGGCAGATGCAGCAGCTAAACCAGTTTTTCGAAAACCGATCCTGAATTTCTCCATCGCCTCACGATCATGAAAAATGACAAGCACTTTATACGCGCTTGTACCAAGCCCAAAACCGGCGTCCAGGCGGTTGATGTTCATATAGGTACGAGTCGATTGTTCCTTGTCTACCAATACACCGAGACCACCGCCCCCTCCGATGACCGGCACTTTAACACCAGAAATACGGCCAACAAAGAAACCCACAGATGTGTCAAGTAAGGGCTGGATTTCAGGTTTTTCACGAATAAGCGTTGCGATCATTTCATCTGCGCGATCGTTGATCTGTTGTCGCAGTGGGGCTCTTTTTTCCACTGGTATGGATGTGCATGCATTCACCAGTATCAATGTCATTACTACGGCAAGGAAATTCACAGCCCTTATCGGGAGATTATGCTTTTGACAGCAATGATTAAACTGGATGTTCTGGTTGGCTATCATCCTGATTTGACTATGTCTCCTTTATCTTCGAGGGAGGACGTATCCGGGGAGAACCCAAAAATATATTTAACAGAAAATATTGGATCCTACCTATCAGGGAGTACCATGAAAAGACATGCCGTAACTCTATTCTTTCAGCCCAACGTCCTTTAAGGCGTTCTTGCATCGGGCGCTTACCTTTTCATCTTTTTTATCTTGTATGAGTGTGGGTTGATATTTCCGGGAACGGCGACCCGCCGCCACTCATTAAAACTGTCAGTTGCCGTAACGTCTTAAGAACAGAGTCTATGAAACCCCTTCAATTTTTTTGGGCCAGGAGAGGCTTGTTTCGACCACCTACGTATGTTCACACTTGCCTGAAGCTTTGCTTAAAAACCACAAAATTCACCACTGATATCCGCAATTCGAGTTGCGGATCAATGCATGTAGATCGCCCCAACCAGCACCACCGTGGCGATCAAGGTTAGCAATTGCATCGGAATCCCAACCTTAACGTAATCCATGAACCGATAGCCGCCCGGTTCGAGAACCATCCCATTGACAGGACTTGAGACCGGGGTGACATAGGCGGCCGAGCAGGCAATGGCCACGGTCATGGCAAAGGCCTGGGGCGATGCATTGATGGAAATGGCCGCATCGATGGCAATGGGGGCGATCAGCACTGCTGTGGCCGTGTTGGAAATAAATAACCCGGTAGTCGCGGTAAGAATGAAGATGACGACCAGCATGCCATAGGGACCCAATCCGCTGAGGGTGTCCACCAATCCCATAGACATCAGGTGGGTGGCGCCGGACTTGTTGAGCGCCGTAGCCAAGGGAAGGATGCCTCCAATCAGCACCACCGACTCCCATTTGATGACGCGATAAACCGATCCTATTTTTACGCATTGGGTCAGGACCAACAGCACCGCGGCCACCAGCGCAGCCATCACGGTGGGTACCTGTCCGGAGGCCATGGCCGTTACCATGGCCCCCAATATGATCAGTGCCTTGGGGGCCAATGCGGCGGAAGGGATCACCTCGCTGGACTCTTCTGGCAGGGTCAGAACCACAAACTGCTCATGCTCGTCGCGAAGGCGCAGAATATCCGTCCAGGCGGCATTTACCAGCAGCGCATCGCCGAAATCCAGCGAAACGCTGGAGATCCTCTCCGTGATGGGTTTACCGCGGCGGCGAATACCCAGCACATTTACCTTGTAGCGGGTGCGGAGCTGGTTCTCCGCCAGCGTCTTACCGATCATCTTGGACTCGGGGGTAAGTATGATTTCCGCTAATCCAAACTCTTGAAGGAATGCCTTACGGTTGACTTGCCTGTCCAACACCATCCGATCCAGTCCGAACGCCACTGCAAACTGATCAACCTGGTCGTTGGTGCCAACGATCAAGATATCGTCACCAGCTTCAATCACGGTTTCAGGGGGCGGCTGCATAAATACCGGTTGCCCTTTAAGCCGTTTTATAAGCGCGATTAGTTGAAGGCCAAATTTTTCACCTGCCTGAGTACTTGCTACGGATAGATCGACCATCGACGAGCCCGGCGGGATGCTTAGCACGTGGGCCTTGTGTTCTAAGCCGTAAGCCATCGCGAAATCCTTGACCGTTCGCCGCCGATAGGCACTCCGCCGCTTCTCTTTGGACAGCATGTTTCTGCCGGTAAACAGAATGAAAAGAATGCCGATGACGAGAATGGCCGCACCGAAAGGCGTAAAACTGAAAAACCCGAAGGGGTCGAGACCTCGGGACACCATTGCCTGGGTGACCACCAAGTTGGGGGTGGTAGCCACCATCGTCATCATGCCGCTTATCAGACACCCTATGGAAAGGGGCATCAGGAGACGCTTTGGGTTGAGGTTAGCCTTGGCGGCAACGGACAAGGTGATGGGGATAAAAATCGCCACCGTCGCAGTGGAGCTCATGAATGCCCCCAATCCACCTACGGCCAGCATCAGCGTCACGATCAGGCGTGTCTCGTTGCCCTGCCCAGCGGTCAGGACCATTTCGCCGATTCGCTGGGCGATACCGGTGTTGACCAATGCTTCACTGACGATGAACATGGCGATGATCACCATAAGGATAGGATCGGCAAATCCGGCCACGGATTCATTCACCGAAAGCACACCACTCACCATGAGGGACAGCATGACCAAAACCGCCACCAAGTCATTGCGCACCCGGTTGGTGATAAAAAGGATGGCGGCACCGATAAAAACCGCAAATACTATAATAATTTCGTTGTTCATCGAAAAAACTCGCTGCCCTGCATTCTGCCGCTAAAATTTTCTCGAAACGCGATCTGTCCCGTGAAAGTTGTCATTCTGATATCATCTCAATCTAATAATTTGCTTCGCTACTTAGGATTTTCGAATAAAAAAAGGTAAACAAACTTTGAAAACAAGCCTGAAAAGCGGCGCAAGGCAACGGCTTGGAGGCCTCGAAGTCGCCGGCAATCGATGCAAACGGTGTGAGAAATAAAAGTGATAATGCAAAATTTCATCAATCCAGCTCGCCAATAGGCCATTTTTCCATAGAAGTTATGTCATGGTATATCCCTTTGCCTCCAAACAAGCAGAATAGGCACGGTCATAGGCGTTGCGTTTCTTACCATCCGCTGCGTCCCCTGCTGCTGTTAGCGATTATTTGTCGTAGGATTACCCCTCCGGCAGCATGACGTTGGTACTGCTTATTTCCCATTATCCGTTTTCTCATAAGCGTCTGATGCATTGAGGAAAAAGCAATTTACCAACGAAAATTAACACCTAAAAGCGGGCCGTGCATGGTGGCATCAAATCGGAACAAATCTGATCCGCTTCCAGACTCGTAATCCTGGTAGATTGCCCGATATCCGGCCAGAAACGATACATATTTAAATGGTTGCCAGTCGATTACCGCGAGCCCCTGTGCAGAAAAATCGCTGCCGATGCCGAAACCGCCAATGTCTCCTCGTGCCACTAAAGACCACTTGTCGGCAAACCCCCAGACCCACCGCAATCCGACGATAGGATCGAGCCAGTCCTCTCCGGCATCCACCAGGGTGGGGCCGGAGACTGCGGTGAGCTTGACATCCATCTTTGTGTATCGCAGACCCAGGATTGCATCGAAGCGATGATCGCCATTTATCATTCGATACAGACCGGAAAATTCTGCTAAGGTGGTGTCGACATCGACATTGACTGTTCTATTGAAAGGACCGGGGAGGTTGACGTCATTGGACAGATCCAGGTAGTCGACGTCGATTAAGAATCCCCAGTTGCTTTTGTGCATACCTTCGAAATGAACGATGAATGCGGCTTCGAGGTTATCGGTAATATCGCTGAACGGAACCTCCACAGGAACCGTATTGGTGCCGACGGTTAAATCACCATCGATGGCAACACCCCAAATGTAAAATGGTGCCAAATTGAATTCCCAATTTTTCTGATTCGATGCTGAGTTGTCTGCGTTCGCCGCTGGCGGAACGATAGTTATGATGCCGATCATGAGTGCGGCGAAGATAAATGCAGTCAGGAATAAACTTCGATTTCTCATTTTAAACCTCCTCTATATCGCTTATGACTAATTATTTTAACTTTTCGCCATCATTTTTTTTGGGAAAAGAAATTTTATCGTAAACTGCAGGTTCCAGTCGGGTCCAAACTCCGGTTTTTCTGCATTCCAATAGGCTGCCAATTTTAGATCAACGGGCAGCTTGCCCCATCTCATCAATTTTCCCACACCGCCTCCGAAGGGAATCGTCCATTTATTACCACTGCTGGCTTCCCAGTTGGCGGTAAGGACTGGCGTTGAACTGAGGTACCAGCCGTCCTCAAGGTTGTAGTTGACAAAATACTGGAAAAGGAACTTATTCACTGTCGAGGCATCGCTGTCTCCGGCAAATGACCAGACATTTTGGGCCAGTACCCCGATGACCCACTTGCCCGGCATGGTCAGTGCCACGACTGCCGGACCAGCCGACCATTTATCACTGGCGTACCGATCTTTGGTTGCGGTGGGTAAAACAACGGCTGGACCGATACCCCAGATCCATTTTCCCGGACTCGCCGGGCTGAAGAAACCCTGATAGGTGAGGTCGCCCAGACCGAACCCCCTTCCC
>NODE-440-length-14847-cov-6.51913_pt1 | contig 14847 bp, 16 predicted proteins | sample MGYA00139097_ERZ477577 | MGnify/ENA metagenome assembly ERZ477577 | reverse complement strand
CAAACGCTTACAGCAGAGCATCCTGGGTCACGGCCAGCCAGCAGGAAAACTATCAGTCGCCTTATTAACAATTTCAGCTGTATTAATTCTCACTTCCAGCCTGACATCTTTTTACTGGCGTATCACAAAAAACACTGTACCCACATTTCTCAGTAATACGGCGAACATCACTCGTCAATATGGTATAGGTCATATATTCCATATCTTTCCAACCATGCAAACGGAAAGACAGGAACTCGAAATCCAAGGTTCTTATGATGGCCGGAACTGGCAGAGTTATGTGTTCAAATACAAGCCCGGCCCGCTGGACAAGGCGCCACCCTTTAATGTGCCTCATCAGCCACGACTTGACTGGATGATGTGGTTTATCCCGCCGCAGTCAAGCATGGATGACTACTGGTTTCGTCAGCTATTAAGACGTCTCCACGAAGGCTCGCCAGAGGTGCTGGATCTGCTGGAACATAATCCGTTCCAGCAATCCCCTCCCCGCTATATCAGGGTTTTGTCCTATCAGTATCATTTCACTACCGCCGAGCAGCGCGCCAGGACAGGCAACTGGTGGACGCGGGAGTATCTCGGTGTGTTCCCGTATGTTTTAGACCAAGAATCCCCTGATCTATTCGATCTGGCTATCTAGAATAAACCCCGTGCGGTCTTCAGCTTGATTGAGCAGTAAAGGCCTGCAGGTGGTTATAAGATCCCTGCAACAGGTTTTCATAGGCTCGATCCAGGTCATTATGCGTCGATTCAGAGATCGCTTTTTGCAAATCAGTAATATCTGTCTGTTCAATATAGATACCCACCTGGATTGCTTCAGCAGGGCTGCTACTCCCTCGTGCCACCAGCTGATCATACAATGATGCCAGTACTGGATTTGTGAAACTTCCGGTGCTATCGCTAGTGACCGGATCAGTCACGCCATAACTCACCAGCATTGCAGCAAGCGCATCCATGTGCATCTGTTCGGAGCGGGCAATATTATTGAAGATCTGTAGGTTCCAGCGAGAAAACAGCGTTCGATAGACATCACGCGCAAGCTTTTCTTCTTCGCGCATATACACCAGTGTTTCTTCTTCTGCACTACTTAAAACTGCCGTTGTTCCAGCTCCAGACGAGGTCGATGAATCTGAACTGGAGCAGGCTGCAAGGAAGAATGCACTAAAAATAACGATGGAAATTAACTTTTTCATAACATTTGCACATTGACAAAATTGGATACGCCTAATTTACAACGATGTACAGACCTGGTCAGTGACATTATCACTGCCGCAATAATTTAAGTTTAACTGTATGGGCAATAACCCTGATACCTATCTTTACGCCATGGACTATACTTTTCTGTCAGGAGAGGAGAATAATCCATTGATTATAATAATTAGACGCTACTCTCGGGATTACAGGAAATAGGTTCCCGAACTCATAAAAACCAGTCGATTTCCCGGCTGGTGCTGCTCAGCATTGTATTGGTATCTTTAGTACCGGTAGCTATTCTTGCGCCTCATTTATACAAAACAGCCTGGGACCAGCAACACCAGCAATTGATAGAAAAACACCAGCAGTTGGCGCAGAATCTTTCTGAACCGCTAAAGATGTATGTCAACAGCCATCGCCAGTCATTACAGATTCTCGCGAGCACTATCAACCAGTTACCATATCGTCAGCTAAGCCAGTATCAAAGACTGGTCTACCAATCAGTTCATTATCTTGATGGTTTCAACGCAATAGCCCTGCTATCGATGGATGGCAAACTCAACGCACTCTCAGTTAAAGACGAAATACTGGGAAAAGCCCAGATCCCTGACTACAGTCTGCATCCCTGTTTCAAGACTGTAGTGAACAACCAGATATCTGATATCTCTGATGTGCATTCCAGTTATATTACCGGTGAACCAGTCATTGTATTAAGCCAGGTGGTACTAAATAACAACGGAACTGTAAAAGGAGTCCTTTTTGCTGAACTGGATCTGGAACCGCTGAAACTCATACAAAGCAAAGTTCGCTTTGGGATAAAAGGCCATAGCGCCATCGTCGACAGCAATGGCCGTGTAATTGCCCACCCTAATCCTGAATGGGTAAGGGAAATCCGTGATATCTCTGACTGGCCGATCGTACAGAAAATGATAAACGGAGAAACCGGTGTAATGGAGTTCTATTCAAGCTTCATGAAAGCAGACATGCTTGCTGGTTATGCCGGCATCAAGGACCTTGGATGGGGCGTAATGGTTCCGCAGCCAAAATCTGAAATAGTAACTACTGTCAACGCGACGCTGTTGAAAATTCTGCTATGGGCAATTTTTGGTATTCTGGTCGCTATCCTTGCGGCTTGTATATTGTCACGCTGGATCACAAAACCGATAAACTCACTGGCATCCAGTGCCACTAAACTTGATATCTACTCAGAACAAGGAGTGCTTGGCCAGGTGCCTGAAAATAGCCCACTGGAAGTTCGCCAGCTATGGGAAGCGCTGTCAATGCTAATTAGTCGCCTGCGCGTTTCTAGTAACGAAGTTCGTCAACTAAACGAATCTCTGCAAAAGAAAGTAACCCAGGCGACATCCGAATTGCGTGAAGCTAACGAGCGCCTGCAGGAATTAACTTCACGTGACTATTTGACAGAAATTGGCAATAGACGGTATTTCGAAAAAGCATTAAATGAAACACTGAGCAATCCGCATGACGATGATATCGGCATAATGTTACTGGATATTGATAACTTCAAGCAGATCAATGACAGCTATAGTCACGCTGCCGGTGATTATGTACTGACCCGGGTGGCTGAAGAATTGCACAAATTCACGCGTCCCGGCGATATCATAGCGAGGTATGGAGGAGATGAGTTTGTTGCACACTTCAAATGTGACGAGGAAACACTGCTCCGTCGAGCAGAGGAGCTGAGAAAATCGATCCAGGACCGTACCTTTAGCTGGAAAGGCAACAAGATACACGTGACACTTTCAATCGGCATAATCAGTCAGAAATCGGGAACACATACAAGTATTGATGAGTTGATGAGTGCTGCGGATCACGCCATGTATCATTCAAAAGAATCTGGTCGCAACAGGGTCTCGAAATACCACTAGGCTCAATGCATCCGAGTATTTGTGTATCAGGGTGCCGGGTTTGGAAAGCGCTGATGAATGGAATCTATCTCAGCAATTAAGTCTTCACTCAGGCAAACACTCCCACTATCAATGTCTTCCTCTAATTGCTGCAGATTTGTTGCCCCGATGATCGTACTGCTGACAAACCATTTCTGGCGCACAAAGGCCAATGCCATCGCGGTCGGGGTAAGGCCTGCGTTTCTTGCAAGTTTACTGTATTCGCTTACTGCCTCGCTAACGTTCACCTTGCTATAACGTTGAGCAAAACCTGGGAATTTATTGACGCGTCCAGTTGCGCCGGGCTTGAGATACTTTCCTGACAGATAACCAAAGCCCAGCGGGCTATAGGCCAGCAGTCCAACATTTTCGTGATAACAGACTTCGCTCAGGCCCGACTCAAACTCGCGGCTGAGCAAATTGAAGGCATTTTGTATTGAAATGATACGTGGTGATCCAGCTTCGCTGGCGACTGAGAGAAATTTATTCAGTCCCCATGGCGTTTCATTACTAAGGCCAAGGTAACGGATCTTGCCCGCATCTATAAGTTCAGAAAACACCTTTAGCTGCTCTGCAATCGTTTCCGCTTCCCGCTCATTTTCCGGATTAAAGTGGCTCTGCCCGAACATCGGCACATTTCGATCAGGCCAGTGTATTTGATAGAGATCAAGATAGTCTGTTTGTAATCGCTTCAGACTGGCATCGATTGCCTGCTCAATTTGCTGGCGAATAATGCGTGGTCCGCCGCGTATCCATTCAAAACCGCGCGCAGGCCCGGTCACCTTTGATGCTATGACGAGTTTTTCCCGCTGCTGGTGCCTGAGCCACTGACCAATGTACTCTTCAGTCCGTCCCTGTGTCTCCGCGCGGGGAGGCACCGGATACATTTCTGCGGTGTCGATGAAGTTGATGTCACGTGAGATGGCATAATCCAGCTGCTGCTTTGCATCAGCTAATAAGTTCTGCTCACCAAATGTCATCGTTCCCAGGCAAAGCTCTGAGACAACGAGTTCGCTATCGCCAATTTGATTAAATTTCATTTTTTCCCCTGCAATCCTGCAACGGTATACGTTAGACTCTACACCATATTTGTTTTATGCTAACTTTTTCTGGATCTGCAGTCACAAAATTATATGAAAAAACCAACACTTACCTGTTTCCTGGCACTCGCACTAATAAGCACATCTTCCCTGGCAGGAGATGAAAGAACAAGTGACAGCGTTGGATTTACAGCAGATGACACAATACAGCTGGCAAAACTAGGTCCAGATAGCCTGAGTGGAAAAATTGCTTCAAAACAAAAATGGAATTCGCTAAACCCTAAAAAGCTACAACTAAAATCAGCCTCAGCGCTGGTGGTCGATATTTATGGCAACGATGTCTACGTCAAGGATGCCAGCAATGCGCGTCCTATCGCCTCCATCACCAAGCTGATGACAGCGATGGTCACACTCGATGCAAAATTACCTCTCGATCAGAAAATCACCATCACCAAGCAAGACAGAGACACTATTAGAGGAACAGGTTCAAGACTTAAATATGGTGCAAAACTTACTCGCAAGGAAATGTTATCACTCGCCCTGATGTCATCAGAAAACCGGGCAGCTGCAGCGCTGGGGCGTACCTATCCTGGCGGCATGCAGGCCTTTATCAAGGCGATGAACAAAAAGGCAAAATCTCTTGGTATGAAGAATAGCCGCTTTGCCGACCCTGTGGGCCTGAAGTCAGGCAATCAGGCTTCGGCCAGAGACCTGGCTACAATGGTTCAAGCTGCAATGAAATATCCTCTGATCAGAAAAGCAACTACTACACAGAAAATGACGGTATTCCCCTTTAAGGGGCGTGGCCCCCTTCGCTACGGCAATACTAATCGACTGCTGAAAAGTAAAAACTGGGAAATTCGTCTGAGCAAAACAGGCTATATCCATGAGGCCGGACGCTGCCTGACCATGCAGGCAGAAATAGCCCGTCAACCTCTTGTTATTGTCCTGCTTAATTCCTATGGCAAATTAACACCTACCGGTGACTCAAACAGAATCCGTAAGTGGATCGAACAGGGAATTAAAAGTTAACTGCACCGATTGCAATACAGAGTACGTCAAAAAGCTCGAACCCTGATCTGCCTGCAAGCTCGAGTAATCCAGCTAGCGCTTTTCAATCTTGATAGACCCTATATGGTCTTCACCACGGGACCTGGCAAGTTCAATCTGCTTATGGCGCTCTGCAAAACGTAACCGCTGCTGTTCGGTTGTTTTATCAATACAATGAGGACAACTGACCCCAGGGTAAAAATGCTCACTTGCTTTGTCTTCTTCAGTTATCGGCATTCTGCAGGCATGGCATTGCGAATAGCTGCCCTGCTCCAGGGCATGGTTGACCGCAACCCGGTTGTCAAAAACGAAACATTCCCCCTGCCACAGGCTTTCATCTTCAGGCACAGTCTCAAGATATTTGAGAATGCCACCCTGCAGATGGTAGACCTCATCGAACCCCTGTTCTTTCAGATATGCCGTCGACTTTTCACAACGGATGCCGCCGGTACAGAACATGGCAATTTTACGGTGCCTGCCAGTGCTTAAATTATTTTTTACGAAGGCCGGAAATTCGCGGAAAGAATCGGTTCCCGGAGTGACTGCTTTGTGAAATGTTCCTATCTGTGTTTCATATGAATTACGCGTATCGATGACGGTAACTTCAGGGTCGCTAATCAGGGCGTTCCAGTCTTTTGCTTCTACATAAGTTCCAACCACTCTACGGGGATCAATTCCTTCCACCCCCATGGTGACGATTTCTTTTTTGAGTTTTACCCTGGTGCGGTAAAAAGGAACTTCTTCATGGTAGGAAAATTTACAAGAGACAGATTCGAAACGCTGATCTGAGCGCAGCCAGGCCAGCAGAGCATCTATAGAACTGCTGTGCCCGGCAACCGTACCATTGATTCCTTCCCTGGCGAGCAGGAAAGTACCCTTGATATCATTTTCCAGCATGCAGTCGAGCAACGGCTGGCGAAGCTGTTTGTAATCATTCAGTGTGACAAACTGATAGAGGGCGGCAACAACAATCTGGGTCATGGGGTTTACCTTGCAGGCGGGATACTGGTTTCAGGAGTATTGTAGCAAATGGTAGAGAAAAGCTAATATTTGAACCCCCTGAATCCATAGCGTATTTCATTTGCTACTTTAACCATTGCAGATTTCTTATCCTGAAGTTTCATCCAGCAAATTATCGATCTGTTTAATGACCTCTTCAGTATCCCAATGAATACCCCCCTTTACGCCATAGACAATCTTACCGTCAGGGGCAATAACAAAGGTCGAAGGAAACACCACGACATTCCATTCCGCTGAGACTTTGCCATCCGTATCAAGGAGAACAGGAAAGTCGACATTCACCTCTTTCATGAATGCTTCGATTGTTTCCCTGTCTTCCGCATAATCAACCGATATCAGCTGGAATGGCTTGCCTTGCATCTGTTTGCGTAAGCGGTTGAGCGAAGGGATTTCTTCAACACAGGGGCGACACCAGGTTGCCCAGAAATTGACCAGTGTTACTTTGCCAGTGTAATCGGTATAACTTAACTTATCTCCATGAGCATTTGAAAGCTGCAAAGGCAGCGGCGACGGATTCCCCCGAAATGGCCTGAGTGTACTATCGAGCTTGCTTTCTGCTACAGTCTTTTTCTGTTTCAGCTCTGCGACAGTAATTGGCGTATTGGCCAGGCCAAGCAGTTTATTTGCACGCTCAATTTCACGAGGAAAGTCGCTGATCAGTGCCATCGTCTCCGCTGCATTATCTTCTGAATAAACAATTCCAGTAACACCAGGAAACACTTTCGAATAGACCTCGGCGCCACCCTTTTGAAGCTCAGTTATCACTTTTCCCAGTTGCCAGCGATTACCATTACTACCGCTTTGGAACACCATAATCGGAACGTTGGTTGCTGAGGCTATGGATGCAAAAACAGGATCAAGCCCAAGGTCAGGGATCTTGATATAAAGCTCAGGTGATATAAGAATTACGCCATTCAGATAGGTATCCTGTGAGCTGTATTCCTGTGCATCCGCCTGCACAGAAGCCTGTTGCTGCTGCCAAAGGCGAACTCCCCGCAACACAGGAACAGACGCATAGGCGCGCACCATAACAGTGACACGCTTACCGGTGACTTCATATGCCTGTGAGATCAAGCCGGCAATAAAACTGCCATCCATCTCTCGATATGTACTTCTGGCCCTTGGCAAAAAAAGGTTATCAACCAGGTTAACCTGCCAGAACTCAATACCGCGTTTAGCCACCCCTTCTGCGATGCTGCTTATTCGTTCCTGTTCACCCATGCCGGTAGAGATAAACAAAACCAGCTGATCTCCATTCGCAGGGTAACGTTCAACAGTCAGCTCTTCGCCAAGAATATCTACTGACAGGCTTTCAGAGCAAAAGCCCTGAATTGTTATGAGATTAAGAGTTAGCAACAGACAGGCTAATAATCGAGATTTCACTACGACACCTAATTTTCTAATACCCAGCATGATTGTGAGGATCCAGTATTGCATTGGAATGGGGCATTCAGCAGCGCCTGATCTATCTGCAAGAAGAAGCTGGAGAATTTAATTTAATTGACTTTATAATGATTGAATAATAAACCAAAACAGCCTCAAGTACTTACACGATTTCTGCCTTTTTTCTTGGCACGATAAAGCGCTTTGTCAGCGATTTTCAGGACTTCATCAGGGGAATTCCCAGAACGATGATTATCACTTACACCAATGCTTACAGTAATCTTTACGGGCTTTTTTGCAGCCCCTTTTTTCCTTGCAGGTTTTTTTCCTGATCCATTAGTATTACCGCTAGTTATATACTTGGGCCTTTTTTTGTCGCGGACAATAAAACCCGCTTCAGCTATCGATTCACGCAGTGATTCAAGGTAAGGCCTGGCTTCATCAACAGACTTCCCGGAAAAAACCAGCGTAAATTCCTCGCCCCCATAGCGATATGGCCGGCTCCCTCGACCGGCTTTTGCTATATGACTGGCGACCATTTTCAAGACATCATCGCCTACATCATGCCCATAACGATCATTAAATTTTTTAAATAAATCTACATCAATCATCGCAATACTATACGCGTTACCCAATTTATTAAGCTGCTCCCGCAGAGCACGCCGACCCTGCAGTCCTGTCAGTTCATCCATGTAGGCCAGATAAAAACTATTTCGCAGTATGAATACCAGGACAATAAGCAAGGCAAAGGTAAAAACAAATTCCACCCGAGCCATTACCGGGAAATAATAAAGCGCAAGGCCTGCTCCTGTGAGGAGAGCGAAATAACTGCTTTCAACTACACCAGGTCGAAAAAACAATGATGAGATCAGGATCAGCATTGCTACGAGATAGGATGCCACGGTGACATCAGGCAAAAGCAGCTTCTGACTGATTTCCAGTGGAAATACTGTAACGCTTAGCCAGTCTGTGCTGATAGGAGAATGCCCACCTGCGAGCCACAGAGGTATCAGGGGCAATGCAGTACAAAGCAGCAGACGAAAAATACCCCGCAGAGTCAATACGCCACGCTCTTTCGAATACAAAAAGAATACAACCGCGACAAGATAAAGCAGGAATACAAGCTGAATAAATTTAAATTGATCTATCGGAGAGAAATAGGCAGGAGGTTTAACATCGCCTAATATCAGCACTAGAAAGATCGCTGTCAGATATAAAACAAAAAATAGCCGTGTCTGGTTAAACGACAGGCTGAGTAACATTGCAGTAATCAATACAGGATAAGGCAGATAATGCCTGACAAGGTCGAGCCCCTCAGGCAGATCATCAACCCACGGCAGTAAAAACACCGCAAGGGAAAAGAACCCCAGTGTTATCAATAGTGTTGAAAATAACGCTTTTAGCATAGTTTACAGATAATGATGACGAATGTTCGGACCTGAGTGTGCCTGCTTATTTCAATGAAAATAAAATTTTTATATTAGCGTAGCATCAAACTTTTTATGGACAACTAGACAGATCATGTCTCAGGATATTTTGAATACACAGGTAAGTCACCCGCATCGCAAGACCATAGTGCACGGGACTCCCAGAATATCCTGTTTTGGGGTAGTTCTGGTAATGGGCTATCTGTCGACCCGGCGGGTATCAGGACAGCATCCAACTGCGCCATTTCTCTTGGCATCGGGCTGCCGCACTGGGAGCAGAAGCAATTATAGAAACGTTTTGCCTCGGGCACTTTGTAGCGCGCAAGCATTGACTCTCCGCTGATCCATTTAAGGCTGGATAGCGGTGAGACCAGTATATTGCTTGCGTGCCCTGTACCTGTTGCCTTACGGCAACGCTGGCAGTGGCAATGAGAGAAACGTTGAAAGTCTCCCTGAATTTCATATCGAACTGCGCCGCAAAGACAGCTACCGTTAAATTGTATTTTTGACACTTTACACTCCTCCTTTAAAGTACTGACAGCCATTCCCTCTAGCGCAAGCGTAACATTTTTCAACCTCTCCAGGATCAGCCATGGTCAGTTACAACGTAGTCTGTAAAGCAGGATTTTCCTTATGTATAGAATCAGGAACATCATCACACTCTCGCCAGAGTATACGATCCAGCTCAGCTTGAGAAATAGGCAAAGTGTCTAGCGCATGATGCGGTTCAGTAATCAGGCGTAGTGTGGCCATCATCAGTATAAGTTTTTAAAGGCTCATGGCCAGCTCGTTTGCGCATCCAGTTTATTGACTTGAGAACCGGGCCACGTGCAACTACCCAGCGCTCGAGTTTATATTTGCCGGGAAAATTCATCATCATTATGCCAACAAACATGGTAAACAGCCCCTGCCCAGGTAGCACAAGCATTAATATGCCGGCCAATAACAGCACAACCCCCATGACATTTTTTATTATCAAGATGACGATACGGACAGCAGGCGGGTATTTCTCCGGCCTTTTATGCTGACGTTTTTCATGGGAAAAATAATCTGCAGGTATGCGGACCACCATCATCGGCACAAGTATCAACGAGAAAACGAATGTAAATACTGAGGACGCTATCAGCCACCAGACAACCGTCTCATTTGTTTGCAGCCATTCAATCATTTTCTGTCAATTTCTCATCTCCTGGGCCCTTCACCGGGCATCAGAGCCCAGGATGCTGCCAGGTGTCTTTTCTATACGTTATGATATAACCTGAACAATCTGAGGCACACATTAACCATTTATTTCAGTAATGGAAAGGTGAAAATCACAATGTATTCACAAGTTTCTAAAATTCTTGAATCACTTCGGCATCATCATTGAAGGTAGATGATCTGTAAATATCGAACAGAGCATTCTCCATGGAAAATATATCTAATAAATACTCATGGTGAGACGAAATACTTTTCTAAAGTAGTACTTGGATCACGAGCTCACCAATTACAGAACGCCTATAAATTAGAATGGTAAAGCAGGTTACCGAGCCGCAGGGCATAACATCGAATCGGAAAATCATTAAAAATATATTCGTAATACTTTGAAGAACTATTTCGTCAGAATAACTAGCCAGGAGAGCCAGGCATGAGCAAAGTCGCAATCATTCAGGAAGCACCGATATTTCTAGATCGAGAACGGACAATTGAAAAAGCGGTCTCACTGGTGAGTCTCGCAGCCGCAGAAGGCGCTGATCTGATTATTTTCCCGGAAGCATTTATACCAGGATATCCTGCATGGATTTGGCGCCTTAGGCCTGGTGGGGACTGGGGCCTGAGCGAGCAGTTATATGCCAGCTTACTGGAGAACTCTGTCAATATTGAACGCGGTGATCTTACACCATTATATGATGCTGCAAAATCTCACAATGTAACGATAACCTGCGGTGTAAACGAAAAGGGCAGCCAGCCCGGTAACACCACACTGTATAACACAGCGGTCATCATTGGGCCGCAAGGTGAACTGATCAATCGTCACCGCAAGCTAATGCCGACCAATCCGGAACGGATGGTATGGGGGTTTGGTGATGCCAGCGGATTAAAAGTTGTTGAAACACCCGCTGGACGTATAGGCACTTTACTATGCTGGGAAAATTATATGCCACTGGCAAGGTACGCACTCTACTCCCAGGGAATAGAGATTTACATTGCACCAACATATGATAGCGGTGACGGCTGGCTTGGCACCCTGCAGCATATAGCACGTGAAGGTCGCTGCTGGGTAATAGGCAGCGGTGTTGTGCTATCGAACAGCGACATTCCTGGAGACTTCCCGGAAAGAGACAGGTTGTATCCCACCACAGAACAATGGATAAACCCCGGAGACTCCTGTGTTATCGCACCGGGCGGAGAAATTACTGCCGGGCCTATGCACCAGGAAAAAGGGATTCTATATGCCGAGATCGATACACGCCGAGTAGGCATCAGAAAAAGGGATCTTGATATTGCCGGCCATTATGCGCGCCCGGACATCTTTACTTTACACGTTGACTCCAGGCCTCAGAGCCCGCTTAAAATCGATTAAATATTGCTAAGCAACATAGCCAATCAATTAGACCCATTTGACTACAGATAATCCTTATTACCATGCACTGAATGCAAACTAAAATTTTACCTCTATTTTATCAAATACCTGGTTTTATCCTCTAAGCCTGCCCACATAGCTGCATCACCCGGTGGCGGAATAGAATGATCAATGACTGGCCATCGTTTTGCCAGTTCTGCGTTTAGCTCAATGTAAGACATAAACGCTTCTGGCACATCGTCTTCTGCATAGATCGCATCGACAGGACACTCAGTTACACATAATACACAATCTATACATTCTTCAGGATTAATGACGAGAAAGTTCTCACCTTCGTGAAAACAGTCAACCGGACAGACATCGACACAATCCGTATATTTACATTTGACACAGGGCTCAGTAACGACAAAGGTCATCAAAATAGTCTCGATAAAAAATGTTAATGCTGCTTCTTCCTTGCAATTGTCAATCCATCACCAATTGGAATCATGCTTATATCAACACGCTCATCGTGCAGTAAAAATTCATTAAACCTCCTGATTGAACAGGTATCATCACTTTCATCACTGTCATCAATGACACGGCCACTCCACAGTACATTATCTATCAGGACAACACCCCCTGCTTTCAGCAAGATCAGAGAATGTTCAAAGTAGTTACGAATATTCACTTTATCAGCGTCAATAAACACCAGGTCGAACTGACCAGTATGCCCAGCGTCAATAAGTATTTGCAGCGTTTCCAGTGCAGGGGCCAGGCGCAAATCAATCCTGTCGTTCACACCGGCCAGCTGCCAGTACTTTTTTGCGATAGTAGTCCATTCCTTACTGGTGTCACATGCAATGATGTTACCGTTTTCAGGCAGCGCCTGTGCCATCACCAGCGCACTGTAACCGGTAAAAGTACCAACTTCTATGATGCGTTTTGCAGCTATTAATTTTACCAGCAGGGCCATGAACTGACCCTGATCTGGTGAGATCTGCATTTGAGCGTTTTCGAACTGGTCAGTTTCTTTCCGCAATGCCCTTAGCTCGGGCGTTTCACACAATGAGAACTCTAGCAGGTAACTGTAGAGGTCATCTGTCAGGTCCAGTGTCTGTTTTCCCATAAAATACGCTCTACAATATATCCGCTCATGTCATACGAAGACTATGCTTCGTCTTCATGAGACACATTGACCTCGAATGCCCCACTTTCGTTTACTACTACCAAAAAATTAATCGGTCGGCAGCAGACCTGGCAATCTTCAATATATGCCTGTTCATTTACAGAGCCATCTATCAATACTTCAATCAATTCCCAGCAATAGGGACACTGAACCGTTGAGGGCATTAGTTCATTCATTCACAGTCACCTGGTCAATAAAACACCTATGCCATCTATACGGGGGACTCTAACCAGGCTGCAGGGTCGGATTCTCAGCTTCAATAGACTTGAGTATCGACACATATTGCTCCAGAGTGTCGTTTTCAGCCACCTTGTCTGCCACTGCAATAAACCGCCTCATTTCTTCCAGTGCATCCTCTGTTTCCTGTAATCGCCATAGCGCATTAAACAAAGCAATCGAATACTGTCCTGTACCTGGTTCAATTGATACAAGGCGCTCAAAAACTATTCGGGCTTCTTTAAAATTATTATCAACAAAATAAGCACCGCCGAGCATTAATAGCGCAGGTATATTATCCGGCTCTTCTTTCAATACCGCGAGCAGGCACATCTGCGCCTCTTCTTTCTTGCCCTGTTCTGTCAGTGAGCGGGCATTTTTCAGGATGTTGTCAACGTCGAGTGGCATAGTCTGATCTTTATTAGGTAAATTAACTCCTAATAAGTTTACCATTTGAAATCTACAATAGGCGCTTTAAATACCTGCAAATAGTCGAGGAAATACCGGAAAGAAATAGTCTGCAATGGCCTGCTGTGCAGCGGACAGGTTTTTAGAGCAGTGGGTCTTTTAATGGGTCAGTGTATGGTTCTGCAGTTGTTTCCAGATGCGCAAAACAGGCCCGGTATTGATTCTGCTGATCAACCTCAAGTTCCAAATATGACTCCGGGATATCTTCATAATGAAACGCAAAAACTAGCTTCCCATTGCTGGCATCTACACACTGTTCATAGATAAGAATATCACTGGCATCAAACTCCCTGCTGCTATGGTATTCGCCTTCATAAGAGTGCAGAGTGATCAATGTTTCAAACGGTGATGTGTGGCGTGATGGCAGATATGTTGCTGAGTAGTGCCGCTTAACCCTGCCTTTGTTATCGTAAGCAGACAAATCAATCATATGAATACCAAACGGATACCTGTTGGCCCACTTAACGGTGCTTAATAACTGCCTGCTTTGTCTATTGAAGTAACGCACCTCACGATAATACTCAAGGTCATTTGTCAAACCACCATAACCCCCGGTTCTTTCCAGCACATAATAATCATCTTCTCTCAATCTTTTCCGGTGCACCTGGTACAACTTATCGACAAAGCCATTCCATTGCTGATGATGTTTTAAAATTCCTGCCGTGATTGCATCACTTGATGCTTCCAGTGGGCTGTAAATTACAGATAAAAACAGTACAACCCCCATTATCTTGCATGTTTTCATTACTGTCATAGTGGTCTGCACATCGCCTGCTTATAAACAATCAAACTCTATATTAGCCCAGAGAATTAGTACTATTATGCCGCTACAAGCCGCTCAGGTTCTCAATCAGGCAACCCTGAACATAATCGATGCCAATAGTTCCAAGGGTTTCAAGCTGACATCTGTTTTCCACACCTTCAGCGATGGTCTTAATACCGAAACCATGAGCAATGGTATTTATGGCTTTGATAATCGACTGATTTGCCTGGTCCTGCTGAAGATTCTGGATGAAATGCGCATCAATTTTAATCATATCCAGTGGCAAAGTTCGAAGATAGCCAAATGATGACAAGCCAGTACCAAAATCATCTAGACCCGCTACCGTGTTGCCGATGCCCTGGCCGATGAGTTCCCTGTTTGATTTATGGTACGTACGGGTAAGATTATCGGCAACCAGTGAAGTCAGTAGTGAATCAATGGAACCCAGGGCGGCAAGTATCAGAGCTGATTTAATCATGCCAGCGAAAAGTGCAAGCTCAAATGTCGGCAAAAACGGCCCTGTATAGGCCTGCAATCGGTCCTGCGCCGGATGACACCGAATGCAAGGGTTAATGGTAATGCAATTACAGCGGCAGTGATGCCGCCATATATATCACTTTTCAAACTATTAAAATTTAAACCATTTATCAG
>NODE-439-length-14848-cov-4.38545_pt1 | contig 14848 bp, 8 predicted proteins | sample MGYA00139097_ERZ477577 | MGnify/ENA metagenome assembly ERZ477577 | reverse complement strand
TCGTTGCTTATAACGGTTAAGTATAAGTGGTCGTTTTAATGCCGCTTATACAATGTTAGCGGTATCCATTCGTAAAAACAAATTGCAATTTCATACAATAAATTCAATAGACTATTTCTTTTAACGATCTTTACACTTCATAATTAAAATTAGAGAAGATTAAGCTAGGACTATCTATATTGACTCTTTTTGCAGCGAGCATTTATTCTTTTGCTCAGAATCCTGCGCATTTTAAAATTGGAGAGGAAGAGTTAAATAGTACGCATGTATATTCATTGAAATATCATCCAGACGATTTGTTGTATGCTGCGACTAATTATGGACTATACATGTACAAAAATGGAAGCTTTCAGAAAATTCCTTGGCTAGGTAAACATAGTGGTGAGGCCTTATTTTCTCTAAATCTTAATAGTAAAAATGAACTATTCTGCTCCAATTTATCTGGACAAATATTCCATTTGACGGAAAAAGGTCTCGAACTTTTTTTGGAAACACCAGTAGAGTATCGTAATGCCAATTTCGATTTCTCATTTGATAATCTGGATGCAATAATCATTCAGTCAAAAGTTTTTGCTCGATATGATGACCAATGGGAGGTATTGCTGCAATCAACGAAAGGTACACCAGCCAAGATGAACTCTTTTGATCGCAGCAATATTCTGTGCTCAACTGTTGGGAAATCTGAGATTTACGAATTGAATAATTCACAAGCTGTATTACTTGAAGAATCAAAAGGGATCAGCTCAAACGGAATACGGTTACCTCTTATGGTTGAGAATGAGTTAATCACTTTGTCGAACGAAGCAGAATGGGTCAATATCACGAATGGAACTTATGAAAAGCTTCATGATGATATTTGGTATCTCTCACAAACTGATCGCCATGAAGTTTGGTTGCGCTCTACAATTTCAGGAGTGCATCGATTAACTATTCGTAATGGCTCGCCAATTGTGAGTGAACGAATGTTCGACGAGGTTTTTATTTCGTCGGTTGCGAAGGCTGATGATGGAAGTTATTTTCTGGGAACATTTAATAAAGGTGTAATTGTAGTCCCAAGTATCCAGTCAATGGTCTATAAAACTGGAAATGGTGAACTACAAGGACTAGCTATTGTTCCACCAAATTTCAAGTTTCCGACATCATTTATTGAATCAAACCGCTGTTTCAAAGTCCTTCGTAAGAATGAAGGCCAGTGTATGCTCGCTTCATACGATCGAGTCTTTTACAAGGAAAATATCCCCTTTAACTTAAGCAACGCATATCCTGGTTTATTGTTTCAGTACAACTCCATCAAAGAAGAAGTTGGTTCTTTCGGGACTATTAAAGACGTCGTCGCTGTTGATGAACGAGCAGCGCTTGTGGCAACTTCATTCGGTGTTTTTAAAGTGGGTGAAGGCCTAGATCATATATCATGGAGAAAAAATGGAAGTGGTGAGAATTGGTGGCGCTTGCGCAAAGAGCATTTTAGAAGAGGAACGGTAGGTTATGATAAATTGAATAATGGAGTTTATTTTAACTCAACAGAAGGATTATTTTACGTAAATGAATCTGGCGATGAAGAGGAAGTTCTTCTTTCGGGAGAGTCAATTCGCTGCGTAAATATTTTTTCTGACGCTGATCGAATAATATGTGCTACAAACGGAAATGGGATTCTGTTTATTTCTAAAGGCAAAGTTGTTCGCTCACTTTTGGTAAAAGATGGTTTGGGTAGCAATGATGTTCGGAGAGTGATCAAGCACCTCGACAAGTTATACATCGCTCATAAGGAAGGATTTCAGATCTATGATCCGGTTTCTGATGTTTGGACTTCAATAGGTAGCGAATTTGGAATTCTAAGAGGATCAGTTCGCAATTTTCAGATCTCAAACGACTATTTGTGGTTCATTACTGGCGGGAAGTTACTGTCTCTTCCTTTGAAAGACCTGAATAAGGAACGAAAGTATAAGTTGTTGATAGAAAAAGTTGGGCTGGGCGCCAAAAATTATGCTACCGTAAAGAGTTTAGAGTCTTCCTATGATGAAAGTGATCTTTCAGTTTATTTTGATTTCAAGGGAATTCAATATGAAAAGGAAGCGATGATTGAGTATCGCTTAAACAACGGTGGTTGGAAATCGATTCCTGCAACTAGTGAACAGCTCAGTTTTGCAGCGTTGGCTCCTGGTTCCTATGAATTAATGGTTCGGGTAAATTACCATGGCGTACTCAGTCATGAAGAAACGATCTCTTTCAGAATTACGCCTCCCTTTTGGCAGACATGGTGGTTTTACTCAATAGTAATTCTGACCATTTTGGGTGTTTCTTTCTTCATTTTTAGAAGAAGATTGAAAAAAGTTCGGATTGATCAAGAAAGAAAAATTGAAGAACAACGCTTAAGATCAGAAATGCTTGAATCAGAGCTAAAGGCCCTTCGTTCTCAAATGAATCCCCATTTCATTTTCAATTCACTCAACTCCATCCAGGATCTGATCCTTCGTGAAGAAACAGAAAACTCTTACGACTACATTGTGCTTTTTTCAAAGCTAGTCCGCAGTACCCTGAGTTACTCAAACCTTGACTTTATTCCCATTGAAAAGGAGCTAGAATTCTTAAATGTCTATCTCTCACTGGAGAAACTGAGGTTTGAAAAGGATTTTGAGTACACCATTACATATGAAGGTGATCAGGAAATTCAGATCCCGTCATTGCTCATACAACCCTTTGTAGAGAATGCCATTGTACATGGTTTAATGCATAAGCGTGGGGAGAAAAAGCTGGAAGTTCATTTTGAATTGAACGACATGATCATCTGCACGATCATCGATAATGGAGTGGGAAGGGTAAAGGCGAAAGAAATTCAGGATCGCCAACGTGGAGATCACAAGTCTTTTGCAATGGAAGCAATTCGCCAACGTTTGGAATTACTTAATAAACAGCTTGGGGGGAGACAGGGATATTACGGAATAGAAGATGTATTCCTTGATGATGTATTAAGCGGGACAAAAGTTACGGTACATATACCTTATCGTGATGGTTTTTGATTTTATGAAACGCATTGAGACCTTCACAAAATTCGAAAAGAATTACCAGTCAAATTCAGAACTTTGAAGCATGGAAACGTTAAAAGTGATAATTGTTGATGATGAACACGCTGCTAGAAGAGTGCTGAGTAACTTACTCGTTCGAAGTACTGTAAATGTGGATGTGTTGGCTCAATGTGAAGACGTCCCTGAGGCAGTTTTAGCAATCAAAGAGCACAAACCTGATGTGGTCTTTTTGGACGTGCAAATGCCGCAGTATGCAGGTTATGAGATCGTTAAGTTTTTCGACAAGATAGATTTTGAGATCGTTTTCGTGACTGCCTATGATCAATATGCGATCAAAGCATTTGAATTAAGTGCTGTGGATTATATTGTTAAGCCAATTGAACGAAGTCGTTTAAATGAAGCGCTTGAGAAACTAAACGATAAGTTGCGCCAAAAAACAGCCTTTGAAAATTACCAGGTTCTAATGGAATCTGTAAAAAGTAAAGAGCTTGGTAAAATGGTGATCTCTGAATTGAAAGATGGCCAATTATCACATCGGACCATCAAACTGGATGATGTGATCGCAGTTGAAGCAATGGGCTCTTACAGTAAGGTGTATTTAAATGATGATACCCCTATTACCTTAAGTAGAAACTTGAGACATTTTGAATCTCGATTACCTGAAACAGATGTCTTCTTCAGAAGTCACCGATCCTGGCTGATCAACGTAGATCATATTGAACTATACAATCCTCGTTTTGGCGATATCCTTTTAACGGGAGGGTTAAGTGTAAAACTATCTAAAAAGCGTCAAGAAGCATTTGAAGCCTTAAGCTTAACTAGTTCGTGAAACGAAACGTGAACTTCACAAAACCTTTTTATTCTGAAGTAAAGTGAATGGTATTCTTGTGTCAAATAATTTAATCACAGAATATGAAAAAGATTTTACTTGGATGCACAATATGTGCGAGCTTCACTATGAATGCTCAAAACTTTGAATGGGCAAATGGAGTTGGAGGAACTGATTATGACATTTCAACCGGTGTGGTTATCGATGATAATGGCAATACTATTGTTTCTGGGTACTTTGCAGGAACGGTTGATTTTGACCCAGGAGTGGGAATTTCCAACTTAACATCAACTGCTGGAAGCAGTGATATGTTCATCGTTAAGTTTGATGCTTCTGGTGATTTTGTATGGGCACACTCATTTGGAGATGACCTCGATGATCGAGCAAATGCAATTGCTGTTGACAATAATGGAAATATTTATGTGACGGGTTCTTTTTGGGGTACCATCGACTTTGATCCTGGATTGGGAACAGCTACTTTGTCTGGAAGTAATCAGGATGGATTCATACTGAAACTTGATGCAAATGGCGATTTTGTTTGGGCAAAAGCAATTGACGGTTCGGCACCAGTTATCGGGAAAGATATTGCCGTTGATGGTGCTGGATATGTGTATTCAGTGGGAAGATTTCAAGGTACGGTGGACCTTGATCCTGGAGCGGGAACGCAAAATTCGGTATCGGTCGGGGATACAGATGGCTATTTTCAAAAATTGGACCCAAATGGCACGTTAGAAGCGGCATTTTCATTCGGAGGAACAGAACAGGAGGAAGTGGAAGGTATAGCATTGGATGCATCTAGTAACATTTTTATTACCGGATACTTCAAGGGAACGGCGAATTTTGATCCAATCGGAACTGCTGAGTTGACAGCGACTTCAACTAGCTTTGGGGATATATTTGTAATGAAATTGCTTAGCAACGGTGGATTGGATTGGGTTAAAGGTTTTGGTAGTCCTCAACATGATAGTGCTACCGATATTGCTGTTGATGCAAGTGGAAATACTTATACTACAGGATTTTTTCAGGGCACGATTGATTTCGATCCGGGAGCAGGAACGACTGAGTTGACAGCAGTAGGTTGGGCAGATCAATTCGTACTTAAATTGGATGCATTGGGAAATTTTGTTTGGGCAATCTCTAACGGTGGAGATGAGGAGACAGCAGGCTATACCATTGATGTTGCAAGCACTGGGGAAGTTATCACCGGTGGCTATTTCTCTGGGACAACCGATTTTGATCCAAGTGCAGGAACATTAAATTTAGTAGGGGTCAATTCCTGGGATGCATTTATTCAAAAATTAGATGCTTCGGGACAGTTAATAGATGCTTACGGCTTTGGTGATACATCAGAAGACTGTGTTTATGCACTAGATATTGGAAGCTCTGGAGAGATTGTCGCAACTGGAATTTATTCTGGGACTGTAGATTTTGATTTAGGATCAGGTACCGACGTACATACCGGTGAAGGAGGTTACGATGTTTTTGTTCTTAAATTGAGCGGGTCTGTAGGTGTGGAACAATTGTCTACTTCAAGATTTAGACCTTTTCCAAACCCAACTACTGCAACATTGAATATCGATACGGATCTTGAAATAAACAAACTTATTATCCACGATGTTTCAGGAAAGCAATTAATAGAAACGGCTAACGAAGAAATTAATGTTGACGGTTTACCACAAGGAATCTATCTAATCACAATTTCAACAGATCAAGGATTATTCACAGCACGCTTTATCAAGGAGTAAATTCAATTTTCATACGTTTAGACAAAACCTCTGGCTTCGGCTGGGGGTTTTTGTTTACAAAACGAATTATTGTTTTTACAAAATTGAAACTGATTGAGACTTGAACAGGGCTATTCTTGTGTCACCAATTAATCAAATCAGAAAAAATGAAAAAGACAATTCTAGTATTAGCAACATTTGTAGCAAGTATTTCCTTTGCACAAGTAAACCAGTATGATGCCTTAAAAGTTATTCCAGAGGGGACTTTGTTTAAAGGGTTCCACACTGTCAAGAAAAAGGCTGATGGGTCTTTCTCAGCAGGGAAATATGACTCGAAATTTAAGATAGAACACCACAACAGTATGTTCGATAAGCTGTATGCAATGAAGATGGTGAAAGAGGATGAGACTAAAGAGGCTTATGAGTTCAGGGGGCCTGCAACGAATCATTATACCCAACCATCAATAATTGGAGGTTCTAAGACTTCAGGGTATGTAATTCTAGGAGATGTCGTATACCGCTTGCAAAAGATCAATGACAAGGAAAATCCAACTTCGTTCTCGATCAAGAGCGTTTACATTCGTGTTCAAGAAAAAGAGGAAGGGAAGAAGTTGTCTATGAAAGAGCGATTAGCGAAGGCTAAGGAAGCAATGGATTATCCAAAAGCACTAAAAGAACCTGATCACAAGGCTGTTTTGAATGAATACTTTGCGTCAATGGCGAAATTACAAGCAAATACAAAGCTTACAGCGCAAGAACAAAAAGAATTGGATGCAATTATTAAGGCTGAGAATGATCTTGTGGCAAATATCAACTCACGAAACGCTGAATGGGAAAATACAGAAGGAAAGAGAATTAGAGAAATAAATGCTAGAGATAATGGTCAAAAAGGAGATATTATCATTATTAATAACACGGGAAGTAGTGTTTGTTTAGTTCGAGCAGGAGCTTCTATAACCCTATTGAATAATAACAAAAGAGATTTTTGGTGCTCAGATATTTACTACGGTGAATGGGATGGGAGTAGCTGCACAACTAATAAGAAAAGCCTACTAGTCTCTGAAAACGACTGTGGTAAAACTGTAACTCTGGACTAGTTTCGAATACAATAACTGTCAAGTTTTTAAGCCCAAGCTATTACAGTTTGGGCTTTGCTATTGGCATAATTGCCGCTAACGTTTAGTATATGGCAAGTAGGGCAAGGGAAAGCGATAAACTTTCGGGTTTTCACTGAGCCAAAACGTTGTATTTTGTTTTAATTTATTCATTCTTAAAAGCCAAATCAACGATTTGGCGGTGTTGGTAAATAGTACTGAACTTTCGTAAACCACCGAACGCCCTATTTGCTATATACAGTGTTGTGCTTGGTTTTATTTTTCTAATTCTTTCAAATAATTAATTACTTCCACATGGTTGTAAAATACTGCAAAGTCAAGAGCAGATTGTCCGTTGTCTGGATTAACAATGCAGCCTGATTTAACTAAAAATTGAACTGTTTCAATATTCCCTTGAGACGAGGCATGAATTAGTGGAGTTGAACCATTAATATCCAAATCATTTATGTCAGCTCCATGTTTGAGAAGAACCTTTATTTCTTCAATGTTTCCTGCAATACTTGCGAGAATAATTGGGGATTGTCCATTGGCATCTCTAAAATTTAAATCCGCTCCGTTTTCAATCAAGTCAATTACTGCTTTTCTATTCCCTATAAATGAAGCAAAACTTAATGGAGTCCACATATTTGTTTCAGTGGCAACTCTCTCAGAAACTATTAACTTATCAATACTGTCGTTGTTTTTTAGTTCTTCGATAATAGCACTAACCTTAAATTCATGATGATACACAAGAGCTTCAATAAATTCTTCGTCCTTCTCACTTCTGTTCTCATTTGTTTGAGTCGAATTACACCCCAATAAAATTAGGAGTGTTAAGGTCAATATGAAGTAATTAATTTGTTTCATTTCTAATTAAGCACAACGTTCTGAGCTTAACTTCGTTCAGCTCGCAGAGATGTATGAAGTTAAGCGAATGTTGTGTTTAGTTTTATTCTCCACAATATAGTGAAAACGGAGTTGTTCGACACCATCACTGAGATACAACTACTCATGTGTCACGGTGATTCGTATAGGGTTTACATCGGTGTAAACAATGTTCGAAGCGAAGTGGAGTGCCCTTTTTTAACACTAGGTTTGTCTGAATCCTTGATTTTTTGATCTTTTTCATCTAACTTAAAGTCGTTGACGTGACAACGTTTCAAATCAAGATTTGATCGCTGACAAGCGCACCGAACTTTAAAATCCATTAATCAATAAATCTTCGAATCAAACCGTGGTGTAGGGTGCTAAACAGTAAGTAGTTACGGCTAGTGTTGGGCAATTAAATACAACGGTCGGGGCTAAACTGATGTGCGCAGTTTTACCATGAATTGGTTTTTGAAACTAAATATAGGTATTCAAGAAATATCGGTTTCTCTAAGCAATAATGAAGCATGTAGTTTAGGTAGTGTTATAACCATTCCCTTCTTGTTTTCAATTAATAATTAATAGTTATTTTAGATAATTACTAACCAAGACTAATCCAAGGGTAATTCCGTTGCTTATTGGAATTTAATTGACAAAAAAGTATTCTATTGAAATCGAGATTTGTATTTCTTGTTACACTCATATTCCTAGTTGCCTGCAATAATAATAGGGAAGGGATAGATCAGCCACCACCGTTATTCACGACCCCTAAAACGGTTGAGCTTAATTCAATTGATGGGTACACCCAAAACACTGTTACTGGAAATAATATCTCTCCAATCATTAACTCTAATGGTGACACAATTCTAACAGGTGTTCCAATTCCTGTAAATGGCCATTATATCTCACCTGACAGTATATCAGAGCCAGTCAAAAGAGAGGCAAAAAAACCACTTATTGAATATAATACTCTGAAGACTACTACAGTTTCAAGTAACATCTCGATCATAGAGATCAATAGAGATTCATTGATTCGGCTGGGTGTAAAAGATAATATTGAATGTGAGACTTGTGTGAGTGAAGTAGGTGAAATTATTCCTACTGGAGTAACACTGCCCGTTCAGGGAAAAGTTGTTTCGTGTATTCAGCCGGAACCGATAATTGCAGGTTCTCCTGAGTACAAGCATAGCGCTTCGTTCAATATTCAACTCTTGGGGATTGACCAAGGATTGGAGGGGGCATATGTTAGGTCGATCGTTGAGGATAGCCGAGGTAATATTTGGATAGGTTCGTACTATGGTGGTGTTAGTAAATACGATGGAAATACATTCGTTACGTATGGTGAAGAGGAAGGTTTAAGCAATGGCGTTTATGCTATTATAGAAGATAGACAAGGTAACATGTGGTTTGCCACTAACGATAAAGGCGTGTGTATGTACGATGGAAAATCGTTCACATTCTATTCGGAAAAGGAAGGGTTAAGCAGTAACAGCTTATATTCTATGTTTGAGGATAGTAAAGGAAATATTTGGGTTGGAGGTAGTAAAGGTGTCAGTAAGTTGGGCTTTGATGATCTAACCAAAGATATCTCCAGAACGATAACTAACTATACAGAAAAAGAAGGCTTTATCGATAGGCAAGTGAGGGGTATCGTAGAAGATAAAGAAGGTAACATGTGGTTCGGTTCCCGTGGAGGGGGGGTGTGTAAGATGAATGTATCAACTGATTCTAATGAACATAATCCGATTGTTTTCACACATTATCAAACAAAAGATGGGTTGGCGGACAATTACATTAACAGTATGCATGTGGATATGCGTGGGGATATATGGTTTGCAACAGCGGATGGGTTGACTAAATTATCTACTGAAGGTAATGGTGGTAATAGGAAGGAGTTTTTCACTTCGTATTTTGAAAAAGATGGTTTGGGTGGAGAAAACGTTTTTGAAATAGTCGAAGAAGAAAGTGGCGACCTTTGGTTTGGGTCTTATGGTGGAGGGGCTACAAGATTGAGTAGGTCAATGGTTGATGATGTTGAAATAGAAACCTTTACTGTTTACACCGAAGATGAAGGGCTCAGTACGAATGAAACGGGCCCTCATTTAGTGGATAAGGGCGGCAATATATGGTTTATGGCTTGGGGGGAAGGCGTAAGCGTTATTAGAAACCGACCATTCAGGAACTATACTATAAAGGATGGTCTCCCTTATGATCGGGTGTATCAAGTAGTCGAGGATGACTCAGGTGCTATATGGGTAGGCACTGATGGTGGTGGCGCAAGAAAGTTGGTTCTTAGTAGGAATCAGGATGCTGAAGTTGTTGCGAGCCACAGTTACCCGACTGAAGAATATAACCTATACAATGGCAGTCATTATAGTATGCTTAATGACCGAACAGGAAATATTTGGTTTGGTGACATCACAACTTGTGTACTTGCCCCAGGCTATTCATTTGATAAGAAAGATAAGGAGCGAATAGAATATGTGACTAGTTATTCTTCGGAGGAAGGTCTGGCCTGGAGTAGAGTAAGGGCATTGATGGAGGACCATTCTGGGAATGTTTGGGTGGGATCAGGAAAAGGACTAAGAAAACTCATCCTTGTAGGAGAGGAAAAAGGGAGAGTTGTTGAATATTTGGATGATGGATCGACGTATTATACCAGCTCTCTTCTTGAAGATTCATCCGGAAACATCTGGATAGGAACGGATTTCGGTTTGTTGAAACTCTCTAAAGAAGAGAAGGTTGAGTTTACTAAAGAAACTCTTACGAATTACTCCGAAAGAGAGGGCTTATGTAATAACATTGTGAATGTACTGCTGCAAGACAGACATGGGAATATCTGGGTAGGTACAAATGATGGATTAGACGTGCTTCATAATTCAAAGGGGGGATCTTCAAATCAATTACAAATTACACATTACACACAAAAAGAAGGTCTGAGCCACAACACGATCTATTCAATAACTGAAGATAATAATGGACACATTTGGGTGGGTACCAAATCAGGATTGAATGAATTGGTTTTTAGCAATGGATATGAAGGCAGTTACATTCCTAAGTTTATTCGTCAATATGGGAAGTTTGATGGGCTGAAAGGAGTGAATTTCATTCGTAAAAGTGCACTGTTAGATAGTGAAAACCGCTTGTGGTGGGGTTCTACAAAAAGTCTAAACATGCTGGATATGGGTCGGTTTACAACTTCTCAAGATCCACCAAGCGTACATTTGAACAACCTATACATCAATGAACAATACATAGACTTTCATAATCTAGAACAAACAGATAGCATTGGGTTCAGCTTTAGCCGTGCAATGCCTTTTTATAATTGTCCATTGGACCTCGTGCTCGACCACAATAAGAACCATCTCACCTTTCATTTTTCTGCGGTGGATTGGGGGGCTCCGCATAAAATTAGTTACAGTTATCTAATGGAAGGGCATGATGCCAAATGGAGTCAACCTAATGAAGAAACTAAAGTAGATTATCGAAACTTACCCTATGGTAAATATACCTTTAAAGTACGAGCGATAGGAGAAAGTGGAGAATGGAGTGAAGCGTATGAATATGAATTTACAATTAGCCCTCCATGGTGGCACACTTGGTGGGCAAGGATACTTTATGTTCTTTCCGGGTCTCTTCTTTTGTTCTTAATTATCCGTTGGCGTACGGTTAAACTTGAGCAACGACAGAAAGAACTAGAAACAGAGGTTGAAGAAGCAACACAGGAAATACGGGAGCAAAAAGAAAAAGCCGAACAGTCAGAAGCCTTTAAACAACAATTTTTAGCAAATATGTCTCATGAAATTCGTACACCAATGAATGCGGTGATGGGAATGACAAATCTTGTTTTGGATACGGAATTGAAGGAGAAACAAAAATTCTATTTGGAGCGCGTTAAGAAATCATCTGAAAACCTTTTGCATATCATCAATGATATTTTGGATCTCTCCAAGATAGAGGCAGGTAAGATGGGGCTTGAAGAAATTGATTTTTCTATTTCTCAGATGGTTGACCAAGTCAAACAAACACTTCATCACAAGGCAGAAGAGAAAGGACTGGAATTGGTGGTAACGATTAAAGGTGGTGTCAATGACATAGTGGTTGGTGATCCTATACGCCTGAATCAGGTGCTTATCAACCTTGCGGGGAACGCCATTAAATTCACAGAGAAAGGAAGTGTTAACATTGTGGTAAGTGCTCATCAACAAGGAGTGCAGTTTTCCATCATTGATACAGGAATAGGTATCCCGGAAGATAAATTACAAACGGTATTTGAAAATTTCTCACAAGCCAATGCATCTGATACACGGAAATATGGTGGGACAGGTCTCGGATTGAGTATTTCTCGCCAATTGGTAGAGCTAATGGGGAGTGGAATATCTATTGAAAGTAAAGAAGGTTCAGGATCAACATTTTCATTCGTTGTAGATTTTAAAGAAGGATCAATAGAAAAACTTGAAGAGCGCACTGCACTTGAAAGAAATGTCGACGGGAGTGTTTTGGATGGTTTGAAAATCTTAGTCACAGATGATAACGAATACAACCGAATTGTTGCTAAAGACACTTTAATGTCTAGGGCAAATTTAGAAGTTTATGAAGCTGAAAATGGTAAGGAAGCTGTTGAAATGGTTGTTGAAATGGATTTTGATGCAATACTCATGGATGTCCAAATGCCTGTGATGAATGGCTATGATGCAACACGAGCAATTCGTAATTTGGAAGGATCCAAGAAGGATACGCCAATCATTGCGCTAACGGCCAGTGTCCTTCGTGTGGACTTGGATAAATGTACTGATGCTGGCATGAATTCGTATATTCCAAAACCGTTCAAACCACATGAGTTGATTTCGGGTATCGCACAAGTTCTTAATATTGAGGTAAAGGTGGTTGTTGGACCTAAACCCATCGCTGTAAAACGAAACCCAGGGAAGTCAAAAACTACTGTATCGGAAGTGACCAATCTTAACTACCTCAATGAATTCTGCGAAGGAGATGTACAGAAAATGAAGAAGTACATTGGAATTTATATCAAGTCAGCACCAGTGTTAATTGGTATTCTTAAGGATGGAATTGTGGCTAAGGATTTTGAAACAATTGCGAATCAGGTGCACGGATTTAAGACTAAATTTATCATGATGGGAATGACTAAGACGAAAGATCTAGCAATAGAGCTAGAACGACTATGTAGAGAGGAGCCTAATTCTGAGCAAATCCATGAGATTCTTGAAGACCTATTGACAGATATTGAAGTCGCAATTAAAGAACTTAGCACTTATTGAAAAGCATAAAATAAGTATATTTGATTATTACAAAAATTGAAAAAATGGAAATTAAAGCACCGAAAAAAATATTTATTGTAGATGATGACGAAATGCTAACAACGGCTATGACCGATTATCTATCTCGCGATGCAGCTCATGATATTTCCGTGTTTCACACTGGAGAAGAGGCAGTGAGGCATTTAGGCGAGAATCCTGATGTCGTTATTCTGGATTTCTATCTCAATACGGTAGAAAAAGATGCAGCTGATGGTTTGGAGGTGTTAGAAGCTATGCGTGTGCAACTTCCAAATACACGGTTTATTATGTTGTCGAGCCAGGAAAGCTATTCAAAAGCAGCCCAAACGATTCAAAAAGGTGCGGAGCAATATGTAATTAAAGGGGAAGATGCTTTCGAAAAGATTGCTGAGATGATCTAACTGATTTGCTTTTGTTAGAAATGTATCTTTGTCAAGCCTTCTTAAAAATACGAGTATCTGTTTTTACGCGCCAATTTAAATTTCTTATTTAGACACTATTTCAATTCTTTCTAGAGTTTATTTGTCATGTAGTTTTATGTGAGTTTTTCTCCCCTCTTTCACTATTATTTCTATACACTGTTCTATATCTTTTTTAGTCGTTCTAAAGTTTACAATACATGTTCTCAAACAGTATCTATCTTCGACAATAGCGTTTGATAAAAACATTTCACCTCCACTTTGTAATTCATTCAATAATTCTTCATTCAACGTATTTAGATAGGTTTCTTTTTGTTTACCACTTACCTCAAGGTTTTCCGGAACATACCTAAGAGTTGCAATGCTTAAATTTTGAGTTATTGCCTCTAATTCTTGGTGTTTTTCTGCCAATTCAAAAAAATAGTTAGATAGCTCTATATCTTCTTTTATAAGTTTAGCATAACCCTTACTTCCAATTTGTTGTAATGCCAGCCATACTTTCAATGCCCTGAAACCTCGGGAATTCTGAAGTCCGTACTCGAAGTAATTTAAAGATCCTCCTTCTTCCGTTAAACTGAAATTGTAATATTCCGGATGCGAACTATATGTATCTATAAGATGTTTTGGGTTTTTTACCAAAGTACAACCTGCCTCCAAAGGACTATACAACCACTTGTGCGGGTCTAAAGCAATTGAGTCGGCTTCTTTTAGGCCTAAGAATAATGAATTTAACTCTGGAATAACAGCGGCAGGGACACCGTAAGCACCATCTATATGAAACCATAAATCATTTGATTTGCAAATAGCGGCGATGCCCTCAAGATTATCAACAACTCCTGTACTAACATCACCTGCGGTACCTACAACCATGAAAGGTTGATGTCCATCTTTAATGTCGTCTTTTATTGTCTGTTCTAGAATGAGGAGGTCCATTTTATTTGATGAGTCAGTTGGGATCCAACGGACTGACTTTGAACCATGACCAAACAAAATTGCTGCTTTGTCCATCCATGTATGTGTGGATTGGGAACAGTACGTAATTAATTGTTTTGAAATGCTCAAAAGACCATCTTCTTTAATGTTCTTAGGAGCCTTGGCAGTTCTTGCAGCCAAAAAAGCAGTGAAATTTGCCATGTTTCCACCACTGACTAAAACACCTCCATAGTTAGGAGAGACGCCAATGAACTCAGCCAACCATTTAATCGTTTGCTTTTCTATTTCCGTAGCCATTGGACTTAAAATTTGTCCACCAACGTTGGCGTTAACAGATGATGCTAACAAATCCGCTAATGCTCCAATTGGTGCTGCAGATGAGGTGATAAACCCAAAAAACTTTGGATGACCATTTAATAGGGAATGGTCAAATAATAATTTTGAAGTTGTGGAAAGTAGTTTTTCCGCTGGCAATCCATTTTCGGGTAATGGTATGTTACCCAATATTTTTTGTAATTCTCTAGGAGTCTTACTCGTTGTAACCGGTTTTTTAGAAATAGCATCTAAGTTGTCCGAAATCGTATCAATAAGTTCGTAACCAATTTTTCGGAATTCCTCTTTACTTATTTCAATTGAATTTTCTCTATTTTTTCAACATTGAT
>NODE-438-length-14854-cov-3.83492_pt1 | contig 14854 bp, 12 predicted proteins | sample MGYA00139097_ERZ477577 | MGnify/ENA metagenome assembly ERZ477577 | reverse complement strand
AAAGAACGAATATTTGATCCCCTGGAAATGGAAGATACCTGGTTTTATCTCCCCAAAGAAAAAGAAAATCGCTTAGTCGAAGTTTTACAAAAAGTGGATGACAAATGGGAGAAATATCCTGTAACCTTTTATGATCAAGACTACCCTATTAAAGGAGCCAAAAAGTTCTTTTCAGGCGGTGCCGGCTTATCAAGTACAGCGATGGATTATGCAAAATTCCTACAAATGTATCTCAATGATGGAGAATTAAATGGAAAAAAAATACTCAGCAGGACAACCGTGAAAACGATTATGGCAAATCAAATGGATATATGGAACCAAGGGGATCCAAACTACTATGGTTTAGCCTTTAGCGTCATCAGCCAAAGAGGAGAAGATGAAGGAGGACAGGGAAGTATGGGGGCTTTTGGATGGGGTGGTTATTTTAACACCCAATACTTTGCTGATCCTCAGGAAGAAGTAATAGGAATTTTGATGAAGCAGACCCGGGGTAAAATACAAGATGATACTTCTTGGAAATTTCGACAAATGTTATTTAGTTCAATAACCGATTAAATTTAAAAACTACATGAAAATTATTAAAATTCTTTTTGCCTGTTTTCTATTAATTCCGGCAGTTTCTTTCTCTCAAAAAAGAAAGTCCAATAAAAATGTTCCAGCAGTAATCTTACAAGATTCCAATTATCACGAACTAAAATGGCGAAATATTGGGCCTTTTAGAGGAGGAAGAAGTGTGGCAAGTACAGGAGTGATGGATACTCCGATGACTTATTATATGGGAACTACCGGAGGAGGTATTTGGAAAACCACCGATGACGGAATTCATTGGAAAAATGTTTCTGATGGTTTTTTAAAAACCGGAACTGTAGGTGCTTTGGCAGTATCAGAGAGTAATCCGAATATTATTATCGCCGGAATGGGAGAACATGCTGCCCGTGGGGTAATGACCTCCATGGGAGACGGTGTTTACAAATCTTCTAATGCCGGAAAGTCCTGGGAACATATCGGTTTAAACAAAACTAGGCATATTTCGGACGTAATTATTCATCCGAAAAATCCAGAAGTATTGTTTGTTGCTGCTCAGGGGGCACAATATGCAGGGAATGAGGAAAGAGGTGTTTTTAGATCCCTAGATGGAGGTGTCAGTTGGGAAAAAGTCTTATTTGTAAATAATACTACGGGGGCTTCTTCCCTTACAATGGATATGAATAATCCTCTTATTCTATATGCAGCCATGTGGGATCACAGAAGATACCCATGGACTATGGAATCCGGGGGTGATGGCTCGGGCTTATACAAATCCTCGGATGGTGGGTCTACATGGACCAAGATGGAAAAAGGAATTCCTACAGAATTTGGGAAGGCAGGGATATCTGTTTCAAGAGCAAATTCAGAAAGAGTCTATGCCGTTATTGAGGCAGAAGGCACAAAAGGCGGTGTTTATAGATCTGATGATGCCGGAGATTCATGGAAACAAATCAACAAGGATAGAATTAATATTGCTCGCTCTTGGTACTATATGGAAATTTTTGCGGACCCTCAAAATGAAAATATTGTCTACGTTTTAAATGCTCCGGTCACTAAGTCAATAGATGGCGGAAAGACATTCAATACGCTGTCTACCCCTCATGGAGATAATCATGACTTGTGGATAAATCCGAAGGATTCTAATAAAATGATTAATTCGAATGACGGGGGAGCTAATGTTTCGAACAATGCCGGGGCCAGTTGGAGTAGCCAGCAAAACCAGCCAACAGCTCAGTTTTACAGAGTAATCACCGATAATTTGGTGCCTTACAATGTCTATGGAGGACAACAAGATAATTCCGCAATAGCCATAGCCAGCAGAACAAATGATAAGGGAATCGATTGGAAAGACTGGTATTCCGTTGCGGGTTGTGAAAGTGCCTATTTAGCTTTTGACCCCAATAATCCTGAAACTATCTATGGAGGCTGCTATCAAGGGATAATAGAGAAATGGTCCAGTATAACATCAGAGGGTAAAAGCATTAAAGAATATCCTGAAATAGCCTTAGGAAATGCGCCTGAAGATTTTAAATTTCGATATAATTGGAACGCCCCAATAATTAGTTCTCCGCATGACAGAAATACCATTTATCATGCGGGAAATGTGGTTTTTAAAACCAAAGATGGCGGCATAAACTGGACCGTCATTAGTCCTGATCTGACCAGAAATGATAAAAGTCGACAAGGACCCGGTGGTGGACCATATACAAATGAAGCTGCAGGCGGGGAAAACTATAATACAATAATGTATTTGGTGGAATCACCTCATGAAGAAGGGGTGCTCTATGCTGGCAGTGATGATGGCCTGGTTCATATAACCCAAGATGGGGGAGAACAATGGACCAATATTACGCCCCCGGAAATTGAAGAAGGGATCATTAATAGTATTGAAGTTTCACCTCATGATCCGGGCACTGCCTATTTAGTCTTAATGCGATATAAGTTCATGGATCTAAAACCTTATGTCTATAAAACCAAAGATTATGGACAAACATGGACCAAGATTATAGAAGGAATAAATGACGAACATACTTTTGTGAGAGTAGTAAGAGAAGATCCTGTTAAAAAAGGCTTGCTCTACGCGGGCACTGAGACGGGCCTGTATATATCCTTAAATGATGGGGCAACTTGGCAGCCTTTCCAATTAAATCTCCCTGTAGTTCCCATAAATGATATGGTTATACAGACAAACGATTTAGTTGTTGCTACAGCCGGTAGGTCTTTTTGGATTCTAGACGATCTATCTCCTCTTCAAAATAGTATGGGCTCCGGAGAAGAATTTGAACTTCTTAAACCCCGAGATACTTATTTGTTTTTTGGAGGAAGCAGTGATAAACCTGTTCCGGGTTTAGGAGAGAATCCAAAACAAGGAGTTCGTATAGATTATTCCCTTCCTAAAGATGTTGATAGCTTAAACCTGACACTTGAAATATTTAAAGAAGGAAAACTACTTCGTACCATTACCAATAAAGACGCAAAAGATTTCAAAAGTTGGCCCGGAGGTCCTTCCAAACCTTCTGCCTTGTCCTCAAAAAAGGGATTTAATAGGTATGTATGGGATTTCAGGAAAGAGAGCCTTCCTGCAGTAGATAAAGTATTTGTTTATGGTAGTTATTCCGGATCTCATGTAGGACCGGGAATTTATACCTTAAAAATGACACTGGAAAATGAAGTTGTTGAAAATCAAGTGACCATTTTAGCAAATCCAAAAATAGTTGCTACTGAAGAAGACTATAGCTTGCAACAAGCCATTTTAGGAAGAATAGAAACCAATATTAAATCTATCCATGAATCTGTTTCCCAAATGCGGTCTGCTAAAAAGCAATTAAAAACATATGGTGAACTACTTAAGGAACAGGACAAAGCAAAGACGCTTTTAGAAAAAGGGGATGCTTTGGTTAAGCAGATAGAAATTTGGGAAGAAAAATTAATTCAGCCCAAACAAAAGACTTTTCAAGATGTAATTAATTACAATAACCAACTTAATGCAGAACTTATGCACCTTAAAGGATTTGTGGATTCTGCTGACCCTGTTGTAACAGAAGGTGCGAAAAACAGGTTGGATGATTTACAGAAGGAATGGAAAGTATTTGAGGATGAGAAAAACACAATTATCAATAAAGAAATGAAAGCTTATAATGAGCTTTATAAATCTTTGGAATTACCTGCAATAATTATGGAAGGTAAATAATTGATAAGCCATAGAAATTAATTATTTGTAATTATGACCACTTAGTTTTAAGGCCGCAATAACGATATCTTTGCGGCTTATTTGCCCTACCACAAGGCCATCTTGCATTACCGGTAACCTTCTCCTATTATGACGATCAAAAATACCGGCGGCATCAAAAATACTCATGTCATGGGGGATGGTTTCCACTTTTTTGGTCATAAATGCCTCTACACTTTTATCTAGAATAGGCTGATTAAAATAACGACTTTCAGATATTTGCTTCATACAATCTGCTTCAGAAATGATTCCTACTAGAAAACCATTATCATCCATCACGGGGCCACCGGAAATATGATGTTTGGCAAATAATTCCATAACTGCCAAAATAGATTGATCAGGGCTAAAAGTTACCAATTTTCTACTCATATAATCTTCTACCAAAATCGGTGCATCATACTCTTTCTTGGACACTTGCTTGGCCCTACGCCCCATAAAACTTTTGATTCCCATACAGCAAATTTATTAATAAGGTTAATATTAAATATACACAATAATTGCATACTTACTAAAAATACTCGCCAAAATCATATAAACTATCAGATTTTTATACTTTTAACTTCCAAAATGTTTAGCGTGAAAAAATATCCTTCCATCATTTCCCTTCTGCTGATTCTTCTTGCCATCATTATAAGTTTTGAAGAAAGTATGCCCTCTTATGAACCGGATATTGAAGTGCCTATTACTGATTTCTCAACAGACAGAGCCTTCAAACATGTAGTTGAAATTTCAAAGAATCCTCATGGCATTGGATTCCCAGGACATGCCCAGGTTAAGGACTATCTTGTTGATGAACTTACCAAGCTTCAACTTGAAGTGGAATTTCAATTTCAATATAATGCCGGTGATAAAGGAAATTTAAGCAAGCCTGAAAATATTATTGCTCGTATTGAGGGAACAGAAAAAAATGGCAAGGCATTGATGCTGTTATCGCACTATGATAGTAGCCCCCATTCTTCTTTGGGAGCAAGTGATGCAGGAAGTGGTGTCGCAACTATTTTAGAAGGACTGAGAGCTTTTTTGGCAACTGAGAAAAAACCAAAAAACGATATTATTATTCTCTTTACTGATGGAGAAGAATTAGGGCTTAATGGGGCAGAATTATTTGCAAACCATCACCCCTGGGCTAAAGAAATAGGGCTTATATTAAATTTTGAAGCCCGTGGAAGTGGGGGGCCTTCTATTATGCTTACTGAGACTAACAGGGCAAATGGACAACTTATTAAAGAATTTAAAAAAGCAGATGTTGATTTTCCGGTAGCCAACTCTTTGGCTTATAGCGTTTATAAAATTCTCCCCAACGATATGGATACTACAGTATTTAGGGAGGACATGGATATCGAGAGCTTAAATTTTGCTTTTGTGGATGACCATTACGATTATCACACACAGCAGGATAAAGCTTCGCGTCTCGATAAAAATACCTTGGCACATCAAGGAGGCTATCTCATGCCTCTTTTAGCTTATTTTAGTCAGGCCGATCTGACCAATCTTAAGAGTCTTAATGATTATATCTATTTTGACCTACCATATTACAAGTTTGTAATCTATCCTTTTGATTGGATTTGGCCCCTATTCTTTTTAACCCTCGTATTTTTTATAGGAATTTTAGTTTATGGATTTATTCGTAAAATTTTAAATCTTAAAGAAGTACTTATTGGCTTTCTGCCTCCCATCATTATTCTTACTATAAATGGGGTAATCGGTTTCTATAGTTGGAGATTTCTTAAATGGGTATATCCGCAATATGAAGAAATGTTACATGGGTTTACTTATAATGGTCATGCCTATATTTTGGCTTTTGTTCTATTATCCATCGCTGTTTGCTTTTGGGTCTATCACCAATTCAGAAAGCAGAAAAGGGTAAATCTTATGGTAGGGCCGGTGGTTTTTTGGCTTATAATCAATGCCCTGGCCTCTATGTATCTGCCTGGCGCAAGTTATTTTATCATTCCATTATTTGGATTTTTAGGGAGTATGCTTATTTGTATGGATAAGAAAAGAGCCAATCCCTTACTACTGGTTTTTTTAGCTATTCCGGGGATATGGATTTTTGCTCCCTTAATAAAACTTTTCCCTATTGCACTAGGACTTAAACTCTTAATAGCCTCTACCCTTCTGACCTCCCTAAGTTTTTTATTATTAACTCCAATATTTATTAGCTTTAAAGAGAAAAGAAAAATTTCTTATTTTCTTATTCTTCTAAGTATTGGCTTTTTCATAAAGGCCCATTTTACTTCTACCTTTAATGAAGAGCGATTAAGACCTTCTAGTCTCTTATATGTTTTAGATTTAAATGAAAACAAGGCGCATTGGGCCACCTATGACAAATTACAAGGGCCATGGACTGCACAGTTTTTTGGTGAAGAAGGGAAAGTTCCTCAGGGGATTCTAGCCTCCAACATAATCAGCAGTAAATACAATTCAAATTTTGGGATGATTGCGGATGCTTCTATCAAAAAAATTGAAGCTCCTCTTGTTGAGATCACTAAAGATACCATTCTGGGAGAGGACCGGTTGCTGGAAATTAGCATCACCCCTCAACGCAATGTAAACCGGCTTGATATTTTTACAAATCAGATAAACATTACACAAGGAATCGTAAACGGAGCCCCTTTGTCGCAATTTTATCTTGCAAGCCGAAATGGCGGAAGATTAATTACTCATTTTATCAGAGATAACGACAAAACAGAATTGGTTTTAAGGATGCCGAAGGGGGAAACTCTAGAGCTAACCTTTTTAGAAGCTTCTAACGATCTATTGAAGCACCCATCTTTTTCTATTCCGGCGCGTCCAAATAATGAAATGCCCATGCCCTTTGTTCTTAATGATGCCGTTGTGCTGATTAAAACCATAAAATTATGAGTCAAACCATTGGGGTACTTGGTTGCGGATGGCTGGGACTTCCTTTGGCAAAAGCTTTTTTAAATGATGGGCATAGGGTTTTAGGAAGCACTACAAGTGCAGAGAAGTTAGATGATTTAAGTACCGTTGGCATTGAACCTTATTTAATTTCAATTAAGGAAGACCAAATTGAAGGACCTCTTGAAGAATTCCTTGATGAAATTGATATCCTCGTCGTTAACGTGCCCCCAAAGATGCGAGGGGATAATTATGAGAGCTACTATAAAAAAATGAAAACCTTACAACAGACTATTCCTAAGTCTAAAACTATAAATATTCTTTTTGTTAGCAGTACCTCGGTCTACGGGGAAACTAAAGGGACAATTACAGAAAATACCAAACCTATACCTACTTCTAGGCCAGGTAAAGAATTGTTATTATCCGAAAAAATGTTTACGGATCCACATAAAAAAGACGCAAGTGTTGTTCGTTTCGGGGGCTTAATCGGAGGCAACAGGCATCCAATAAATCAACTTACCGGAAGAACCGGGTTGAAAAATGGAAATGACCCTGTCAACTTAATCCATAGGGAAGATTGTATACGACTTATCAGCTACATTATTGATAATAAATTATGGGGAGAAGTTTTTAATGGGGTCTATCCAGAGCATCCCTTAAAAAAAGACTACTACATTTCTCAGGCTAAAAAAAGAGGGCTTAAACCTCCTGTTTATGATGAATTTGAAGGAGCAAAAAATGCAAAATTCATAAAAAGTAAGTATTTTCTTAATAAAAGTGAAGTATTTAAAACAGATATAAATTAATATTTCACAACAGTTTTTATCTCTTTCACAACAAAACCCTCTTAAAAAAGTTAATTTATATTACTGGTTTTCAGTATTTTACATTCTTTTTATATCTTTATGTAAACAATAAATCCCAAAGAGTTATGGAAAAAGCGAAATTAAAGGGGAGAATTTTAAACGATTTGGAGAATCTTATCTCCCGAACATGTGCCAAAGGCAAAATGACTAAACGAGTGCAACACATTCACTCGTCCATCATTAAAAATCATTATAACGCCACAGACGTTTGTATTGATTACCACAGAAAAAGGGTTGTTATGGAAATCCTGATCGATGATAGCAATTATGATCCTAAAACGATTAATGTGTCAATGCCAACTTTTAATGCAAATTTCATATTCAATAGCTTATGTGAATTTTTAAAAAACTGTTTAGATCAAGATCATAAAAGTCTTGCCTACTATGCAGGTTTACTAAGTTATTATAAGAACGAGCAAGAAAGAATGGTGCTTGCTTAAACTAAAACTAAATCAATTAATAAATTGAAAGGATGTCTTTTTAGGCATCCTTTTTTTGTTTTCCTCCCATATCTTAATTCAAATAATCCCCTTTCTGCGCCATTGTTTGTTGTTTTGATACAGATTACTGATTTTTAAGATCTTCCTATGGTAACTACCAAAAAAAATGTAGTAGTTTTGCCGCACAAAATTTAGTGACATGAAAAATATACTTTTTGTTTTGTTGGCCCTAATGGCTTATACAACATCAGCACAAGATAATACTACTCTTCAAAAGCATTTTGAAGCCTACTACCAACAAATGAGGACTCAGGGCGATATAAATGGGGTTATAAATGCCATGACCCATTTAAATATCCTATCGCCTTCAGAAGAAAGAAAGGATACACTTGCTTATTTATATTTAAATAACAATCAACATTTGCAAGCTTTAAATACTATTGGATTTGAGACCAATGCTTCCGATTCGGATATGGCAGTTAATATAAAGGCTCTATCGCTTAAATCTTTAAATCAACCAAAAAGAGCCCTCGAGCAATTTGAAATTCTTTTTTCGAGACAACCCACTGCCTACATTGCCTATGAACTTGCTGATCTAAAAATTCAAACAGGAGATAATGAAGGGGCTAGTGTGGACATCGATTATGGTATCTCAAATGCTACAGATGAAATGAAACATGCTTTCTATGAAAGACAGCAACCTTATGAAGTTTCATTAAAAGCTGCCTTTTATCATTTAAAAGGTCTGGTTCAGTACAATATGAACAAAGATAATATCGATATGGCTATTGCAACCATTGATGAAGCTCTTGCAATTGACCCTGGTTTTAATCTAGCAAGTTTAAGCAAACAAGCCTTGGAAACAAGAAAGAACGAAGAAGGGCAAGAAAAATAGTCAATACAGCCGTCTTAGGATGAAACAATGGCTCATTAATAATTTGATACGTCCATAAAAAAAGCGGAAATGCTGTTTATATAGAAGGTTCTCCTCCTACCATCTTATGTAAAAGGATTACAGCGCTATTAATATTTCTTTTTAATATTCTCATACTAAAGAGTTCCAAAAACAATCGTTTAAAATAATTTCCGGGTTCGCAAAAAGCCTCTACTGTAAGTTCACTAGAAGAAGCAGTTATTGGCTTTATTATATAGAATTGATATAATTGATCTATTAAGGGAGCTTCAGTAGTCATCTCTCCATAAACAAAGGATCCCTTTTCCACCTTTTTGGTAACCGTTACAAAATTTAAATGCTTATTATTAATAACGCATAGGTGCTCTGTCCCCAAACGGGTTACTTCATTTTTATTAAATCTAAAATCATCTACTCCTTTTACCCAATTTGATCTATAAGAATAGTTTGTTATATACTCCAATAAAGCTTCTGCCTTTATAGGAAAGTCTTTAACCAATTTATAATCGGCCTTTCTTTTAAATGCAACTTCATTATGCTTTCCAAAAGTATTTAGGGTAAGTTTATCACTGTCTATTATAGAATATATATAATCTAATTGATTTTCATCATAGAGATCGCGCCCGTGTTTAAACAAGTAAATCTTACTAGTATAATTTACCGATATTCCAATATTGGATGCCAAGGCCTCACTAATTATAACATAGTTATCACTCTCCACGGAGTTTTTTAGCAATCTATGCGCTTCAATGACCTGCTTACCAAAAGGCTTACTGGTGCCTCCTACTTCAAGAAATTGAATATTCCCGCTATGTGCAATAATTTTTAATTTCAAATCGGGGGCAGTTGCACAAGCATTGCAAGGGCAAATTCTATTCTTTTCCAACAACTTCAAATGTGAATAGAAGGCGGTGAACATAGTTTCCATTTGAGCCAGTAATCGCTCTTGGGAGGGAATCGCTCCTTGGCTATAAAAAAACAGGGCATCCCCCTCTACTTCAGCCAATTGAAGATCCTCAGTATTGGCCTCCAGCAACACCTCCAATAATTCTGCAATAACATGCTGACTATGTTCTATTTCAGTGCTCTGTACAAACCTGGTATAGCCGGAAATATCAGGAATAAAAAGAAGTGAAGAAGGCATTGTTTTAAAATGATTTAATAAATATTCTTTAGTTTCATTAGTCTAATTTATCGACAAAACTTTCAAATATTACCAAATTAATGCCTTTATACTTATTTCTTTATGACGTCTTCTCCCATTTCTTCTAAAAGCGCTTTAAAACCTAAGGCTACTCCATTGGTCCAGCCAAAACCATCTTGAGTTTCATATTCACCCCCTCCGGAAAGCAAGGAAATATCTTCCACGTTGTATTTCTCCATCATCTTTCCTGTATTGCTATAAACCCTTTCATTTGAGGCTAACCATCTTTTCATTATTTCTATAGCTTCTTCTTTATAACCGTAATTAAGAAGTCCATGAACCGTTATCCATTGCAATGGAGCCCAACCATTTGGAGCATCCCATTGCTGCCCGGTGTTTTTAAGGGTTGTAAGCAGACCACCATCCTTAAGAAAATCTCTCATAAGAACCTCTTTTACTTTGGCAGCTTGCTGTTCGTTGGCCATTCCAAAAAATAGTGGAAATGCCCCTGCTAACGTAATTTGATTTGTTCTTTCCTGTTTTACAAAATTATAATCCTGAAAGAACCCCGCTTCCTCATCCCAAAATAGCTCCATCATTATATCCTTCCTTGAGGAAGCCTTACTTTCATATTCATTCGATTGATCAACTAGACCTTGTTGACGATACCCCTTGGCAAGTTGTTGTTCCATAAAATAAAGTAAGGCGTTTAGGTCTACAGCTAATATATCGGCGGTTTTTGTAGATTCAAAGGAGTCCTCTTCGGTATACCATCTGCTACTAAAGTCCCAGCCGGAAGCCGCTCCTGCTCTCAAATTTAAATAAAGTTCTTCTTTAGATTCTTGTGTTTTTAAATCCCCCGCAAGATGATAATCTTCCTTATAACTCTCCGGACGAGGAGAATTTCCGCTGTCCCAATAGCGATTAAGGTAAACTTCCTTATCAATTTTATAAAGGTGTCTATTAGATGAATTTGTTTTTATAGATTCTTCCTGTCCTCCCATCCAAAAATCATACTCCTTCTGAATCATCGGCAAATACCTCAAAAGGATGGTACTATCCTTTCTTGACAAGGCATGAACCATAAGAGAAAAAAAAGGAGGCTGCGACCGACTTAAGTAATAGTTTCGGGTGCCATTGGGAATAAAACCCAAAGTATCTATGAGATAGGCAAAATTATCTACCATATTTTGGGCCAAAACTTCCTCTCCGTCAACCAATAAACCTTCCATAGTAAAATAACTATCCCAATAATATATTTCTTTAAATCTGCCTCCAGGCACTATATAGGGTTTTGGGAGTGCTAGTCTGGATGAATATGGCGACTTTACATCCGGTCCTCTTTTAAGTTTACCCCACATACTGCTGATATGCTCATACATATTTTTAGTGGTATCCGTCTCGAAGCTTAAACTAGCCGTTGTCTTGTCGCTAAAATTTTCTTCAACAAAAGTCATTAAATCAAAATCTTCGTTTAAATTTTCCTTTTCATAAGCCTCATTAATGGCTTCATAGGAAGAATTAGGCACCAAGTCTACAAAGGTTTTAGAATCCTCAAATATTCCTGTCAGCTGTACATCTTTAAAAAGCTCAGATTCATAATAATTAAAAGGCTCCGTTTTTCTTTCTTCCCGGCATCCGCTAAGGATTAAAAAGACTAAAACAAAAAAAGAAAAGTATTTTAAATTGGTCATAACTGATTATAATAGTTGGTTACTACTGATAAGATTAAAATTTAAAAGGTTTCAATTTTGATATAAAAATACTATCCCTGTCCTTTTTGGCAGCGGCAATAGTATCAACATCGTCATTGGGGATGGTAAGGGAGAGGACATAATGTTTTATTCTCCATTTTCCTTCTTGTTTTACTAAAACCCCAGAACCTCTACATAGTTCCATTTGTGTTTTCAAAAGTTCATCAAACCAGGCGACATCACCAGCTTGATTAAGGTAGATATTACGTTCGACAGGTGTAAAGTTCCAAGCCTTTCCTTTTTCAAAGTAGGGTCGACTAAAATCTCTAAAGGCCTTATTTTGCCAATTTTCCCAAGCATCCGTCCCGATAAATACCCCATCTTCTGCCATAATACCGAAATAGGTGTCAAAATCGGTTTCCGCCGCGGCCTTGTGCCAGCTATTCAGGGTATTATTAATATTTTCCTTGGGATCGTTTTGAGGAAATAAGCTAAGTGTAAATCCAAAAAATAATATTGTAATCAACTTAGTCATCCAGAATGTTTTTAGTATCTATTTGGCTATTCATTAATACATCGAACTGATTTCTCAAAATATTAAATGCATTTACCATTTCAATAGTTGGTTCCATAGGGTCTTTGCGATATTCAAGGGTTGCCATTACTTTTAAAAGAAACGTTTTGAATACCTTTTGCCTGCTCTTTATCTGCGGGACATCAAAAGGAGAGGGGTATTTTCCCGATGCCATTGCATTTTGCCTTTCGATAGTGTTTTCTATAAGTAGTATTAATTCTTCATTGTTTTGAATCACATAAAGTCCTTCAATAGAAGACTCGAGCTCTTTGTAATTTAACCATTTATCAACTACTTCTTGGGTGTTCGGGTTTAATACCAATAGCTCCGGAAGTTTTGTGACATCAAATTCAACCTGCTCGGATACCTCAACAAGTTCTTTATCTCCTTGAGTTCTACATGAAGAAAAAAAGATCACAATGACCGTAAGAAATAAGAATTTTCTCATAAGACGAATGTACAAATTTTAATAAAAGCTATCTTTAAGCTCTATTATTATTTACAGCAAGTATATGCAAAAATCTATATTGATTATTGGGGCCTGCGGGCAAATTGGGACAGAACTTACATTGGCTTTAAGAGAGTTATATGGGCAAGAATGCGTTATTGCAAGTGATATCCGCGAGGGAAGTGATAATTTGATGAATTCCGGTCCTTTTGAATTACTTGATGCTACAAATTACGAAGCTGTGGAGGATGTTATTTTATATCATGAAATAGAGGAGGTCTATCTCATGGCGGCGATGCTCAGTGCCACTGCAGAAAAATTCCCTGAGAGGGCGTGGAACCTGAATATGAATTCGCTTTTTAACGTACTTAATCTAGCCAAGGAAAAGAAAATAAACAAAATATTTTGGCCTTCCAGTATTGCAGTGTTTGGCCCTAATAGCCCCAAAGAAAATACCCCACAAAACACCATTATGGAACCTAGTACTGTGTATGGAATCAGCAAACAATCCGGAGAACGATGGTGTGAATACTACCACAGAAAGTTTGATGTAGATGTTAGAAGTCTTCGATATCCCGGATTAATTAGCTGGAAAACTTCACCCGGGGGCGGCACTACAGACTATGCAGTTGAAATTTATCATGAAGCCTTATCAAAAGGGGAATATCAGTGCTTTCTAAAAGAAAACACCCGATTGCCTATGATGTTTATGGATGATGCTATAAGAGCTGCTATAGAATTAATGGATTGCGATATTGATAAAATTAAAGTGCGCTCATCTTATAATCTCGCCTCTATGAGTTTCTCTCCCTCTGAAATCTACGAGAGTATTAAAAAACATCTCCCCGATTTTGCTATTTCTTACCTCCCCGATTTTCGACAAAATATAGCGGATTCATGGCCTAGTAGCATTGATGATTCAAAGGCTAGAGAAGACTGGAACTGGGGTCCGGAATTTGATTTAGCACGCACAACAGACGAAATGATAGAACAATTGTCAAAGAATTGATTTTAGCGCATTAATTTATCTTTCCCTCCAAAGCCTATTCAAATTATTATTATCTTATAAGAGAAAACCCGGAATCATGAAATACTATTTTTTAATTATTATACTTTTTGTTTTTGGCGTGGTAAATGCTCAAATTTCAGAAGGGGTCTATGTCTTCCAAGAAAAAAATGAGAATTCTACCAAAATTCACGAAATAAAAGTAGATGATGCCTATATGGTTTATACCGTCTATGAGGAGAACCCCGCTCAATTCATAAGTACTATGGGGGGTTTTTATTCACTCAATAATAATCTATTAGAAATAAAACTAGAGTTTAATTCAAACTTTGACAAGGATGGATTAACCTCTACGTCCTGGCCTATTGAGCTCTCGGAAAATGAAATTCATTTAAAGGAAACAAAACCACTTCATTTTAAAAAACTTCCTAAAGCTAGGCAGGAACTAGATGGCAAATGGCTTTTTGCTACCCGAGGTCCTGATGAAGGACAAGAAAGAAGAGGAGAAGAGCAGGCCCGAAAGACCATGAAATTTTTAATTGATGGGCATTTTCAATGGATCGCGTATCAGACAGAAACTTTTAAATTTTCTGGTACAGGAGGAGGAACATTCTCTTCAAAAGATGGGATTTATAAAGAAGAAATAATTTTCTTTTCCAGAGATAACAAGAGGGTTGGTGCCACCTTAGAATTCACTTATGAGGTAAAAGGATCAGATTGGCATCACAAAGGAAAGAATAGCAAAGGAGAACCTATGTATGAGATCTGGAGTCGACGAGAATAAACGGCTAAATAGGATTATTGATATCGGACTTTCCGCCTGTTTTACTGAGAAGTTTTATTGATTTAATTTCGATTCCCTTATCAATTGGTTTCAACATATCATACATATTCAAGGCAACTACGCTAGCTCCATGCATGGCTTCTACTTCCACTCCTGTTTTGTATATAGTTTTTACCGTTACTAAAATCTGAATGCTCGTTCCTCTTATTTCATAGGCAATATCCGTATATTCTATAGGCAAAGGATGGCAGTCCGGTAAAAGGTCGGGGGTTTTTTTAACCCCTAATAAACCAGCTGCCTTGCTCATAGCAAAAACATCTCCTTTAGGAACATTATTAGATTTAATAGCTTCTATTGTAGCATCGG
>NODE-437-length-14860-cov-3.72813_pt1 | contig 14860 bp, 13 predicted proteins | sample MGYA00139097_ERZ477577 | MGnify/ENA metagenome assembly ERZ477577 | reverse complement strand
GAAACTCCCACTAAGAACATCCGTTCTCTAGTCTTTGGCCTTATGTCCTTTGACCAGCAATGGAACTATAACGAATGGGAAGTTGCGATCTATGATAATAATCCAGCCGCCGAACTCTCATTCAAGATCATCCTAGATCCAGTAACAGGGGATTATACCTGTGGCTTTATGGATTTGGTATTACGCAGTGTATCTACTGGACTCTATACAGTCCTAGAGGTCAAGTCCACTGGAGTTAAGCACGAGAACATAGCGCCAATGTACTCTAACTCTGACCAAGGAGTTGGCTACTCCATAGTCTTGGATCACATAGCGGGAGAGCACTCTACTTTTCATGTCCTCTACGCAGTGATGCAACTCAAGTCCAATAACATAGTACCAACTTGGCACTTCCTGCCCTTCCTCAAGACCAAGAAGGATAGGTTGGAATTCCTGTTGGCTCAACAGCTAGACTATGAGTATCTCAAACAGCTCGAAGCAATAGACTTCTGGCCTATGCGAGGGAATCATTGCATAGCTTTCGGTAAAGTCTGTCACCTCTACGGAACGTGCCAGCTAGAAACACTAAAGGAACTACCCTTTCAGCCTGCTAAAGCAGAGCATGATTGGACCTTCACCTATAACGTACAAGAACTCATAGAGGAGCAAATGAAATGAGCGGGGGAGACTACATCTTCTGGGGAGTAACTATCATAGCTGGATTAGGCATAGTAGCTTTCCTAATGGACTATGGATACCAGCAATGGGTATGGAACAAGGGTATCTGTAGACAGTCTGGCCTACCCTGGCGAGAGCTAGGGAGAAGTAGGGAGGACATAACCTATTCGGATATACCACTTTCAAGCCCCAAGGCCCACTACTGTACTGTACAATACCGGAGCATTGATAATGCCGACACCTAACGTAACCTATTCTATATCTCAAGAGCCGTGGGTAGACGGTACTCGCTTTGAGGTAAACGAGCATAGGGATCTAGGCAATGGGAAGATTACTACCAGAACCTTACAGTCTTTCATTGATCCTATCAATGCTCAATACTACATAGACCAACTTAAGAAAGAAGGCGGAGAGAAATTATGAACGTTCATAGACTTACAAAGACTGGCGACCTCACCCACTATAGGGGTATGCAGTATGCCAAAGACATCAATGAGGAAGAGGTGCTAGAGTTCTGTGCTACTGAAAAAGTTAAGCCTCTCCTCAATTATATACCAGACAAGTGCTGGATTATTCTAGATGAAGAGGGTAGCCTATGTCTCTGCCAGCCTGATTACTTCGAGAAGAATGGTTGGGCTATAGATAACAACCCAGTCTACTGGGAAGTCTATGAGATCGACCAAGGCGGCGGTAACAGGGCATCTCTGGTATTGAGAACCACGCTAGAGGAGCAAGGCTTTAGCTCCCTAGGTTCTGTAGTAACTCAGTGGATAGGGCACGATGCCTACTCTCCTACGGCATCATATCTTCTCATGCGTAATGACGGCTATGTTAGCGTCATGAATAACTCGGAGTTAACATTGTAATGGCTAGCCTACTTGAACTAAAGAAAGCCCTAGATGAGGAGGGCGAATGGTTGCTAGCTCGTAAGGTTCTAGTCCTTGGCAAACCCAAGTCAGGTAAGACTGTCCTTGCAGCTACAGTAGCTAAGTCTCCCTCAATCAAGAACGTATACTTCTTTGATATGGAGAATGGCATAGAGTCTGTCCTTACTCATGGTGCTCTATCCGATTCCGAGTTGGATAAGATAACCTATATCCCTATCAAGGATACCCATGAATATCCACTAGCAGCAGAGACTCTGCTTAAGTGCTTCACTGCGATGCCTACTAAGCCTGTTAACCTATGCACCAAGCACGGAAAAGTGGGCTGCCCTAAAGCTGACTGCGCTAATGATCGAATCAAGTTCAGCCTGGCTTCTCTAGGAGTGGATAGTGCAGTGATAGTAGATAGTGGATCACAGCTTGCTTCCTCTATCCTATCTCTGGAGATGAAGACGGAAACCTATAAGGATCTCAGAAAATATTATGGGGCCTTTACTATTGAGATGGATGCTATCCTCTCAGGTATTCAAGCTGCTGAGTGTACCGTCATTATGGTAACTCACATCATAGACATCATGAGCAAGCCGGACGACCCGAAGACTACTCCGAAGCTGCTCGAACACGCACCCCTATTCGGTAGTCAAAACTACTCCCGTAACAAGGGCGGCAAGTATTTCGGCTGGACCTTACTATGCGAGCAACGCAATGGTAAGTATCTAGTCGGTTCCTCTCCTAAGTTCAGAACCAAGTGCGAGCTTGGCAATAGGGCAGGAGTACAGATCGAGGACTATCCTGAGTTCGATATGTCCTGGATATTCAAGCCAGTAAAGTCCTGGCCTGAACCAAAGGCTGGCTCGACTGGGCCAGCAATAAAACTAGGCAAGTCTTAGTCTTGTCTTATCTTGCCCTTGTATAGGGCGTATCTTGGGAGACTACTCTCCCGTAATCTTAAAGAAGGAATAGTATAATGTCTGATGACAACAATGACCTGTTCGACCTTGATACTGATCTCGAAGCAGTACAAGACCTGGTACAGTTCGTCAACCCGCACAACGGTACTCATATCTTTGGCATAGCCTTCGCTGGTATGGACAAGATTGGTGCAGACCGCAAGGGCGTAAAGATCATCTATCAGTTGGTTCAAACTCTTGAAGCGGCCAACCCGGATGAGGCTGAAGCTCCTGTAGGTTCGGTCTGGCAAGAGTCCTTTATGGGTGGCGACATGGGCAAGAAGCTCCTGAAGTTGCGTATCAAGCAACTCTTCGGGGATGACGTCTCTGGAGCAATGCGTCCCTATATCACTGCTATGCAGGAGAAGGGTCGTACTGAGTTCATGGTCAAGATGACGACTAAGGTAGTCAAGTCCAAGTCCACGAACAAAGAGACCGGCGATGTCAACGAGTACGAGAACGTCAGAGTCCTCGACGCTGAAGCCTGTGCGCCGGTTACGGTACCGGAGAATTGGGAGTGGCTTGAGTATACTCCTCGCGATGACGACTAGGAGATTAGTCTAGTCCAGTAGTTTGGTAGGGGAGTGATAACGATTGTCATTCCCCTACCCTTTTAATAGGAGCCAATGATGGATGACGAAACAATTGCCACGCTACTAGGCCAGATAGTAGAACATGCCTATGAGTTGAATGACTGGGAAGCTACCTTTATAGATAGCGTAACCAAGCAGTTCAACAATGGGCGCACCCTCTCTATAAAACAGACAGCTATCATAGATAAGATTCACAATAACTTCCGCAAGGCTGGCTACTTTGATAGTGGCACTCCTGAGGTGAAGATGTGAGCAAGTATAGCCCAAGAGATTCTAATGAGCTGTGGGTTCACGATCGCCACGGCTATAGCATAAACCTAAACCATCTTAAACTTAGGTCAGGTAGTAAGCTAGTATCGTATACGCTAATTACCTGTTTCGTACTCTTCGTTCTTGCACTTCTTGGTGCTGCTGGAGGTTGGTGGTGAACTTACCTACTCCTCAAGTTGTAGTAGTCTGGTATCAGGCTCCTCAACATATCGTCACTTCCCCTGAGAAACTACCCTACTATGAAGGTGTAATGCGGAAGATACAGGATAGGGCTAGCGTCTTTCCTCAACTGCAATTGGACTTCATCTTCTGTCCTGTCACAGATATGGTAAACCTAGCTGGCGAAACAATGATATTCGCAGGCTTGGAACAAGACCTATGGAATGCTGGCTTCAGACCTGTAGAGATTCCTAACAATGGCATGGACCAACAAGAGCGTCAAGAGTTCCGTGACATGATCCTCCAAGGAGGCAAGCTTCACTAATGAAGATCCTACTCAACATCACGCAACGAGAAGCTGATAACCAAGGCATCCTTAAACAGATGCTAAGGGAAGTAGGCTGCTCGGCTGTCGTATCCTATAAGCCGCTCGAAATATCCGAGTGCACTATGATAGCTAAGAAGCATAGGTGTGGTGCTGTAGTGACTTCCCATCCTGACACACTTAAGAACATAACTCCAGGGACGGAGAAGGCTAGCTCTGATGACTGGCGCGGCTCTGTTCTAGCAACATCCGTACCTATCATTGTAATTGCTCCTCTTGCTCATGTCTTTTCAAAGCCTCAAGGTAGATGGTTACTACAAAATGACCTTAATAAACTCAATGCGATTAAAGCTGGCACGCATAAGTTCCTTTATGACTACGCTATTCCAAAGACACTGGGAGGAGTTAACTCTGCTATTCGTGATCTGCGTAACTATCCTTGCCTGGTCATTGATATCGAAACAACTCTCACAAACAAGATCTCCTCTATCGCATTCACTCCAGTCCGAGATGACCTTACTCTCGGCAAGTCCTATACCTTCCCTTTACTACCAAGGGATATAACAGATGATCCGCTATCGACCCTCACCGCTAGCTGGACAGGAATACGGGAGATACTAGCAGATGCCTCTATTACCAAAGTCTTCCACAATGGATGCTTTGACGCATTCCATCTCTTGCGCTTTCATTGCCCAGTTGTCAACTGGTTCTTTGACACCGAGTATATGTGGCACTGTTGGGAAGCTGAAGCCAAGAAGTCACTGGCTTTCATTGCCTCCGTTCTCCTCGATGATTACTACTATTGGAAGCACGAATCAGAACTCAGCCCTCTCGAATACAATGCCAAGGATACCATCAACACGGCTAGGGTATTCATCCAGCTCCTCAAACGGATGCCAAAGTGGGCATGGTTCAACTATGCCATTACAATACCAAACGCTATCCCGATCATTAAAACCCAATTCGAAGGATTCAGAGTTGATAAAGAACGCAAGGCTGAACTACGTGGCGAAGCTGTTGCAGAAAGAGATAGAGCACAAGCTGAACTTGAAAAGCTTATTGGAATACCCGACTTCAACTGTGGTAGTCCCAAGCAAGTCAACGCGCTTATCTATAGAATCCTTCGAGCCAAGGTTCCACCAAGGGCTAAGTCCAAGTCTGCTACCGGAGAACTTGAGTTAAAGAAGGTAGCCATGCAGCATCCTATCTTGGCTCGCATAGTGCCTCTTATCCTAACGATCCGAGAAGAGCGCAAAGCTATTAGTACATATTACGACGCTCGACTAACCGACTCACCTTATGATAAACTGTTGTATTCCCTGCAACTTGACGGGACTGAAACAGAAAGAATGGCTTGTAAGTCCTCTAGCTTATGGGCACCCTTCACTGACATCAATAGGATCAATAAGAGCAATGCGAAGAACCTTGGTACGCAAGCGCAGAATCTCCCGTATTATTATAAGAAGGCTATCATGGCCGAAGAAGGATACGAGATCCTTGAGATCGACAAGTCTCAAAGCGAGGCTAGATGCACGGCGTATCTCTCGGAAGATAAAAGTCTTAGAGAAGCGCTGGAAACTCCAGGGCGAGACTTCTATTGCCATACGGGATTTCTATTTTTTGGTATAGAGTTTGATAAAGCGCACGCACTCCGCCAAGTAGTCAAGAAGATTATTCATGGCACCAACTATATGATGGGCGCTCAAACTTTTATAGATTCCGTAGGAGTCAATGAACTCCACAAGTATCGCAAACTAGTAGGTTACACTGGCGACCTCAAGTCTTTCGCTAATTATCTCCTAGAACTCTATCATGTAGCTTACCCTGGCGTACACCAATGGTGGGATAGGATCGTAATAGAGATAGCTTCAACTGGTAAACTGGTAACTCCTGATGGATGGACAAGAAAATTTCATGGTAATATTGGCTCTAATCACGCTATCAAGCGTTCTGCTGTTGCTCACTGCTCTCAGCATTTCAGTGTTAGAGGAGTTAATAAGGCATTCTGGAGAGTGTTCTATGAGATTGAACTCCCTACGGGAGGAGACTACAGACTCAAAGCTCAAGTGCACGATAGTCTCGTTGGTAGTATCAGAGCAGATCCTAGTACCAAAGCTACTACGACTAAACAACTACTTGACATCATGTACGATCCTCAGCCTACTCCTATTGGCGATCTCATTATCCCGCTGGATGTAGAAGGCGGGAAGTATTGGAAGAGTGACTAACTAACATGACTAGCCCAATTGCATATAGACTAAAAAGGCCAAACCCAATGATCTCTAATTACGACCTGATACTAAAGTGCTATGACTTCATAGAAGTAGAGCCTTCAGACCATATGAAATCTCTAGTCAATGGGATTATTAAATCCTACCATGATTGGGGACAACTCACTAGACTACAGCACACTGTACTAATTCAGTTCTGTATGTCCCATGAATGGGCACAGGAGGAATATGCTAGACACCTTAAGAATGACGCCGCTAAAAAGAGAGGACCAAGATTATGAGAATAGCAGTAATAGACTGGGAGACTGGTGGGCTAGACCCAGCTATGTCAGCCCTGTTTGAGTTCGGCTATGTAATGGGGGAGACAGCTAGACCAACTAACCAGTTACTCGCCACGGGCCGAATCATAGTTCCACAGGAATACAATAATAGAACGAGTCGCTATGTCTCTCAGTCTACCCTGAAGTGGTGGATCGAGGAGACTATGAAGTCCTCTGAACTTGGCCAGCATACTGTTGAAACCCTTGAACTAGCTAGCAAAGGTTTCATAGGTAGCTTCCAAACTAAGCTAGAGAAGTTCATGTACGAACTTAATCAGCATCAGATAGAGGGCATCTTCTGTACGGATAAGTCTTTTGACCATGCTATCCTATTGGCTGTCTGCCATGATCTCAACATACACTTTCCACTATCCTACAAGCAATGCTTCGAGACTCGCTACATGAGTTCCATTCAAGCACCGGGCTGTTTCGACAAGAGGGATGCGATTGGTCCGATAGTACATACTGCACAGGATGATGCACTGCTCCTGTACAATTCATTGTGCTGCTATTTGAACACCCCTTAACCTGTGTCATTCTTTGACAACTACTTCTCTTATGTAGGGAACAATGAGTCACCTATGATATTCCATAGGTGGACAGCGATCTCTATCATAGGAGCTTTGCTAGGTAGGCGAGTCTACTTTCCACTAGGTCACAGGAAAGTATACCCAAACCAGTATATCTTACTCGCTGGTAGCCCAGGTGCCCGGAAGGGATCATCTATATCATTTGGTACTAAATTATTGGAGGACTTAGATTTCAATTACTTCGCTCCCAGCAAAGCTGCAAAGGAAGCACTATGGGAATGGATGAGTAAGCAATCACTTGAGAAGGAAGCAGATGAATGGATAGACGATGTTATAGATACAGAGTATGATCCCGCTTTCTTCTCTCAAGCATACGTTGCCTCTGATGAATTCCTAGACTTCATTGGTTTCGGAGACGATGCTTTGATGACCAACCTTACTAAACTATGGGACAATCCTACAAAGCACCAACATGAAAGGACTCGCAGTAAACCGATTATAGTACAAAAGCCTACAATCAATATCTTGTCTGGTCTTACACCCGGAGGAGTAGCCGAAGCCTTTAGAGGACTGGCTGCTAGTGGTGGTTTCTTTTCTCGTATTATCTTTGTCTTTAGTCAACCGTCTGGAAAGAGAGTAACATTCCCTAGTGAACCTGATAAGGATCTGATAGAGGAGCTGCACCATAGGCTAATCAAAATATCAGAGCTTGAAGGAGAGCTACAGATCATACGGAAGAAAGGAAATCCTGTATATGATTTCATAGATTCACTATACAAATCTGGTTTTAAAATGCCGGATGGTAGATTCGCTGGCTACAGCGAGAGGAGGATTATTCACTTCTATAAACTACTAACTATAATCTGCGCGGCTGACCTTACTCTAGTCCCTACAGTGGACCATTGTATCCTAGCCAACACTATCCTAGCTGTCACAGAACAAACCATGCCTCTAGCACTCGGGGAGTTCGGAAAGTCGAAACATGCTGACATTGCCAATAGGGTAGTTGATATGATCTCAAACTCAGATCTTCCACTAACCTCAGCATTCTTATGGAAAGCTATGGCGCGTGACGTAGACAAGCCGCTGGTTCTACAGGAGATCCTACAGAACTTGGTATCAGCAGAACGAATTCAACGAGTATCAACAAAGGGGTCAAGCACAGCATATATAGCACATGCAGCATCTATAATCAAGTGGGATAGTAAGTTCGTCGACTACTCACTATTACATCCTGACGAGCATAACGAAGACACCGGGGAAATTATTCCCATAGGAGCTAAACAATGAACATTATGAATGGTCTTATCGAAGCAACTGTAATGGTATCCTTTCCTTCAACCGCTGAACTATTCGGCAAGATCGCTGAAGTGGTGAAAGAGAACGAGATTGACTTGGGAGAGTTCGACGAGAAGTTCTCGAACTTGGCCGAGAAGATTGAGGAGAGCATTGCTGCTCAAGAGGAGCCTGTAGACATCACGGAAGAGGAGCAGAACTTCGTCTACGGCTTGGCACTATTGCTGGATATTCGATAAACGCTAGGCAAAAAAGAGCCAGCCTACAAGGAGTAGGCTGGCTCAATACCGATCACCAAGGAGATTAATATAGTCTAAGCTGGCCTATTCGTAATTGCTAAACACATCCATATAGGACTCGTTCTTCTTATGGAACTTTGCCATTCGTTGAGCGAATGTGCTAGAGGCTTCAGAATAGGAAGTCTTTACAATGCTCTTCCATCCAGTAGATGAGCCGCCATTATCAAGGTATTGTCCTAATAGGCTTTCATACTCCTGCCCTCCAATCATGTCACCTCTCGAAGCAGCTCGCCTAATCTGGCGGCTAACCTTCTGCTTTATCCCCCGATCAACACTGTTATAGTAACCAGCATTAAACTTCAGGTTCCGAAGGGCTTGCTCCTTTAACGGACGGCTGGCTAGCACCCTGGTTATCATAGGCCATCCATCTCCTATAACATCCTTTGGCCCACTGATCTGCTCGCCCTTCCTATCGTAGCTTTGTCCCATAGCCAGTTCTGCTAACCTAGCTCCAGGACGCCACACCGATTGAGCAGCAAAGCTCTGCAAGGCTGCATGGCCCCAATCCCCAGCACTACCATCGTTCTTGATACTACTGGCAACGTTGCCTACCATATCGAAAGCGGTATTGAAAGCCTGGACTACGTTATCCGCTCCAGCAGGCATCATGCCTACACCACCTTCATCTAGTCTGAATGGAGTTCTAGGTTGCAACTCGCCTCGTGTATATAGGCCAGCTTGGAATAGAGCAGATGGAGCACCGTAGAGCATGAACTCTGCCATAGATCGAGAGTTACCATCGTCACTGCCAAAGGCTTCATAGACGGTAGAGGTGATATCATTGTTCTCAGAGCCAAAATGAGCACCAAGCAACCTATTGAAAGGCTGATAACCCGGCAAGGATTCAAGCCCAAACATGCCCGCCTGCGCCCCCATGAGCGCCATTATAGCCTTCTTATCTGCACCCTCCACATACCTATACATGTTCTGGCCCATAGTCACCATGAACGTTTGGTACAGTCCTATGATGCTTCCCAGCGTACCTTGGAACAGGACAGGCCGTTGACGTGACGTATAGTTACCCATTGCTCGAATAGTGAAGTTATGCGCCGCACTCCTCAATAGCGCTGGATCTGTAACCCCTGACTTCTCTGCCAAGGTATAGCCCATGTAGTAGGTATACTCTCTTGTAACCCCTTCAGCCCAGTCACTAGGCTTACTGAACAACTTTACAGCTTCATTGAACTTAGGGTTATTAAAGATACCATCCTTGGTAGTCAAGTTGGCCATCATATCGGTTGCTTCAGATACCATAGACTTAACGTAGCCTCGGTTCTTAGCATCCTGAATAACCCTCTTATACTTCGGTGTCTGCTGGAATGCTTCCCCAGCAACATCCATCATAGCCCTCATTGGATACTTGGCTTCAGACAACTGCCCAGCTAGGATAACCGGAGTAGAGAGTACGGTAAGAATAGAGTGGCTAAGCTCAAAGAGGCGAAGGTTCATAGTAGCAGCGAATCCGTTGACACGGGCTACTGAGTTCTGAGCTATGTCCTTCTTCCTATTCAAACCCTTAGCATTAAGGTAGTCCTCTACATGAGGCCAAGGCATAGGGATGTTCTTCGCTGCCGCCTCTTCGCCTAGCTTCTGGTATGCATCAGCGTATGCTCCAGTAGGATCAAGCTCCCGTATAGAGGCCGTCACTTCATTTACCTTATTCAAAGCCTGGTTAATAGAGATCGTAGTCATATCATTAAAGGCTAGTAGTCTCGGATTATCCGGGAGCAGCGAGGTATTGAGCATAGTGGAATAGGCCAGCTTGGCCACACTAGTCTTATTCTGGATACGCTGAGATAGCTTACCGGCACTACTCAACTGAGCTTGGTTGGCAAGGTAATCAGCATTCTCTAACTTCTGGAACACCTCGGGCGCTGCCTGCTTCACTAGCTGCCTATTGTGTCGCCATAGAGTAGACTGCATCTGGCCCATCAAGTCATCAATACCAGATGCGTCAGGTCGCGGAGCCTGAACAGCTATACCGCTTTTCTTCATAGCGGAGTCAGCCTGCTTCAACGGATTGAGAGTAGCGTAGTCCAGTATGTCAGACCATACGCCAACCTCTTCCCTAGTCACCACATCATAGTCAGCAGTAATACCCGGATCAGCTCGCTTAGCTTGAATCTCGGCTTTGAGTCCCTTCTCAGAATCCGCTGTAATAATGAACAGCTCATTCGGATCTTTCTTACTAACCTGGAAGGCTATGTACTTATCCTCTACAGCTTCGTAAGGGAACCATACACCCTTGTCTTTGATAGGCGGCTTGCCGTCATTCCTTCTCAGCAAGTTAATAGTCTTGAGCATCCTATCCGACTCAGGGATATACGCCTGCATCATCTCATTGACATTCGGAGTAGCTACTATCTCGCCACCCTCAATGTACTCTAGGTAAACTTGGCGACCACTGTCGTCTACCTGACCAGTCAATGCGAACTTGCCGGTTTCTTTCTCGAATCGAATATGATGCTTGGTATCCCTTTGCAGTGCCCTCTTGATCTGCTCGAACTGTAGTGCATCGGTAGGATTCTGTGCAACCTTCTGGAAGGAGGGCCGTACTCTCCCTACTATGCCAGTCCATTGCTGGTTAGTAGTGTGGACCATATTGTTGCCGAGAGTTACTACAATCTCCCCGGCTTGTCCCTGTCTACGGAGAGCCTGATCTGCACTAGCCAGCAATCTCCCAGGTTTGTCCACAGTAGTCAACAGCTGCTCAATGTTCTCCCTCAATACCCGGAAGCTATTATCAAACACTGTAGCATCAAGAATCTGCTGGGCTTCCTTAACTCCAGAAGCTGCAACATTCTCCTTGAAGATAGCAGCATGAGTATTCTGGGCTATGTTCTGGTCAAGCAGAGCTTGAGACTTGAGATCCTCTAACTCAGCGAACCTCCTGTTCTTACCTACTACATTAATAGGAGCTGTGCTATGGAACTTCTCCATCTCCTTGCCAGCATAAACTGAGAAGCTTGTGAGGTTGTCTCCCACTACATCTACAGACCAGTTAGCCGCATGGAGGTTTTCAATGTCCTCCACTTTCATATTCACATAGACGGCAGCTTGCTCATAGCTACCACCTGCCTTGACTATATCCCTAGCCGTCTCTGCCTTCTTAGTAATCAGCATCTTGCCTAGTGCTGCAGTCTGAGTATCATCGAAGAACTGGTGATTCCCATCCTTGAGCTTAACCTTATAGACTAGCTTCTTGCCTGGATTCTCCAGGAGTTGCTGATAGGCAAGCTGCAGATCGAATAGGTTACCCTCATCCATAGTGCGCTTTGCTGCCTGAAGAGACTTGTCATTCTTCAACGCATAGCCTACTTCCAGCCATCCAGCATCAGCATTCTGGGAGTTCATATTCTTCCAGTCGAAGTCTCTACTCTTCAGGCCATTAGCCCTAGCATTGACTAGGACGGAGCTATCGCCAGCAGCCGTCTGGGCTAGCCGAGCATGGGTAGAGGGCATCACATTGTAGCCGAAGTACTTGTTAATAACCCCAGTGTCCATAGTAAGGTCAGCTACTTCATCAAGCTGTTCAGGAGAGACAAACTTCCCCTTTCCGCCATTAGCAGCAGCATCCAACAATAGGTCAACTTCTCCCCTAGCTGCCATAACTTCACGCTTCAGCGGTTCATGGCTAATGCCAGCCAAGTGACCATCAGTAGACTTCAGGACTATCGGAGCGCCTTTCCTCTCTCCAGTGTTAAGGTACTTGAATGCCCAAGCCCTAAACTCTTTAGCCTGCTTACCCTTACCTTTATACATCTTAGCATTGGGTACCTCGATCTCAATAACCATCCTACCATTCTTCGTGGTGTGGCGTACTGAGACTCCAATAGGAATCGTAGTAGGAGTATCGACTTGACGGGCCAGCAATGCAGCTTCAATTCCTGCTCCACCACCCCATTCTGGAGCGATAACTTTAGCAGCAGTGGCCCCATCTATAGCCATCATCTCGCCGGGCTGTCGATCCAGCAGGATGTTATTTACTATATCATCAGCGTTATAGGCAGCCTCATCTGTATGCCCAAACTTATTAACGCCAACAAAGGTATTAGGATTGTCAACACTCATCTTCGTGAGTATCATTTGGTCAGAGGTAGCCCCATAGGCATCTGGAATATCCATATCCAGTAGGATCTTCTGGTAGCCCTCTTCCTTCTTGGCACCGCCTCTAGCAGCAAAGGACTCGTCAGCCATGTCATCTATCAGACCCTTGGTTTTCTGCAAGGATACTTTAGTATGCCCAGCTACATTGTCGAGCTGCCATTGATTCATTCCTGTAGTATCAATCTGCTTACCATTCTGGTAAACTACAGAGAGATTGGATAGCGTATGGCCTTTGGTTTCGCCGCGCGCTATATAGGCTATGGTGTCTTTAGTAGCCTCCTGCTGACTTTGCTGTAGAGAAGTGGCGAGGTTCTTGAACTCGCTGTTAGCCATCATCCACTTCACAGGACCAACCATAGATCCTAGACCTGCACCAATAGCGAAGTCCCAGCCGTCATAGTTGTCCTCGATAAAGGCATGACCATTCATAGTAGCAAAGAAGCCTGCTTCCCACATTACTCCTTCAGCAGCTCCTTGACCAATGGTCTGCCACTTCATGCGGCTAATAGCTTGCTGGTATCGCTGGCTCTGCTCCCCGTAGTACTCAAGGTTGCGTGCCGCACGGAGCCTATTGGTCTGCCTAGCTCTATCGAGCTTGCTATACATGTTTGGCAGTTTGGCACCATTATTCCGTGCAGCCTTAACCATTCTACCAGCCAACCTAGCCGCACCCATAGGCATAAATATGCCACCTATGAGAGAGGTAGTGTTGACTATTGCTTGGTTGTCCTCATAGAAGCCACTGACATCCGTGTCGAATATGGTATCAATGTGACTCAGGGCTTTGTCTGTCTCGCAGAGGGCATTATCGCAATACCCAAGGGTAAGCGAATCAGCTAGCGAAGTAGCTAGATCTACAGTAGATGCAACAGCCCAGGCTCCAACATCAAAAATGGAAGTATCGTCGCTTTCCATGCTCTGCTGTCTTTGCTTATTAGCCTGGATGTTAGCATAGGTAGTGATGTCGTCTGCTGACAGCATTATTACTCCTCCCCGGAGAACTGTTTATACAGCCATTGCAGCTGATGTATCGGACTGATAGCTACCATAGGATTCCCGGCAGCATCAAGGAAGTCTCGACGATCACCCTCTATTTGATTGGTTAATAGGTTCATCTGGAGATTCTGATAGACTGGATCAGCAGAGGAGATAGGTTCTATACCAAGAACATAGAAGTCATTATTCACAGTAGCTACCATATTCTGGTGCATCTTTTGAACCATAGCTTCAAAGGTAGGCATATTAGGACCAGCATCTACCCTATTGGCCTCATAGGCTGCCTTAGCCTTATTGAGTTCAGACAGAGTAGCTTGGGTATCTGTAGTGTAGGTAAAGGCTTTAGGAAATAGAGCAGTCAGAAATACTGAAGCTGACTTCTCTTCTGGGCTAGCCATAGGATTCAATGAAAGGTCATGGGCTTCAGGACGAATGTTCCTCTCCTTGATACCTTCCAAATACTCCGCTATTTGCTTGGAGACTACATTCTGCTTAGCTTGGGCTAGCATCCGCTCCTCGTCAGCCTCTGAGGCTTCAGGAGCATCAAGCAATGCGTTAGCCCCTTCTTCCTGGATGAAGCCCTCTTGCCGCTTGATATGCTGTAGCTCGTCATCAATAGCTTGCTGGCTATGCGCCTGCTTAATTCTCTCCTTGATATGGTCCGCTTCCAGCATTACAAACTCGCTGTTATAGAGTGCCCGCTGCAATACTCCTTCAGCAGCTTGCGGTCCCATAAACATAGCTTCAGCTAAGTCAGCTTTGCGACCTTTGACGATCTCGAAGTTGACTAACTGTTGCAGGTCTGGAGTAATCTGATCCCCCAGAGCACGGGTGAGTACATCATCTTCAGTAGTGTTGAGTAGGCGAACGTACTTGTCCATAGCCGGTTGACCACCCAAAGCCATCTTAGCTTTAGATTGCTCTACCTTAACTTTGTCTTTACCGCTACCAGACCGGAAAGCGCGCTCCTCTTGAATTACTAGATCTTTAGCTCGCAGATCCCACCTTCTCAAGAGGTCTTCTGCATCAGCGAATGCTGGACCCATATCACCTTCAATACCGCCTGGACCTTTGCGGATATACTTCTGAAGTTGATTCTGCTTAGCTTGGATCTGGTCTTCCATGTTGGCTAGCTGATCCCGCACGGTACTGAAATCAGAAGCTCCTGGAATAGCAAGCATCTCATTGTACCGATCTTGGAGTTGGGTCAGTCCAATACTGTCAGCGTACTCTCGCTCCAATC
>NODE-436-length-14874-cov-5.6495_pt1 | contig 14874 bp, 12 predicted proteins | sample MGYA00139097_ERZ477577 | MGnify/ENA metagenome assembly ERZ477577 | reverse complement strand
CAGTCTTCTCAAATATACAATTTCCCTCAATAATGGCTAACAAGGTCTTTAAGAAACCCACAATGCTCCCTGAAAAATATCAATTTCAGTATTCTGCTGAATCCCTGCTTTAAAATCCTTAAATTTGATCAACCAATTCTTTCTCTTCAGAAGAATTAGTCGACACATTCGAGGTATGAAACTTATTGACTCCAATTTAAAATATAACACCCAGCAAAAAATTCTTGTAGCCGTTGAGGGAAATTGTATATTTGAGAAGACTGTAAAAACCAAACCCTCTATGAAGTTGTTTCGCCTGTTTTCTATTTTGTTTTTTAGTACCACCTCTTTGTTATATGCACAATCTGTTGACTTTTCCAATTTGAAAAATCTCAAAATCCGCAATGTGGGTCCGGCCAACATGAGCGGGCGGATCACTGCCATGGATGTAGTGAGTAGTAATCCAAAAATTATATTTGTTGGTGCCGCATCAGGGGGTGTTTGGAAGTCTGAAAACGGAGGCTCAGCCTGGACTCCTGTTTTTGATGAGCAGCCCACTCAAAATATAGGAGCACTTGCCATTCAACAAAGCGACCCTAAGGTGATATGGGTGGGTACTGGTGAGGGTAATCCAAGGAATTCGATGAATCTGGGCATGGGTATTTTTAAAAGTGTGGATGGGGGTAAAACATGGCAACATATGGGGCTGGAAGCCACAAAGACCATCCACAGGATCATTATCGATCCAAAAGACCCCAATAGGATTTATGTAGGCGCCATGGGAGATCCTTTTACAGCCAACGAGCACAGAGGCCTTTATAAAACCATCGATGGAGGGGAGCACTGGGAAAAGATCTTATTCTCTAATAATACTTCAGGGATCGGTGATTTGGTGATGGACCCTGTCAATAATAACAAACTGTTTGCGGCCCTGTATCAGCATAAACGCAGCCCTTATTATTTTACTTCCGGAGGCGAGGGCTCGGGTTTGTATGTCACTGATGACGGAGGTGAACAATGGAAAAAATTAGGAAAAGAAGATGGCCTGCCATCAGGTGATTTGGGACGAATTGGTCTCGCGATTGCACCCTCAGATACAAATCGTATGTACGCAAAAATAGAAGCGACAAAAAATGCATTGTACCGAAGTGATGACGCAGGAGCATCTTGGTATCTGATCAATGAGGATCCTAAGTTTACCAACAACCGTCCTTTTTATTTTCAGGATATCGCCGTTGATTCAAAGAACCCTGACCGCTTATATAATATTTACCAACCACTCAGTGTTAGTTATGATGGAGGGAAAACATTTGACCCAACACCTATGATCCCGGCTGATGAAACCAAAGGAATTCATGCTGATTTTCACGCGTTTTGGGTGAACCCTAATGATCCACTGCATTTTATTATTGGTGGAGATGGAGGACTTGGGATTACCTATGACCATGGGAAGAGCTGGTATTTTCCGGAGTCGATTCCTGTGGCCCAGTTTTATCATATTGGCGTGGATCATGACAGGCCCTATAACGTTTATGGAGGTATGCAGGATAACGGCAACTGGTCAGGGCCTGGCTATACCTGGAAAAGGGGCGGTATCAGAACCTTGTACTGGCAATATTTGGTGGGAGGTGACGGATTTGACATTTCACCCGATCTTGACAATTCAAGATATGGGTATGGATCTTCTCAAAATGGGAATTTGTATCAGTATGACAAACTCACGGGCTATTATGTAAGTATACAACCCCCTGCACCTGATCAAAAAACGATCTTGCGTTTTAATTGGAATGCCGGTTTTGCTCAAGACCCTTTTGATAAGGACAAGGCTTATTATGGAAGCCAGTTTGTTCATGTCACTTATGATAAAGGAGGTAGTTGGAAAGTGATCTCACCAGACCTCACCACAAACAATCCCGAACATCAAAAGCCAGATTATGGCGGCTTGACCCTGGATGTGTCTGGAGCCGAAATGTATAACAGTATTTTAACCATAGCGCCCAGCCCTGTAGATAAAAATACCATTTGGGTGGGTACCGATGATGGTCAGGTACAATTGACAACTGATGGTGGGGCAACATGGAACAATGTAACGTCACAGGTAAAGGGAATGCCTAAAGAAGGCTGGATTGCCCAGATCAAGGCCTCGCGCTATGATGCGGCTGCTGCCTGGATGGTGGTCAACAATTACAGAAAGGGTGATTACGCCCCCTATTTATTTAAGACGGAAGACTATGGAAAGACCTGGAAACGCATGGCTGATGAGGAAAAGGTAAAAGGCTATGCCCTTACTTTTGTTCAAGATCCGGTGGAGCCGAATCTTGCCTTTTTAGGCACTGAAAATGGTTTGTGGATGAGTATGGATGCAGGACACAGCTGGCAGCAGTTTAAAAATGGCTTTCCTGCTGTATCTACCATGGACATCACCATTCAGGAACCGGAATCTGCTTTGATCGTGGGGACCTTTGGCAGGGCCATTTGGATCTTGGATGATCTATTAACTCTACGTGAAATTGCCGCGAAGCGCCTAAAAAAAGGTATTACCGCTTTGCCGATGAATGATGCCGTGCAGGTCAAGGGCTTGTTTATCAATCCTCCCGGAAATATTTGGACGGGATTCCATACGACCTTCGAGGGAGAGAACAAGGTTTTTCAGAGAACGGAAATTCCGTTTTATATATCAGAGCAACCTGATTCGACCAGTATGGTCAAGGCAGAAGTGTTTGACAGTGACAAAAGATTGCTCAAGACCCTTGAAGCGAAGCAACTTGACAAAGGATTGAATTACCTCATCTGGAAATTGGACGAGCAAGCCGCCTCTTTCTCGAAAAGGAAACCGGGGACCGATCCCAAAGGTATTTCAGTACTGCCCGGTGACTATACAATTGAACTGACCTACGCCGGGGCCAAGGATGCGACGCGGGTCAAAGTGATTCCTGACCCTCGTTACGATATGGATGCTGAAGTAGATGAGGCATTGTATACTTTTCGAAAGGAAATTGATACTCAAGTTGAAGCTCTGGCAAAGCAACTTCATCAGATAGACGATAAAATGGCCTGGCTGAAGAGGATAGATACCTTGCTGACAGAAAAGGGAATCGATGCCAAGGATCCGACAGCGTTATCGGTACAAAGCATGAAAAAACAATTGAAACAGCTCAGGGCAAAGGGGCAGATACCAAGACCAGACAGACAGGTGGGCGCATGGCAGTCATTTGAAACATCACCGTATTCACAACTGCAAGACGTGCGGCGAATTGCCAGGGCACAGACTCATCTTCCTTCTGCACAACACAAACAAATGCTTGAACAGGCCAGCAGTTCAATAGCCGACTATAGCAAGCTTGTGGAGGATTTTATGAAAACAAACTGGACGCCTTTGGAAGCCGCCTTAAAAAATAGTGGATTGCAAGGGTCGAATGATGAGTAAAAAATCAGCTTTCGCCTAAGACAGCTTCTGCTTCGATTTCAACCAAATAACCCTCTCCTACCAGCCTGGCTTCGACCAAAGTGTTGGCCGGGTTGATACCCTGAAAACGTTCTCCATGGGCCCTGGCCACGGGTTCCCACTGGCTGATATCGTTCACAAAAATTCTGGTACGCACCACATCAGCCAAGCTACCTCCAAGGGAAGTAATGGCAGCTTCTATTTTGTCGATCACAAAATGGGTTTGGGCCGCGGGGTCTATTCCGCCGATCATTTTGCTTCCATGGGTTGCCGTGGTACCAGAGACATGGATGCGATTGCCATCTTTAACGGCACGAGAATAACCAGCAAAAGATTCCCAAGGGGTTCCGCTAAAGACCTGAGCGCGGTTTTTTCGCATGTTAATGGGTGTAAATGCCGTCGGAATCGTTTCCAAATGATCACTCAAATCGCCGGAAGCGGTTAAAAATGGTGGTTTTCTGTACTCATCACCGCAACCACCAGGAATGGGTTGCAGCTGGTCTTGTGCCCTTTTGATCGCTTTGATATCGGCTTGGTCCAGCACTATTTCTGCGGTACGTTTGTTATCGCTAATATGTTCGCTTTCACCCAGTCTCGCCCCAATGATCACAGCGGCAACAGCAGGGTTTTCCAGGATATAACGGCTTGAAATATTCGCCATGGATACGCCGTGTTTTTGAGCAATTTCTTTAAGGGTCTGCAATAAATTTTGATAGGGAGTCCATCCTCCGGCTTCATCTATAAATCGCTTGTACTTCATTTGTGACCAGGTGGTCAAGGCATCATAAGACGGTTCAGGTTGTCCGAGCCATCTCTCGGTCAAAAATCCACCAGCTAAAGTGCCAAAGGCCAGTAATTTGACATTGTACTTTTGGCAAACATCGGCCATATTCATGCTTGCCCGGGTATCTATCAAGGAATGACATACCTGATTACTTACTATGGGAATACCGCTGGCCAATGCAATGCGTAAATGAGCTGCGTCAAAGTTGGTAACCCCGAGATGCTTGATCAAGCCTTCTTCTTTTAATTCCTTTAAATAGAACAGGCCATCCAGCCAACTGGGATCAGGGTAATACCAAGCGTGAAATTGCAAGAGATCAATGCTTTCAACTTGCATTCTGTCTAATGCCGTTTGTACGGCTTCCCGAACAGCTTCCCGGCTAATTTTACCAGGTTTGGGTACCCATTTTGTAAATAGCTGTACGCTGTTTTTCTCGCCAAGTCCTTGTTTAAAAGTACCGGCAATAATTTCACTTGAGCCATAGTGATCGGCCATATCAAATGTTGAAAAACCTTCTTCAAGATAGGGCAACATATGCTTGGCCGCCCTATGAGGATTTAGCGTTTTTCCGTCTCTTTCCATATCGGCAATTTGCCAAAGTCCTGTGACGATTGTTGAAATTTCTAAGCCTGGAGCTAATGTCGTTCTTGTTTGCATAGTTTATTCTTCAGGTAGTTCTAAAAATTGTTTTGAAACATGGGTAGTACTCTTTTTCAATTTTCCCCATTTATAGGCGAATATAAGACTAGCCAATCCCATGACGATCAGCCAAATAGGAGTAGAATGGAAGTACCATGCTTCAGTTTGGGCCGTCAAGTCTTTATAAAGATGAATTGATAAGAAACTCAGTAAAGTGATGATCCCCAGCCAGCCAATGACCAACTGGAGTTTTCTGTTTTTAAGGACCGCTATGTTTTGTGCCAATGCTGGATTAACTTTATGAATGCTGAGCAAGGTGATACACATCAATAAAAAATTGACCATCATAGAAGTGACCATAATATCTATACCCAAAAAGAAGTCTCCGGCAAAATGAGACCCTAAAACGCCAATGCTCGCTATCGTTCCTGCAACCAAAAGAGCCATATAAGGAGTATGGTTTTTGGTGTGAATTTTAGCGATAGAGGAAGGAAAAATACCATCTTTTGCCCAGGCAAACATCAACCTGGATACCGATAAGAGCATGGCGGGTAAGTCGTTGATCAGGGCGATGGCTGCCCCGATCAAGATGGCGATACCCAAATAGGAGGGAAGTACATAACTTAAGAGCCCCGGGGCCGTAATATCATGTTCCATGGCCTGGGAAGCCACAAAACTCCATGGCACCGTATGGTACACAGCAGCCGCGAATAAGAAATAAAAGACACCTACACCAAGTATGGCCAATAAGATGGCCGTTGGTATGGACCTGGTAGGGTTTTTGGCCTCTCCACCCGCTTGTGCAATAGAATCAAATCCTATAAAACTTGAAAACAGCAAGGCAGCCGCTGAGAAAAATATACGCCAATCAAAATCAATATCGGGAACCACCTCAAAATCACGTCCTTCTTTTTCTTTTAGTGCCACTAAGAAGTCACTGGTATCATACATAAACCCGGCTATAATAACAATACCACCTAAGGCAAACATCAGAAACATCATGGGTAATAAAATACGCTCATAAGATTTAACCCCTCGAATATTTACCCAAACAAAAGTCCAGATCAATAATAAGGCAAGGCCGACACGAATCCAGCCGACTTCAAGTGCAGCCGACAAGGTTTCCCATCCCAAATTCAGGGTCACATCACGTAAAAAAGGTATGGTGATATAGGCAATAACACCAATAACAATGCTCAACCCGAACCACTGTGAAAAGCTGGCGACAAAACCCAGGTAGGGATTTAATCCGCGACTTGCATAGATATAACTGCCACCTGCACGTGGCATAGCCGAGGCCAAAATACTATAGGCCAGGGCAGCCAGAAGGGCGGGGATGGCCGCAAAGGCAAAGGCTGACAAAACATAAGGTCCAATACCCGGTACATTGCGCTGAATCATAAAAGGCACCACATTGATAGAAGCGCCCAACATAGAACAAACTCCTGTTGCCGTTAGGGCAAGCAGGCCCATTTGACGGGTCAGTTTTTTCTTTTTTATTTGGGTCATTTGGTTTCCAATTTCAAGGGACTTTTTTTTATTCTTAAGGTTGTCCAAGAGAAGATTTCTCACCGGTCAGTTCCCAACGCCCCAGAGAAATTGGGATATTTCCGATAGCGTTCAAAGTATCAAAGAAATCTTTCAGGTTAAAAGGATCTTCAGCTGATTCTTTTATTCTGGCATATTCGGCCAAGGCATTTTCAACCAAATATTTCCCTGTGATATAACTGGTTCCATATCCGGGTTGGCGCAGGTAGAGGTGCTGTTCAAACAACAGCAGTTCTTTTTCTGTCTTCATCCATCCACGTGGTGTATAGGTAGAATGAATAGTTCCCGCTTCTTCCATGGTCATTTCGTTGGCATGGGCATATAAAGAACCCAAGCCTCTTGCAGCTCGCTGGGCGATCATGATATATACAATTTCTCTTGAACGGGGCTGGTCGTCATAAAGACCTGCATCCATAAACATTTCTTCAACAGCTGTGGCCATACCTTCATTTCTTGAATCAAAAATATTGTACAACAAAGGTCCTTTTCTGATCTCACTTTTGTTAGGCTCTGTGTCCATTCTGGCCAGTTCAAACCAATGGTAAAAGTGGGAATACAGCGGGCGTTGGTCATAGTGGGCCGTGATCCAAAAAAAGTTACGCTTCTCTTCGGGCACGAATGCGCCTACATGTTCTCTTAGGGCGGGTTCAAAATAATCCTTAACCGTCACGATGTCATTTTTATCGAGAAAGTCGATCAAGCTCCTTACGGAGGCTTCCGCCATTTGATCATAGGCTTCAGGACTATTGGCAGCAGTAAGTTCAGGTAAGTCTCTGTTTCGATGTTCCTCTAATTTTAAAGAGGTCCAGGCCCTGGTCAGTTCACTTTTTAAAAGCATGACCTCATCTTCCCAGGTCATCGGCACCAGGTGTACATGTTGAAGGTACCAAGTATAGTTTTCTTTTCCGATGCCCGAAGGACCGGTTTTTGAAAGCGCTTCTTTATGAAGCCATAAAGCCAAATCATCGGTTGAGGTGATGGCTTCTTTGAGCAGGCTTAAGAGCTGTTTGTCACCAGCCACACCCTCATAAGTTTCTACTTTTTTCAGATCCTTACTTTGCTGCTCTATGTCTCGTATTCCGGCAATCCACAAGTCTTTTGCATTGCCCGTTAAATTGATTTTTGCCTGGGCATTTAAGGGGGCTATGACTTGAAGGTCTGACAGTAATCGCTTTCTTTCGTCCTTGCTCAACGGAAACGCATAGGTCCACAATTCGGTGGTCATATGATGTGTGGGTCCTTCGTGAGCAGGAACGTCACTTTTATAGGTCCATACCGATTTGTAATAGGCAGGGTCGCGCACCCAAGGTTTGAGTACACGTTGGTTAAAGTCATAGCCGTTCATTTCGGCGTTTACGATATGCCAGTCTACTTGATGAGCAATGGGCCAATCTGTTGTGTCAATGGACTTGAGTTTTTGTTGCAGGTCCTTAAATCCGGCCGATCGTTTTTTAAAGGTTTCTTTGGTGTAATCTGGGGCTCCATCCCGTAAAGGAGGTTTTTCAAAAGTTCTCCACTGATTGAACAGACTTACCAGTGCTACGTATGAATTGTCATCATGTTGCGAATAGCCAAGATTTGGAGATAAGGCAAAGGCCAAAACAGATACAAATAGGATCAAAAAGGAAAAAGGACGATGTTTCATGTGTCAATAGGTTGAGGTTTTCTTTAAAAATGGGTGTCTATATAATCAATTATGTTGCTTGCCTTTCCATGAAGGGTATTAAAACGATCCTCGAAAAAGATAGCTGTGCTGCCGATGTACCTGCATAAGGGTAAGACCCGTTTATCATTAAAAATTGCATCATAAACTTCAATACCAGGTGCCTTAGGTGATCTTGTCGGAAAGAATTTTTTGTGTTCTTTATCTTTGAATAATTCATATTTTAATTGCCTCAGTTCAAGCCGGGCAGGGATTGCGCTAGTCTCATGATTACTTATCAACTGTGCATAATTACGATAATAATCTTGTAATAATTTTAACAACTTGGTATCTGGAAAATCAGAAATCACACCAGAGGAGTTTAAAAAATCCCAGGTGGTATTTCTGTCAGGAACTTTTGAAGTACTGGTGAATCTGTTAAAGTCCAAAATAAATTTCAGAGAGTCGCTAATCAATCGCTGCTCTGATTCCATGATGGGGATGATCTCATCGCCTGCTTCAACCTGTGTGCGCAGGGTTCTTATGGTACTGTCAAAAGACAGCAGGTCTAATTTAATATCTTCACTGATAGATTCTATATAGGTATGCAACAGGACCCTGTTTTTTCTTTCTTCGTTCCAATTATTGATCTGAAGGGCTATTAATATACCAATGACGACCAATGCCACCTCTCCAGCAGCATACTTCAAATATTTGAAAGACCCAACTTGCCTGCCTTGTGATGAATTATCATCTATCATATTTTTACGGATTTTTCTAAAAAAGGGAATCATGTTTCAGTTAGTTGCGTGAAAAGATAAGAATTTTAGTCATATCAACTCCTATGATCACCCTATTCAGAAAAACCGGATAGGAAATAAAATAGTATTTTTGAAGTGTATCAAGCAGAAGAAGTTTTGATCAAGTCTTAATGCTAAAATTAAAATATATGAAAATCAGATTGACTACATGGTCAATGCTTATCGCATTTATATTTTCTACCCAAATCCAGGCACAAAAAACGGTCACAGCAAATGATTTAGAGCCATTGGTTGGTGAATGGACCGGAAGCCTGACTTATGTTGATTACAGCTCGAACAAGCCTTATACCATGCCGGCCAACCTCAGTGCAAGTCAAGGTAAAGATAAGAATCAGTTGTCATTGATGTATACCTACCCTAATGAGCCAAAGGCCAATAGTAAGGGGAAGATTAAGATTACAGACGGGGGCAAGAAGCTCAATAACGAATTGGTGTTGTCAAGAGAAGTTTTAACGGATGGATCAGTACAGATTATTACCTCTTACACAGGAAAAGACAATAATAAACAGGCCATGATCAAGGGGGTGTATATTTTGGGGCAGTCGATTTGTATCATTAGAAAAGAAGTCAAATATGACGATACAGAGACCTGGCTCAAACGAAATGAATATAGTTTCAAGAGGTAGAATGGTAGAGACCGAAGCGGGAATTTATTAGTTGTTGGATGAAAAAAAGACTTTATAAGTCCTTGTTATGACAGAGACTAATCGAGTAGTTTGGAGATAAAAAACAGTAACATTTTTTCCACTTCCTCCTTTTGACCAGCTTTATTATCAATATCTGTAAGCCTGGGCAAGTGATCAGCAAAATAAAAATGAGTATTTGTCATTTCAAACAAATTACTGGCCAGGGCATGAGGGTAAGGAAAGTCTGGTTTGATCTCAAGAATCACTTTTGATACAGATGACACCATTTCTTTGTAATTGATAAAGAAGCCTTTGTTATTTTCTTCATCGACCCCTTTGGTATGGTACACTTTGGTACTTTCAGCAATCACTACATTGTGAAGCGAAGATTCATTGACATAGTCAATGGCAGGATTTTCCTCGCTAATAGATACGAAAGTATGTATGATGATCTTAAGTTTCTTTACGGGGTCTTCAATGTTAAAAGTCTTGATTTCAATCATATAACTGAGCCATTCCCAGTACCATGACACCAAATAGGTGAGCAGCAAGTGCTTGTTTTCAAAATACCTGTAGATCGATGCTTCGGTAGATTTCATTTCCTCAGCCAGTTTCTTAAAATTAAACTGCTCAAAACCAATTTTATCGATCAATAAAATGCTGTGCTTGATGATGCGTTTGCCTAATGCTGATTGTTGAGGATCTTTAAGATAAAGTCCCGGATTTAAGGAAATACTAATGTTTACGGCCATTTCAAGACGATTGTAAGACTAATCAATAATCAAAGTTAAGTAATAATAATCAATACTATTACAATTTATAATAATACTTTAACTTATATATGTGATAGCAATACTATTAATTTGTTGAATTTTGGTATATTCGCATATATCAAAACTTAAACAAAATGGAAAAAACAGGGTTTATTAGTAATTTAAAGAGTGATTTTCCCGCGAGTATCGTGGTATTTTTTGTTGCACTACCTTTATGTCTGGGAATTGCCTTAGCTAGTGGAGCTCCGCTTTTTTCTGGTTTGATAGCGGGTATCTTAGGTGGAATAGTTGTTGGAGCGTTAAGTGGTTCCAAGATTGGGGTGAGCGGACCCGCTGCAGGATTGGCAGCCATTGTACTGACTTCTATAGGTACACTTGGCGGTTTTGAAAACTTTTTAGTGGCTGTTGTTCTTGGAGGTGTCATTCAGTTGATCTTCGGTATTTTAAGAGCAGGTGTGATCGGATATTATTTTCCTTCATCGGTCATAAAAGGGATGCTTACAGGTATCGGTATCATTATTATTTTAAAACAGATTCCTCATTTTATTGGATACGATGCAGATCCGGAAGGTGATTTTGCATTTTTTCAAGTAGATGGCCAAAATACATTTTCTGAAATATTTAATTCTTTGAATTTTATCCAAGCTGGTTCGGCACTGATCGGACTAATAGGCTTGGCCATCTTGTTGCTTTGGGAGCATGTATTGGCTAAAAAGGCCAAAATATTTCAGGTGATTCAAGGCCCGTTGGTCGCTGTTATCGCCGGAATCGTGTTTTTTGTAGTGACGGGTTCAAATAGCACCCTAAGTATTGCTCCAACCCATTTGGTCAGTGTTCCGGTACCAGATGACTTTTCGTCATTTCTGTCTCAGTTCAGTTTTCCGAATTTTTCAGCCATAACAAATCTTGAGGTTTGGGTCGTGGGCTTTACCATTGCCTTGGTGGCCAGTTTGGAAACCTTGCTATGTGTGGAAGCGACAGATAAGCTGGACCCCCATAAAAATGTAACCCCAACCAACAGAGAGCTCTTGGCTCAGGGTGCTGGTAATGTGATTTCTGGCCTTATCGGAGGCTTACCTATTACACAGGTGATCGTAAGAAGTTCGGCAAATATTCAGTCTGGAGGTAGAACGAAGATGTCGGCTATCATTCACGGTGTATTTTTATTGATCTCTGTGATCTTGATCCCGAATTTACTCAACATGATTCCATTGTCAGTACTGGCTGCAATTCTTTTGGTAGTTGGATTTAAACTGGCTAAACCAGGTTTATTCAAAACCATGTATAACTTGGGCTGGAAACAGTTTGTTCCTTTTATTGTGACCGTATTAGGGATCATATTTACAGATCTACTTGTGGGAATAGGCCTGGGCTTATTGGTGGGTATTATTGTCATCCTCTTTAAGAGTTACCAGAATTCTCATTTTCTTCACAAAGAAGGGGAGGATATGCACGAAGGATTGGTAAAAATGACTTTGGCTGAAGAGGTGACTTTTTTTAATAAGGGCGCCATTTTAAAGGAATTGGATCGCTTACCTCACAACACAAATTTTGAACTTGATGTAACCAACACAAAATATCTTGACAATGATATTGTCGAAATTTTAGATGATTTTCTTCTTAAGGCCGAAGAAAGAAATATTTCCATTAAATTAGTCTCTAAAAAGGGTGTTGTGTCGAATCCGGAAAGCTTTTTTAATTTTTTCAACGATAAGCGCAAGGCAAGTTAATCTAAATCAAATCAAATGAAAGCACATACCAAAGAAACACAGGCATCAATGACTCCTGAAAAGTCGATTGCGTATTTAAAGGAAGGAAATCGTAGATTTCAAAATAATTTAAGTGCCAATAGAAATTTGCTGGAGCAGGTAAAGGATACGAGGCAAGGGCAATTTCCTTTTGCCACTATTTTAAGCTGTATAGACTCTCGTATACCGGCAGAAATGGTATTTGATCAAGGTATTGGTGACTTGTTTAGCATCAGGATCGCGGGAAACTTTATCAACGATGATATACTGGGAAGTATGGAATTTGCCTGTAAATTGGCAGGATCTAAAGTTGTAGTGGTTTTGGGTCATACTTCTTGTGGTGCTGTCAAAGGGGCCTGTGATGGAGCAGAATTGGGTAAATTGACAGGTATGTTGAATAAAATAAAGCCAGCTGTAAATGCTGTAACCACTCCAAGTGAAGCATCACAGCGAACTTCTCAAAACGCTGAATTTGTCAATGCCGTATCAGCAAAGAATGTGGAATTCTCTATTGACGGTATCAGATCGGGGAGTGAAGTGCTTACTGAAATGGAGAGAAATGGTGAAATACGTATCGTTGGCGCCATGTATGATGTGGCTTCAGGAAAAGTTACTTTTTCATAAAAACAACCTCTTATTCAATACAACGAGAATCAAGGCAATGATTGATCAAAATCATTGCCTGTTTCTGCGTTGATTTATAATTTCATGAAATTATAAATCACTTACCATGAGTACAAGGGAAAAGGAATCGGATGTTTTGGCTCAGGATGCCAAACAAGTGTTTAGAAAGTTAGGCACTTGCTCACGCACTTTTTTTTATCTTTTAAATCGTGAATTCGGCACATCGCTGGAAACCGAAGAGCGTGCGTCAGATTTACTGGCAGGAGGCATCATGAAGAAAGGATATCAATGCGGTATGCTTTGGGGTGCATCACTTGCAGTGGGCGCAGAGGCTTTTAAGGTTTGTGCACACAGATCACAGGCTATAGCCGTATCTATAGAAGCTACCAGACTTCTTATGGATTCATTTGAAACTCATGAAAGTACCACACAGTGCAGAGAAATAACCAAATGTAATTTTGAGAGTAAGCTGAGTTTTGCAAAATACATGATCAGTGGTCGATTTTTGCATTGCTTTCAACTAGCCGAAGACTGGGCTCCTGAGGCAGTGCGCAAAGCAAATAAAGCCATACAAGACAAACCTTTTGATTTTGAACATGCTGTAAGTTGTGCCACGGAGGTAGCCCAAAAAATGGGCGCTTCTGAAAAAGAGATGGTCATGGTGGCCGGATTTGCAGGAGGCCTTGGTTTGAGTGGAAGTGGCTGCGGAGCGCTTAGTGCTGCACTTTGGATGAATGCCCTGAACTGGTGCCGGGAACATAAGGTAGGATCTGCCATTGAAGATCCGAAGGCCAAAGAACTCATGCGGGTATTTGCAGCATTTACCGATGACAGATACCTCTGCGAAGAAATCAGTCAAACGCATTTTACTATTGTCAAGGCGCATACTGACTATATCAAGAATGGGGGGTGTAGTGAATTGATAGACGCGTTGAGTGAGGTTTAACATTCACATCATATATAGAATGCCTTGGGTTCATCCTTTGAACCATACTTTGTCATACACGGGTAAACATTTTTTAAACCCGATTGTAAATAAGGCTTGTTTACTTCTTTTTATTCTTTAGTACTAAGAAGTAAACAGGCTTTTTTTACTCGATAGAGCTGAATTGACATGTAAAATAGTTCTGTTTTTATAAGAACATTTTATATATTTGTACAAGTGAACAGTGAGATTAACGAATAAGAAAGCATTAGAGAAGTTTAAAAGAAAGCATAAAGGAAATAAACTTTTAGCTCTAGCCATTGAAAAGCTTGTTCATGATATAGAAACAAATCATTGGAAAAGTCAAATTGAATTACAGACTATAAGATCTGATGCAGATTGCGTTCATAGTGACGGTTTTTATTTTTTCAATATTTCTATGTTTAGGACCATGGTCCTGATTGAGTTTTATGAACAGGAAGCGTCTGTGGTGTGGTGTGGAAACCATAAAGACTATGAACTGACCTTTAGGAATAATAAGCGAACAATTAAAAATTGGTTATCATCTCGCAATTGGATCTAGATTATAATGAAAACACAATTGGATATAATGAAGTTGATTGCTCAGGGCGAAATTCATAACGAATTGGATTTTGAAAGGGCGTTAATTGCGGATAGAAAATTGCGGGTGCTGTCTAAAAAGGACTCAAAATTTAAGGCCATTAGAATAAAATTAAAGAACCTAATTGAGGTTTATGAGAAGCAACATTGGTCTGCAGCATCCCCAATTGACGAGTCACAATTGTTGGAAAGTGATCTGGCCGAAGCTTTGGCCGAAAAGGAACGGCAGTTTATAGCGCGACGAAAAGGATTGATTAAAATAAAATTACAGCAATTGGCCCTTAGTCAGCAAGATTTTGGAAAGATTTTAGGGCATCATACCAAATCGTATATATCTGAATTAATGAATGGAGTACGCCCTTTTTCGTTAAAAGATCTTATCGTGATCAATAGGCTCCTCCAAATTGATTTGACCGATCTGGTCCCTACATTTTTACCCCAGACTGAACGTATTAAAATAAGGACCTCTCTTGAAAAACTTCAACATCCAAAGTTATATTTGAGCAGTGATGATTTTGCTTTAAGCTCATTATGATTTGACCTATTTGGGAAATATGGCTTCCTTCCGATAATTTTGAATTCGTGAAACTATATTGACGGATGTTATTTTTATGTGCAAGCAGCACAAGTCAGGTTATTTTGTTTCTTTCCTAACCATCTGCTACTTAGAATTATGCTTATCCGGAATGAATAAAAATT
>NODE-435-length-14905-cov-4.54949_pt1 | contig 14905 bp, 11 predicted proteins | sample MGYA00139097_ERZ477577 | MGnify/ENA metagenome assembly ERZ477577 | reverse complement strand
TGATAGATATTACCGATTTTCTGATTAGGGATGCTCATGGAGTTGCTGAGACATTAAAAAGTGCGGATCAAGGGAGTTATAGTCTGGACAAAAGCAGGAGTGCCATGCACATAGAGAGAACAAAAGCTTTTCCGAAGAATGTTGAATTTGATGCGATGTTGACCTTTACAGGCCAGCCAAAGGGAAGGGAGATTTACAGTGTAAGCCCCGATGCAGCATCTGTTTCTGTGCATCAACATCATTCTTTTGTAGCGCTTCCAGACGAAGGTTATAAGCCAAGAGTTTTTGATGCCCGTTCGGGTGGTTACCCCATGAGTTATATGGATTATGCCACTCCGGTGAACGAGCCCATCGTAAAAAAGTTTATTTATAGGCATAGATTGGAGAAAAAGGACCCAACTGCCGCCGTGAGTGAAGCTAAAGAGCCCATTATTTATTATTTGGACCCGGGAACTCCCGAACCGGTGCGTTCTGCGTTGTTAGAAGGCGCCTCCTGGTGGAATCAGGCTTTTGAGGCTGCAGGTTTTCTAAATGCCTTTCAGGTAAAGATCTTACCGGATGATGCAGACCCTTTAGACCTGAGATACAATGTTATTCAATGGGTACACAGGTCAACAAGAGGCTGGAGTTATGGGAGCAGTATATCAGATCCAAGAACAGGTGAGATCATAAAGGGACATGTTAGTCTGGGTTCTTTAAGGATCAGACAAGATTTTTTAATCGCTCAAGCCCTCCAGGCGCCTTATGCTAATAATGAAACAAATGATCAATTTGCCATGGAAATGGCCTTGGCACGAATAAGACAGCTATCTGCACATGAAGTAGGGCATACCTTGGGATTCGCACATAATTTTGCGGCAAGTACCCAAAACAGATCTTCAGTAATGGACTATCCTCATCCCTTGATCACAGTAGCCGGCGATCGACTTGACTTTTCAAATGCCTATACAACAGGAATAGGAGATTGGGACAAAATTACGGTGACCTATGCCTATGCTGAGTTTCCAGAGAATGAAGGTGAAAATTTACAACGAATTTTGGACGATGCTTATAGCAAAGGATTCAGATATATTTCTGATAGTGACGCCAGGGCTCAGGGAGGAGCACATGCCTATGCTCATTTATGGGACAATGGAAATGATATTGTAAAGGAACTTGATAACGTGTTAGAGGTTCGGAAATTCGCCATAAGCAGGTTCTCTTTGGACAACATAAAAAAGGATGATGCCTATACAAGCTTGGAAGATGTTTTTGTCCCTTTGTATTTTTACCACAGATACCAAACAGAAGCCGTCAGCAAAATGATAGGCGGACTCGACTATGCTTATGCCGTCAAGGGAGATGCTCCATTGGCCGTCAAGCAATTAGATCCTGGTGAGCAAAGAAGGGCACTTGAGGCATTAATGAGAACAATAGACGTTCAAACATTAAAAATTCCTTCTCAAGTGTTGGCACTTTTTCCTCCCAGAGCAATGGGTTATCGCAGATCGAGGGAGTCATTTAAAAGTAAATTGGGAGTGGCTTTTGATCCTTTCGGGGCAGCGGCCACGGCATCAGACCTGACCTTCTCTTTTATCCTTCACCCTGAGAGAGCTTCAAGGTTAATAGCGAATAAAAGTATGAATGACAAGCAATTGGATCTCGATGAAGTTTTTGATGTACTTTTTGATCATTCTTTTAAGCAAACGCATAAATCTGATCAGGATACTCAGTTACAACAAGTGATCAATGAGCAGTTACTCAATAATATTTTTCATTTGTTGGTCAGTGATGAGGTCTATCCTCAGGTAAAAGCAAGTGGCTTTAAAAAATTAAAAGAGCTGGTTGACTATTTGCAAAATAATAAAGCCAAAGGAGCTCAGGGAGAGATGGATGTGTATTGGGCTGAAACAATTCGTAAATTTATAAAGAACCCCTCTACAAAAGATACAAAAGCGGCTCCTAAGATTCCGGATGGATCTCCGATAGGTATGGACTAATTGTTAGCGCTCATGAAAAAATGGTTTTCCCAAATTGGTCCTGCTACGCTTATAGCCGCAGCATTTATCGGTCCTGGAACCGTAACGCTTTGCAGTATAGCAGGGGTTAATTTTGGATATCAATTGCTATGGGCCATGTTGTTGTCTATCGCAGCTACTATTGTTTTACAGGAAATGTCTGCACGACTTGGTCTGATCAGTCAAAAAGGATTATCGGAAGTTTTACGTCAAGAAATAAAACAACCGCTTTTTAGAACGGGAGCCATCATATTAGTGCTGTCTGCCATTATTATAGGCAATGCGGCCTATGAAGCCGGAAATATAAGTGGAGGTGTTTTAGGCCTATCTGCTATTTTTCCAAACAATAAATTGAGCTTATTAGGTGGGGAAATCAATTTTCTAAGTCTAATTATTGGAGGTTTGGCTTTTGGTTTATTGTACACGGGGAGTTATAAGGTTTTAGAAAGGAGTCTTATTGCCCTTGTCGTTTTGATGAGTTTTTCGTTTTTGGTAACGGCCTTTCTGACACGACCTGATCTCGAGGCAGTTTTTAAGGGGCTTTTTGTTCCTTCCATTCCTGAAAATGGATTATTGACCATAGTCGGCCTTATCGGAACGACTGTTGTACCCTATAACCTTTTTTTACACGCCTCACTTGTCAAGGAAAAGTGGAAAAAACCTGCAGACTTGAAGTATGTTGTAAAAGATACCATTGTTGCTATTTTAGTAGGAGGAATGGTGTCTATGGCCATTATTATATCCGCTGCAGGTTCCCGGCTCCAGGAGATTCAAAATGCGGTGGACCTTGCTGAAGGTTTGGTGCCCTTATATGGAGCCTCAGCGAAGTATTTTATGGCGATAGGTCTTTTTGCCTCTGGAATTACTTCGGCCATTACGGCCCCTCTGGCTGCGGCCTATGTGGCAAGAGGCATATTTGGTTGGAAAGATGGTATGAAAACAAAAAAGATCAGGTCAGTATGGATGTTTATTCTTTTTTTAGGGGTGCTATTCTCTTCATTAAACATTAAATCTATTGAGATTATTAAATTTGCTCAGGTAACTAATGGCATCCTATTACCCGTTATCAGTGGTTTTCTTTTATGGGTTATGAATAAAAGAAGCGTTTTAGGAAGTTACGTCAATAACCTTAGTCAAAATGTTTTTGGATTTATTATCTTAGGCGTTGCCATTTTTTTAGGGGCTAAGAGTATTTGGAAAGTGTTTTATTCGGTTTAGATATGGATATTAATTGTGATTTAGGCGAAGGAATTGGTAATGATCATGCGATCATGGCTTATCTTGGCTCTTGCAATATTGCTTGTGGCGGACATGCAGGTGATCCTGAAAGCATGAGAAATACCGTAATGATGGCTAAAAAACACGGGGTTAAAATCGGTGCACATCCCTCTTTTCTTGATCGTGATCACTTTGGAAGAAAGGAGATGGAAGTCTCAAAGCAACTGTTAAAGAGTCAGTTGATGGAGCAAATAGCCGATCTCAATGAAATTGCAGTCTCATTGGGTATGAGACTCCATCATGTCAAACCACATGGAGCCCTTTACAATTTAGCCGCTACATCAGAAGATATGGCAGAATTGATCATTGAAGTGATGCAAGAACTCGACAAGAACATTTTTCTTTATGTGCCATTTAATTCGGTTATTGAAAATCTGGCAAGGCAAAGAGGTATTTCCATTTGTGTTGAAGTTTTTGCGGACCGAAATTACAATGACGATTTTTCTTTGGTGTCAAGAACGGAGTCTCATGCCATTATTGAGGATCCACAGGAGATAAAGATAAGGGTTGATGAAATGATCAGGAAGCATTGTATCACATCTTTCAATGGGGTCACAAAGAAAGCTGACATAGATACGATTTGCATCCATGGAGATCATGTGAATGCAGTACAGATAGCAAAGTTATTATACGATTTTAAAAATCAAATCAATTGAATTTATATAAGTTGACATATAAGCCATTGGGAAGTATTGCGGTGCTTATTCAATGGCCGAAAAAGATAGAAAAAGATATTTTAAAAAATATCATTTTGTTCAGGCACAAGATTCAAGTGGATATGGGAGAATATGTTTTGGAAACGGTACCGACCTATAATTCCTTAACGGTTTTTTTCGATACTGCCAGAATTAAATACTCTGGAGTAGTAGCTGATCTCAAAGAAATTTACGCCTCAAAAGATCAAAAACTGCTTATTGCAAATAAAGTTTGGAAGATCCCGGTTTGTTATGACGATGAATTTGCCTTGGATTTGACTGTAATGGCCAAGGCCAAAAAGCTAAAAAAGGAAAAAATCATAGCCCTTCACAGTGAGCCCTTATACGATGTTTATTTTATTGGATTTTTACCTGGTTTTCTATATCTGGGAGGATTGGCAGAGCAGTTGGAGTACCCAAGAAGGGATAAGCCCAGAATGAAGGTCAGAAAAGGAGACGTAGCATTAGCCGGGAATCAGACCGGTATTTATCCAAAAGAAAGCCCAGGAGGTTGGAATATTATTGGAAACTCTCCACTGAGTTTTTTTAATGTGGATATATTTCCCCCTTGCTTTGCAGTTGCCGGAGATAAGGTGAAATTTATACCTGTAGACAAAGTGAGATATACAGCGATTAAGAAAGAAGTTGAGGCCGGTGTTTATGAAATAGAAAGTGAGATTTATGGATAACAATATTTTGATATTAGCAGAAGGAATGCATTCTTCTGTCCAGGACCTGGGGAGGAAAGGATATCGTTCGTTCGGGGTGCCTATTTCAGGAGCCATGGATAAATACAGCGCTATTTTAGCCAATAAATTGCTTAACAACGATGAAAAATTACCTGTGCTTGAGATGACCATGATCGGACCTAAAATATTGTTTGAAGATCATTCTCTAATCGTTTTGACAGGTGCAGATATGTCACCGGAAATTAACGGCGCTCCAATCAAAATGAATCATGTATATGAGGTGAAAACCAGTGATGTTTTGAGTTTTGGTTCACTTGTAAGTGGTGTGCGTGCTTATCTTGGGGTTAAGGGAGGCTTTTTGACCGAAAATAAATTAAAAAGTTATTCCTATTATGAAGGAATTACGTCACAGGAAAGGATTCATAAAGGAGATCGCTTAAGAATTGCTACGTACGATATTAATCTGGAGATGACCTCTTCTAAGATTAAGGTGAAAACGGCGCATTTTGAGGCCCGGAAACTGGAAGTAACCAAAGGTCCCGAATTTAATCGGCTGACAAAAAAGCATCGAGAACTGCTTTTTTCAAAACGGTTTAAGATTGGTGGCATGAATAACAGGATGGGATATCAGTTAAAAAATAAATTCCCTAGTATAAAAGATACAGAGATTATTACCTCTACTACAATTCCCGGAACGGTCCAACTTACTCCTTCAGGAACATTGATCATTTTGATGAGAGATTGCCCAACCACCGGAGGATATCCCAGGATTTTACAATTAACAGATATAGCCATCAACCAGTTGGCGCAAAAAAAAGAAAATGATGTTTTTAAATTCGATCTGGAAAGTAGTTTTGATTTTCTGAGTCGATTGGTAAGCCGATTTAAAGATTGATGTCCAAACAAAAGCCATGATGATCAAAAAAGAAATTAACCTGATAAGTGACACCATCACACGTCCAACCCCTGAGATGCTCGATTTTATGATGAAGGCTGAAGTTGGAGATGATGTCTTTCATTCAGACCCTACGGTTATAGCGCTGCAAAATAAAATTTCTTCGCTTTTCGGGATGGAGGCAGCCCTATTCTTTCCTTCAGGTACGATGGCAAATCAAACGGCGATAAAATTGCATACCCAACCTGCAGAACAATTGATCTGTGATAAATGGTCACATGTTTATAATTATGAAAGCGGAGGTGCTTCTTTTCATTCAGGTGTTTCTTGTAAGCTTATTGATGGACACAGGGGGATGTTTAAAGCTGAACAGCTAAGCGAGGTGATTCATGATCCGGAACAATACTATTTGCCGCTTTCAAGCCTTGTAGTGGTTGAAAATACAACCAATAAAGGAGGAGTTGCTGGGATTATGCTGAATTAGAGAAAATACAAAAGATTTGTGCAGATCGAGGGCTTTCTTACCACCTGGACGGGGCACGCCTGTTTAATGCGTTGGTCGCTAAAAATGAAGAGCCAAAACAATATGGAAAATTATTTGACTCGATTTCAATTTGCTTATCTAAAGGTTTAGGCGCACCTATTGGGTCTTTGCTTTTGTCATCTGAAGAAAATATCCATAAGGCCATTCGACTTCGAAAACTTTTTGGAGGAGGTATGCGACAGGTAGGCTATCTTGCGGCTGCAGGAATTTACGCACTCGACCACAACATAGAGAGATTGCAAGAAGATCATCATCGGGCGAAATTACTTGGAAAGGCACTGATGGCATGTGATTGGGTGGAAAAAGTAGAGCCCATTGAGACCAACATCATCATTTTTAAGTTGCATAAACACCTTGATGAAAAATTGTTTTTGACTGGATTGGAAAGTGAGCAGATAAAGATAATTTCGATGGGTGAAGGAAAGTTGAGAATTGTCACACACCTGGAATTTACAGATGAGATGTTAGCTAAGGTTATTGAAGTACTTAAAAGAATGTAAAAAAAAATATATGAAAAATTTTGTATTGTATTTGTTAGTGTTAGTAGGAACATCAGTGGTTGCACAAACCAAAGTTTCAGAACTATTGTATGAGATTGCTGAGGCTCCCTCTGCGGAAAGGATAGAAAAAGATATCAATAAGCTGGTTGATTTTGGTACTCGGCATACGTTGTCTGATACGGTATCAGAAACAAGGGGTATTGGCGCGGCACGACGCTGGATCAAAAGTGAGTTTGACAAGATCTCAGAAGCCTGTAAAGGATGTCTTGATGTACAATATCAGTCAACCCTTGAACCAAAAAATGACAGAAGAATAGTTAAGGATACTTATATCGTCAATGTGTTGGCGATTCAGAGAGGTACAACACATCCAAATAGTTATGTGATCATGTCCGGGGATATCGATAGCAGGGTTTCTGATCCGAATAACTTTACAGATGACGCTCCGGGAGCTAATGATAATGCATCTGGCATGGCCGGAACAATTGAAGCGGCCCGAATTTTATCAAAATATCAGTTTCCTGTGTCGATCATTTATGTCGGATTGTCGGGTGAGGAGCAAGGCTTGTTTGGAGGTAAGCATCTGGCTCAAAAAGCAAAAAAAGAGGGTTGGGATATTGTTGGTGTGATCAATAATGATATGATCGGGAACTACCACGGAATAGATGGGGTGATCGACAATACAACTTTTAGAGTCTTTTCTGAAGCCATTTCTATGAGTTTGACAGAAAAAGAAAGAAACGCCATGAGGTTTTATGGTGGTGAAGTTGATGGGCCCTCAAGACAATTGGCACGATATATCGATAAAATAACCGATGAATATATGACCAATCTTGACGCCATTATGATTTACAGATTGGACAGGTTTGGAAGAGGAGGTCATCACAGGCCTTTTAACGATGAGGGCTTTACAGGTGTTCGGATCATGGAAACCCATGAAAATTACAATAGACAGCATCAAGATATTAGAGAAGAAAACGGCATCAGTTACGGAGATGTCATAGAGGGCGTTGATTTTGACTATACCGCAAAATTGACCGCAGTAAATGCATTGACACTTGCTTCATTAGCATCGGCTCCTGAAGCACCGAAAAACCTGAGTATTGGAGGAGCGGTTGAAGCTTCGGCAAAATTGCAATGGGATAAAAGTGACGATAAGGGACTTCAGGGCTACAAAGTTTATTGGAGAAAGACAACTTCTGCCCAATGGGAGTTTAGTCGATTCATCGGAAAAAAGAACAGCTATACCTTTGAGAACCTCGTGATTGACAACTATCTATTTGGTGTTGCCAGTGTGGGTGAAAACGGGGCTGAAAGCTTGATCGCATTTCCATACAAATTGATTCCAAAAAATTGATAGAATATGATTGTAATGAAATGAGGTTTTATCCGTCATAGAAAAAAAACAGGCAACATGAAATTACATAAATCATTTCTATACGTAATTATACTTTTTTCAACCCTATCAATCTCAGCTCAAAAAAACAATAAAAATATGAAAGATAATCTTGCAATCGCTACCTTCGGAAACGGATGTTTTTGGTGTACTGAAGCCATATTTCAGCAACTTAAAGGTGTTGAAACGGTAGTTTCGGGTTATACCGGTGGTCAGGTTAAAAACCCAACGTATAAGGAAGTTTGTTCTGGAACTACAGGACATGCTGAAGCCATTCAGATTACCTACGATCCTTCAGTGATTTCCTACAGGGAAATACTTGATGTATTTTTCTATACACATGATCCAACAACGCTTAACCGTCAAGGAGCAGATGTTGGGACCCAATACAGATCTGCTATTTTTTATCACAATAAAGAACAGGAAGCCGATGCAAAAACCATCATAGCGCAATTAACTGCAGAAGGCGTTTATGCCGATCCTATTGTGACGGAAATATCAGCTATAGGTGTGTTTTACCGAGCTGAAGATTACCATATGAATTACTACAACAATAATAAGAATCAAGGCTATTGCAGGGCTGTTATCAATCCTAAATTGGATAAATTCATGAAGAAGTATGCTTCTAAAACCAAATAATGGTATTTAGGCCTAGGAAGCTCATCAAACTACTTGTTTAAATCGTCATAGAGAAGATCCTGGTTTCGGGCTTATTATTGATAAGCCTGAGATCAAAAGCCATACAAATATTTCTAACAAACATGCGCCCTTTTTCCTGGACGATTAATTTGTTTCCTGAAATTTCTATAAGTCCATCATCAAAGATCTCTTTTAACCTATATAAAATACCTGTTTTGGTTTCCTCATCAAGATCCAGGTTCCATTCTGTCTCAAGATTGCACATCAAATTTAGAATATGCTTTCTGATGATGAGGTCATTTTCACTGAGTAAATGGCCCCTAAAAATGGGAATAATCCCTTGGTTTACTTTTTCAGTATAGTCTTCTACAGATTTCTCGTTTTGCGCAAAGGCGTACCAGGAATCACTGATAGAAGACATGCCTAAGCCTATCATAAGCTCTGTTTTACCAGCGGTATAACCCATAAAATTTCTATGCAATTTTTTGGATGTCATGGCTTTATAAAGCGAATCTGTAGGCAAAGCAAAATGATCCATACCAATTTCTACATAACCAGCATCAAAGAAAAGTTGCTTGCCAAGTTCGTATAAATGGCGTTTTTCTTTGTCTTTTGGAAGATCGCTATCCTCAAATCCACGTTGACCTACGCCTTTGATCCACGGCACATGAGCGTAACTATAATAGGCAATTCGATCTGGTTTAAGGGCTATCGTATTCTTAATGGTATTTCTTATGCTTTGTTCTGTTTGAAAGGGAAGTCCAAAGATCAGGTCATGGCTGATCGAGGTATAGCCTATCTTTTGAGAAAGTCTATGAATTTTTTCAATTTGTTCAAAACTCTGGATTCGATTGATGGCTTTTTGAACCACCGGATCATAGTCTTGTATGCCGAAGCTATTTCTTCTTGAGCCCAGATCATAAAGGGTTTGTAACTGATCCTCACTTGTATGGTTGGGATGGGCTTCGTAACTAAATTCAAATTCTTCGAATTTTTCAGCCCTTTTAAATATTCCGTCAATTAATTTTTTAAGATTTGCAGAAGAAAAAAAAGTTGGAGTGCCGCCTCCTAAATGAATCTCTCTAATTTTAGGTTTATCTACCAAAAGGTCACAATATAAATCCCATTCTTTCAACACAGTTTCAATATATGGCTGCTCCACACTGTGCCTTTTTGTAATTCTTTTGTGACAGGCACAAAAAGTACAAAGGTTTTCACAAAAAGGTAAGTGAATGTACAAAGTGATTCCTTCCTTGTCGTTACTTTCCTTAAAAGCCCTCACTGTGGTTCTCTTCCAATCATCCATAGCGATCCCTTCTTTGTCCCAAAAAGGAACAGTTGGATAACTTGTATATCTTGGCCCCGGAATATTGTATTTTTGAATCAGTTCTTTATTCATTTCTTTCTTTCTTTAAAGGCTTATTGAGCCTCATATTCTTTTACTGCATCTATAAAGGCCTTGGCATTGTCTAGCGGGATATTAGGTAAAATACCATGCCCTAAATTAACAATGTATTTGTCTTTTCCAAATTCGTTGATCATCTGTGTTACCAACTTCTTGATGTCACCAGGAGGTGATAGTAACCTCGACGGATCCAAATTTCCTTGTAAAGTAATGCTATTATGCGTTAGTGCGCGTGCTGTTTTCGGACTAACGGTCCAGTCAACACCCAAGGCAGAAACTTTTGATTTTGCCATTTCTTCCAAAGCAAACCAGCAACCCTTGCCAAAAGCGATAACAGGAGCTTCTGTATGGAGGGCGTCTATGATCTGTTGGATATACTTCCAGGAAAATTCCTGGTAATCAACAGGAGACAACATGCCTCCCCAAGAATCAAAAATCTGAACAGCGTCAACTCCAGCTTTGACCTTTTCTTTTAAGTAAGCGATGGTCGTATCAGTAATTTTCTGCAGTAATTGGTGTGCAGCTATAGGTTGCGTAAAACAAAACTCTTTGGCCTTGTCAAAAGATTTTGAACCTTGTCCTTGAACGCAATAACAAAAGACTGTCCATGGAGATCCTGCAAAACCAATTAATGGAATGTCATTATTCAACATTTCCTTGGTCATTTTAATCGCATCCATCACATATCCTAATTCTTCGTTGATGTCAGGAACGATAGTTTGATCAACATCTTTCTGCGACCGGATAGGATTTGGCAGATAAGGACCAAGCCCAGCCTTCATTTCAAAGGGGATATTCATGGCCTGTGGTACCACCAGAATATCAGAAAACAAGATGGCTGCATCCATACCGTATCTTCGTATGGGCTGTACCGTTATTTCCGAGGCTAGCTCAGGAGTTCTGCAGCGTGTGAAAAAATCATATTTTTCTCTAATCGCAATAAATTCAGGTAAATATCTACCCGCCTGACGCATCATCCAGACAGGAGGTCTAGAAACAGTTTCGCCTCTTAAGGCCCTTAGATATAAATCGTTTTTGATCATAATTTTAACATGGTATATGCAAACAACATTTCTTGTTCAGTATCTTATTTTATTTTTTGCTTTTCTGCGACTTTGGCCATTGAGAGGTCAATCGCAATTTCCAGCTTGTTAAGGTCTTTTTTGTCTAAGGCTGATGAAAGGAACCATGCCTCAAATTGAGAGGGTGGTAAGAACACACCATGCTCCATCATTTGCCAGAAAAAGACTTTAAAACTGTTCGTATTGCTCAATTGAGCTGATTTAAAATCGGTAACTTCCTGACTCGTAAAAAATGGATTGATCATAGAACCAAAATGATTTACCTGCACATCAACGCCATATTTTTCGGCGGATGTAAGAAGCATTTCTTTGATCTTTTTGGCTTTCTTTTGAAATGATTTATAAGGATTTTGTCTTTTGAGCTCTTTTAAAGTAGCTATTCCACAAGCCATGGCGATTGGATTACCAGAAAGTGTTCCGGCCTGATACATTTCTCCTAATGGTGCAACCATTTCCATAATTTCATTTCTTGCTCCATAGGCACCAACTGGAAAACCGCCTCCGATCACTTTTCCCAAACAAGTAATATCGGCCTCAACTCCTAATAATTCCTGAGCTCCGCCAAATTTGGATCTAAACCCTGTCATGACCTCATCCATGATCAATAAGATCCCTTTTTCAAGGGTTATGGATCTCAGTTCCTTTAGGAATTCCTGAGTAGGTTCTATAACTCCCATATTTCCTGCTATGGGTTCAATGATCACAGCTGCAATATCATCATGGGCTTGCAGATGCTGTTTGACGCTTTCAATATTGTTAAACTCTGAGATAAGTGTGTTTTTTACGGCTTCATCCGGAACGCCTTTACTGCCTGGAAGACTTAGGGTCGCCAAGCCAGATCCGGCGGCTACGAGTAAGGCATCTGAATGACCGTGATAACAGCCTGAAAATTTAATGATCTTGTTATGCCCGGTATAAGCTCTTGCCAGCCTGATGGCACTGAGAACTGCCTCGGTACCTGAATTTACAAAACGAACTTTATCCATACCTGGAAAGGCATCACAGACCATTTTTGCCAGTTTGATCTCTTTATTTGTTGAGGCTCCAAAAGTATAGCCTTTTTTTAAAGCTTTTTTTATGGATCTTTCTACTTTTTTATGACGGTGACCCAAGATCATTGGTCCATAGGAAAGAACCATATCTATATATTCATTACCATCCACATCAAAGATCTTGCTCCCTTTTGCGTGATCAATAAACACAGGTACACCACCCACTGATTTAAAGGCTCTTACCGGAGAATTAACAGCGCCAACAAGGTTTTTTTGTCCTTTGTTAAAGAGATCTGTTGATTTTTCTAATTTCATTTCTTGAATTTTAGGTCCTTAACTTTATCTATTTTTTCAATAGAAATTTTGCCACATCTTTTGCGAAATAGGTGATAATAATGTCAGCTCCCGCTCTTTTCATAGACAACAAACTTTCCATCATCACTTTTTCTTCATCTATCCATCCTTTTTCACCTGCAGCTTTGATCATGGCATATTCCCCACTTACATTGTAGCAGGCAACAGGACGGTCAAAGTTATTCTTTATATCTCTGATGATATCGAGATAAGACAGGGCAGGCTTCACCATCAAAATGTCTGCGCCTTCCTGATCATCAAAATGAGCTTCTCTTAGTGCCTCATCACGATTAGAAGGATCCATTTGATAAGTTCTTCGATCGCCAAAACTTGGTGTAGAATCGGCAGCGTCTCTAAACGGTCCGTAAAAAGCTGAAGCATATTTTACCGCGTATGACATGACCGGAAGATTTGGAAAGCCACTTTGGTCCAAGGCTTCGCGTATTGCTGCAATCATCCCATCCATCATCCCCGAAGGAGCTACCATATCAGCCCCTGCTTTCGCGTGAGATATCACCTGCTTGGCAATATTTGCCAGAGTCGCATCATTGTCCACATCATTGTCATGGATAATGCCACAATGACCATGACTGGTATATTCGCAAAAACAAACATCCGTAATCACATATAATTGTGGATAATTTTTCTTTATGTATCGGATGGCTTGTTGAATAATGCCCTGATCATTCCATGTTTCAGAGCCAATTTCGTCTTTCGAACTCGGAATTCCAAAAAGCAGTATTGCAGGAATATCCAATTGACTGATCTCATCAAGTTCTTTGTAAATGGTATCTAAAGAGAATCTTTTCATACCGGGCATAGAAACGATTTCAGTCTCAATACCTTGCCCTTCTTCAATAAAAATTGGGTATACAAGATCATTGAGTTGAAGGCTGTTTTCTCTTACCAGTCTTCTGATGTTCTCGCTTCGTCTAAGTCGCCTTGTTCTGTTCATCATGAATAGTTTTACTTTATAAAATAAGCATTGACTGAATTCAGCACACTTTCAACCGAAGGAAGCTTGGCTTCCACTACTGTTTTAAAATGCTTTTGGGCTTCCTTGGCAGTTGTTCCCCCTATGCAAAAGGCGACCTCTTGATCGACACTGTTTTTGCTGAGAAAGCTGTCTATTCCAGAAGGACTAAAAAATAGAAGACCATCGTATTTTTTTGTGAGCTGGTTCGGACTTAATAATGTTTGATAGGCAATCACTTCGTTTAAAACAACACCATTATCGCTGAGTATATCAGGTAATTCATCCCTTCTTTTATCACCACAGAAGTAGGTTGCTTTTTCATTTTTGATTTGCTCTGCCAAATAATTCGCCAGATTACTTGCTGAGTTTTCTACATGAGTAACTTTGCCTATATTTCTCTCTATCAATCGTTTAGTTCGTCTTCCTACACAATAGATATGCTCAAAATTAAGTTCTGAGGCCATAAAACTATCAAAAACAGATTCCACCGCATTTTGACTCGTAAAAATGACATGTTTTATAGGTTGTTTAACTACAGCAGGTTTTATTCGGTTATACCTGATCGTGATAAAATCACTCATGTCAGTTCCGATTTTCTGATTCAGGGCACTTTTTTGTCCTATTGATAAATGCTTGGTAGAAAAAATGTTGATCTCTTTTTCAACTTCTCCTTCCTTTCTCATGAGTTTTCTACCTCCTTTATCCAGGATATAAGAAGCGGCAAATTGAGCAATATCCGTAGTGTGGTTTACAGGCACCGCCTTTGAAAATTCAATTTTTTGCTTTCCATCTGTACTAAATAAGGCCCCTTTAAACTTGAGCTCTTCATCTTTGATCATCGCAAGAGCGCCTATGGGAGCAGAACACCCGCCTTCTAGTTTATTTAGAAATTCTCGTTCTATCCCAACGCACAATTCCGTTTCCTTGTCATTTAGTTCTGATAATACTTTAAGTAATTCTTCGTCTTTCTCAAGTGCGGCAACCATTACGGCACCTTGAGCAGGGGCGGGGATCATCCAGTCCAGTTTTAAAACATGGTCTGGTAAAATTCCAATACGTTTTAATCCAGCCATGGCAAAAATTGCGCCGTTCCAGTTATTCTCTTTGAGTTTTCTTATTCTTGTGTTGACATTTCCCCGTAAATCAGTAATTTCATGATGAGGAAATCGATAAAGCCATTGTGCCTTTCTTCTTAAACTTCCTGTTGCAATGGTGGCAGTTTTTTTTGTAAAAAAATCCTCATTGTCTTTTAATACAAGTATATCATGATGCAATCCTCTTTTTAGAACTGCTGCCTGTACGATCCCTTTTGGTAATATTGTAGGAACATCCTTAAGAGAATGAACTGCGATATCTATTTTATCATTCAACAGGGCTACGTCAAGATTTTTGGTAAAAACCCCCGTGGTCCCAAGTTCATAAAGGGGCTTGTTCAGCACCTCATCACCGATAGAATCTATCTT
>NODE-434-length-14918-cov-5.40907_pt1 | contig 14918 bp, 11 predicted proteins | sample MGYA00139097_ERZ477577 | MGnify/ENA metagenome assembly ERZ477577 | reverse complement strand
ACACTAGATTTTCTCTGCGCTGACGCGAGGAGTTGTTCTTTCGGCGGCACAGTCACCTGCTCCCAAAATCTATGATGAGGAAAACAATGATGAAAACATCCGATAAACCCATTGAATTTTCCATCCAGAATCATATTGCCCGGATCGGCATCAATCGACCGGAAAAACTCAATGCCATTACCCGTGAAATGATGTTGCAGCTCGATGGTTGCATCTCAGAAATTGACCAGGACCGCTCAATCCGTGCTGTCATCCTTTACTCCATGACACCCCGTGCTTTCGGGGTTGGGGCGGATATCAACGACTGGGCATCATTGCCGCCTATCGAGATGTGGAGGGACTGGGTACGTCTCGGCCACCGCGTTATTAAAAATATGGAGGGACTCCTGCAGCCGCTCATTGCGGTAACCAACGGCTACACATTCGGGGGATCTCTGGAGCTGGCTCTTGCCGCGGATATCAGAATTGGTGAAGAGCATGCAAAATATGGCTTCCCTGAGGCTTCGGTGGGTACGATTCCCGGCTGGATGGGGACACAGAAGGCGCTCCAGTTGATAGGGCCAAGCAAATTGAAGAAACTGATTTTCACGGCACAACCTGTCTCGGCCGAGCACGCATGTTCTCTTGGCCTGATTGACGAAGTTGTCCCGGAAAAAGAAGGTTTCGAGCGCGCGCTTGAGCTCGCCGGGCAGATCTGTCAAACTTCACCGGTAGCAGTGAGCCTGGCCAAACAGGTCGTAAACGGTTTAGCTGCCAATCAGCCCGTTACCGCCCTCGAGTCTCTGGCCAGTGGACTTGCCGCACAGTCAGCTGACGGATTGGAGGGAAAGGAAAGCTTCAAACAGAAACGCAAACCCTCATTCTCCGGTTTCTGAACGGAACAGACGGACAGGAAGAAACGGCGGACGATATTTTCAGTTGGTTAGAAGAGCATGCTATAACCGTGAAACGGTCAAGCCACCATCTATCATAAAGACATGTCCGGTAGAATATGGAAAATCGCCGCGCGACAATGAAGCCACCGTTTTTCCAACATCTTCTGGTGTACCCCACCTACTGGTCAAGCAGAGCCCTTCGGCAAACAGCTTGTCATATTTTTCACTGACCTTCTCGGTCATGTCGGTTCTGATAATTCCCGGGCGTATTTCATAGACGGGAATATCAAACTCTGCCAGTCGACAGGCATACAATTTGGTCAGCATACCGAGTCCGGCCTTTGAGATACAATATTCTGCCCGGTCAACACTGGCAACCGTGGCACTGATAGACGATATCGTCACAATCAAAGCTTGAAATCCCGAATTTCTTTTCTTTTCCTCCACCATGCGATGAGCAATCTTCTGGGTCAGGAAAAAAGGCCCGGTGAGATTGGTATTCATTACCTGGTGATAGCTCTCTTCCGAGGTGTGCAGCAGATCCCTTCTTACTTCAGGGGCTATGCCTGCATTATTCACCCACAGGTTTATGTGTGAATAGCAGGAAAACAGAGCGTCCAGGATGACTTCTCTATCGGCTGCCAGGCTTATATCACCCTGGCGGTAGAGCACGTTTTGACCAAGTTCTCTGAGCTTATTGAGGCTTTCAACCTCAGACTCATGCCGTCGTCCGATGATGGCAAGATCAAAACCTTCTCCAGCCAGCTTGCACGCGACACCCAGCCCGATTCCCCTTGACCCCCCGGTGATTGCGGCCACCTTTTTGCTTTGTATGCTGTCCATTATGCCAGTCCATTTTTTAAATTTGATCTATTTTTCATCACCAATCACTGTTTTAATACCACAGGCGCGGAAGTAATCTCCACAAATAGCGGGCGACTTGACCTGTTTTACAGGCAGTTACCGGTACCACTTTTCCAGTAAGGTTATCATAGTGACAGACGAATCCCATCAGCTGCACACTATACGGTAATTATTGTATAGATAATTATGCTCTTATCTCAATCGTGTCATACTGTATTATAATGCTTTTTTATCAGCGGGCATTCAAGCCACTGACCCGCCCCGGTGCATGACTTCAAGAATAATTTTGCTCAGCAGCGAGGATCATTATGTCAACATCACTTCCCACTTTATGCGGATCCATGGCAGCGCACCCATACCGGATGGCTGTCGAGGTCCACAACGCCGCTTATCGCGCGCTTGGTCTCGATTACACGTTTGTCTATTTCGGAATATCAAACCCGGAAGAAGGGGTAAAGGCGATACGGGCTCTGGGCATACGCGGGATGAACGTATCGATGCCTTTCAAGTCGGCAGTCGTGCCTTTTCTTGACAAACTCGACGCTGCTGCTGAAGCCATTGGCGCTGTGAATACCATTGACAATAAAGATGGCGTGCTGACAGGATACAACACCGATTTTATTGGTGCGATGCGGGCGCTTCGGGAGATAACCGATGTGGCGGGCAAAAGAGTTGCCTTGTTAGGCGCTGGAGGCGCCGCCCGGGCGATAGGCTACGGCCTTGTTACAGCAGGTGCCGAAGTGAATGTCTACAATAGATCCCTCGATAAAGCGGAACAACTCGCTGGGGATCTCGGCCTGAAAGTTAACGGAACCCTGGAGCAGTTCAGCGGGGCTGGAGGTTATGATATTCTCGTTAACAGCACTTCAATCGGCTTTAATGCCTCAGCTGAAAGTCCTGTCCACCGCGACACGATTGCAAACATACCGATTGTGATGGACGCGGTATTTATCCCCGTTAAAACCCGGCTTTTACGGGAGGCAGAAATCGCTGGCTGCATTACCATTCCGGGGGTGCGGATGTTGCTGCATCAAGCCTGCGGTCAGGTCGAACTTTATACCGGCCACGATGCCCCGCAGGAAGTAATGGAGCAGGTGATTGCACAAGAGATAAAGAAAATGGATATGTAATCATCTTTACTGGTGAGAAACCCGGGCTAGGAATTGGGCACCCATTTCAGTATGTGTTTTGCTACAGCAACCAGTTCTCCATCCTGGTTGGTAACTTCAATTTTAGAAAGGGAACGCTGGCGTTCACTGTCAAACGCATCGATCGTGTAGTTCACCGTAATTGTGTCGTTAATAAATACCGGTTTTAGAAAGCGAACGTGGTCATAACCAAGCGAAACCGGCGTTGAATCATTATCAGTTGCCGGGTATTTCTGCAGTATAAGAGAGGAGGCAGTGGACATATATCCCATCAACAAGACCCCGTGGGCAATGCGCCTGCCGTAGGAAGTCTGTTTCATAAATTCCCTGTTCACGTGGTTGGGTGAAAGATCACCAGTGATGCCGGCAAAAAGGTAGATATCACTCTCGCCAACCGTTTTGGAAAAATTGACACTGCATCCTACCGTGAGAGATTGCTCTTTCATCTGTTATCCTTTTTTTCTTTTTAAACCACCTAACTGGTGGACTGTCCAGGAACCTGTCGTACCCTGAGTATGATTTCTGCAAGCTGAAGGTGATACATGATTCGTCATCGCTTACTGGACCACCGTAACATTATAACAATATCCTGCCTTTTCTCAGATAATCAACAACAGCCTATCTTCTTTTTACCTTTTTTCCGGGATTTTTCGGTACGTTTCAATCATTGTTACTATCCGTTGCAAAAGGCTCTACACTCAATAACAACAAAAAATTGGCGGCTCCACCCTGACCAATCTTTTCATTTTCCTAACGAATTATTCTATTGTTTTATTCCGTTAAATCTATTAAAATACGTGTCCTCACAATTTGCTACTATTGTCGGTTACATTCAGTAGCGATTGTAACTTTCTCCATGAAAATTCAATGATTGGAGGTTCTTATGCGCAGTATCTATATCAACTCAATACTACATATCTGGAACAGCACTGGTGAAAAAGAGAAAAAAATGGTTATGGGCCAGTTGGTTAAGAAACATGGCGGCCATTATACACATGAACAATTTCTCAACTACCTGGAACAGGAATATCTCTCACGATTCTCATCGTATGTACTACCCTCACTACCTGAGAGAAGGGCTATATGCTATCAGGCCTGAAATGCTTGCAACCTGTTATCTCTGGCGTAGCAATTGAGATTGCACAGTGGGCATAACAAATGACAGCAAGGCCAACATACGAAGTGCTTGAAAAAGAGGTCCAGATTCTCAAAAAAAAACTGGCTGCTCACAAAAACCGGGACGGTTCTGGCCAGTTAAGTCAGCCGTATCTGGAAGCTATCCTCGATAAGACGAACATGCCTGTGTTTCTCAAGAACAGGGACTATAAATACGTCTTTATAAACCACCAGTTTGAATGTCTTGCCGATGTAACCCTCGACCAGTTAGCGGGCAAGGACGATTTTGCCATATTCTCTGAACCAGTTGCTCAGCTTTTTCGTTCGCAGGATGAAGCGGTTGTCAAGCGTCGAGATCTGGTCGAGTTCGAGGAGACCATTTCCCTGCCAGACGGAGAGCACTCATTTATAACAGCCAAATTCCCATTGTTTGACGATGAGGGCAATGTGGAGGCTATCGGTGGTATTTGTACTGATATCACCGCTCGCAAACAGGCAGAAGCCAATCTGCAGGAGGCTGAAGCAAAATACCGAGGTATCTTTGAGCATTCACCTTTGGGAATTTTACAGATTGATAAAAACGGCATCATTACAGCAAGCAATGAAAAATTAGCAGAAATTCTCGGTTCCAGCGTTGACAAACTGGTTGGTTTTGATCTCCTGCAGTCGGTAAAAGATGAGAACATAAGAGCAGCCACCACCTCTGTACTTTCCGGGCAGATAGTTCATTACGAAGGGCCTTATCGTTCCCTTACAGGGACCAGGAAGGCATACCTTCGCGGTGTTTTTTCTCCAATTTTTTCAGGTGACGGATCAATCGTTGCCGCTATTGGCATCATTGAAGATATAACAGGAAGAAAGGATACAGAAGAAGCACTGCGGCGAGCTCATAACGAGCTCGAACAGCGGGTTGCAGATCGTACTGCCCAACTTGACCGGAAAACAGAACGACTCAAGGAGACAAATATCGCTCTTAAAATTCTATTGGAAAAGCGGCAAGAAGACAAAAAGGAACTTGAAGAGAAGGTATTATTTAATGTTGAAAAACTCATTTACCCCTACCTGGAAAAACTGAACATGAAACAGAGCGAAGCTGCAAAAGAAACGCTTCTAAAAATCATTCAATCAAACCTTGATGAAATCACCTCTTCTTTCGCAGAAAACCAGAAGAATTATCTCTCGAGTCTCACCCCTACCCAGATTCAAATTGCCGACCTGATAAAACATGGTCACACCACAAAAGAGATCGCCTCTCTTTTATCCCTCTCGCCATCAACCATTGCCTGTCATCGGCAAGAGATTAGAAAAAGGCTTTCCTTGACGAATAAAAAAACAAACCTTCAAGCGGTTCTCACAGCCAGCTCATAATAACTAGAGTGTTTAGTTATTTTCTAATTGTTTTTTACCTATTGTATAGTGCCAGACTGGTGGTAATATTCTAATCAGTACATTTCTTGGATAGGAGCTCAAGCATATCCTGACGATGTTGTTCATAAGGTGATATCATGAATTTTGCCGATGTTGTTGTATCTTTCTGGCTGATTCCCGTAGCATTTCAAATTCTTCTCCCGCTCGTCCTTTTCTGCGGATGGATGGTGTTTAAAATCCCCTCTTTACTGTTTGGTGCGAAAAGTTCGACAAGTAATGTCGAGCCATCATTTGCCCGCTAAAAAACAGAAATAATACTGCCATATCAACTTTGTCTTTTAGCGTGGGGGGAAGGACTGACTCCCTTCAGTCCTTCCCCTGGCAGTGAGGTGACAGCTCGCGCCGTAACAAGTTCACACTATTTTCCTTCAAGATTCTGGGCAAGATCATTATCAATAACATACATGCAGATCTCTTTGGCTCCCTGCCGGGAATAGTGATACCTGCTCTGCAGGTTCTCTATCATGAAGATGACATCATCTCTGATTTTTGAGTCATATGTTCTGAACTCATCCGTATCGAAATCTCTAATTGCCATACGAAAATTTTCATTCTTCAAAAAAGGATCCAGCACCTTCTCTTTAAGATTATAGACATATTTCTGGAACAGTTTCTGAAACAGCGTTGTCTCAACAACAGATAAGCCCTCATGCATTATTTCCTGCGTGAGTGTCGTCGTTGTATAGGTCTTCTGTACATCGCTCCTGAACGATTCAGCATCTTTCGGGTCGGCCAGGAGCCTTGATTCGATCCTGGCAAACAGCTCTTCAGTAATCCTCAGCTTCTCTCCAGTAAACACACATTTTTCAGTAGTTCCCGGATCAAAATTTACGGCAAACATATAATTTTGGATATCAATGGCAATCTGGTCTTCGTTATAGTAGTAGAGCGATTCCTTTACCTCCTGGAGCACTATATAGTTGTACATTTGCAGCAGGGAATCGAGAAAATGCGGTGGAATGACGTCTTTCTCCTGTTTACAGTATTTTCTAAAATATTTTCCGAGCATGGACATATCAATCAGCTTTTTATCACTGGAATATGAAGACAAAAAGTCATTGAAGAGCCGAATAGAGTCACGACCTGAAAACCCATGCCAACCATCTTTCTCAGACTCCTTAATAATATGCTGCCGCCGCTTGGCGGTAAATTTTTTCAAATCGCCTTCAGACAGCCACCTGGGAATATTACCGGTATATATTTCCATCTTGAGAAGGTGCAGGTTCTTATCACAATATATTTCATATTGTTCTGGAGTGGTTATCCAGTCCAGCATGGCTTCTGATCCGATCATCAGCCTGGTAGAAATGATAACTCGTGCAAAATTATGGAGAACACGAGGCAGAAAACTCTCCTCTATCTGCTTTCCGAAAATCTCTCGATAGATCTCAACTTCAGTTTTGATATCAAGGACGTAAGGTATATGTATGTACTCAATTCTATCTGAAAATGCCTGAAGATCCTTCAGCTGTTCCTTATCTTCCGGGTTCATCAGAGCAAAGAAGAGAGAATTTACACTTTCCTCAAGTTCCTCGACCTTATGCACTCCCTCACTGATGATGTTGTGCAGTTCCATCAGCCTTTCAATATTATGGGACTTTATATCCATCAAGGCATAGATACCGTTGTTTGTTCTGGCATAATGCGAGAAGAGATACCGTACCGGCCTTGAATCAGGAAATAGCTGATCGAGATTTCGCTGTATGACCTCATGCTTTAATACCGTCCGTTTTACCGGTTTATCACCTGGGTTAAAGACCGATATGCCTTCCCCGAGTCGTCTCTTGAAGGTGTATGGGCGAGCATAGACACGTTCCATTACCAAATTGATATCATGGTACTTTTCCATCAAGGCGCTGAAGATTGAGCTGCAGATCGTGCACGGTTTGTCGTGAAATACCCATTCATATTTTTTATCTGTAAAAAATTCCCATTTGAATTTTTCGTCCTCGAAAAGATCATCAAAAAACAACCGCCTTGAATCACGAGGGATAATAAGAATTGGATTGTCATGACTAGGACAGGGAACATCAAAGTAGGAACCCACATCCTGCTGTCCTTCAGTTTCGGATTGCAGTTTTTGGCTTGTCCCATCTTTGGTATCTTTGTCAAGCAGCAGACTGATCCTGTCGGTGAGCGTATCAATTTTATGACTATGCGTAGCGGATGGATCTGCCGGTAACCGCCACACCACCTCGTACCTGAGCCCCTCAGGTGAAACGGTATATTCTTCAAATTTTCGCAGAAGATTATTGAGAAAGGTTGACTTGCCGCTGCCAGGTGGCCCATCAAAGATATAAACCTTGTTCTGTTGAGCTCCCACCGATAAAGAGTCGACATGGCGCACCAAGCGGTTGGCAAAAAGTCGATCGGGAAAAAACGGACGATCAGTCCCTTTGGCGAGCAACTCTAAACAGTCATAGGCAACATAATCTATGGACTCCGGATCATCGGGATATTCATCAACCTCTTCACATATATAGTTGTCTATCATATCAGCGTATAGCTGGTATATATTCCGTATAATCCTGGATGGATGATCTACAACTTGTTCTAAAAATTCGGAATATTTCAGCAGCGGCTGCTTTTCCCATTCTTTGTTCTGGTGCTTCAGGTTGTCAAGTGCCCGTGTGATATCACGCATGGGAATACCCCACTTTTTATTCGATCTTCGATCATGAATGTTCTTCACGGGACAGTTGTCTGTCACGCATCGTGTAGCGGAATTTTTTCCAGGTGACCTGCTGCCTGGGTGTCTCCTTCTTGTCTTTTCCATCAGCCCCTGCAGACACTTCCCCCTGCACAGGTTCAGAGGTGTCCAGAATAACCGGACCATCCCAGAGGTATTCAATTCCAAGCATGGTACCGGCTATATAATCCCGTACAAGTGGTTTTCCCTCAAACAGGTGCTTTAGATGTAGATGATTTTCCTTGGTCACCTCAAATTCAATAGACGGAGGATGATAGAGCGATTCCAGTACCATGTTGCGATAATCTTCTGCCTTTCTGCTTTTCACGTAATACTGCCAAATCATCCGCTGCTCATCAAGCCTCCGCCCAGCTACAAACAACTTGTTTTCGTCAACAAAATCCTGACTGATGTATTCTGATATCAGCATGGAATCACAATACGTTTTACGTATGTTGAAAATAAAATCATTTCCTTTACATGTACCGCTATCGAAATTTATTCTTTTTCTCCTGTCCCTGAGACGGTTGTAATCGACGCTGATTCGCCCCTTGTCTGCCATGCTTTCAAGAAACGAGAATAACCGCATGCCCAGGGCATAGGGATTAAGCCCGACTCGCGGCATTGAGGTTACTTTTGCGTTGACAATGGCGAAATCGATTTCATGACCGCCTATCCGGTCATCGGTAAGAAAAAGTTTTTCATGCCAATAACTTGCCCAGCCTTCATTGAGTATCTTGGTCCGTATCTGAGGCTGGAAATAGAGGGAGGTATTTCTAATGACTTCTATTACCGTTCTCATCCAATTGTTTTCTTCCCGGTTTAAAAAACCGGAATTTTCCATTAGAAACTCAAGCAGATCAATACGGTGCGCGGGTTTTCTCCTGGCCTGGTGTTTTTGCCAGTATGACTCGAATTCAGCATAGCGCACCTTCACTTCATCAAGAAACGATTGTTCTCCACCGGACGTGTCGGCAGCTACCAGGCGATTATAATGTTCAATCTCCTTCACATAATCTGCAACCGAAACCTTTATTTCTTCCTGGAGGAATATATCGAAATAATAATCTACCGGGGTAATTGTCTGAGTCACCCTCAATTGGCTGTCTCTAGACATAACGGAAAAGTAACCCACCAGGTTATCAATGGCTTTTGCGAATTCTATAATATAGTCAACCCAGCGTCCCTTCTCCGATCGAAGTTGACTGATCAGTCGCTTATCGGAGAGCGCTTTACTGGTAAAATCATACTTCCAGGTATGCTGAAAAAAAAGGTTGTTCTGAAAGAAGTCTATATGCCCGATTACATGATAAAAAATCATAACATTCAGCCAATCCGGATTGTTATCATTATAAAATGATATTGGCGGTCGAGTGTTAATGACTGTTTCATACGGATTAGTCGGGAATAATTCGTATCTCCCTTTCTCCCTGAGAACCTCAACGTCCTGAACCCAATAGTCATAGAGGGTCGGAATCATCGTTTTTGGAGATAACTCCAATATATCACGATTCGTTACAATATATTCCAGGGTGTCATTCTGAAAACTGAGCCCCACACTGCGTGCTCTTTCTTTGCACCCCTCCATTATTTTTTTTGCATGCTGGCTGATCAGTTCCATAGGCTGCCCACTGTTGTCATGATATCAGCGCCCTGATGCCCTCAATAAGTCGAGGTTCACCACCATCCTGCTCAAGCACATCAAGCCTGATCAGATCAGGTTTTTCCTCAAGTAATCCTGACTTCTTAATATAGCGTTCCACGTCACTGCGCCCCGGTATGCCAAAGTTATTCTCGGCAATCGTGATTCCGATCCGTGCCACATAAAGGAGCATCTTTTTTAGTTCCGATACTGCTTCTACACCGGTAGTATCCCAGTCATCACCGTCAGTCCCATGAAATACGTAAATATTGTAATCTCTTTGAAGATTCTCCTGTTCAACTATCTGGTTTACTAAACGATATGCTGATGCGACCTGGGTACCGCCGGCCACCTTGGAGTTATAGTAAATATTGAAGCTCTCAACTTCCTTTGCCTCGGTATCGTGCAGTATGAATCTGGTTTCGACCTGGCTCTCATACTGGTAGATAAGCCATGAGTAAATCAGGATATGCTGGCTCACCACCATTTCCGTCGGCTTGCCACTCATGGAGCCGGAGTAATCCCTGAGAAAAAAAACAACCGCCTGGGATTCATAGTCTTTTTCCTTTGACAATATGCGATAGATCCTGTCATGAGGTGAAATGATTAATGAATCGGTCTCTATCGGATCTCCCTGCCTGATCCGGCCAAGTCCAATGTTAGATTTAATTATTCGTCTCAAGGTTGCTTTCTTGTCTAATACCTGGCCAAAACCGCGATGAAGATCTGTCAGATCATAGGAATATTTTGTCAGTGACCTCTTTTTCCCTTTATCTTTTAGGTTCGGAAGCTTGAATTCTTCTGTCAGGACCCTGCCGAGATCGTAGGCATTTGATTCTATTTCATGACCGCCGCCATCCCCCTGTCCTGCACCACCTTGCCCATTCTGGCTGTCCCTGACAGGCTGCTCGCCAATAACCTCGCCTTCCTCACCATCACCTTGACCGCCATACCCCGGATCATCTCCCGTGTCCCCACCTTCGCCTTCCTCCATTATTTCCACCATGCCATGAAGGAATTTTTCTTCTACGGTTGTCGGCACAACAACGACACGGCCACTCTGCTTACCGCCAGGTTTCACCACCTTGCCAAGCCTTATTTTACGCGGAAAACCATCTTCCTCGCGCTTCTTGTCCCGGGCCATTAAATCATCGAGTGAACGATTGGATGCAAGCGCAGCTATACCCCCGACATGGTTGGCAGGCCAGATATCGATATCGCTGTATTCATAGGGGGTCCGGAATGGATCGGTGGGCATCGTTTCCGCAGCATATCGCTCCGCATACTGCTTTTCCGCCTGGTCAATCTCAAGGTGAATCTTTTGATCCTGCTCGGCGGATATACCCTGTGCTTTGAGGGCCTGGTATTTTCTGCGAAGATTATCTATCATCTCAACCTCTCAGCCTGATAAAAAACACTGGGGAAACAAAATTATGTTTCATCCACCTGGGTACAAAAATACTCTATGGTTTTCTGGGCACAGGTTGTGCAATAGCCAAGTTTGTTCAGCATGGTATCGACCATACGATCGTACAGCTTTTGATTTTCCTCATTTGTTCTGTTTGCCAGCGCTCCTATAAGACTGCCCGCTCCGGCTATATCGGATTTGAGGCGGACATCAGTGACCGCCTTGACAAGTTCAAGGTTGTCCATGAAGTCATAATCCGGATTCGTCGATATCTTCTGGCCATAAATTTTACGAATCGAGGTCCTGAACGTATCCTTTTGTTCTTTTATTTTTAGTCCGAGGCAATCCTCGACAGAATTGATATAGCGTTCGTCAATTTTCAAGGCCTGTAATTCCCCGCTCTGTGGGTTCTTGTACTTCCACATCTTGTCAGGCCCGAGATTTTCGGCATCAATACCAATGATCATATTTACGTAATTGAGAACATCCTTGCGGATCGCCAGGGGTTCATCCATATAGGCGTTAAACATCTCCGTCATAATACGTTCCCGGTATAATCCACGAGCCGTTTTCAGATCATCCAAAAATTTTGCCCGGTCTGTTGTTTCCGGCACATAGTCGAGAATAATTCGTTCAAGCGTACCAAATACATCGTATGCGAACATACATTGACCTTCATTCGTCTCTGAGCTTTCAAGCATCAACTGCATTGCCCTGCCAAGGTTTCGCTGGCCAAGACCTTTTTGTCCAAAACGTCTCGTCACGTCACTGTTTTGATTTAATGTGTCAATAACCTCGGAGAGTGTTTTGATTGATTTTTCACCTGCCACCTCTCCAGCTGCGAGTTTCATGGTTTCAATGGGTGTCAGTTTCTCAGAGCGTGGCAACCTCGTCAATGCGACCCCAACAGAGGCTGCGTAATTGAGGTTCGGGTCCTGGTGCAGCGTCTCTCCGGTGAGGGTGGTTTTGGTTTCGGCTCCAATTGCATACGATGTCAGCTGGCTCTGCAACCGGTAATCGGTATTGTGGGAGACATAACAGATGCGACAACGATCTATGATTGGCGCCTCCTCTTTCTCAGCTAAGAATCTGTTGAACTCTGCATTATTACTGGTGGCGACAATAAGGGTATCAATGGGCCACTTGTAACCGTCAATTTCAATGGTTCGGTTCTGGATAATGCCGAGATATCCCTGGACAAGCTCCTTCTTGTTTTTATAAATTTCGTCACTGAAATGGATCCCTCCGCCCGCCACGCGCGCCAGCGCCCCCCGGCGAAGATCAAAGCGGTATGGGTTGTTTGTATCGGTGATATGCAGCAGACGCTGAATCGACTCCTCGCCAAGTAAATCAACGGCCGACGAAGTAATCTTGTCCTTTGCCGGATATTTGCCGGTAACAGTACCGAGACTCTCGGTGAGGGGTACCGGAACTATCTCGATGAATTTCAACATATCATCGAGCTTCCCGCCAGTGTACTCCCTGATATCATTCCAGATATATGCAGAGCATGCCCCCAGCGGGCGATAATTCTGCCACCACTCATCTATGATTGTGTCAGGCAGCCGATAGCGCCGTGCCAGATGCTTTTTAGAATCCTTTGAAGATTCCAGAAGATTCATGGCCAGTATCATCGGGTCTTCATAGGTCTGTGATTCAACAACATTGATATTGCCATAATGACCTAAATCAACCAGACCGTTAAACCTGAACGTATAACGCCTGTTTTCCGGACGAAACAAAAATTGCCGGTACATGCTGCACAGGTACTCAACAAGAAACGTCTTACCGTTACCAGGCTCTCCGACAAGCACAAATGCCATCTCCTGCGATGAACCGCCCTGCGAGGCATCCTTAACGAATGAAACAAATGAGTTGATTTCGTCGTACATGCCGATGATATGCTTCGCACCATCACGAAAGATTCTGTAGTCAAAGGTGGTTTTTCCGTTAACCAGCACCTTGTCTATCTCTTTGTCAAGAATCATCCGGGTCACTGCCTGGAACGCATTTTCAAAAGCACGTTCTCCCTTTTTAACGGCAGTTATATGTTCGTGCAGACTCTCTTTCTTTGACTGTGCCATGGTTACCTCCTTTTCGACATCGGATTGAGTCAACAAGGCTCTCCCTAAAAAATGGTCACAAAATGGTGCTATTGCAAGTTAGGAACGGAAAAAAACGCCCTTATTTCGAGGATTATTCAACAGTTTCTCAACTCTTTATCAAAATCCGATTTCCTTTGTGACTCCCTGGCCGGTAATGCATCATATGCACTTCAGGATCCGCGCAAATACTTGCTGAAGATGGTCAGCTCTTAATTGATTTTATGATTAATCTATGACCACGAACACCGGCCTGGGTTGAACAGGCTCGAATCCTGGTATGGCAAACCATCGTCGAGCAGAACGAAAGGTTGATGTATGAAGAAATTGGAAAAGGGGAAAGCCACTTCAAAAATCAGTACCTCTATGGCAGCTGTTGTACCGGTGAAGTGGCTTTTCGATTCAATGGTATCACGTTCCAGAAAACACCTGAACACTCACTTCAATCGTATTGCATTTTAAACTCTTCAGGAGAAAAGCTTACTGGTACTCCCTCAAATGGTGTCATCCTTGTTTTTCTGCTTGTTTGAGCTTCTCTCAGGTCCTTTAATACCTCAATGCTTGCCAGCAACCCTTTAGAATATCTTGCCAGCCTTATGGCCATTCCTGCAATCTGGGCCAGAGCATAAACGAAATTGACATCACTTAAGGTAAACTCCCACGGTTCAGAAGTATAGACACGAAGCGCTCCCATCGTTTTTTGATTTACCTGAATTGGAACTGACAGAATCGAAGCAATGCCTTCTTTTTCTGCTTCCTCAGGGTATTGCAGTCTGGGATCATTTATGGCATCAGAAATTGCAACAGGACCATCCTCAAGAGACTGGGCGATTGAATGCAAAGCGCTGAGTGGCCCCTTATTTAGATATTCATCGCTTAGACCGTATGAAGCGGCAACATTCAGTTCGTCAGTTGTCCGGTTGAGCAGAAACAGTGCACATCCTTTTATATCCAGTGCTGTTTTAATTCCCTCTACCGTCATCAGTGCAACTTCTTCAGGTTCTTTCGAGTGAGAAATTGTATTGGCTACTTTCAGAAATATTTCGTAGTTCAGTTGCTCTTTCATCGCGGCCTCCTTTTGCTTGTAAGCAGTAATGGGTTATATGCGTTTCCGCAGCAATTGTGGGATTACCCGATTTCAGTGCAGATCTTCACCGATCCTGTACTATCTGTAGAAATATAAAAAGCCGAACTGCCTTCTTCTGAGGCAGCTCGGCTTTCTCTAGAGACCCGTGGCTTTCCGTCCCCGCTTTACAGTGGGTTTGGCTCTTGCTCAATGTAAGTATCTGATACTTTATACTATGGAAAGGGAATCGAAAGTGTCAATGATACAGGGTCGTACAGTGAAACCTTTTATAAATCCAGTTCTGCTTCTGTCATTTCAAAACGTGATGAAATTATCATTTATCATTATTTTCTTTGATTGCTTGAAGATACGCACAGTATCTACCATCCACATGCAAACCGAGACCAATCAGAATTAGTAACCCACATAAATTTCGAGTACAATACGATATATATCTACTGGAACATTTAACGGTTATAGCAGAAATATAATGACTTACAGTACCATAAATATCTAAATATATTCAGACAGTTAGTGGCACTATTATTTAAATTTAATCGCCCCGAAAATCTCATATCAT
>NODE-433-length-14928-cov-3.94312_pt1 | contig 14928 bp, 13 predicted proteins | sample MGYA00139097_ERZ477577 | MGnify/ENA metagenome assembly ERZ477577 | reverse complement strand
AAGAAATACTTCTTGGAATTTAAAATCTGGCCAAGGAAAAATGTTTGCGTTCATGGCAGAATCAGTGGCTGAAACATACAGCCTAGAGATGATCTCAGGACGCAGGTCATTTCGGTAGATGTTTTCGGCTATTCCACGCTCTATGTTTTCTTGAATCATTGATTGAACAAATTCCCATTTGTGGTTTTCTATGATTTTTAAAGCGTCCGGATAGTACTTGCGTAAATCGTAAAATACAGTTGGATTTATATTGCTGAAATGCTCAATAACCAACTTGCTCAAGTTGAATAAATCATCAATAGCATTTTCTGAATTCTGTTTGCAGTTGACGCATATGGCAGCATCCATCTGAACTTTTAATTCAATAATTGAACGCACCAGATCGTTCTTGTCTTCGAAGTATTTATAAATTGTCTTCTTCGATACTCCTAACTCTCTGGCTAGGTCATCCATAGTGATCGTCTTTATGCCGTACTTTAAGTAAACAGCGGATGCGCGTTCTAATATTTCTAATTTTTTTTCATCCATGGCGCAAATGTAAATAAAAAATAAACTACGGAAACGAAAAGGCACAAAAAAGTTTCTAAAGTATTTTCAATGTATCTTATTAAATCAATACCTTAGTGCGTCAAAAGTACTTAAGGAAGAATAGATGGCTCAAAAATACTATGTGGTTTGGAAGGGGAAGAAGACGGGTGTCTTCGGTTCATGGGATGAGGTCAAAAAGCTAATTCAAGGATATCCAGGTGCGAAGTATAAATCATTTACTTCTCGTTCTGAAGCAGAAGATGCGTATGTTAATCCCGATTCGGTTGTCGTATCAGCCAAAAAGAAAAAGAACAGGTATTATGTAATTTGGGATGGTGAAAATTCTGCGATTTACACTGATTGGGATGTGGCCCAAAAAAAACTCAAAGGGATTTCAAGAAGCCAGCTAAAGACATTTGGTAGTCGAATCTTAGCTGAGCGTGCGTTAATCGAAGGGCCGGAAAATTATATGGGAAAAGATTTTCGAAAAACTCAAGACTTAACGGCTATGGAAATTGACAAAATCGGCCAGCCAGTTGAGTTGAGTTTAACTGTTGATGCAGCTTGTAATGAAATGACTGGTGTTATGGAGTATCAAGGGGTTTGGAATTTTGATAGTGAATCAACGCTTTTTAGAGTTGGCCCTTATAAAGGTGGTACGAATAATATAGGTGAGTTTCTCGCTTTAGTGCATGCCTTGGCATTATTCAAAAAGGAGTCTGATCCTAAATTCAAAACAATGCCAATATATTCGGATTCTAGAATAGCGATGGGGTGGGTGAAGGCAGGTAAGTGTAGAACTAAAGCTACTCCAGGTGCTGAAGTTAGAGAGTTGATAAGGCGAGCTGAAGCATGGTTATTGAGCAATACATTCGAGAATCCTATTTGGAAATGGGAAACGAAAGTGTGGGGCGAAATTCCCGCAGATTTTGGAAGGAAATAGGTTTAAGGAGACTTCTTTAAATTGCCTTCGAGAGATAAAAGACAGGCTTTCATGAAGGTGTAAATGATTGGATGAGGGATTTCACGAGTTGAAGAAATTTGTGGACAAAAACCACAACCTATAAAGAAGCTATGATTTTTTAAACTGATCACCTCAGGGTCTTCAAATTGGTTGTAGGCTTCGATGTCAGCTATGTCATCCTGTAAAAGCGATATAAGTTGTGGGTATAAACTATAACGAGTTGCAGTTAATTCCACATTTGAATAGTTCGCATATAACTTTATAAATTCTGCAGACTTAGGAGTGATAATAATTTTTTCAAATTGTTCGCCGTCTACAAGATTATCTGATATCAACTTCTCGTTATTAGGATTTAATTGATATGTGCTAATGAGTACCTCAAGAAATGTTTTGTATCCCTCTCCGGTTACAAGAGTAGGGATCGATTTACCAACTATTTCTTTAATTATTCCATGAAGAAAGAATGGGTTTCGAATTGGTCCTGGAGCTACCCATATCCCATCGTATTGTTGAAATTGCTGAGGCCTTAGCTTAATAAACTCATTCAATTTTATCCAATAATAACTGACGTCAATATCTAAAAAATGAGATGAATGATCTATTGCTAAATTTGTCGCGTGATGCGAATTGTAGGTGAAGTTATAATCACCAACTATGGCTATTTTTAAGCTTTGACTCATTTGGAATTAAGTGTCATTTTCAAAGCTTAATGTAAAAATGGTTTATCTTCTATCGTTTGAACCAACCTCTATAAATAGCATCTGTTACTATTAAAGAGTCGGTGTCAGCGGTAATAGGATCTGTGTAATAAAGCCATACGTTATCGAAGTGGCAAATAAACTGAGAGTAATCACCTGTGTTATCTGACTCTTGCTCAATACCCGTAAATTCTACTTTTGGTCCATTCGGTGTGTTAGTGGCATCATGCCAAGGCTTCACGAGTGAGACCCAGTTAGTACCATTAATGTGGTGGTATGTCACTTCAAAACCATCCAAAGCTTGGTCAGAATAATCTGGCGAGTCATTTGTGGTGAAGAATCCGTTGAATAAGCTTAATGATGGTGTCTCTGTTCCAGAAGCGTCATTCCATGTCAAACTTCCCATTCCAATTTTAATATACGGCATGTAATCGGGAGACGTCATAGAAAAAAAGTATTGCGCATCAGTAATTCCAAGATTTGTTTGCTTCGCAATACTAGGAAATCCATAGTATCCATCTACATTTTCCGTGTATTCAACGAAAGCACCTCCTACGTTGCCTTCAAAGCTACAACTCAAGTCTACCTTAGGAGTTGGTGCAGGAATAACCTCATGTTCTATACACGAACTCATCGTAAGACCAATTAATCCAAACAGAAAAAATCCCTTTTTTATCATAATATCAAGCAGTTTATCAATAGTTGTATTAGTGCTTAAACAAATAAGTACAAACAAAAGTTACAACTAAAGTACGTAAAAAAAGAGAAAAAGGTTGCCAAATATCAGAACAAATCGACTAAGCACGGATTTGTTTGACAGGACGTAATACGGATAAATCCCGAAGATTGATGGATCTGTTTGAAACCGAAGAAAGCTCTGCTGTGTACAAAGTCTCATTATCATACATTTTATCTGACCGGAGTAGCTGGCTCATTTCGAGGTTATTGTTTTGTCGTTGTAATTGATTAATAAGCCTGTTTAATTGGGATTGTGAAATCAGCATGTCTGTTTCAAAGGTCATGTGCCCTTTTGTCATTGTCCCTTTTACCAAGACTTCTGGGTCATTCGATTCAAAAAGAATAGTATTTACTTCGATTGTTCTGATTGATGTGTTCATAGCTGTTTTGTTTTACCCTACAAATTTGAATTATCAGAACGTAAACTATTTACGATGTAGTTAATCTTACCGTTTATGCACTTAAATGTGATGCAGCATTCATCGAAAAAATGTATTTTTCACACTCCAAAAAAAATCAAATGGTATGAAGTATGACAGAATAAATAGTGAGTTGTTTATCAGAAACAGAAAGAACTTTATTGAAAAAATGGAAACTAGTGCTTTGGCCGTTTTTAACTCGAATGATATTTATCCAGTTAGTGCGGATAGTACTCTGCCATTTGAACAGCACAGGGATATCTTTCATTTGTCAGGTGTTGATCAAGAAGAAAGTATATTGGTGATATCTCCCTTCTCTAAGAATGAAGCACATAAGGAAGTACTTTTTCTCAAAGAGACCAATGAACATATTGCTGTTTGGGAAGGTGCTAAATTGAATAAAGAGCAAGCTTTTGAGGTTTCTGGAATCAAAACTGTCTACTGGTTGGATCAATTTGAACGTGTGTTCAAGGAGATGATGGCAGAAGTTGATACAATCTATTTAAATACTAATGAGCACCTGCGTGCTGATACAACTGTGCAAACTAGAGAAGGCCGTTTTATTAAGCGAATTAGAAAAGAATTCTCAGCTCATCAAGTCCGGAAAAGTGCCCCGATAATGCATAAAGTTAGATCAATTAAACATCCCGTTGAAGTTGAGTTGATGCAGCATGCATGTGATATTACAAAAATGGGGATCGATAGATTGTTAAAGTTTATCACGCCCGGTGTGTGGGAATACGAAATTGAAGCGGAATTGATTCATGAATTTGTTCGAAATAAGTCGAAAGGATTTGCTTATACGCCAATTATTGCATCAGGAAAGAATGCTTGTGTTCTTCATTACATAGAAAACAATGGTCAATGTTTGGATGGGGAGGTTATTCTATTAGATGTGGGAGCTGAATATGCAAATTACTCTTCAGATTTGACACGGTCAATTCCAGTTAATGGCAGGTTTACTGAGCGCCAACGAGCGGTTTATAATTCTGTATTACAAGTGAAAAAGGAAGCGGAAAAGTTATTGATTCCTGGAACGATATTAAAGGATTATCACCTAGAAGTTGGGAGACTTATGGAGAGTGAGCTATTAAAATTGAAATTGATAGACCAGACAGATATTAAGAATCAGAGTGCAGAATGGCCAGCTTATAAGAAATATTTCATGCATGGAACTTCTCACTTTATTGGGTTAGACACACATGATGTGGGCTTATGGAATGAGCCGATTGAGGCTGGAATGGCTTTTACCTGTGAGCCTGGAATTTATATTCCAGAAGAAAATCTAGGGATACGATTAGAAGATGATTTAGTGGTGCAGGCTTCGGGTGGACCATTGAATTTAATGGGGGATATTCCAATTGAAGCTGATGAAATTGAAGAGATCATGAATGTCTAATCAGACGAAATATTTGCATTGTAGGGTGTCCGGAGAAGGTCATCCTGTTATTTTTTTGCATGGTTTTTTGGAGTCAATGACCATGTGGAATTATCTTAACTTTAGGTTGGGCTTCAAACATGTATATATTGATCTGCCCGGGCACGGAAGGTCAACTACTAAAAGTGAAACTATGGTTTCCATATTAGCAATGGCCAAATTAGTCAAAGCTACGATAGATTCACTTGGGGTTGAAGAGTATCATGTTGTTGGGCATTCTATGGGAGGCTACGTTGGATTGGAATTAATTCAATTAGATGCAAGATGTAAGAAATTAGTGATGTTGAACTCTAATTTTTGGTCAGATGAACTAAAAAAGCAGAGAGATCGAAGGCGAGTAGCAAATATTGTCGCGTCGAATAAAACACTATTTCTATATGAAGCGATACCAAATTTGTTTCTTAATCCCATTAAGAATGACCAGGTTGTACAAGATTTAATTCAAGAAGCAGGATTTATTGATGCGCAGTGTATCGCAGATGTTTCAATTGCTATGAGTAAACGTAATGATCTTTCTCATTTGGCACGTGAGCTCAATAAGAGGATTCTAGTGATTCAAGGTGCTGAAGATGCAATTGTTCCTGTGGAAAGGATGCGTGGATTACAACAGAAAAGTGAGTTTGTTTATAAAGAATTGCAGGGGTGTGGGCATATGGCACACATTGAAAAACCAAACGCGGTAATAAATGTAATCGAGAAATTTTTGAAATAAAATAACGGAAACTAATTAGTTTCCGTTATCATTGAAAATCCAGATTAACTGGCGGGTAGAAAGTAATTGTATATTCATAGACAAAGAGTTTTAATTCGAATATCTTACCTCCAATATAGGAAGATCCTTCATTCATAAATGAAAAAAAACTTAAACGGGGTGTTGGATTTATTGAACTGTTGTTTTTAATGCTTGAAGTGGTTTAAATGATTGTGAAAAGCACTGGGTTGAATGATTCAATGTAGATTAAATCTGTATATTAGAATAGGAATAATAAACTAAACTCTGCTAGATTATGAAACTAAGAGCATTGGTCGTCGATGATGAAGAATTTGCACGAAAGAATTTAACTATGTTGCTCGAAGACAATTGTCCCGAAATAGAGGTGATTGGACAAGCTTCAAGAAAAGAGCAGGCTAAAGCGATTATTGAATCATCGCAGCCTGATGTTGTGTTTCTAGATATTCGTATGCCTTCTGGAGCTGAGGGATTCGAGCTGCTTGAAGAAATTGAGAACAAAGATTTTTTAGTAGTATTTGTAACGGCATTTAAGGATTATGCCATTCGCGCTTTTAATGCTAGCGCCGTATATTACCTATTGAAACCAATTGATCCAGACGAATTGAAAATTGCTGTTAGTCGAGTAGTGGAAACACGAAACACGTATAAAGAAGATCCAGAGAATTATGCTACATACTTCGATTCGCTCAAGGATCTTTCGCGCAATTTGCTTCAAAATAAACAAAGTGGTCGAATTGCAATAAGTCATACGAAAGGGTTGAAAATAGTTGAGGACGATACGATTACTCATCTCGAAGCTAGCGGAAATTGCACAACAATCTATTTTAATGACGGTTCACGTTATCTAGATACTCGAACATTAAAGACCTATGAAGCACTATTGAATCCATCAAAATTCTGCCGAGTACATAAGTCGCATATTATTAATTTGGATATCTTGAAAGAATATGCCAATGAAGATGGGCATTTTGCTGTATTGGAAGGAGGAATACGTGTGCCAGTGGCAAGAAATCGTGTGACTGAATTTGTGAAAATGCTTAAAGAGTCCTAATGATCAAGGTTTTCCTTCTCACTTATCTTCTTATTTATTCTCTTTGTGCAGTAGGTCAGAAGTATCCTCTTGTTACTTACAGCACTGAGCAAGGCTTGCCACAATCTCAGGTTACGGCTTTTGCTCAGGATAATAAAGGCTATCTATGGATCGCAACGCTTGGAGGCTTAGCTCGCTTTGGTGGGTCTCAGTTTATTTCATACTCCTCTAACGATGGCCTTTTGAACAATCGTGTAACGGCTTTGGAGTACTTTGATAATACGCTTTGGGTTGGTCATGATGGTGGGATAGCATACATGGAGAATGGAAAATTCAATAATATTGAATTTGAAGGTGGTGGGAATGATCGTTCGCGTAAAGTATCGAAAATCATTAAGTTTCAAGGAAAGGTACTTGTGTGTGCAATTGGCGGGGGATTGTTCGAAATGAATAATAATCGACTTGCAAAAATTAAATTGGGGAATGATCATTACGAGCGAATACGAGGTGCTTATGTTTATAAAGATCAATTGTACCTTGCTACCCGACAGGGAATCCTAATCTCCAATGATGGGAAAACATTTCGACAATTGGAGGAATTCGGGGATATAAGCTATTCTGGCATATCAGGACGTGATAATCAAATTGCTTTTTCATCATTCAGTGATGGTGTATTCATTAAGGACATGGATTCCGGTGAAAAACAATTTTTTGCTTCGGAAGATCTCATTTATAATATCAAGGGATGTTTTTTTGATAAATTGGATCGGGTTTGGTTGAATACTAATCATGGTGTTGTTCAAATAGATGAAAAAAGAAGAATCTCCTTCTTTGATGATAGCAATGGCCTTCCTAATAAAGTAATTAGCTGCTTTTTTCATGATAACGCAAATAATATTTGGATTGGTTCCTCGGGGAAAGGGATTTTTCGATTTCCAAGTTCAGATTTTAAATACTTTGATCAGTCTACAGGGTTTCCGTCAGACCTTTATTTAGGTGGATTTCAAGATGAAAATGGAGACTACTACTATTCAACATTCGATATAGGACTATTTAAACGCACGGCATCAGGTGAGATTGACCATTTGATCGATCAGAAGATTGCTATTTGGGCATCTCTTAACGATGTTGATGGAAAACACTGGTTTGGCACGAACGCATATTTAGCTGAAGTGTCTTTAGATGGAAAGGTAAAGACTCACTATGCCGATAGAAACAGTAATATTCCAGGCTGGAAGATAACCGCATTTCATAAAATTTCCGATAACAGTATGTACGTAGGAGGAAATGGAGGTGTTTCTATTTATGAAAGTGGAGTGTTCACTAAATTAGGGAAAGAAGGAGAAGATATTGGTACCGTTCGAGATTTTGAACTAGTTGATGGTAACTTGTACTGTGCGACCAACTTAGGATTGTTTATGTATAAAAACAACTCCTTTTCCATCATCAACGATATAAATGCTGTTGTCTACAATCTTGAACGAGACAATTATGGCGCACTCTGGTACGGGACAGAAGAAGGCTTATTTCGAATGATCGGTGGGAAATCAGAACGTTTCGAGTTATTGCCCGATCCGGGATCTAATTTCATTGATTTCATGAATCATCGTGATGGAGAATTATATATCGGAACGAATAATGGGCTATTTGTTGTGTCGAATCTCAATGAGTCTAAATTAAAAGTTAAGCGTTATGGGATTTGGGATGGAGTTGTGGATCTAGAAACCAACTTGAATTCTGGCTTCTTTGATAAATCCGGTGATTTTTGGTTCGGTACGGCTTCAGGCCTCGTTTGGTATCATCCAGATCGGAATCAAGAGAGAAAAGCAAGGCCAAGAGTTAACTTTGTTTCCATTTTATTGAATTATGAGTCTTTTCAATATTCTCTTTACAGTGATAGAACATTGGTAGATGGATTTCCTGAATCCTTGAATCTACCATACTCTAAAAATAATTTGATATTTGAACTTGATGGGGTGTCTTTTGAATATAAAAAGGGACTTAATTATCAGTTTTTATTAGAGGGCTTAAGTGAGGAATGGTCGCCTCTTTCAAATTCACCAACAATTACGTTTACTAGTCTGCCAGCAGGAGTATATGTATTGCACGTTCGCTCTGTGGATTTGGAAGGGCAAGCATCAGAAGAGTTGACCTTCCCTTTTGTTATTAACCCCCCATTTTATCAAACATGGTGGTTTATTCTATTGTGCTCCGCAGTCATTTCGGGGATTCTGATTTTGATTTTTAGGGTGAGAATCAGAAGAATTGCATCATTGAATGAAAAGGAAAAATTGGTTTATAAATCTAAATTACTTGCGTTAGAGCAGAAGTCTATGAATGCAAGTATGAATAGACATTTCATATTTAATTCATTAAACTCTATACAATATTTCATTAATACACAGGATAAAAAATCAGCCAACAAATACTTGACGAGCTTTGCGAGATTAATACGGAAGAATTTGGATTCGGCAACGGCAGAAGGGAATGTAATAACGCTTGATGATGAGCTCGAACGATTGGAATTGTACCTTTCATTGGAGTCTATGCGATTTAATGATCGATTTGATTATGAGATAAATACGAACGGTATTGATACGGAATCAGTCTTAATTCCTCCGATGCTTATGCAACCATTTATCGAGAATAGCATTATTCATGGAATTCTTCCGAATGAAGATAAAAAGGGATTGATTTCCATTGATGTGAACGATGATGGGGAGTATTTGAGTGTGATGATTAAGGATAACGGAATAGGTATTCATAATAGTCTTTCGAAGAAATTATCTATGGACGGTGATCACAAATCACAAGGAATGGAAATTACCTCTAAAAGAATAGAGTTAATTCAGAAGATTGCGGACAATGGAATTTCGCTTGAAGGACCCGAAGAATTGAGGGATGAAAACGGTATAATCAATGGAACATACGTTTTAATCAAAATACCGTCAACAAATTTGGAAATATAAGAGAAAGGATGTACTTTAGTATCAAGTATATAAGATGAAAAAAATAGTTTACATAGGTTTGTTTGTCATTGGATTGGTGTTTACATCTTGTCAGAAGCAAGATTTTACTCCAAACAGTGAGCGTTCTACTGATACACCTACATGGGATTGTGGGTTTAAGTCAAGTGATGAAGGAACAACTAAGCCAGTAAATGATCCTCCTATCGGTAATTCTATCGTTGACCCAAATGGAGAGGAAGAAGAAACTGATAATAAATAAAGATATAGTTGATGAGTTAACTCATCAAAATAGATACAAAAGTCCCGCTCAATGAGCGGGACTTTTTTTGTTCCGTTTACTAAATAAAAGATACACTTCAAATGTTTGTCGAAAAGTCAGATGTTTCTTTTGTTATATTGGTATAACTGCGAAACTAACTAAAACTTTTATACATGTCTGGAAAGGTAAACGAAGCCCTTTATGATCTCATTCAGTCGATGTCTAAATCGGAAAAGAGGTATTTTAAATTAATGTCATCACGTCATACAATTGGAGAGGAAAACAATTATGTTCGTTTGTTTGATTTTGTAGACAAACAAATCACCTACGATGAAGAAGCAATACATGCCCATTTTAATGGAGAGGCATTTCTGAACAGATTTTCCATCACAAAGAAAAGATTATACGATCATATTCTTGCGTCATTGGATTCGTTTCATGTTTCTGGATCCATCGAAGCTCAGCTGTTTAAGCAACTTCATTCCGCAGATATTCTTTTCGAGAAGTCACTTTATGACCAAAGTCGTAGGATTTTACGCAGTGCAGAAAAACTCGCTGCTAAACACGAGAATAGTGAGGTTTTACTTTTAATAGCGAAGAAACAGAAGCGCTTACTAGAAACAGGAGGCTACCTTGAAACGTCAAAGGAGAAAATTGAAGCCATAGATATTAAAGAAAAAAAGACACTCACTTCTATTGGCTTGTACAATAAGATTTGGACAATTAAAAGTTATTTATTTGCACACCTTTCTAAAAAAGGCGTTGCTAGGTCAACTGAGGAAAAGGTTTGTTATGAAGAGATTTGTGAGGCGCTAATGCTGATTACCGATTTAGAAGGTGTGTCGACAGAAACAAAATATTTGTATCATCATACCCTCAGTGCATATTATTACTCGATTGGAGATTTACAGAATTCATTATTCAATTTACACAAAAATTTAGACCTCTTCGAAACATCTGGAGAGAAGAAAATTGAGCCAAATAAAAAGATTTCCGCCTATACGAACGCAATTTACATCTCGGATAAGATAGGCCATCATAAAGACTCGCTGGTCTACCTTACAAAATTGAAAACACTAGCAAAAAGTGTAGATTCAAATGAAGATCTATCAATTAAGTTATTTTCAAGTGTCAGTAGTATAGAGTTCAGTTTATGCATACGTCGTGGTGAATTCGAAGGAGCAAAAAGAATTGCAGTTGAAGTAGAAAAAAAGTTGGAAGAATATGGTGATAAGATTGTCCCAATCAGGCGCGCTTTTTTAGAGTTTAAAATGGCGGTTGCTTATATGGGGATAGGTGAATATAATATTGCACTTAAATGGGTTAATCGAATTCTAAATGATTCGAATTTGGATAAAACAGAAGATATTATTGGCTTTACACAGTTGCTAGATTTGTTGATTCACATTGAATTGAATCATAATAAGTTGTTGCCCTATTCACTGAAGAGTGCTCAGCGCTTCTTTAAAACTCGAAATCGACTTTATAGTTTTGAGAGAGTTTTCCTTCAGTTTATTGGGAAACTAATTAAATGTGAGGATCATTTTGAAGTGGAAGATTTATGGGAAGAATTATACAACAATCTTGCAGAGGTAACAGATGACACTTTTGAAAGTGTTGCACTCGAATATTTTGATTTTAAGGCTTGGGCGGAATCGAAGCGTAAGCGAAAATCATTTGATAGTGTTGTCCGTGAAAAGTACTATAGCACTACTCGGACCGCTTGTTAATCTTTGAAGTGATTCCAACCTTGTGCACGCAATTCTATGGCAGCTCCGCTTTTGTCAATATAATAGATTCCATCTTTCGCATCTGTGATATGACCAATAACACTCATGTGCGGATTACCTTTGATCTTATCATAGTCTTCTTGACGAACGGTGAATAATAACTCGTAATCTTCTCCTCCGTTTAGAGCACAAGTTACTGGGTCTATGTTGAAATCGATAGCTGCTATGGATGTTTGGCCATCTATAGGAATCTTCTCATCATAAATGTGACATCCTACATTGCTCGCCTTGCAAATATGCATGATTTCAGATGCGAGTCCGTCGGAAATATCAATCATTGATGATGGAGTTACATCTAGCTCTTTTAAGAATTTAACTACATCGACACGTGCTTCTGGTTTTAATTGCCTTCCAATAATATAATCGTGACCATCGAGATCAGGTTGGATGTTTGGACTCGCTTCAAAAACTTGCTTTTCTCTTTCAAGAACTTGTAGTCCCATATAAGCAGCTCCCAAATCCCCTGTACTTACAATTAAGTCATTTTCTTTAGCTCCAGAACGATATACAATATCTTTTTTGTTTGCCCTACCAATGGCAGTAATGCTAATTGTTAATCCCGAAAGTGATGAGCTAGTATCTCCACCGATAAGATCAATGTTATATTGTTTACATGCCGTGTGAATCCCGTCGTAGAGTTGTTCCAATGCTTCTATTGGAAAACGGTTAGACACAGCGATAGAAACGGTAATTTGTTCGGCTGTTCCATTCATCGCGCAGATGTCAGATACGTTTAAGGCAACCGCTTTATACCCTAGATGTTTCAAAGGCATGTACATCAAGTTGAAATGTACACCTTCAATGAGCATATCTGTGCTGACCAGTAGAGATTGATCAGCAGATACAGAAATGACTGCAGCATCATCACCGATACCAAACTCTGTATTGGGTTGTGCTATTTTAAAGTCCTTGGTAAGGTGTTCAATTAACCCAAATTCACCAAGTTGATCTAATTCTGTTCGTTTATCGCTCATTACACAATTTTTGGCAAAACTATCTAAAAAAAGAAAAGGTAGAGTAAAACTCTACCTTTCAATTCATTTTTTCTTTTATCTATGGAACTACTTCCAGTGTAACATTTGTTGGTCTGTATCGTGTTCGAATTAAACCTCCTTCGGAAGTACCTTGAGCTATCGCTGACTCGTTTACACGGTCGATATATCCAGTAGAACTACCGAGAGCTAAATTACTCAACTGGTTAATTCCCATAACAATATTGTTTGCGCCATTACCACTTGTGGTAAACAATGCATCTTCTCCCCAGGTCCAAGTTCCAATGAAGAAGTTCGCACGTTCATTAGCTGAAAGCGCGGTCCCTGTCCAAGTAAGTGTATTCGATTGTGATTTTACAATCGTATCAAAGCCAGCAGGGTAATCCAATGTTGTCATTGTCGGTGTTGTGTTCGTAAACACTGTACCTTCAGTATTAGTATAGATGAATGTTCCAGATGTTAATAGTCCTGAATATTCTTTAGCGTGACCGCTATACGCTACGCTGTATGGCATGTCGTCACCATTAAACGTAATACTTGCTGGGCTGGTAACTTCTAGCAAAGTTCCGGTGGGCGTTCCAAAACGGAATCGAGCAATCGCTACAGTTTTATCCGTATTTGCATTGTAAAACAATTCATAAACTGAATAAATTTTGTCCTGATTCACATCAGATGAATCCTCTTTTTGACATGATGATAGGATGATGGGTAAAGCTAGAGCCATCAGAGCCATGAACATGAGTTTTTTCATAATTGGTTTTTTGATTAGTTTCACTAAATTACTACGAAAAACCTTGCCAAAAAAATGATATTGGTCATTAGAAGATAGTTGATTAGAAAATCTGCGCTAAAAAACTTGGATCCTAATATGGGGAATTGGGGAATCTGTTCTGAATGAATTTCTCTTTCAATTCAATTGGAGCTGAAGGTTACTGTGTGATTAATAAATCTCAGATTCTAAATGCCAGTCCATTTTAAATCGCTAATTTCAAGGTCAGATGAAATTTACAGAACTCAATCTCGGCGAAAGTTTAATGGAAGCACTTTCCTATATGAACTTCGTTGAAGCAACACCTATCCAAGAACAAGCAATTCCATTGATTCTCGCGAATCGAGATTTGATCGCTTGTGCACAAACAGGAACGGGAAAAACAGGTGCGTTTGTATTGCCTGTGCTCAATCAATTGATTGGGAAAGAAGATACAAATATTGACACTCTAATTATTGTTCCTACTCGTGAATTAGCCGTTCAAATTGAACAGCAGATTCAAGGGTTGTCGTATTTTATTTCTGTTGGCTCCAAAGCAATATATGGTGGTGGTGATAGTAAAGATTGGACTCTTCAAAAAGATGCGTTGACGAAGGGGACAGACATCATCGTTGCAACTCCAGGAAAGTTACTTTCACATTTGAAATTAGGGTATGTCAACTTTAAACATGTTAAACGCCTAATTCTTGACGAGGCAGATCGCATGCTAGATATGGGCTTCATCGATGATTTACAAACGATCATTTCGTATTTGCCAAGCGAGCGTCAAACCCTAATGTTTAGCGCAACGATGCCGTCGAATATTTCGCAGTTGGCGAAACGAATTATGCATAATCCTGCTGAGATTGCTTTGTCGATTTCGAAACCAGCTGAAGGTGTAGATCAAAAAGTGTATTTGGCGTTTGATGAGCAAAAAACGAAAGTATTAATTCATCTTTTGAATGAACGAAAGAACTATGACAGCATCATAATATTTACTTCTGCTAAGGCGAAGGTCTCAGATATTGTAAGATCATTAAATCGTGCTGGATTCAAGTCGAAGGGAATGTCATCGAATCTTGAACAAGAACAACGCGAAGAAGTATTAAGAGGTTTTAGATCAAAGCGCATTCGAATTCTTGTAGCAACGGATGTTATGAGTCGTGGAATTGATATTAAGGAAATCAATATGGTGATCAATTTTGATGTGCCACATGATGCAGAGGATTATGTACACCGTGTTGGTAGAACGGCTCGTGCAAATACAAAAGGGGAAGCTGTTACTTTGGTCAACCCAAAAGACATGCACAAATTCGCTAAAATCGAACGATTAATCGAAACTTCAATTACTAAATTTCAACCACCTGAGGAGTTGGGGGCTGGTCCAGAGTGGAAGGAAGGAAAACCACAGCACAAAAGAAATAGAGGTAAGTTTTCTGGTAAGAAAGGTAATTTCAAGAATAGAGGTCCTAGAAAACCAAAATAGTTGACCTAGAAGTTATTCTTACTAGGCTAGTTTAGAATAGAGCTAACAAAAGTGGTTAAGTTTATATCAGGTTATTTCCCTTCAAAAAAAACGTGGATGAGATGTTTTGGCTGTCCCCGAATTCACGTAGTAGGCT
>NODE-432-length-14950-cov-8.61806_pt1 | contig 14950 bp, 10 predicted proteins | sample MGYA00139097_ERZ477577 | MGnify/ENA metagenome assembly ERZ477577 | reverse complement strand
GAACATTACGGCTTGTGTTATTTCAAAAAAACTGGGGGCTAAAAAAACCATCGCGAGAATCAGCAATTCCGAATTTACGGAGAATAAAGGTGAGGTCAATTTCATAGATATGGGGATTGATGAATTAATTTCTACCGAAGAACTGGCTACCCACGAAATTAAGTTGCTGCTGGAAAAGGCCACTTTTAATGAAACGCATGAGTTCGATAATGGCAAATTGACTATGGTAGCCATGATATTGTCAAGCAGGGCCCCATTTGTGGGACAAACTGTAAAAGATGCTGCTGACCAATTGGCTGATATTAATTTTATGCCCATAGCCTTAAAAAGGAAAAATTCAGAAGAAACGATTATCCCCCGAGGGGATACCGTTTTTATGGCCGGTGACCAGACCTACTTTATAACCCTGCAAAAGGGTGTTGAACAGCTCAACCGTTTGGCTGCCAAAAAAAGTAAACCCATAAAAAATGTCATGATACTTGGCGGAAGCAAGATTGGCGAAAAGACTGCCCGTGAACTTTGCGGAAAGCATATGAACATTAAAATAATAGAGTACCATAAGCACAGAGCCATTGAACTTGCTGAAGCGCTTCCAAATGCCCTGGTCATTTACGGTGATGGCAGGGATGTTGAGTTGCTTGAGGACGAAAATGTATCGGAAATGGATGCGGTGCTGGCAGTCACCGGAAGATCCGAGACAAATATCATGTCTTGCCTGGTGGCCAAGTCTAAAGGGGTGGGACGCACCATAGCCTTGGTTCAGAACGTTGACTATTTTAATCTGAGTAAAAATATAGGAGTGGATACACTCATCAATAAAAAACTGCTTGCGGCAAATAATATATTTAGATACATAAGAAAAGGTGAGGTGCTGGAAATGACCATATTAAACAGTATCAATGTAGAAATACTGGAATTCAAGGCCCATAAGAGTTCCAAGATCACCAAAAGACAAGTTAAGGACCTGAAATTCCCCAGAAATGCGATTATTGGTGGTGTCATCAGAGATGATACGGGAATGATTCCCCTGGGAGATTTTAAAATTCAGGAGGATGATAAAGTTGTGGTGTGTTGTTTTCCAAAAACCATATCGAAGGTTGAAAAGTTCTTTAAATAATTCTGGATGAAAAGATTCAATATAAAAATCATCCTGCAACTCATGGGCATCCTCCTGCTTTTTAATGGAGGGTTTATGCTTATTTCAGGGATCGTGAGTTGGTATTATGATGATGGCGCTCTGCTGGGCATCATCTCGGCTGGCCTGCTGACTTTGATCATTGGACTGCTCCTGCGATTTGTGACCAAAGGCTTTCAGAAAAAAATTAAAAAAAGAGAAGGATACCTGGTGGTTACGCTGGGTTGGGTCACCATGTCTTTGTCCGGCGCGCTGCCTTATATTTTTACGGGAGCCCTGCCTTCAATGACCGATGCTTTTTTCGAAACCATGTCGGGTTATACCACAACAGGGGCATCGATCATGAATGATATTGAGATCATGCCTAAAAGCATTCTTTTCTGGAGAAGTACGACGCATTGGATTGGGGGAATGGGAATTATCGTGCTGGCCATTGCTATTCTTCCTCTGTTAGGTATTGGTGGCATGCAGATGTTTGCCGCAGAGGCGCCCGGTCCTTCAGCCGATAAAATGCATCCGAGAATCACGGATACCGCAAAAAGATTGTGGTTTTTGTATTTTGGGCTAACGCTGTTTGAAGCATTGCTGCTCAAAATAGCCGGGATGGGTTATTTTGACGCCATTAACCATGCCATGAGCACGCTTTCAACAGGCGGCTTCTCTACAAAAAATGCAAGTATCGCATTTTGGAACGACCAGCCTTTAATTCAATACATTATCATCATTTTTATGTTTATAGCCGGAACCAATTTTGTTCTCAGCTTTTTTGCCATCAAAGGTGATTTTTCAAGATTTAGAACAGACGAAGAGTTTAAATATTATCTAAGAGCTGTTTTGTCCATTACCGTGGTATCTACCCTTGTCGTTTATTTTTATGCCAATGTATCAGAAGTACCTACTGACATTCAGGTGATTGCACATCCAAAAATTTATGGAGAAATGGAGAGTTCATTTAGACATGCGCTGTTCCAGGTGGTGGCCGTCATTACTACTACCGGATTCGTAACTGCGGATTTCACCATTTGGACACCATTTTTAACCGTCCTCTTTTTTGTTTTAATGTTTTCAGGTGCCTCAGCAGGGTCCACCGCGGGTGGGGTAAAAATCGTGAGGCATATCATTATGATCAAAAACGGGTTTCTGGAATTTAAAAGAACCCTTCATCCTAATGGAATTATACCGGCTAGATACAATGACAAGTCGGTCAGCCGTGGCATTGTATTTAATATCATGGCCTTTTTTATCCTTTACCTGATCATTTTTGTCATCGGCTCACTGGTTTTTAGCTTAATGGGGATTGATTTTATGACTTCCGTGGGTGCTGCCGCCTCTTCCTTGGGGAATGTTGGACCAGCCTTTGGGGACTTAAGCCCGGTAAACAATTATTCCAGCCTGCCTGCTTTTGGAAAATGGTGGTCCGCGCTCCTCATGCTCTGTGGAAGACTGGAACTCTTTACTGTTCTCATTATTTTCACACCTTATTTCTGGAGAAGCAGTTAATTTATGCACTTTTTAAACTTTGTTTTTTCAGAAATAAGCTTATCCTTCTTTGGATTGGATATTACTTTTGAAATTCAGTAACTTGCATGATAAGAAATTTAGCAAAAAATGAAAATAGCCGAGCCTTATTTACCCATAAATAAAATCCGAATTGTCACCGCCGCTTCTTTATTCGACGGGCATGATGCTGCCATAAATATCATGAGAAGAATTATCCAGTCAACGGGTGTCGAGGTGATACATTTAGGCCACGACAGGAGTGTTGATGAGGTAGTGAATACTGCCATACAGGAGGATGCCAACGCGATTGCCATGACCTCTTATCAAGGAGGTCATAATGAGTATTTTAAGTACATGCACGATCTGCTAAAGGAGAAAGGCGCATCGCAAATTAAGATTTTTGGCGGCGGCGGAGGTGTCATTCTTCCCGATGAAATTAAGGAGCTGATGTCTTATGGCATCACGCGAATTTATTCTCCTGACGACGGTCGGAAATTAGGTCTGCAAGGAATGATCAATGATATGATCAAGCGCTGTGATTTTGATCCCTCAACCCTTACCTTAAATGAAAACCAGGTGCTGGAAAAGCTTAAAAAGAACGATAAAAATGTGACCGCCAGATTAATTTCACTGGCTGAGAATCATCCGAAAGAATTTGCGGATCAATATGCTTCACTAAAGAAAATAAAATCTGCCACACCTGTGCTGGGAATTACCGGAACAGGGGGCTCGGGTAAATCATCCATCGTTGACGAGTTGGTCAGAAGGTTTCTGTTTGATTTTCCTGATAAACATATAGCCATCATATCGGTAGATCCCTCTAAAAGAAAAACCGGAGGTGCCTTATTAGGTGACAGAATCAGAATGAATTCAGTCAATGATGAAAGAGTTTATATGCGGTCACTGGCCACAAGGCAATCTAATCTGGCCTTATCCAAACATGTTAGCGACGCACTAAATATCCTGAAAGCCTCTTCCTATGATCTCATTATTCTTGAAACCTCGGGGATAGGTCAATCGGATACCGAAATTCTTGACCATTCAAACCTTTCACTTTATGTCATGACTCCCGAATACGGAGCTGCTACGCAATTGGAAAAAATTGACATGCTCGATTTTGCCGATGTCATAGCCCTTAATAAATTTGACAAAAAAGGAGGCCTGGATGCCTTGAGAGATGTGAAAAAGCAATACCAGAGGAATCATAAACTCTGGGAAACAGAGGTCGAGAAAATGCCAGTATACGGCAGTATTGCCTCACAGTTTAATGATCCCGGCACCAATAATTTATATGCCTGTATTCTGGACAAACTCAATAGTCTTTCCGAAAAAACCTTCGATTCGCATCTAAAAGAATCAAAAGGCTTAAGTGAAAAACAATATATCATACCTCCAAAAAGGGTTCGTTATCTTTCTGAAATAACCGATACCAATAACCAATACGACAAATGGTGTAAGGATCAGAGTGAAATTGCCCAGAAGCTTTATGCATTATACCTCAGCTTGAAGAGTGTTTCGGGCCTTGAATTCTCTTTGGATCAAAACGGAATCGATACTGATGGGTTACTTGACGGACTTGCTGATGACAAAAGAAACCTTTGCCAACAGCTATCTGATGCGTTTATTCAAATGAAAATGAATTTAACCGCTCATAATTGGGAACATATTGTCGGGTTTGACCTAAAAAAACAAGCCTATAAAAATGAGCTGTTCACATTCAGGGTAAGAGATAGGGAAATCCAAATCAAAACACATGCTACCTCCCTGTCACATTTAGAAATACCGAAGATATCGCTTCCGAGATATGAGGCATGGGGAGATTTGCTGTATTGGGTGCTTCAGGAAAATGTGCCCGGTGAATTTCCGTTTACCGCAGGAATTTATCCATTCAAAAGAACGGGTGAGGATCCAACGAGAATGTTCGCTGGAGAAGGAGGACCTGAACGCACAAACAGAAGGTTTCACTACGTGAGTCTGAATGCCGAGGCAAAAAGATTATCCACTGCCTTTGACAGCGTTACGCTTTATGGTCATGACCCAAACAACAGACCGGATATCTATGGTAAAATTGGTAATGCCGGGGTTTCTGTATGTTGCTTAGACGATGCCAAAAAACTATACTCCGGCTTTGAACTGACTAATCCGCTGACTTCAGTATCCATGACCATCAACGGACCCGCTCCTATGATGCTTGGTTTTTTCATGAATGCCGCCATAGATCAGGAATGTGAAAAATACATTAGAGCCAAGGGGCTTGAGAAACAAGTTAACGACCAGATAAAGTCCATCTATAAAAAGAAAGGACAAGATGTCCCACAATATCAGGGTGATCTGCCCAAAGGAAATGACGGACTGGGTTTAATGTTGCTGGGAGTTACGGGCGATGAAGTTTTACCTTTGGATGTTTATACGCAGATTAAGAAGGAGACCTTATCCAAAGTGAGGGGAACCGTACAGGCTGATATTCTCAAAGAAGATCAGGCCCAAAACACCTGTATTTTCTCAACTGAATTTGCTCTAAAAATGATGGGGGATGTTCAGGAGTATTTTACGAATAACCATATCAGAAATTTCTATTCCGTATCCATTTCCGGCTATCATATAGCCGAGGCGGGTGCTAATCCGATTTCGCAACTCGCCTTTACACTGTCTAATGGCTTTACCTATGTTGAGTATTATTTAAGCCGCGGAATGGACATCAATAAATTCGGTCCGAACCTGTCATTTTTCTTTTCCAATGGTATCGATCCTGAATATGCCGTTATTGGCCGTGTTGCTCGAAAAATATGGGCCAAGGCTATGAAACTGAAATATGGCGCCAATGAAAGAGCTCAGATGTTAAAATATCATATTCAAACCTCCGGCAGATCGCTTCACGCGCAGGAAATTGATTTCAATGATATCAGAACAACCCTGCAGGCCTTGTACGCTATCTACGATAATTGTAATTCTCTTCATACCAATGCCTATGATGAAGCGATTACCACACCTACAGAGGAGTCCGTAAGAAGAGCGATGGCCATTCAGCTCATCATCAACAAAGAACTGGGCCTGACCAATAACGAAAACCCCTTGCAGGGATCATTTATCATAGAGGAGCTCACTGATCTGGTAGAACAGGCCGTCTATCATGAATTTGATAAAATAACCGAACGCGGTGGTGTCCTGGGCGCTATGGAAACCATGTATCAAAGATCTAAAATTCAGGAGGAAAGCCTTTATTATGAAGAACTTAAGCATAATGGAGAAATAGATATCATAGGTGTGAACACTTTTTTAAGCAGCAAGGGCTCGCCAACTGTATTGCCTCAGGAAGTTATCCGTGCAACCGAAAAAGAGAAACAACAACAAATTGATATTATTGAAAATCTTCATCAAGGCAATCGTGAAATGAGTGCAAAACAGATCGATCTGCTTAAGAAAAAAGCCATTGCCAACGAAAACATTTTTGAACAACTTATGGAGGCTACAAAAACCTGCACGATCGGGCAGATCACCGCTGCTCTTTTTGAAGTCGGTGGTCAATACAGAAGAAATATGTAGTTTAAATTCAGGTTTTTACAGGACATTTTCATTTCTCATAAAAAGAGAAATATTCAATCGGCTGAATTAGGAATTCTTTTGTAGATTTACCTTTAATTATTATAGATCTATGAAAAAATACCTTCTGTTTACCCTGTCATTTTTACTTATCGTTTTCTCTTTCCATTCTTGCAATCTTAAGCAATTGAATGAGGATCAAGACCTTAAGATTGAGTCCGCTGAAAATCAAGAAACGAAAATCGAAGATTCTTATGTCAGGGATCATTACAACAAAAAGGAGGTCAGCATTGAGATGAGGGATGGCATCAAGCTGCACACGACCATCTACTCACCAAAAGATAATTCCAAAACCTACCCCATATTGCTAAAACGTACGCCATACAGCTGCCGACCCTATGGAGAAAATGAATTCCCTCGGCGCATTGCTCCGAATCAATACATGCAAAAAGAAGGCTATATCGTTGTTTATCAAGACGTAAGAGGAAGGTGGATGAGTGAAGGCATCTATGACAATATGAGAGCATATATTCCAAATAAGAAATCAGACAAAGAAATAGATGAGAGCACAGATACCTATGACAGTATTGATTGGCTCGTAAAAAACGTCGAAAACAATAACGGTAATGTTGGAACCTGGGGCATATCCTATCCCGGTTTTTATTCCACCTACTCCACTATTGATGCACACCCTGCATTGAAAGCTGCTTCTCCTCAGGCCTGTATCGGCGATTTCTTTTTTGATGATTTTCATCATAACGGGGCATATATGCTCAGCTATTTCAGAGCCACCTCACTTTTTGGCACGATCAAAGACAAGCCCGTTGACAGTGCCTGGTATACATTACCAGACCTCAACACCGAAGATCAATACCAGTTCTTTTTGGACGCGGGACCTTTAAGTAATTTAAACAAGTATTTTCAATATGAAACAGTCGATAATCCCGGTTTAAGAAATAATGACGAGGTGGATGACGTATTCTGGAAGGAATTAAAGGATCATCCCAATTATGACAGTTTATGGCAAAAGAAGGGGCTCATTCAGCACTTAAAAAACATAAAACCTACCGTAGCGACCATGGTTGTGGGAGGATGGTTTGATGCTGAAGATCTATACGGACCGCTGGAGACCTATAAAACCATAGAAGCTCATAATCCCGAAAATTATAATACCATGGTTTTTGGCCCGTGGGATCATGGTGGCTGGGCAAGGACTAGACCTAAAAACATTGTTGGCAACTATTATTTTGGTGATTCCATCTCTGATTTTTTCCAGAAAAACATTGAGTCACGATTCTTTGAACACTTTTTAAAGAATAATGGAGATCATAACTCTGGCTTACCTGAAGCCTATGTCTTTGATTCGGGAAAAAAGGCCTGGCAAACTTTCACAAGCTGGCCACCTGAAAACACGGTTAAAGAGACCTTCTATTTATCAGGAGATCAAAAACTAACCGCCCAAAAAAGTAAGAATGAGGCAATCTCCTTTATCAGCGATATTAAAAGGCCCGTTCCTTATTCTGAGGATATTAAAACCGTTTTTACCCCGAGAAAATACATGACGGACGATCAAAGATTTGCAGCAAGGAGGCCCGACGTTTTGATTTTTGAGACGGATATATTGGATAAGGACCTTACGCTCTCAGGAGCTATTCTGGCCAGGCTTAAAGTAGCTACCACAGGTACGGATGCCGACTGGATCGTTAAAATAGTTGATGTGCATCCAGCCGACACTGAAAATAAAAATGAAAAGATGCAGGATCATTTAAAAATGAGTAATTATCACCTGATGGTGAGAAGCGAAGTGATGAGAGGCAAATTCAGAAATAGTTTTTCTGTCCCAGAACCTTTTGTCCCGAATCAGTTAACCGCGGTAGACATCAAACTACAGGACGTGTTTCACACCTTTAAAAAGGGGCACAAACTGCAGGTTCAGGTGCAAAGCACATGGTTTCCGCTCATTGATCTAAATCCTCAGACCTTTGTGCCTAACATATTTAAAGCGAAGGAAAGTGATTTCAAAACACAAACGCATACGGTATTTACCTCATCTTCAATAGAATTCAACGTATTAAAATAAAGGATGTCCAGCCATCAGAAAATAAACTTAGGGCAAAAAATAAAATTTGGTGCATTTTTAGCGGCTCCGATCATCTTCTTTTATCTGGTGTTTTTTGTTGAACTGGATCAGCATAACCCGGCGATTACCTATACACTTGCTGTTGCCATTTTAATGGCCCTATGGTGGATCACTGAGATCGTTCCTCTGGCAGTTACCTCTTTATTACCCTTTGTCCTTTTTCCTGTATTGGGCGTTATGAATGGGAAAGTAGTGGCTTCCAATTATTTCAACGATGTGATTTTCCTGTTCCTTGGTGGCTTTCTTTTTGCCCTGGCCATGCAGAAATGGAATTTACACAGGCGAATAGCCTTGCGATTGCTTTTGATGGTAGGCAACAGTCCCGCCAAAATAATGCTTGGATTTATGTTGGCTACTGCCTTTCTATCCATGTGGATCTCTAACACGGCAACCACAATGCTGATGGTTCCCATTTTGATCTCCATCATATTGAAAATGGAGGAGGTCAATAACAGCAAAAGTATCCATTCATTCTCTACGGGTTTATTATTAGCCGTGGCTTATAGCGCTTCCATTGGGGGAATTTCCACATTGGTGGGTACTCCTCCGAATTTATCTTTCGCGAGAATTTTTGCTATTTATTTCCCTGATGCCCCTGAAATTTCCTTTGCCTCCTGGTTTTTCTATGCCTTCCCTATGGTGGTCATACTGTTAAGTATTACCTATGGATATTTGTATCTCGTATTTATAAAACCCAATGGGAAAAATATATCCAGCATAAATACGGGTGACATTGAACTTGAGCACAGTCGTCTGGGTCCTTGGGTTCAAGAGCAAAAGATCATCGCTTTTTTGTTCGTATTGCTGGCCCTTTTATGGTTTGGAAGAGCCAATATAGATGTCGGATTTTTTACCCTGCCCGGATGGTCCAATCTTTTCGATAACCCCAAATATTTAAATGATGGAACGGTGGCGATCTGTATAGCGATTCTGCTGTTTTTAATTCCGTCTAAGAATAGCGAGGACGCTTTTATCATGGACTGGAAAACGGCGGAAAGTATTCCGTGGGAAATCATTTTACTTTTCGGAGGTGGTTTCGCACTTGCCAGTGGTTTTAAAGAATCGGGCTTGTCATCGTGGTTTGGGAATCAATTGGTTTGGCTGGATGGCGTTCATCCGGTGATCATCGTCTTGTCCATCTCCCTGCTGATTACTTTTTTGACCGAACTCACGTCTAATGTGGCTACTGTAGAAACATTTTTACCAGTGCTGGCCGGCCTGGCCATAAGTATCGAGGTAAACCCGCTGTTATTTATGCTTCCCGCTACAATTGCTGCCTCACTGGCCTTTATGATGCCATCGGCAACGCCGCCCAATGCGATCATTTTTGGTACCAAACGCCTGAAGGTTCTGGATATGTCCAGAACCGGCATATTGTTGAATTTCATCGGTGTCGTTATAGTTACTTTAGCCACCTATTACTTCGCTACATATATTTTTGATATTGCTTTAGATGAGTTTCCTCTATGGGCGAAACCCAAATAATTATGGCGCAACAAAAGTGTTTTATACATGAAGGAATCTAATTTGAATGATGTTTATGGCAATGCCATCCTCGACTATCTAAAGGGTGAAAATTCAATAATTACCACCTATTCTTCCGTAGCAGGAAAAGATGAATTACCCGTTGAACACTTGTTCAGGTCCTTTGAAAAAATGCCTGAAATCGAGAAAATTGCCCTCAATATGGCAAAAGGTAAAATCCTGGATCTGGGCTGTGGAGCCGGGAGTCACTCCTTGCATCTTCAGGAAAAAAAGTTTCAGGTAAAATCAATCGACATTTCTGAAGGGGCCATTTCAGCCTGTAGAGAAAGAGGGCTGAAAAATGCAGATGTCCTTAATCTTTGGGCGCTAAAATCTCAAAAATTCGATACGATATTCTCATTGATGAACGGAGCAGGAATCTGTGGGTCTTTAGAAATGCTTCCTGCATTTATGGCTCATTTGAAGTCGCTCCTGCATGCAGATGGACAGGTGCTGATTGATTCTTCCGATATTATCTATATGTTCGAAGACGAAGAAGGTGAAATAGAACTTCCCGACCCAAACCGCTACTATGGAGAGATCACATTTGATTTACACTATAAGGATCAGAAAAGCGGTTCTTTCCCATGGCTTTACATTGATTTTTACAATCTAAAACACTATGCCGAAGCTTCGGGGTTTATATGTGAATTAATCCATCGGGGGGACCATTATGACTACCTTGCCCGACTCAGCCTGGATTCATAAACATGATCATATTGAATCATTCAGACCATTTAATTATGCAGCTCCTTTTCTCTGAAGATAAAGAAAAATAAGGCAAACAACTAAGCCAATCCCTCCCATTAAATACCAGGTCGATGCAAATCCAAATCTATCCGAGAATTGCATACCTATATTCGGCCCCAATATATGCGCTACTGAAAAAGACATACTATACATGGCCATATAAGCCCCTTGATTTCCTTTTTTTGATCGCTCCAAAGCAAAAGCGTTGGAAAAAGGAAAGCCCAGCATTTCACCAAAGGTCATAAAAACGATTCCTATTACTGCGAAACCAACCCAGGAGCCACCATTCAAAACAAGAAAACTGAGCACCAATAGAAAACTACCGGCAATTACAATTTTTAAATTGTCCAGCCTGCCCTTTTCCAGTGCGTGTACAATTGGCATTTCCAACAAAAAAATCAACAAGCCATTCATAGCGAGAAGCAGACCTATATGGCCCTCTTCTAATCCCATTACCTGTTTATAATAAAGTGGGATGGTAGAAAATACCTGCATGAAAATAAAACCCATTAGGAACATTCCCAGCCAGAAAATCAAAAAATCACCATCTGCATATGGGGATAATTTTGGGCTGTCGGATGTATCGCCCTTCTTTTTTAATTCGCTTTTCTGCCTTAAATAGATCATGATGATCAGTGATGCCAGCAAGCAGGTAATGCCATCCACCAAAAACAGACTTTTATAACTCAAATACATGATGATCAGTCCTCCTAAGGCCGGACCCAACGAAAATCCAAGGTTTATGGCCAAGCGGATCAAAGTGACTGAACGCGTTCTGTTCTCTGGTTCACTATAGTCGTCCAGGGCCACCCAAACTGCCGGCCTAAAAGTATCTGCAACCAGGGTCAACACAAATATACCTGCGCACAGCGCATAAAAATCTGTGATATACTGAATGATGAAGAATACGATTCCAGTGGCGATAAGGCTGAAATACATGACCTTATAGTAACCTATTTGATCAGACAATTTTCCTCCCATAAAAACACCGGCAACTGAACCAAATCCGTAAAAAGACAATATCCAGCCCACCTGATTTAATGAGAAATCCAGGTAACTGGTGAGATATAAGGAAAGAAAAGGGATCACCATGGCTCCCGCCCGGTTGACCAGCATCGTCAGGGCCATAAACCATACTTCCCTTGAAAGTCCTCGATATGGATCAATTATTTTTTCAAACATCGGATAAAGATAAATTTAAAAAGCATCTGAAAGATTGAATTTAATCAATTAAATCTATGCTTCCATAAAGCCATAAATAACTAATTATGGGTATATTTGGGTAAAAATATCACCATGCACATCAGATTGCTCGTTTTAAGTTTGCTCATTTGCAATGTACTTTTCGCACAGAAACAGGATGCAGAGAATGAAATTAAAAATTTTCAAAAAAAGCTCAATAAGGAGTTTTCAAGCAAGGCAGATTCTCCCTTAACGGATGAAGATCTGAAAACATTTAAAGCCCTTGATTTTTTCCCGGTTGATACCACATTCAGGGTTACTGCTAAACTCAAATTTCACGAAGACAGCAAACCGTTTAAAATGGCGACGACCACTGATCGTTTACCTATATATAAGTTATATGCCACGGCAAGTTTCACCATCAAGGACAAAGAATACCAGTTGGAAATTTATCAAAACCAACAATTGGTTTTAACAGTTGAATATGAGGATTATCTCTTCTTACCCTTCACGGATAATTCCAATGGAGATACCAGCTATGGAGGCGGCAGATTTATTGATCTTAAAGTTCCTGAAAGTGATGAGATCATTATCGATTTTAATCAGGCTTATAATCCTTATTGTGCTTATAACCATAAGTATTCATGTCCTATTCCCCCTAAAGTCAATCACCTTGATGTTGAAATCACTGCCGGTGTAATGGCCTATAAGCACTGATCATATGATTTTGACCAAATACAGGCCTAAAAAGACAGCGCCTATTCCCAAGATAAAACTGGCTGCCAGATAGGGAATCATGGTGAAATAATCTCCGCTTTTAATGTACAAATGATTTTCATAGGCAAAGGTAGAGAAGGTGGTAAAGCCACCACAAAACCCTGTTGCCAGCAACAAGGAATGATTCTCACTGAGTATACCCATTTTTGAAGTATAGCCAAGAATAATACCTATAAACAGACTACCCAGCACATTGGCCAGCAAGGTACCAAAGGGAATGCCACTCTCAAAGTTATTCAGTTTCAAACTCATCCAGTACCTGGCAACGCTGCCAAAACCTCCTCCAAGAAATACCAATAATATCTGTTTCACTTTTTATTATTCTAAAGTCACACTCTTGGCTTGACGCCAACTCCATTTCCCCACCACTGTTCCTTTATTCAAAGTCACTATTCCCGGATTGGATCTAACTATGGTTTTAAGCGTCGTTTCATCGCAGAACAACAGATCAAAATCAAATCCATAGGCTTCTTTAATCTTAGCATAATCTTCGATTGTAGACGCCGAAAAACAATAGACGGTATATCCCCTTTCCATTGCGCGTTCCGATAAATCCTTAATATTTTTCATCCCCTTGGGGCTGGATAAATTCAAATTATAGGACACAAACAACATCAGTTTTTCCTTTTCCATGAGCACATCTGTAAGATCCTCACCGTCCATCTCCATAGTGAAGTCGTGAATAGGAGGTTCGTAACCCGCCACCAGGGTTCTGGTTTTCCTGTCCACAAAAGTGGCTCCCTCGATGTTCCAGGGTTTCTCCTCGGTACTAAAAACTTTGTCCTCACCATTTACATTATATATCCACGTATCTTCAAATACGGGCTTTTCAGCATCATCCGGAATAATCATGCCTTCCGGAATATTTTTACCGATGGCATAAGCTCTAAAATCAATGATTGGCAGATAGCGCAACACATAGATCTGTATTCCGATAAAAATGATCAAGGCACCCAGAGACAACCGCTTGGCCAATATGTCGGATCCTATGGGCTGTATATCATAGACCCTGACGATCAGGTACACGATCAGAACAATTAAGACCACATTTTTATAAAAGGTCTCCCAAGGAGTCAATGTAACGGCATCTCCGAAACAACCGCAATCTGTTACCTTATTAAAATAGGCCGAATACCAGGTGAGAAATAAAAACAGAAGACTAATGGCAAACAAGCTCCATACCGTCAGTTTTCGTTTAAAACCGACCAACAGCATTACACCAAGCATAATTTCAGCTAAAATCAGCAGTATGGAAAACTGCAATGCATACGGGCTCAAAAACTCAAGGTTTAATACGTCTGCTCCAAAATATTCTTCAAACTTATAGGCCGATCCTAAGGGGTCAACCAGCTTAACAAATCCTGAAAAAATAAATGTCACAGCTACCAGAAGCCTGGCAATTTGTGTTATAAGGTTCATCATACTTATTCGTTTATTAAAATCAAGGCAAAAATCGCGTAGTTAATCATGTCCTGATAATTGGCATCAATCCCTTCTGAAACTAAAGTTTTCCCTTTATTGTCTTCTATCTGTTTTACCCTCAATAATTTTTGAAGGATCAGATCCGTCAAGGAACTGATGCGCATATCCCGCCAGGCCTCTCCGTAATCATGATTCTTATTCTCCATCAATTCCTTGGTCTCTTGAATATGCTGATCGTAAAGCTTTGTCGCCTGTTCAACATCCATATCCGGCTGATCGGCAATGCCATGCTCCAACTGGATAAGCGCCATAATGGAATAATTAATGATTCCTATAAATTCCGGAATTTCATCTTCTTCCACTTTCCTAACATTATTCTCCTGCAATTGCCTTATGCGCTGTGCCTTGATAAAAATCTGATCGGTTAGAGAAGGCAAGCGTAATATTCTCCAGGCGCTGCCATAATCGCTCATTTTATTGATAAAAAGAGCCCTGCATTTCTCCGTTATTTCATCATATTGCCTGGATGTATCTTGCATATTAATTGTATATGGATGTTTATTATTTTTTGCTGAAACGAATTTATAAAAATCTCATGATATAATATCTCCGGTTTGTTTATTTTTACAATTATTATAAAGCATCCAAAGTCTGATAAATGAAACGTATTGCCGTATTTTGTGGGTCCAGTAAAGGGTTTAGTGATCACTATTCCAAACAAGCCGTTGAGCTCGGTGAATATTTTTCAAAAAACCAAATAGCCATGGTTTATGGTGGCGGAAAAATTGGTATTATGGGCGTTATCGCTGATACCATGCTCCTGAATCAAGGAGAGGTCATTGGGGTTATTCCGGGATTATTGAAACATGAAGAAGTAGCCCATCAAAGCATTAGCCAGATGATTGTCACCAAAAAAATGTCAAAAAGAAAGGTGAAAATCAGTAAACTTGTCGATGGTTATATTGCCCTTCCCGGAGGGT
>NODE-431-length-14994-cov-4.4825_pt1 | contig 14994 bp, 9 predicted proteins | sample MGYA00139097_ERZ477577 | MGnify/ENA metagenome assembly ERZ477577 | reverse complement strand
TCCGGCGAGGGTCCATATTCCTCCCGACACTCATCACAGATCACCCTGACCAGCCGCTGAGCCAGAATACCGTTGATCGACGAGCCGATCAGAAACGGCTCCAGCCCCATATCACGCAGTCTGGTGATGGTGCTCGGAGCGTCGTTGGTATGCAGGGTGGAAAATACCAGATGACCGGTCAGGGCTGACTGAATGGCAATTTCCGCGGTCTCCAGATCGCGTATCTCGCCGATCAGAATCACGTCGGGATCCTGGCGGACGATGGAGCGCAGTCCAGAGGCAAAGGTCAAGTCGATTTTGGTATTGACCTGGACCTGGCCGATGCCGGGGATACGGTATTCGATGGGGTCTTCGACGGTGATGATGTTGATGTCGGTGGTGTTTATTTCCGACAGGGCCGCATACAGGGTGGTGGTCTTGCCCGAGCCGGTCGGCCCGGTCACCAGCACGATGCCGTTGGGCGAGCGAATCATTTTCGAGAACAGCTCGAGCCGCTCGGGCGACATGCCTAGATCGGTCAGCGACAGCCTGATTGTCGACTTGTCGAGCAGCCGCATTACCACACGTTCGCCAGAGGCGGTGGGCAGGGTCGACACCCTGATATCGATGTCTTTGTTGCCCACTTTGATCTCGATACGGCCGTCCTGGGGCAGCCGTTTCTCGGCGATATTCATCTTGGCCATCAGCTTGATCCGCGAGATCAACGCCGACTGCACGTGTTTTGGCGGCGCAAACATGTCGTAGAGCACGCCGTCGAGCCGCTGACGGATCTTGACGTTGGACTGCTGGGGTTCGATATGGATATCTGAAATATTGCCACGAACAGCCTGGGAGAGCATCAGGTTGACCAGCCGTATCACCGGCGAATCGCTGGTATCGTCGAGCAAATCCTCAATTTCTTCGATCTTCGAAAACAGCAGGTCGGCATCTTCATCGTCGATGTCCTGGATCACCTGTTCGGCGCTGCCCTGGGCCAGATCGTAGGCGGAATTGATGGTTCTTATGATCTCGCTTTCCGGACTCAACACCACCCGGCAACCTGGAATCGCCAGAATTCTGCTCGCCTCATCCAGGGCCTGAAACTCGAAGGGGTCGCTGACGGCAATGCAGGGTTTTCCGTCGAGACGAACCGGCACCAGCAGATTTTTTTTCAGGAAGCCGATGGGCAGACGGGCGGTGAATTCAGTCTCGATACCCTGGGGCAGGGATTTGAAGAACTGGATCCCGAAATAGTCAGCCAGCAAGTCGAGCAGATCCAGCTCGGTGATTGCCTTGTGCTGGCGCAGCGCCCTGCCCAGACTGATATTTTTCTGAGCCACCACAGCCCGAGCCTGCTGCAGGTCCTCGGCTGTCAGCCCGCCTTTCTCAAGCAGCAAGGTATCCAGTGCGTCAGTCAAAGCCCACCCTTCTCAGTCAAGGTTCTCGAAACCAAACAAAAGGCTCGGTTATAGTTCCATCGATATTGTAGGGAATCGAGTCTGTCTGGTTGCGTTTGAAATAGGCGCTGAGTGAATCACCAAGGGCTGGATTTGATTCCAGGAGTGCCGGCTGTGGAACCAAGTCTCCGCTAAACCTGATTTCACTGCGACTTATGGGTATCGTGCCCCGGATTTGACCTGAGAAGTTGCCCGAAAGCAGAGGCCCCTCGACACGGCCGCCGGTCAGGTCTACGACCTTGCCATTGAGAACGATATCGGCGTCCACCCGGTCGAATCTAACCTCGTTCTGTTCGAGCACCGGCTGTCTCAGGCTGGTTTGAAATCTCTCTATCCTCATGGTGCCGCTAAAGCGAACATCACTGAGCCGTCGCTGATCCACGGTTGCCCTGCCAGACAACGAGACGACCCCCTCCACAGGGCGGTCAATGGTCTTTTCGAGCAGCTTGAGTTCACTCAGCAGAACTTCCGAAATCTTTAGATTCCGCAATTCCAGCCTCTCACTCGTAGTTCGGTTCAGGTCGAAACTCAGGTCTCCGCCGAACAGCACTCCTATGACGCCAATATGATCGATAGGGTAACGGGGCTCGACCGACAGCAGCAGCGTGTCGACAGGAATCTCCCACTCTTTCTGATCGTCGCTGATTGTCAGCTCATAGAGTCGTAGTTTGAGTGGATGGACATATTTCAGGTCACCCATGGATATGTGGATTCCGGGCAGTCGCTGTTCGATATAGGAAGATGCCCAGTTTAAGAAATTGTCGCGGGGAAAAAGCAGCACCAGGCAGACGCCAATGGCACCCAGTACAAACAGGAAGTAGAAAAGAAAAGTTAACAGCCGTCTGAACATAAAAAATACAGTTCGATGAAGCGTTTATTATAAGGGGTTGCACACAAGCCGGACACGGTCACATGCTACGCAGTCTGACTGAGAAAAACAACTGAAAATAAAGAAAAATAGCAAACCTCATGGAATTGTCCTATAATGATCCGGTGACCTTGACCGCCGTGCAGATTTGGTGCTCCGTTTTCAGGCATTGACTATAGTTCCCGCTTATGTACAACGAATATTTTGGATTCCGAGAGAGTCCCTTTTCCATTGCCCCGGATCCTCGTTATCTCTATTTGAGCGAGATGCATCAGGATGGACTGGCCCATTTGAATTACGGGTTAACGTCCGAAGGCTGCATTATCCTGCTTACCGGTGAAGTGGGAACCGGCAAAACCACGCTCTGCCGCTTTTTCCTGGAACAGCTCGAACCTACCGCCAACGTGGCCCTGATCATAAATCCGGGGCTCAGCTCCTCTGAACTGCTGTCAGCCGTCTGCGATGAGTTCCGAGTGGCTGTAAGCGGAGATGCATACACCACCAAGCACTACCTCGACGCCCTCAATGAATTTCTGCTCCAGGCGCACGCTGACAACAACCCGGCCATGCTCGTCATCGACGAAGCCCAGAACCTCGACAAGGAAGCACTGGAGATGATCCGGCTGCTTACCAACCTCGAGACCAACCGACAGAAACTGTTAAAGATTTTTTTGCTGGGCCAGTCGGAGCTGTCCACGGTTTTAACCAGCCCGGATCTGTCCCAGGTGAGCCAGAGGATCACCGGAAGGTTTCATCTCACCGGGCTGCAGCCCAACGAAACCTCAGAATACATCAGACACAGGCTCACCGTGGCCAGCGGTACGCCGAAACAGCTGTTCAGCGACAAGGCGGTGAAACGAATCCACCAGATTACCGGCGGCATACCCCGGTTGATTAACAACCTTTGCGACCGATCGCTTATCGGCGCCTACGCCGAGGAAAAAGAGCAGGTCGACGAAGCGATCGTTAGGACTGCCAGCCGGGAAATCTTCGGCTTTGACCACACCTCGAAGACCATCGAGGTGCCGGTCAAAAGCCTGCTAATTGGTGCAACAACTATGCTGGCAATTGTGCTCATCTGGGTCGGCAGCACCAGCGACTTTTTCCACCTGAACCTCAGTTCGGTACTGCCTCCGCCGCAGCAGAATCCACCGGTCACGGCCGATACCGCTAAACCAGTCCTGGAAGAGAATGAGGTCAGCGAGGAAGAGGCTCCGATCAGCGCAGATATGGCGGCAGCAAAAACAACCGAAGACCAACCCATCATATCAGAACCGGTCGATGATCAGGCTGTCGTTGCTGGGGATGAAATAGAATCACCGACAGCAGAAGCTGACAGCGAAGAGCAATATATGGCCGAGCTCACTGAAGCCCCTGTACAAAACAAGATTTTGATCGCCCCGGTGGAAATTTCAGAGCGACGTGAAAAAGAAGCTGAAACCAGAATCGTGATCAGCACCATTGAAATAGCCGACTGATGGATGAGCGTCCCGCCCAACACCCAACCAAGCCATGTCCTATATCCTCGATGCCCTGAGAAAATCTGAAGAAAAGCGCACAAAAAGCGGAGCCCAGCCCGCCCGTCCCGGCTTCACTTTCGTCAAGAACAGTCAGCCGACAAAGAAGAACAAGTTTGCTTTCGGCTTGATTCTTACCAGCTTCATGCTGGTGAGTGCGGTGATTCTCGGCGCAGGCTGGTGGTGGTCGCAGAAAGAACAAACAGACTACGAGATTAACAGCACAACTGCGCCACCCGTTAAGGCCGTTGCCGAAAACACCGCAGAGACACCTGGACCCCTCCCGGCAGCCTCTCCCCCAGGACCGTCACCGACCGCCAGCGGCAGCAAGTCGCCGCCTCAACTTTTGGTGCCATCGGTTCAGCCGGCCGATGAGATTCCCTACCTCGAAGATATGAGTACTGAGTTTCAGCAAAAGATCCCCACGCTAAGCTTCAGCGGCCATGTCTATTCGGACGAACCGGGACTGCGTATGATCATGATCAACGATGCGGTGGCCCGGGAAGGTGATCCTGTCGGAACTGAGTTGACCCTCCACGAGATCACTGCAGACGGTGTCGTCATGCGTTTCCAGGAAACCAGGTTCCGGGTCAAACTGTTCTGATAGTCTGACTGTATTCCGCACTTCTCCGGACTGCAAAAGACTGTCGGATTGTCTTTCATGAGATTTTATGTATTATAAACGACATTCCAGAACATCACTTTTGAACCATCAGATGAGGATCCCATGAGCCGTCTACACCGCTTGATTCTGACCGCAGTTTTACTGGCACCGTTGTCCGGATTTACCCACCTCGCCAAGGCCGACGAAGGTTTTGGCATCGACGTCAAATTCGGCACCATGGGGGTCGGCGCCGAAATAAGCGCCGTCCTGATTCCCCACACCAGAATCAGAGGCGGTATTAATTATCTCCTCTGGGAGTTCGATTCGACCATCGATGATATCGACTATACCTTCGAACCACAATTCAACTCGATCTCGGCCCTTTTCGATGTTCACCCCTTCGGCGGAGCCTTTTTCCTCAGCGGCGGCGTCTACTTCAACAACAACAGTGTTGGCGTTGAAGGTTCCCTACCCCCGGAAAATTTTCCGGCCGACTACCAATCCTTTGCTTTTCTCTCCGATTATCTCTCCATCACCGGAGACGTGGAATTCAACCCAGTTGCCCCCTACCTTGGCCTGGGCTGGCGCTCCAACAGCAACGACACAGGCTGGGGCATAGGTCTTGATCTGGGTGTCCTCTTCCAGGGAGCACCCGATGTCACCAATCTGCGAATAAATGCACCGGTGGACGTCAACGATATCAAAGAAATACAGCAGTTTCTGGCAGAACAGGAACAGGAGATTGAGGATGAGTTGAGCTGGTTTCAGTGGTATCCGGTGGCTTCGCTTCTCCTCACTTATAATTTTTAAAATTGTTATTTCGCGCAAACTCTTCGTTAAAGGAGAAAATTTAATCCTCAACGTATAGTCTATACGCCTACGGTAAAATTTTTTCCTTTGCCTCGATCTTGAACGAAATCTTCAATTTTCAGGAGTGTATATAGATTAATATTGTCTTCGCCTGGATTTTGAGCCAAATCTTCACTTTTCCTTTCTGCATGCCTCCGGTAAAATTACAACACACGCCTTGATCTTGATTAAATCATTATTTTCTCTGCTATACGCCTGCGGGAAGGTGAAAATCAAGAGACTGAGGGGAGTGTCGATTCGAGTTTGAACGGTCTGATTTTTTTCAGTGTTTTGGCCTCTATCTGCTGTGTCCTATACAAATCCCAGCGTAGCTGAACGTTCATCCAGAAATCTTCTGACATACCAAAAAATCTTGCCAGACGCAGTGCAGTACTTGGAGTAATTCCTCTCTTCTTGTTGATGACTTCATTGATTCTCTGATAGGGAACATGAATGGACTCAGCTAGTTTTCTCTGCGTAATCCCCATTGGCTTCAAAAATTCTTCCACCAACATCTCCCCCGGATGAGTGGGTTCTCTATGGGTTGGTACTCGTATCATAACTCACCTCATTTTAATGATAATCGACAATCTCTACAAACTCGGCTCCAGACTCGGTCCATTTGAAACATATCCTGTATCGTTCATTAATTCTTATGCTGTAAGAACCTTCCCGATCCCCGCCCAATAACTCCAATTTGTTGCCTGGAGGAATTCGAAGCTCTTGGAGCTTGATCACAGAATCCAGTTGATCCAGTTTTCTTGCGGCAATCTTCCACAACAATTTAGGGCAGACTTTTCTGGCTTCTTTACTGTTTTTACCGTTGAAGAGATCTTCAGTCCCTTTGTTCTTGAAAGTTAATATCACAATAACACGTTAACACGGATTCCATGCTATTTCAACGCACTCCCAAAAGTGGCGGTTCAATTATAAAACCTAAAACGGCAAGAACAGAGGGATAAGCACCATGCCGGCAGCGACCACGAGGAGGTATGGGAGAATGCCAAGGCGGAAGTAGTCAAGCAAATTATCGGGAGGTGTTGGTGAGGAAGACCTCAGCGGGGAACAGTTCGCTGATCGAAGCCCAGCAGCCGGCAGATAAGGCCGTAGGTGAATCCCCAGATATAGTAGTCGTCCATCGGAAATACCGGTCTGATCATGTCAGGGCGGATCTCGACTATACGATGGTTGGTGCAGTCCATAAATGAGTCGACCGAAAGCCACACGTGGCTGGCGATTTCTTTCTCCTCGATGATCACAACCGGACGATCGTCGAGTCTGAACACATAAGGCTGGACCAGGATCGGTGCCTTTACGTTGCGGCCGGCCCGGGCGGTCTCCCAGGTCTGCTGAAGTTCTTCGGGAACCAGGCTGATGCCGGTCTCCTCCCGCACCTCACGCACGCAGGTCTGGTAGATGGTAGAATCCCCGTTTTCTCGCCTGCCTCCTGGAAAGGCATAATGTCCGGACCAGGGATCGTGCTCGTTCTCGTTTCTTTTAATGAGAAGCACCGACTCCTCCGGCCGGCTGCAGGCAATGATGCCGACGGCAGCTTCGGGCTCGGGCAGGTCTGAGAAGGTGGACATGTTGGTATCGAGAATTCCTGAATTCATTCAGAAACACTATTCAATCCGGCGCCCCTTTGCAAGCAGCTTTAGGCGAGCCGACTATCATAAGGTAACAGCTCAGGACCTCGTTTCTGCAACGTCGAAAACAGACGATACGGTTTTAATTTGGCCGCAAAGATGGTAGATACAACCAGGAATAATTCTTATATTAGACCACCCATTTTTAGCCCTGCATCTTAGCGGGCGGAGGTTTCAGCGTGAAAAACGCCTACCGTGAATTTCAGAAACAAATAGAAAAGACCATACCCCGTGAGCGGATCATCATCGATCCCCTGAAAAAGGTGGCTATCGGTGTCGATGCCAGCTTTTATCGGCTCGTCCCGGAGATCATCATCGATGTGGAGAGTGAAGACGAAGTAAGGATCATCCTTCGTGAAGCCCGTTCAAGAAAACTGCCGGTCACCTTTCGGGCGGCCGGTACCAGCCTCTCCGGCCAGTCGATTACCGACTCGATTCTGGTCCGGCTGGGACGGGGGTGGAGCCGCTACCGGATCTATGACAATGCCGGACTTATCCAGCTTCAGCCAGGGATCATAGGCAGTTTTGCCAATCGGGAACTGGCCCCGTTCGACCGCAAGATCGGACCGGACCCTGCGTCGATAGAAACCGCCAAGATTGGGGGGATTCTCGCCAACAATGCCAGCGGCATGTGCTGCGGTGTCGAAGAAAACAGCTACAGGACGATTTCCTCGATGCGGCTGGTGCTGGTCGACGGTACCGTGATCGACACCGGCGACGACAAGTCCATTGAAAATTTCAAGAGAACCCATTCACACCTGCTCGACAAATTAAGCGAGCTTCGCAGCCGGGTGCTCACCGATGACGAACTGGCCGAACGGATTCGCTACAAATTCAAGATAAAGAATACCACCGGTTACAGCCTTAACGCCTTGGTTGACTATGAAGACCCGATCGACATTATGACCCATTTGATGGTCGGTTCTGAGGGAACTCTGGCCTTTATCTCCGATTCGATCTTCAAGACCGTTATCGAACATCGCTACAAGGCCTCGGCTTTGATCCTGTTCAAGAATGTCGAAGATGCCTGCAAAGCAATCCCCCTACTGCGCCGCCAGCCGGTGGCCGCCGCCGAGCTGATGGATCGGGCCAGCCTGGCCTCGGTCGAAGGCAAGGAAGGAATGCCTGATTATCTGAAAGGGCTGGACAAGACCGTCACCGCCCTGCTGGTCGAGACCCGTACCAACAATGAACAAGAACTTGCCGGTCAGGTAGAGGCCGTGACCAGTTCACTGGCCGATTTCGACACGGTGATGCCCATCACCTTCACCGCCGTACCTGAAGAATACCAGGCGCTGTGGAAGGTTCGCAAAGGACTGTTCACCGCGGTTGGTGCAGTACGCGAAACCGGAACGACGGTCATAATCGAGGACGTCGCCTTTGCCACCGAACACCTGGCCGATGCGGCGCTCGAACTGCAAAAACTGTTCACCAAATACCATTACGACGAGGCAATCATCTTCGGTCACGCCTTCGAGGGCAACCTGCACTTCGTCTTTACCCAGGATTTCTCTATTCAGAGCGAAGTTGCCCGCTACCGTGATTTCATGGCCGATGTGGTCGATATGGTGGTCGACACCTACGACGGTTCACTCAAAGCCGAACACGGCACCGGCAGAAACATGGCGCCGTTTGTCGAAAAGGAGTGGGGCAGCGCCGCCTACGAGTTGATGAAGGAGATCAAGGACATCTTCGACCCGGATTGTCTGCTCAACCCCGGAGTCATTCTGAATGAGGATGCGGAAACCCATGTCAAAAATCTCAAACCGCTGCCCGCCACCCATGAAATCGCCGACAAATGTATAGAATGCGGTTTCTGTGAACCATCCTGCCCGTCCAGGGACCTGAGTTTCACGCCCCGCCAGCGGATTGCCGGCAGACGCGAGATCAGTCGCCGAATCGACTCGGAGGGATCGACCAGGGAGGTAAAGCGCTTCGCTGGGCGTTATCAGTATCCCGGTATGGACACCTGCGCCGCCGACGGCCTCTGCGCCACCCGCTGTCCGGTCGGCATCGACACCGGCAAGATGGTCAAAGCCCTGCGGGATGAAGCCCACGGACCTCTGGCAGAAAAGATCGCCGGGGCGGTAGGCTCACAATTTGACAAAGTGGCCCGTTCCATTGCACCGGTATTAAACGGCGTTGACGGCATTCACAAACACACTTCAACCTCCTTTATGGAGGGTGCTTCGAAAATCGCCAGGACGACAACTCTTGACAAACTGCCGCTCTGGAACCGCGAGATGCCCACCGGCTCGAAAAAGATTAATCCCAGGCCGATCAACCTGTCCAACCCGCTCAAAGTGGTCTATTTTCCGAGCTGTGCCTCGAGGGCCATGGGCGGCCCGTCACGATACGATGAGGAGCGCACCGACCTGCCGGACAAAACGGCAGCGCTGCTGAAAAAGAGCGGCTATGAGATCATTTATCCTGAGAAACTCGACAATCTCTGTTGTGGCCAGGCGTTTGAGAGCAAGGGGTTTCTTGGCGAGGCGGACAACAAGGCGGCTGAGCTCTCCGAGCGTTTCCTTGAAGCTTCAAAAAATGGTGAAATCCCTGTGCTCTGTGATACCAGCCCCTGTCTGCAGCGCATCAAAGCCACCGCCGACGAGCGGTTGAAGGTTTATGAACCCATTGAGTTCGTCCTCCAGTTTCTGATGGACCGACTGAGGTTCAGCCGCAAGGAAACGACCGTCGCCGTCCACCCTACCTGCTCCACTCGCAAGATGGGGCTTGAAGGTAAACTGCTGGAACTGGCCGAGCGCTGCGCCACCCGGGTTATCTGGCCGGAGGATATTTATTGTTGTGGGTTTGCCGGAGACCGGGGATTCAACTATCCGGAGCTCAACGAATCGGCCCTGCACGGGCTCGAAGAACACGTCTGTTCCTGCGAGGCCGGTTATTCAACCTCGAAAACCTGTGAAATAGGGTTGTCCCTGCACTCGGGCATCCCCTATCGGTCTATTCTCTATCTGGTGGACGAGGTCACGGAGCCGATCGAATGATCAGTGAGGTGCAGTAAGGTGGGGACACAATAAGTATTGTGTCCCCTTAGTTGCTAGCTCTCCTGCACCACGCAACGGTTACGACCCTCTGCTTTGGCTCGCTGAAGTGCGGTATCGGCGCGGTGGACAAAATCTTCTGGATTCTCGGTCGCCTGGTAGAAACTGACTCCGAAGCTGCAGGTCACCCGCTCTTTTATCGAGAAGCTGTATTCTTCGACCAGCATCCGCAGTTTCTCAGCGAACATTCTGCCTTTGTCGAGATCGATGCCTGGTGCCAGGATGGCAAATTCCTCACTGCCCCAGCGGGCAAAGATATCGGTCTTTCTGATATTGTCTTTGACCATCGCCGCCAGCTCGGTGAGCACCGAGTCCCCCGCCGTTCTCCCCTGCTTATCGTTTATGGCCCGAAAATGATCTACATCGAAAACAATCAATGACAACGGGGTCTGGTAACGCTCCGATCGAGCCTGCTCCTTACCGAGTTCGTCAGTGAGATGGGCGCGGTTGTAGGCCCCGGTCAGCCGGTCGCTCTTGTTCTGCTGGTCAATGGTTTTTGACAGATTCTCGATTTCCCCAACATGCTGCTGTTCGGTGTCCCGGTGTTTTTGAAGCAAGGCATGTATCCCGAGTGAAAAAGAATAGGTCAGGAAGAAGGCCAGCACCACACTGCTGAGGAAGAGGACGGCCAGTACCGCCATATCGATCAGCATAGCCTGCTTACGGGCTGCCCGCTGCTGCTCGATGAGCAGGTCTATCGAATCGAGGTAGACACTCTTGGCAACGATCCAGTTCCAGTCAGGATCTAGTTTGAAATAGGCCAGTTTCCGGCCGAGTTCCTGATCAATAGTGCCATCGGCTAAGTCTTTCTCGTACCAGTAGGTGACAAACGACTCGCCGCGGTCACGGATGTCTTTCATAAAAACCTTTCTGAAATCGTATCCCCTGGCGTCCGGGAAATCGGTGGACAACTTCTGGTCGACGAGATCAGGTCGGGCAGGATTAAACAGCATGGAGGCAAAATTCTCGCCGCCAGCCATATCATGGAGCTGATAAATGAAATAGCCGTCGCCGGCCAGATCATCGGCCCGGCCCAGCAGTTCTATCACCTTCTGCTGAAGCACGCGGGCGTTAGATTCATCGTCATCGTTATCTTCGCCGGTGGGACTCTCCTGCGGTTCTACATTATCGTCATTGCTATCTTCACCGGTGGAGCTCTTCTGCAGTTCTACAGTATCGTCATCGCTATCTTCGCCGATGGGGCTTTCCAGCGGTTCTGCATTGTCCTCCTGCAGTGCCCTGTTCAGCGATTCTATCCTTACCTGCAACTTTTCCACATCAGCCAGGAGAACCAGCTTCTGCTGATCGATCAGCACTGATTCCAAGCGGCCAAGCTCCCTGGAGGAGAGTTCATACTTGGTGACCACGAAATAAGCGCCAACTCCGAAGGTAATGACGCTGATCACAACCATGGTGAGGAGGAAACTGGATTTGGCGATATTGTTTTCGTTTACGATTCGCATGGTTGTTATGAATCCGTCCTGGGAGATCGATGAAGTAGGCAAACGGTTTCGATTTCAGAAGAATACAGTCTTAATTATCTGAAATAAAGTGAAAATTACAGATAATTTCATCTGAAGTGGCAAATCGACGCCTCTTTTTTGAAAAATCCCCCTGCAACTGTTTGAATAATGCGCTTTCTCTGCTGTGATTGATCACCCGACACATTTACCTGTTCGCCTTGGCCCCGCAACTGTCCCACGCCAAAACCACACCTGCCGCGATAATGGTGATGTCTTATGGTGATGTCTAATGGTGATGTCTTTGGTCATTACCTCTTTTTTGTTTGCGATAGCTGAACCAGACAGATTATGCTCCTGGATATCTGGAAAAATCAGATCGATTCAACCTCCTAGAAGAATTTATAAATTGTCATGCAGGACATTGGATTCAAATTTTCAGAAGCGAACTTCTGCCTCGCCTACCCGGGAGAGCTCACGGAGGTGATAGAATTAATGTTTCGGGACGTTCAGCTTACTGAGCAGACCCAGAACGAAAGAGCTGTCGAAATCATTCGAGAGGACAGAAATCAAACGTATCGCATCATTTCAGAGTCAAGAGAATCAAAACCACTTGCAGGATATCCGTGTCTGATCGAAGAACTGCCGTCCTTTATTCTGAATGAAATCGTCAACACTCTCGACCCAGGACTGTTTATACACGCCGCCGCCCTGGCAGCTGCCGACAAGATTATTTTGTTTCCAGGCCAGCGGTCGGTGGGCAAGAGCATGCTTGCCTCTTTTCTGGTAGCAAAGGGGTGGCACTACCTCACCGATCGAGGTGCCCATTTCGATGAAAACAATATCGCTTGGCACTACCTGGGCCTTCCTCCTGCGGTCAACTCCGATGACTGGCTTAGGGTCAGTGCACTTCTGGGCGGCAAGATCGAGAAGTATCTGATGGGAAACAGGAAGTATCACCTCATCCTTGACCCGACTGTCTCCACCACTACCGCTGCTCCCCCGGCTCTGCTCGTTTTTCCCCGCTATCTCAATGGTGACAAGCTCAAACTCACGCCCTTGTCCCCTGAGCGTGCAGCGGTGGAACTTCTTAATTGTGCGAGCCACCGGAGTGAACCCATGTCTGACCGGGCTGCCACTGTGGCCGACAAAATACCCGCCTTGCAGCTGACTTACGGTGATTGTTCCCAGCTCGAGCATCTTGGCCCCGCACTATCCTATATAGCAGAACACACTCCGTCCACAGTCGAACTCACAGAACTGCTCGCTTCTTTTGAGCTGAGATGTGCGGACACAGCCCTCAGACCCGAGGCCGAATTATCGCAGTCTGCTCAGCCAGCTTATGCTGTCCCTGAAGCCACGCCGTCTGGAAAGAAAAAAGTAATGACCATCGGCATGGCTACTTTCGACGATTACGACGGGGTTTACTTCACCGTCCAAGCCATCAGGATGTATCATCCGGAGGTCACTGAGCTTACGGAAATCCTGGTTATCGATAACAATCCCGGCGGCCCCGCTTCCCAGGCCTTGAAAAATCTCGAGGATATTGTTGCCAACTACCGTTATTTACCGTTCGGCAGCCGCAACAGTACCGCGGTCCGGGACCTCGTCTTCCGCCAGGCTAATGCCGACTTCGTCCTCTGCCTGGACGGGCACGTGATGCTGCAGCCCGGAACATTGCGGCAGCTGGTTGATTACTTTGAAAACCACCTGGGTTGCCAGGACCTGCTCCAGGGGCCGATGTTGTCTGAAAACCTGGGCTCTCTACATACCCATTTCGAGCCGATCTGGAGCAAGGGCATGTACGGACGCTGGGGAAGCGATAAGCGCGCAGAAAACCCGGATGGACCAGCGTTTGAAATCCCCATGCAGGGGCTCGGGCTTTTCGCCTGCCGAAAAGACGCCTGGGTCGGATTCAACCCCCGTTTTCGGGGCTTCGGTGGAGAAGAAGGCTACCTGCACGAAAAATTCAGACAACGCGGGGGTAAAGCTTTGTGCCTGCCATTTTTGCGATGGCTGCACCGCTTTTCCCGACCTGATGGGGTCCCCTACCCAATCAACTGGCATGACCGGATATTCAACTACCTGATCGGCCACCACGAACTCGGTCTTGACCCTGAGCCGGTAAGAGTCCATTTCACAGAGCCCCTGGGTGAGGAACCGGCCTCCGAGATCCTGAACCAGATCGAGGATGAGATACGCTCACCGTTTTTTTTCTTCGACGCCATTTACTGCATTACCCTTGATGCCGATAGCAGCAACGTGGAAGAAATGTACCGAGGTCTCAATGCGTTAGGGATCGAGGCGAGTGTAAGAATCCATAAAGCAGTAGTCACTGCCGATTATTATCATTCTGGCCGGACCCTGTCGCACCGTTCGATCATTTCTGAGGCCATGCTGCAAGAGCTCGACAACGTGCTGGTTTTCGATGAAGAGACAATATTTCTTGAGGAACCCCCGGCTCTGCTTTTGCGAAGTATTGAGGAACTAAAGCGACGGGAATGGAACCTATTGTATCTCGGCGGGGACCGCGGGGAGCAGAATAACCCGCCGGCTGCCGGTTGCCGCTACCTGAGCGTTGCTCAAAGATCGACCCCGACGCATACGGTGGCCTACTCTAAACAGGTGTTCGAGAAGATTCTGCACGACCTTCCCGACTCCCAGAAAGCGATGCCAGCCTGGCTCCATGATCATCATGGATTAGATCATTACTTGAGTAGCATAGACAAGCGCTTCATGGCCGAGCCTCAAATCGCTACCACAGTGCCCCCAGGGCAGCAGCTGGCCATGGAGGACCAGCATCTGAAGAGCCCCCGCTCTTTAAGAAACATGACTGATCGTTAGCTGGTCAGCGCATAAAACTTGTGGCGTAACCGGCCAGGACTGGCTTGTCGATCATCCCCAACTAGCCGGTTGGCTTACGAGTGCATATCTGTTATGAACAGGTATCCGGTATTATAACGAATTCGCTAAACTGGAGCACGGCAGGCATGGGATTACTTCTTTTTTACGTGGCGCTGGCACTCAGCGTTTCTTTTCTCTGTTCAATCATGGAAGCCGTTCTGCTATCCATCTCGACGCCTTATGTGTCGATGATGGAGCAGGAGCGCCCCCGTCTCGGTATCCGGTTAAAAAAATTCAAGGATAATCTCGATCGCCCCCTGGCGGCTATCCTGAGTCTCAATACCATCGCCCACACGGTAGGCGCGGCCGGCGCCGGTGCCCAGGCCGCATCGGTGTTCGGTGACGCCTACATCGGGGTGATATCAGCGGTACTCACCTTTCTGATCCTGGTGATCTCAGAAATAATACCCAAAACCCTCGGGGCCGCCTACTGGAGGCAGTTGACCCCTTTTGTGGCGACTTCCCTGGAAATAACCACTATCCTCATGTGGCCGCTGGTCAAGATGGCCGAAGTCCTTACTCACCTGATGACCAGAAACCGGCCGGAAAAAAGTGTCCACCGCGATGAATTCATTGCCCTCGCCGAACTAGGCACCAAAGAGGGAATCTTCCACAAATACGAGTCCCGGGGGCTGCAGAATCTGTTTT
>NODE-430-length-15001-cov-5.90606_pt1 | contig 15001 bp, 11 predicted proteins | sample MGYA00139097_ERZ477577 | MGnify/ENA metagenome assembly ERZ477577 | reverse complement strand
ACTGAAGCAGTGAAGTATCTGTTGAACCGTCAGCTCTGCCAACCTCCTGCTGCAGTGAACGAATTCCTTCCAGGTAGGCGGCATAGAGTTTCCTGATCCTGCTTGCTTCCTGATCTGCTGCATAGTTTTCGGCCTCGGCTATCAGCTCTCTTCGCTTTTTCTCATCAGAGGCTTCCACCAGTTTGTCCCCAAAACGGGTTTCTCTCAAAACAAAACTGACGATCTCAATACCATATTTTTTTTCAAGCGTTGGTCCGCCTTCATTGATCGGCTGTGCTTTTATCTCTTTGAAAATTTTCTCTTTTACCTGTTGACGGTCACTAATTAATGCCTTTACCGGTTCCGCCTGCAGGACATCCTTGACGATTCCGTCATAGTCTCCCTGCAGCAATGCCATCGGGTTCAGGTTTTCAATCGCCCAGATCCTCAAATCCCTGATGCGGTAGGTGAGAAGGGCCGAGGTCCATATAGCTACATTTTCGCTTGAAATAATTCTCATCGGCTCAGCAGTGCCACCCAGATACATGGTCTGGTTCATCAGTGTTACTTCCTGCTCTATTTTCGTGAAAAATGGTAACCGGGCATGCCAGCCAACCTCAGTTACCGCTTGCCGTTTACCCCCTAGTTTTTCAAGCACTACTGCATGATTCATCTTCACCTTAAATATCGTTTTTGTCGCATAAACTCCTGCAATAATACTGTAGGCAACAATGACCACCAGTGAGATCAGAAGAATAATTCGTCCCAAGCGGAACACAAACGCTCGCTGGAACAACCTGGGTATTTGAGTGTCTGGCATAATGACTCCTGTACCATATTTAAGAAACAACTCCGACACACCTGTCTCCACCTTGCCCATACGGACAAAGAACAGGAAACATCAGAGAAAAAAATATACGACCCTGCTTTAACCTAAAGATATATAACCGATCTGCCCCCTGTCAATTACAGGGAGTTCATTTTGTTCTATCGATTCGATTCTTTGAGTCTCTATGATCACAACTCAAAGATTTACTGGTTAAAAAGCATTCTGCCTGACGGCATATTGGTGCGAAAACTTGTTGCGGCAAGACGAGCGGAGTTACTGTAAGAAGAACTATTACTGGAGAGACGTTGCTTGCAGAAATGTTATTCCGGCAGTGAATAGCGTTGTAAAATATCTTCCAGGCGGGTGAGGATTTCAGGCGAATTATCAACAAACGCTATTCCTGCACCATGGCTGTCAACCCGGGTAACCTGACCACACACGGTAATTTTCTCAACATCCAGCCCATCTCCGAAAGCAATATCCACCTGACATTTTTCACCAAGAGGTAAAGCATATTCAACTGGAAAGTAACACCCTCCCAGGCTTAGATTGTCTATCATACCGGAATGATAGACATCAATTCTCACTAATAGCAGGGAGGTGGACAGTTTAAGCTGAACACGGGTACAAGACCTTTTTTCTTGAACAATCGGGGAACGTTGGCTATTCACTTTGAGCTGGTATCTTATGATTTTGAGAGAATTTGCTTGATGGCACGACCCATTCGTGGGAGGGTCACAGGTTTTTCCAGGAAATGGTCTATTCCGAGGTTCTTTATCTTTTCAGTTTCCTCATTTTTAGAATAGCCGCTGATGACAATCGCTTTTTGATGGGGATAGCGCTTCAGGATTTCCTCGTACGTTTCTCGACCGTTGAGTCCGTTACCCATGATCATATCAAGAATAACCAGGTCAACCTTTTGAGATTGCAGGAAACTCAGGCCGTCATCACCACTTACAACTGAGAAGACCTTATACCCGAGATTGGTCAAAAGCTTGGCTATCAATTCGTTTTGTTCCTGTTCATCATCGATGAGTAAAATTGACTCACCGCTCCCCTGGAGCGACCGAGCGGTTCCAACATCCTGCTGGCTGTATACCTCATCTCTTGTACCCGGCAGATATATTTCAAACCTGACTCCTGGTTTGTTATCCTTCATCTCCACCCAGCCGTTATGCTCCTGAACAGTATTCCAGACAATTGACAGACCGAGACCAGTTCCGCTTTTCCCCATTGTCTTTGTGGAGTAAAAAGGATCAAAGATGTGGTCCTTATCTTTATCCTCAACACCGGGACCGTTGTCTGAAACAGTCAATTTGATATATTCTCCGGCGGATAATACCGTCTGTTGTCCTATTGCAATCGGTTTGGACAAGACACAATTTTTCGTGGAAATCTTTATCACCCCATCATTTCGTAAGGCATCAAGTGCATTACCGATAAGGTTCAGCAGGATTTTATGAATGTGCTGAGGAGAGCAATAGCTGTTAAACAGATCGTTTTGAAGCTCAGTCTGGATAACGACCCCTGGATGCTCTGCCTGCCGCTCGGAATGCTCCAGGGAGCTGAGGTGGCTGAGGATAATATCATTAATGTTTTCTACCGAGGTTTTCGGCAGGCGGCCTCGTGCAATCGAGACCAGGTCTGAAACGACTGCTGCAGCCCTTTTACCAGCTTCCTGTATTTTTTTAATTGATGGGTAATACCTGTCAGACTCCGTCATCTGTGATAAAAGTAAATCCGGATAACTGACAACACCGGTGAGAATATTGTTGAGATCATGGGCGACAGAACCTGCCATAAGTCCAAGAGCTCTGAGTTTCTGGGCTTTTGCCAGCTTTAACTGCAGCAGCAGCTTCTCTTCTTCGGCTTTAACGCGATCCGAAACATCTCGCATCGCACAAACGTGTACCTGACGTTCAAGATATTGAATAAATTGCGATTTTACCTCTATCGGTATTTTCGAACCATTTTTCATCTGGCCAGTTATTTCAAAACTGCCGGTTTTCCCACTTTCAATTCGTTTCATAACCTGGGGTAATGACTCAGGAGCAACAATTTTTTCAAAAAATACGCCATCAGACAGTTCTGTCGTTGAATAACCAAAGAGTGTTAAGAACTGTCTGTTCGCTTCAATAAACCGCCCATCGTCATGGATGACAATACCCTCCCAGGATGCCTCTGCAAGCGCCTGGAATCGGTTGTGACTGATCTCAAGTCTCCTGGTCAGCTCATTGTGTTCTAAGGCTTTATCGATTGTTTTGATCAGCAGTTCATGGTTGATCGGCTTACTTAAAAAATCATATGCGCCATTTTGCATGGCTTTTACTGCTGTCTCCACAGTACCCAGGCCAGTCAACATAACAGCGGTAGTATTTTTAACCGATTTTTGAATATACTCAGCTATCTCACATCCGGACATATCAGGAAGTGAAACATCAAGGAGTGCGAGGTCAAAATCATTTTCCTGCAGCAGCGTTAAAGCTTCCGTTCCGGTCAGTGCCTTGGTACAGGTATAGTTATAGTGTTGGAGAATGGCATCCAGGCTATTAATAAAGCGCTCTTCGTCATCAACCAGTAGAATATTCGGTACGCTAGTCATCTTTGCGTGTCTTAACTGAATGTTCACCCTGTCGATACAGGAAAGTAAATGGCAAAGCGAGTCCCTTCTTCAAGCGTGCTCTCGCAGGATATTGAGCCACCGAGTTCATTTACCGTTTTATCAATAATTGACAACCCAAGACCTGAATGTCCATTATTTTTCGTCGTCACAAACGGTTTAAATAAGTTCTGTTTTATGATATCCGGTAAACCCGGACCGGTGTCTTCTACCACAATTTCAATACCATCGGCTGGTGGTGTACCACCTTTATACTGGTCTTTCGCAACTCTTGATGTCGTAACAGTAACATCCCCGCCATCAGTCATCGCCTCAGCTGCATTTTTGAGAAGATTGATTATCACCTGTTTAAGGGCGTCTCGCGAGGCCATAATCTTGGGCAGATTGTTATCAGGCCGGAATGTGAGGGTAATATCAGCAGGTTTAAACAGTGATGGCCTTATCAGGTGAACAAGGTCCCCAACAACCGTATTGACATCTGTTTTCTCCAGTTTCGTAAATGCTGACTGTGAAAACATATCCATCTGGTTAACCATTGCAGAAATACGGTTTATCTCTTCACCAATAATTCCAAGCTCTCCCTGAATTTCATCATCCTTGGAAAATTTCAGACTCATCGTGGTAAGATAGTTCGTTACTATTCCCAATGGGTTATTAATCTCATGTGCAACTTTACGGGCTGTCATCGATACGGCAGCCATCCTTTCGGTTTCTATCTCTTCAGCCTTCTTGGCCTTAATTCGTTCAAGAAACAGACTGAGACCGACCTGCTGCGAAACAACTTTCATGAGCTTCAAGTCGCTTCTTGATAACACCTGCATTGACTCAGGCAGCCCCATCAGTGCGACACCGATGGCCTGCTTATCGGCCACCAGCGGCATAAGCAGGAGCGTCGTACAGCCAAATGCTTTCAGAACCTGAGCATCAGCCATATTTACGGGGGGGCTGGCGGTTGTGAGATAGGCGACCGCTGATTCTTTGTAAGATCCGACTATTGCACTGGTGCTCTTCTGCACAGAAAGCGTCAGCCCCTGACTCAAGTGCTGTAAACTGCTTGAACCGGAGGTCTGACCCTGCAGAAAACCTTCACTTTTATCCGGTAAAAAGAGTACAATTTTTTCGATATCAAAGAGGATATTAGTGGCGTGTTCAAAAGCGTTTATCACTTCCTCAATATCATCCGCCTGCACTAACCCTTCAAGGAATCCAGATAATAGTGAAATGCTTCTTACACGATTAGTCAGGGCAGATTGAGTCTGTGCGTCATGTTCCTGATCTCCTGTCTCACTCTCCTGCTGGCTGTCAGACTCTGCAGTTCCTGGTATGACAACTTTTATATCCAGGTCATCGGCAATCTGCAGCACCTCCTCGGTCGCACCGTCAACAATCGTATCAACATCATTACCGTCAAGCCCGAACAGTTGTTCAACGGTCTCAGCGACCTGCCCGGCTCCATGGTTGTCCTCACTCAGGAGACTGGCTAGATGAATGATTTTAACCAGGGGGAACGCTTCACTCACCTGTTCAAGAGGCTCATGGTGGTATTTGATCGCATCAGCCATCAGTGAATCAAGATGCCAGTTGCCAACCAACCATGCCCCCACTTCGCAATGTGTTACACCGATCAGCTGCTTTTCCGCCCACAGCACATTCTGCACATCTTCTGTTTTAAGGAGTATAGACTCATGCTCAGTCGGGTAGGTGGAAACCAGAATCAATCGCCCAACGTCATGCAGCAGTCCGGAAAGATAGGCTTCATCACGACTTTCATAGCCTGTTTTCTGGGCAATTCGCTGGGCAAGGGTAGCCGTTAAAAGTGAATGATACCAGAACACACTGATATTGAATCGTTTTACACCTTTAAATTTTTTCCGATCAAATACCTGGTGAATCGAGGTCGTAATGGCAATATTCTTGATACTGTTGGCACCGAGATAAACAACCGCCTGCTCCACACCCTTAAACTTCTTCTGTAAACCGTAATATGCTGAATTCACCAGCTGCAGGACTTTCAGGCTGAGAACCGGGTCCTTGCTGATAATAGAGGCTATTTCAGATATTGGGGTATTTTCACTCTCACATGCTTCGAGCAGTTTGAGAAGAATTTCTGGAAGTGTCGGCAGGTTGCCGGATTTCTGGATCTCAGAGTAAACTTTTTCCTTGCTGATCATCGATCTGATTTTAGTAGGGATTAAATGGAGTCAATAACAGCATAAATGTTAATGAACTACCGACAGCGCCTCTCTCAGGGTATCCACTGTCTGGTTACCATTATTGATATTTTTTACAAGCACTATCTTTACTCTGGTCACGCCGAAACATTTTTTTGGCCAGGTATTCAACATATTATATTAAATACCCCAAATTATTTAAAGTTATACTATCAATAAAAAAAAATCACAACTGACTGACTGAACAAGGGATCTCCTGTTAGGCAGGAGGTTCTGAGAAATAAAAGCAAATTCAATATATAAACAGGTACTTATGCGGATTGTTTGCCACCAGGGAGACAACCATACAAATGGAGCCGCCGCCATAGACTCCACTCAGATAAAAAATCACCATTTCGCTGATTACCACTATTGGGGAGAGGACCCATGATTGTTTATTGCCTTTTTCACGTAGGGTAAAAGATTCTCTACCACGATAGTATACCCCTCAGCAGTCGGATGAATGCCATCGAGTTGATTAAACTCCGGCCTGGCAGCAACATCTTTGAGAAAAAAAGGCATGAAGATGACTGGATAGTCTGCTGCCAATTTGGGATAGATCTGATTAAAGGCACTCAGATACTCCGGTCCAAGGTTTGTTACCATTTGCATACCGGTGAGCACAACCCTGATATTACGGGCAAGCAGTGTCTCTATAATCGAGCTGATGTTTTCTTCTATCAGCTTCGGTTCAATCCCGCGCAGACCGTCATTCCCACCTGTTTCCAGGATGACAATATCCGGCTGCAGCTTCAAGACCCAGTCCACACGCGCTTTGGCCCCACTGCTTGTCTCACCGCTGACACCACTGTTAATGACGTCATAGTGCAACCCTGACGCTGCCAGCAACTGCTTGAGCTGTTCTGGGTAACTCTTCTGTCCACTAACGCCCAGCCCGGCAGTCAGGCTGTCTCCCATAGCCACGATAATCCCCTGGTAGGTTTTTTTCTCCTGTGAAGCCTGCTCTGTTTGAGACTGCTCGCAACCGGACAGCAGATAGAGTATGACCAGCCCCACTAAGAACAACCGTACTACCGAGCAAGATACATTTATGGTGTATGAACCAGACATTATGCCCCGTTATATTGCCTCAGGTAAGCACCCGGTTTCTGTTTGATTATTCTCATGGAACTCACTAAAGCAATACCAACAACCATCAGTACTGTAAGCAAAATGGTGATGACCATCAGCTGAAAATATGACTGGTAGGTAATCTCAAAAACATACGTACACAAAAGCCAGCAACTGATATTTGCCAGCACTAATGCCATAATTGAACTGATGACCCCAACGATCATATTTTCATAAGTCACCGCAAGAAAAATGAAGCGGGATTTACCGCCAAGTACTTTATAAAAAACAACCTCTTTTACACGCTCCATATGAGTCGCAAATATGGAGCTGACCAGAATCAAGCATCCCGCTGCGATGGAAAATGACGCAAAGAATGTTATAACTGCTGATAAACGACTGAGCAAGGCTCCAAATTGCAGCGCCATTTCTGAAACATTTATCGTACTGACATGAGGCATCTTTGTTACAATCGTCGTTATCATCTCCGGTATCAACTCTTTTTGAACATGCAGAGCTGCAAACAGGGTTTGTGGGGCTGACTCAAGAACCTGCGGCTCAAATACAAAATAAAAAAACGGTGACAGCTTTGATTGGGTCCTGGTTCTGATACTCACAACCTGAGCATCAATTTGAACTCCCTGAATATTGAAGAGAAGGCGATCGTTAATTGAGAAATTGCCAATGTCACCAATCGTGTCGAGTATTGACACAGGGACAACACCAGCCGCCATATTTCCACGACCGAACAGGGTATCACCTTTGACGATTATTTCGTCCTTTAACAGATCTTCTCGGTACGTCAGGTTGAATTCCCGGCCAAGATTATCATTCTTTCTTTTCTTTTCCATCTCCTGGTCAATCGGTGTGCCATTAACGGAAAGAAGGCGTGCCCGTATTACAGGAAAAAGCGGGTCGGACGAACCGACGAGTGAGTAAAACAGCTCTGTCTGGTCTTTTTGAATATCAAGACAAAAGAGATTCGGAGCATCTTCAGGATAAGAGTCTACAAAGTTGGCAAAGAGGTTGAGCTTAAGAAGAAATAGGGTCAGCAACACCGTGAGCGCCGAAGTCAACGTTACAATAATTGAACGGGTTGCGTTGCCTGTCCGAAAAAGGCTTCTCATCGCCTGACGCAGGGCAAGATTCGAAACAGGGATGCGGCGAATGAGTTTCAATATGAGCATTGTCACAAAGGTGATAACGGCAATAACAGTCAGCAGTCCTGCTGAGAAAATGATACCCGTCTTCACATCTTCGAGCTGATTGACGACCAGGAGCAAAAGAAACAGACCGCCCAGGCTCATGATGATATAACGCGTCTTATTCGGACTTCTGAGTGGCTTTTCACTGCGAAAAATCTCAACCGGTTTAACCTGACTCAACTGATAGAGCGGCAGAAAGGTAAACAACGTTACAACCATCGGACCAATAATCAAACTTTCCGCAATATCATAGAGAGATAAGGTCAGTGCAATGTTGTCCGGAAGCAGTTCATGAAAGAGAAGGGGAAAAAATTGTTTAATCGCAGTGCCCATAACAAGACCGCAGACACTGCCTGTAAAACCAAGAATCAAGACAATGGCCAGGTAATGACCAAGCAGGAAACGATAGCTTGAACCAAGGGCCTTGGCAACAGCGATTGTTTTCTGCTTTTGACGAAACATGGCCGAAAGAGTGCGCTGCATGCCAATACCGCTCAACAACAGTGTAAAAATCGAAATGAAGGATAAGAAAAAAAGAAGGTTATCAAAAAAGCGTTTTATTCCTGAGCGAGCCTCCTGGGCAGTCTCAACCCGCTCCTGACCAGGCAGTGCGTGCTGCTTAATCTGCCGGTGAATCGAATCGACCTCTTCCAGATTGTTTATTTTAAGCAGTATTTCATACTCTGCCCTACTTCCTGTTCCCATGAGGCCAAGTTTGTTAATATCACTGAAAGAGACAAAAATGCGTGGCCCAAACGAAAAAAAAGCGACCGGCCGCGCTGATTCATAGAGCACCACATCTGAAATCTCCAGAACGGCATTGCCGATATGCAGATACGAGCCAGTTGTTACACCAAGCCGGTCCAGTAATGCCTGGGCAACAACAATTTTCCCAGGCTGCAACACCTGCTGAAGGTCTCTGCCGGACAGCAGCTTCACCGTTCCGTAATGAGGATAGCCGGAGTCAACAACCTTGATGCTTGAAAAAAGAGATGTTTCTTTGTCATCAGGCCTGACAACAGAATAGAATTCATAGGTCTTTAAGCTCGAAATCCTGTTATCCTGTTGAAATTGATCAACTTCCCGGATTACAGACTCTGAAATCGGCTGATGTGAGTGGATAACAATATCAGCTCCATGGAGTATTCGTGCTTCACCGACCAGAGACTGATAAACATTTCTCTTAAAACTGTTCAGTGCTGTCAGGGTGGCCAGGGACAGTGCCACACATAAAATAAAGGTCACAGACTGTTTACCGCTATGGCGGATCTCTTCGATAATGAAACGAAAGTGCATGTTCATAACTGATTGTCACCGCCAATCAGGCGACCGTCACGGAGAAAAAGTTTCCGATCCGCCCTATTGGCAATCTCCACGCTATGGGTTGCCATAACCAGCGTTGCCCTCTGCTCTTCCTGCAGTTCCAGGATCAGGCTGATGATTCCCCGGCTGTTCTCCGAGTCAAGGTTTCCGGTCGGTTCATCTGCAAACAGCAGTTTGGGCTTATTAATGAGCGCTCTGCAAATTGCTACACGCTGTTTTTCTCCGCCCGACAACTGCTCAGGATGGCTGTTGCGTCGATCCCATAAACCCACACGATTAAGGAGGGATTCCGCCTTCTCCCTTGCATCTGCATCCTTTCTTAATTCAGCAGGAAACATGACATTTTCAACGGCATTGAGAGAGGGTATCAGGTGGAAAGCCTGAAAAACAAACCCGATTAACTCATTGCGTATTGGCGCCAGATCATCCTCACCGAGCCCGGTAATCTCTCGTCCTGAAATTTTGACGCTGCCGTGACTCGGGTGATCCAATCCTGATAAAAGGCTCAGCAAGGTGGTTTTACCGCTGCCACTGCTGCCTGCTACAACAACAAATTCACCGGAATCTATCTCCAGATCAATATCATCTAAAACGGTTATGATCCGTCCTTCAATTTCATAGGTTTTCGTTACATTCTTTGCTTCAATCATTTTTTGTATCATGATACTTCTTTAGGGTTTATTCAATTTAGTACACCGCCAGATGGCAATAGATTATAATCACGAATTTCTGGAAAGGTGTGATCACCCCAACGTTTCTCCCCTAAGCATGATGAGAAATGTTCAGGCGGTCACGTCTGACGAGGCTGGACCACCCCAAGAGAAGAGGCAAGGAATCGGGCTGCATTTTCAGCCCCTGAAAGATTAACCTCAGACGTATCAAGTCTGTCATTTCCAGCTGCAAGAAGCACCGATAATTTTGTGTCAAGAATTGATGAATCGGAAACACAATCCTGCTCCTCAACTGCCAGCAGGCTATCGGGCATTTTATTGACAAGAGCTGAGAGGTGCTGTTGCTGCTCCTGATCCCGCATATTTCTCATAACAACAAGAGCGGGTTTACCTGCAGCCATAACATCCACTAACGAGTTGTAACCGCCAAAGATCATGGCTGTTTGAGAATTTTTAAGTGTTTCCAAATAGTTACTTCCAAATGGATATACCGTACAGTGATTGAGTTTTTCAAAGCTTTCTCTCAGGCTCAAGGAAATATCACTTCCGAGAAAAAATCTGAACTCCCCGTGCCCCCCGCCCCGTGTTTTCAGAATGCTGGCAAGCAATTCGAGAAACCTGTTGGTCTGTTCACCAGCCCATGGCACAGATATGGTGCAGCGGAAGCGTGCCCCTCTTTTCACCTGATCATGGCTGGAATCTTCAATTTCCTTAAGACGCGAGACATACCCGCATTCCTCTGCTCTGCTTGAAAATTGGGTAGTAAGACTTTGGCAATGTGCAGTGCCGAGAATTGCAGAATCGCCATACCATAGCAGGCCGGAATAGTATTGTTTGAAGAGATCAACGGCCAGGTTTGAAGATGTCTGTTTTACGCTGCCGACCACGCCTCTCATGCCGAGCAGCCACCGGGTCTTCCTGTTAATTTGAGGATCTTGAAGCGACGGGAGGAGCTCCTTGTGTTTGCCCTGTGGTGAGTGATCAGCAAGGACGATCCGGGGACGATACAGCTGCATTATCTGGCGGATATGCTCCCCTCTGATTATTCCCAATTGGTGGTCACCGTAGGCCGATTTCCCGTCAATACCTCGAGATTTTCCATCGATAACTTCAGTCTGGTAAGCCGGGAGTTTTAACCAGTCCAGCGGCCCTGTACCTATTAACTCCTGCGTTTGTGAACCGCCCGTAACCAGGAGCAGGCGCAGCTCAGGGTATAATCTACGCACGGCAAGACCGATGGCCACTGATCGACTTATATGGCCAAGCCCCCGGCCATCATGGGCATAAAGCAACAGATCGACCGGGGGAAACTGCGGTAGTGTTGGGTTCATCGCTCAATTATTCGGCGCGCCTGCCAGAAGTGGTCATTCCAGTAAACATCACCCAGGTCAGACAGGCTGACGCCTCTTTTTGTTGAGACATGCATAAATTGGCCGTTGCCTTTGTAAATGCCGACATGTTTATCAAAAAAACCTGTTTTGAAAAATACCAGATCGGTCGGTTTCAGCTCTGATCGGGCAATTTTATTTCCAGATTTTGCCTGAATCTTCGTCGTTCGGGGGAGCGAGATGCCAAACAGCCTGTAATAGGTCTGCTGTACAAACCCGGAACAATCGATACCTCGTTTATCCATACCACCATCACGATATGGTGTCCCGGCCCATTTGTCGAAGTGCTGATCGAGCACCCTGCTGGTCTCCATGGTATCTGACAAGTCAACAACCGGCCCGGGTTCATAATCTGCTGGTTGCTGGTATGACACTTTACCAGAACAGCTGGCCAGAATAGATACCATTAATGACAGAAATACGTATATGATATATCTCACAACCGCTCTCTTTGCCTTTTTCTCTCTGGAAACAACACCTCGCTCTGCCCTACCCCACACACCGTGACTTTTTCTTGCTGGTAACACTTTTAGCTGGCTCATCTCAAGAAAATTATACCGCTGCCATGTCAGACAGGTACTATAACTCCAATATGTTTCAACTGCTACTCCTTGAAATATTCACTGGATTTTCTTCACAATTATTATTCGATGGGGTAAAATGAGAGGTCTGCTCGAATAATTTAATCAGTCCTTTTTACGTTAGACAGAGAGCTACCCGGTACATATGAAAATTTCATTTTATATGCCTTTTAAGCCGTTTGGTCATAAAAATCCGTCGGGTGATCTTATCACTGGCATGGAGCTTCATGATTTTTTATCCAAAAAAAATCATGAAGTAGACATAGCCAGTGCCCTGCGCAGCCGATGGCTGTACCTCAAACCGTGGAAATTTTTGAATGTTGCTCGTGAACGGGACCGGGTTATCAGTGCGCAAAAAAGCTCCCCGGCCGATATCTGGCTCAGTTATCATACCTATTATAAAGCTCCTGATCTCCTGGGCCCAATCTGCAGCTCCAGACTGTCCATACCATATGTGATTTTCCAGGGAATATATTCAACCAAAAGAAAACGCAGCCTGAAAACCTTTCCCGGTTTTCTGTTGAATCGTGCCGCTCTGCAGGCAGCTCAGGTCGTTTTTACCAACAAAAAGACAGATGAGCATAACCTCAAACGACTCCTGCCGGAAGAACGCGTGAAATATATTTCCCCCGGCCTCATTCCCGATCAATTCAACTTTGACCTGGTTGCCCGAAGAGCGCTGAAAGAGCAATGGAATGTAGGAGAACGAAGGGTTGTAATGACCACTGCCATGCTCAGGCCTGGAGTAAAGACAACTGGAGTTATTCAGGTAATAGACAGTTGTGCAGAACTGCGGAAGAGAGGCCATGACCTCATCTTGATCGTCATTGGAGATGGTGTAAACCGGAGCATGATAGAGCAGGAAGGTAGAGAGAAGCTGTCTGACAATATCCTTTTTCTGGGAAAGATACCCCGGCACGAACTGTATCGTTATTATAGCGCTGCAGACGTCTTTGCCTTTCCAGGTATCGAGGAAGCGCTCGGAATGGTTTACCTCGAAGCACAATCAGCCGGTCTGCCGGTTGTCGCCTTTAATAATTGGGGAGCAAAAGAGGCAGTTATTCACAACGAAACCGGACTTCTATCATCTGCAGAAAAACCGGAGGCATTTACGCAGGACATTGAAACGCTGGTTGTTGATCGCGACAGAAGAATCAAAATGCGTGATGCCGCAAAAACACATATCCGGACAAATCATGACTCCACTATAAATTATCAGGCAGTCAACACGAAATTGCTGGAGGTCGTCAGATCATTTTCCCCGGTGGATTAATTCCGGCACGGCAATGACTCCTGAACATGATCATTTGAAATATTCTCTATTGAATCAGGCATACATATGAGATCAACCTTCATTCTGTTCCTCTTTTTTTCCATCTGCATCAGCACTTGTCTGCCCTCTTTTGCAGCAGCGTCTTCCGAATCTGGCAACATTGAATGGTTTACCCTTATCATAGGACTTGCCGGCGGGCTGGCCCTCTTTCTTGCCGGGCTTGAGCAGCTCTCGGAAGGTTTGAAAAAAGCTGCCGGTCAAACACTCAAGATAATGCTTGCAAAACTTACCACCAACCGGATCATGGGGGCAATAACCGGGGCCGCAGTTACCGGTATACTCAACTCCTCCTCAATCACCACCGTACTTGTCGTCGGCTTTGTCACTGCCGGGTTAATGACGCTATCACAATCGGTAGGTGTTATTATGGGAGCAAACATTGGTTCAACGGTAACTGCTCAGATCCTTGCCTTTAATGTCAGTAAATATGCGCTGCTTCCGGTCGCTGTCGGCTTTTTCATGATCTTTGCCGGTAAAAACGAAAAGCTGAAACATGGCGGAATGATGATGATGGGGATCGGGCTGGTTTTTTTCGGTATGGCGGTAATGAGCAGCGCGATGACGCCGCTGCGATCGTATGACCCATTCCTCAATTTCCTGAAAAAAATGGAAAACCCGGCACTGGGAATACTGGCGGGAGCGATTTTCACTGGCCTTGTGCAATCCTCAGCAGCTACTGTCGGAATTGCCATTGCCTTGGCCAGTGAGGGATTCTTAATGCTGGAGGCAGGAATTGCACTGGCGCTTGGAGCAAATATCGGCACCTGTGTAACCGCGCTGCTGGCAGCACTCGGCAAACCAACCGAGGCAGTCCGGGCTGCTGTCGTCCATGTTTCTTTCAACATTGTCGGTGTGTTGTTATGGATCAGCTTTATTCCTTACCTGGCATCCATTGCTATCACGGTTTCACCTTCAAGCCCAGCCCTTGAAGGCGGGGCTCGGATGGCAGCGGAAGTCCCCCGTCAAATCGCCAACGCCAACACCATTTTTAATGTTGTCAACACCTGCTTATTTCTTCCTTTCACCTCCTTTTTTGCTTGGCTCGCGACCCGTCTCGTTCCAGACCGGCCAAAATCAGATAAGATCATAGAACCCATCTTCCTTGACGATGCCGTCCTCGATGTTCCATCCATTGCCCTCGAGCGCGTCAGACAGGAACTCTCGAGAATTAATGAAATCATTTTTGATATGCTTGAAAAGACCAGAGTTGCCTTGAAATCTGGAAACATGCACCAGCTGCGTTCACTGAAACGAGATGATGACAAGGTTGACAGCCTGGAAAAAGCCTGTATCAGCTATTTGAGCAAGATCCGGCAGCATCAGCTGACCGAGAGGGAAAGCAGAGAGCATCAGGCATTGATGATAACAACTGTTGCCCTTGAAAATCTGGGTGATGTGATAGAAACAAATCTTGCTGAGTTAAGTGAACAGGAAATCGGCGTTCAATACACCAGAAGTGCTGAAACATCAAAACTGACTGACGGGTTATATATCACAGTCCACGACTCACTTGCCTTCACCCGCCTGGTAATCCGCGATAATGATATGGATGCTGCTCGTCAAATTATCGATCTTGAGCCGCATATTAAAAAATTAAGACATGATCTGATGGTGAGAAAATCCGTACGACTTGGCAGCAGTGATGACCGGGCAATCATCATCGCCCGAATCGAAATCTCTGTCGCCAGTAAACTTCAGAGGATGTATAATCTCACCAAACATATCGCCACTGAAATGCTCGCGGCATCAGGAGAAAGCGAACAGTATCTGGCGCCTGCTGCAAAACAGATC
>NODE-429-length-15010-cov-5.35379_pt1 | contig 15010 bp, 9 predicted proteins | sample MGYA00139097_ERZ477577 | MGnify/ENA metagenome assembly ERZ477577 | reverse complement strand
AACGCCGGATAGATCATAATAAGAGGACTTGAAGAAAAGATGGTCGAGAAAATCCTGAGCCACTTCCGGTGTTGCAGGGTTTCCGGGTCGAAGCAACCGGTAAATTTCGATCAGCGCCTCTTCCTTGGTGTTTACCTTGTCCAGCAGCAGGGTTTTTCTAATGGAATCACTGCTTGATGCACCATCAATAAACAGTACTTCGAATTCATTGACGCCAGTATCTTCGAACTGCTTTAACATGGTTTCGTCGACCACGTCATTGGCGTGAGCCATCACCTCTCCGGTCTCCGGGTTGGCCACAGAAAAGGCAATGGCCTTGTCAAGCAAACCTTCCCTTTCAAAGGGAATCCGCGAAAAATTGCTGGCGGTCATCTGTTTGAGGGCACGCTGGGTAAAGATACGCCCCTTCTTGACAAGCACCCCTCCGGTCTCTGGGTCCATGACATCTTTGCTGGCCCGCGTTCCTTTTAAGAGTTCAGGAGCAAACCCTCGGTAGTATTCCTTGCCGTCAAAAATGATCTTTTCGGTGTTGTAGAAGTAGCTCAACAGATCTTCAGTGGAGTAACCGAAAGCTTTAAAGAGAACGGTAACGGGAAATTTGCGGCGACGATCGATACGGATGTAGACAATATCCTTAGGGTCGATTTCAAGATCGATCCAGGATCCGCGTACCGGAATAATTCTAGAACTGTAGATGATTTTCCCGCTGGAGTGGCTTTTGCCCTTATCGTGGTCAAAGAAAACGCCCGATGAGCGATGCAACTGGCTGACCACGACGCGTTCCGTTCCATTGATGATGAATGTCCCCTTTGCAGTCATCAGTGGAATGGTTCCGAAGTAAATCTCCTGTTCCTTGATGTCTCTAATGTTGGATACACCGGTGTCTTTGTCTGTGTCGTACACCACCAACCGGACCGTAATCCGAACCGGTAGTTCATAGGTCATGCCACGGTGGACACACTCTTCTTCACTATGCTTGATTTCAGCAAATCGATAAGACACAAACTCCAGAGAAGCACTGCCCGTGAAATCCTTTATCGGGAATACGGACTTGAAAACCGCCTGCAGACCGATGTCTTCCCGTTTTTCGGGAGGAACGTTCATTTGGAGAAATCGCTGGTACGAATCACGCTGCATACCGATCAAATCTGGGATTTCTACAATTTTTTTAATTTTGCCGAAGCTTTTTCGTATTCTCTTGTTCGCCGTTGGTCTATTCGACATGGCAACTCCGATAGATGATTTAGGAATGAGAAAATGGGATCAAAGGATTATTCACCTTTGTACCCCATTTTCACATTCAATGCTTTTTTTAATAAAAAAAGGATATTATGGAGACTAATGACGGCTGTCGCCAGTTGTGGTTTACTTGAGTTCCACCTGAGCACCCGCTTCTTCAAGCTGGGCTTGAATTTTTTCGGCTTCTTCTTTTGGAATGGCCTCTTTGACCGCTTTTGGCGCTTCGTCAACCAGCGCTTTTGCTTCTTTAAGGCCCAGGCCGGTTATGGCGCGGACCTCTTTGATAACGGCGATCTTCTTGTCGCCGGCAGCGATCAGCATGACATCAAATTCGTTCTTTTCCTCGGCTGCATCAGCACCCGCACCATCGCCCACAGGACCTGCAGCCATCATGGCAACCGGTGCCGCGGCGGAAACGCCGAATTTCTCTTCCATCTCCTTAACCATCTCGGAGAGTTCAAGAACGGACATGTTTGCTATAAACTCGATAACATCTGCTTTCGTAATATCAGCCATTGTTAATTTTTCCTCCAGATTTAATAATTTTGCAGTCTTTCAATCTCGGTTGACGAAATGGATAATCAGGCCTGCGCTTCCTTCTGTTCATTTATTGCCTGAAGCACATTAAGGAGCCTCCGCGGTACGTCACTCAGTGCAGTCACGAGTGATGTCGGAACAGCATTCATGGTCGAAAGCACCTGGGCCAAAAGGACCTCCCTGGACGGCAGTGAAGACAGCGCCTTGATACCTTCGAAATCAACGACTTTACCGTTGAGCACGCCCACCTTGATTTCAAATTTTTTGTTTTCTTTAATGAAATCAGTGAGCACTTTAGCTGGTGCAACGGGATCGTCATAGCTCAGGGCTATAGCGCTGGGCCCCTTGAACTGATCTTTGATCAGGGCGACGTCATTACCTTCCGAGGCCCGCACAAGGAGCGAATTTTTAGCCACCTGATATTCGGCATTGGCCTCTCTGAGCTTTCGCCTCAGGGCGTTCATCGCCGAGACGTCAAGCCCCTTATAGTCCGTCAGAATAACGATGGTTGACTTTTTTAAGCGCCCTTGAAGGTCGTCAGTAATTCTCTTTTTTTCGTTAATATCCAATGTTTGATTCCACCTCCTTCCTTAATCTGCAAAAACCGGAGGACACATGATGGCGTTGATTTCTGCGAGGACCTTCTAAATCATCTGATTGATAACCATGACGGTCTAAGAAGGCTCTGAAAAAAAACGTTTCAACTCCGTCTCGGCAGGCCGGATTAAACCGATTATACACGCAGTCCCTTTTTAAACGGACCTTTGTGAACCTACAGTCTTTGACAGTGTGATGTGGCAGGCTGTTTTCTGCCTGCTTTTAAAAAGTGATATTCAAAATGATCGTAAGGAGGCCGATGGCGCTCCTATTTCATCAGATCCCTTACCAGTGTAGTATCAATTTTGATTCCGGGTCCCATTGTCGTGGATACGGCAATCCCTTTCAGGTAGGTTCCTTTGCTGGAAGACGGCTTCAATTTCATGATTTTTTCAATAAATGCAGAAATATTCTCTACAAGTTTTTGAGAGCCAAAAGATACTTTTCCCATCGGCGCATGAACGATGCCTGCTTTCTCAACCCGGAATTCAATTTTGCCGGCTTTGAGTTCCTGGACCGTTTTAGCCACATCGAAAGTGACCGTTCCGGTTTTAGCGTTGGGCATCAGGCCCCTGGGGCCAAGGAGCCGGCCAATCTTGCCGACGGTGCCCATCATGTCGGGTGTGGCGATGGCTTTGTCAAATCCGAACCAGCCTTCTTTGATTTTTTCAACCAGTTCTTCGTTACCGACGAATTCTGCACCGGCATCTCTGGCCTCCATCTCCTTTTCACCTTTAGCGAAAACAAGCACTTTGACTTCTTTTCCAAGGCCATTGGGCAGGACGACGGTTCCACGAACCATCTGGTCGGCATGTCTGGGATCAACGCCGAGGCGCACGGCCACATCGATGGTTTCATCAAATTTTGCGTAGGAGGAGGAGATGGCAGCATCAATCGCTTCGGTGAAATCGTAACGTTTGGTAGACTCGATCTTGCTTGATTTTTCCTTGTAATTCTTACCACGCTTAGGCATTTTAACTATTGCTCCTTGAATTTTTTAGCTCGGCGTTTCCGTCTGACAGCGATCTCGTTTTTTTGGAAAAGCCGCTCAGGACCTACCCCGGACAGCTAATTGACATCAATTCCCATGCTTCTTGCGGTACCGCTGATAATTTTGCAGGCAGCAGCAAGATCGTTTGCGTTAAGGTCTTCCATTTTAATTTTGGCAATTTCTTCGACCTGAGCCATGGTCACTTTACCCACCCGGTCACGCTTTGGATCGCCTGCACCTTTGGCAACTTTAGCCGCTTTTTTCAGCAGCACGGCAGCCGGTGGTGTTTTGGTAATGAAGGTGAATGAGCGGTCCTGGAATACGGTAATAACCACAGGAATGATCATACCGGCATCGTTAGCGGTCCGTGCATTAAACGCCTTGCAGAAATCCATGATATTGACGCCGTGCTGCCCAAGCGCCGGGCCGATGGGAGGAGAAGGATTTGCCTTGCCTGCTTCAACTTGAAGCTTTATTTGAGCCATTACCTTTTTAGCCATTTTTCGATCGATTCCCTTAAAGATGTAGTTCTGATTAATGGTAAAAACTGTCGTGATGAAACCGCCGCCGGGACGATTACAATTTCGTTACCTGGATAAAATCCAGTTCAACCGGTGTTGATCGGCCGAATATACTCACCAACACCTTGATCTTCCCTTTTTCGGGACTGACCTCTTCAACAGTTCCGTTGAAATTGGTAAAAGGGCCGTCAACGACACGAATTTCGTCACCGGTTTCGAAGAAGAATTTGGGTTGCGGCTGGTTCTTACCCGCCTCCATCCGATTGAGTATGGTGTCAGCCTCTTCCTGTGAAATCGGCGTCGGTTTTTCTCGTCCACCTAAAAAACCGGTAACCTTGGGCGTATTGTTCACGATATGCCACGTTTCATCATCAAGCTCCATCCTGACGAGCAGGTAGCCGGGATAAAACTTTCTCGCCGAGGTCCTCCGCTTGCCTTTAACCAGTTCAACGACTTCCTCTGTAGGAACGAGAACTTTTTCAAATTTATCTGGATTAATCGACGAGGCTATTTTTTCTTCGAGAGAAGCTTTGACTTTATTCTCGAATCCAGAATAGACATGAACAATATACCATTTTTTTGACACTATAAACGCTCCTGCATTATTGCAAAACGGCTTGGATCAAGCCGCCAAGCCCTGCGTCAACGATCCCAAGAAAAAGTGAAATGATCGTCACGATCACAAGCACCACCACGGTAGAGCCCATTGTCTGCTTGCGTGAAGGCCATGTAACTTTTTTAAGTTCTACTTTCACTTCTCTGAGAAACTGAAGCCCCTTGTCTATAAAGGTCTTTTCCTTGACAGCCGTGGGTTTGCTAACCGGAGAATAGGTCTTTTTTACCGCCGGTTGAGTTGCTCCCTGTAAAGCGGGGGAATTCAGGTTCTGTCCGACTTCACCAGTAGGCCGCTCTTTTTTATTCTTTTTGCCTGGATCTTTTTTTCGAAGTAATCGTCCCATCATACCCCGTTATAATCAATGGCGGATAGCCGTTAACCGTTTCAGCCTTCAGCTATCGGTGCCATTGCAAATTACACCTGAAAATATGGCAGGCCAGGAGGGATTCGAACCCCCAACACCCGGATTTGGAGTCCGATGCTCTACCAATTAGAGCTACTGGCCTGCATAAAATCCTCAACGCCTGAGCTTAAGCTTACTTTGTTTCTTTGTGAGGCGTATGCTTTTTGCAAAATCGGCAATACTTGCTGAACTCCAACTTGTCAGGCGTTGTACGTTTGTTTTTGGTCGTTGTATAGTTTCTTCGCTTACACTCCGTGCAGGCCAGTGTTATAATGATTCTCACTTGAAGGCACTCCTTGGCATGCTATTCAATTATCTCGCTGACGACGCCGGCACCCACCGTTCGGCCGCCTTCACGAATGGCGAACCGAAGCTCCTTCTCCATGGCGATCGGCGTGATCAGTTCGGCCGTGATCGCCACGTTGTCGCCCGGCATCACCATCTCCACACCTTCCGGCAGATTCAATATCCCCGTCACGTCTGTCGTGCGGAAATAAAATTGCGGACGGTAACCGTTGAAAAACGGCGTGTGCCGGCCTCCCTCTTCCTTGCTCAGAATATAGGCCTCGGCCTTGAACTTCGTGTGCGGCGTGATCGAACCCGGAGCGGATACCACCTGCCCGCGCTCCACTTCGTCGCGCTTGGTCCCCCGAAGCAATACACCAATGTTGTCACCCGCCTGACCTTCGTCAAGCAGCTTGCGGAACATCTCCACACCGGTGCACACCGTCTTCGTGGTCTCGCGAATACCCACGATCTCCACCGTGTCGCCCACATGCACGATCCCGCGCTCCACACGGCCCGTCACAACCGTCCCGCGACCGGAAATGCTGAAGACATCCTCGATGGGCATCAAAAATGGCTTGTCGACATCCCGCTCAGGTTCGGGAATATAGCTGTCGACGGCGTCCAGAAGCTCAAAGATACACTTGGCGTCGGGCGCATCCGCATCGTCGCTCTCAAGCGCTTTCAAGGCGCTGCCGCGGATGATCGGGGTGTCGTCTCCGGGAAACTCGTATTTGTCCAGAAGCTCCCGCAGTTCCAACTCCACCAGCTCGATCAGCTCCTCGTCGTCCACCATGTCACATTTGTTCAAAAACACCAGAATACGGGGAACACCCACCTGGCGGGCCAGCAGAATATGCTCGCGCGTCTGGGGCATCGGGCCGTCATCGGCCCCCACCACCAGAATCGCACCGTCCATCTGCGCTGCCCCGGTGATCATGTTCTTGATGTAGTCCGCATGGCCCGGGCAGTCCACATGTGCATAATGGCGAGTGGCCGTCTGGTATTCAACGTGCGCCGTGGCGATGGTGATCCCACGCTCTTTTTCTTCCGGCGCCTTGTCAATTTGATCAAAGGGAATAAAGTCGGCCAACCCCTTCAATCCACTCAATTTCGTGATCGCCGCCGTCAGGGTCGTCTTGCCATGGTCAATATGCCCGATGGTCCCTACGTTTACATGCGGCTTCGTCCTCTCAAATTTTTGCTTCGCCATCTCCGGGTCCTCCTGTTAACGGGGACTGTCACCCCAACAAGGCAATAGGCTTTGATCGTCAGGCAATTGGCAGGCCTGTGCGGCGCTCAAAACCTAGTGCAGATAATATGTAGTGGAAGTGGATCGTTACCAGCGGAAGTGGGCAAACGCCTTGTTGGCATCTGCCATCTTGTGCGTATCCTCACGCTTCTTCACGGAAGCACCGCGCCCGTTGGCGGCGTCCATCAACTCCCCGGCCAGCTTCGCGCCAAACCCTTTTTCACCGCGCCCCCGTGCATAACTGATAACCCATCGAAGACCCAGCGCCGTTCGCCGGGACGGACGAACCTCGGTAGGAACCTGATAGGTGGAACCACCAACGCGCCGGGATTTGACTTCAATATGCGGCTTCACATTCTCCAGCGCCTTCTCAAAAATCTTCAGCGGGTCTTCATTGGTCTTTTCACTGATGATGTCAAAGGCCCCGTACAGCAGTGATTCGGCAATACTCTTCTTCCCGTCTCGCATGAGCGAAGCAATAAACTTGGACACAAGCTTGCTGTTGTGTTTAGCATCTGGAATGATCACTCGTTCGGGAACTTCTCTTCTTCTCGGCATAGCTCACACCATTTTCACTTTATATCGACTATCGGTCCGCTTATTTACGATAAGGCTATTTCGGTCTCTTGGCGCCGTATTTTGAACGCCCCTGCCGCCGCCCATCCACGCCCAAGGTATCCAACGTTCCACGAACGATATGATACCGAACACCGGGCAAGTCCTTGACACGCCCTCCCCGGACCAGCACCACGGAGTGCTCCTGAAGGTTATGCCCGATTCCCGGGATATAGGCCGTCACTTCCACACCGGTGGTCAGACGGACCCTAGCTACTTTCCGCAAGGCCGAGTTCGGTTTTTTGGGTGTTGAGGTATAAACACGGGTGCACACCCCTCGTTTTTGAGGTGCCCCTTTCAGTGCCGGTGTATTGGTCTTTTTTTCAACCCGTTTCCGACCCTTACGCACTAGCTGGTTGATTGTTGGCATATTAACCCCTTCAACTGATCATTGACATCAAAATTCTTCGCGCACAGAAACTGGCTATGTATAGTTTAAGCCTTCTGTTGTCAAGATAATTTTTTATCATTCCCCCTGCAAACCATCAGTCGGAACCACTTGCCACCACAGACAGATCTCGATATTCAGCCACACCGGTTCCGGCAGGAACGATTCGGCCCATGATTACGTTTTCCTTGAGGCCTCGCAACGAATCCTCGGCCCCGGCAATGCTGGCATCGGTCAGTACCTTGGTGGTCTCCTGAAAGGACGCCGCCGAAATAAAACTGTCCGTGCTCAATGAGGCCTTGGTAATTCCGAGGATCAGCGGCTCGGCAATGGCTGGCTTTCCGCCCTTTACGATGATAGCTTCATTGGCCTCTTCGAAATTGATTTTATCCACCTGCTCTTCGAGGATGAAATCTGTGTCTCCGACGTCCACCACTTTTACCCGGCGCATCATCTGACGAACGATCACTTCGATATGCTTGTCGTTGATGCGAACACCTTGGAGCCGATACACCTCCTGGACTTCATCCACCAGGTACTTTGCCAACGCCACTTCCCCTTTGATCTTGAGGATATCCTGGGGGTTGGCAGCGCCGCCGATGAGCGGTTCGCCGGCCCGGATGTAATCCCCTTCGTAAACATTAATATGCTTGCCCCGCGGAATCAGATACTCTTTCTTTTCACCCACATCCACCGGGGTGATCGTGACCCGTTGCTTGCCCTTTTTGGTGGCTTTCGAAATGGAGACATACCCGTCGATTTCACTCAGCACAGCCACTTCTTTGGGCTTTCTCACCTCAAACAATTCGGCAACCCGGGGAAGGCCACCAGTGATATCTTTGGTTTTGGTGGTCGCACGAGGCAGTTTGGCGATGATGTCACCCGCTTTTACCGGATCACCCTCTTCCACCATAACAATGGCATCCGACGGCAGCATGTATCTCGCCATCCCCGATCCCTTGGGGAGCTTGGCCGTTTTTCCGTCCTCACCTTTGATGGAAATTCGGGGACGCTCTTCGGCGGTTTTGGATTCAATTACCGTCCGGCTGGACTTGCCGGTAACCGGGTCCACTTTTTCCTGGATGGTTTTCCCTGGGACCAGATCGCCAAACTTGACGACCCCATCCACCTCGGTGATGATCGGGGTGGTAAACGGATCCCAGACGGCCAGTAAGTCACCCGGGTTTACGGCCTGGCCATTCTGCACCACGATATGGGCACCATAGATGACCGGGCACCGCTCGCGTTCACGTCCAGTTTCACCAACGATGGCAAACTCGCCGCCCCGACGGTTCATGACCACCAGTTCGTTGTCGGCATTGTTAACCACATTAATGTCGACAAATTTGATACTCCCGGCAGTTCGTGCGCGAATATCCGCCTGTTCAACCCGCCGGCTGGCCGTACCACCGATGTGGAATGTGCGCATGGTGAGCTGAGTTCCCGGCTCCCCAATTGACTGGGCGGCGAGGATACCCACCGCCTGTCCCATCTCAACCGTTCTGCCATGGGCCAGATCACGACCATAGCACTTGGCACAAACCCCATGCTTGGTGCGGCAAGTTAACACCGATCGAATCAACACCGTGGTAACACCTGCATTTTCTATGGTTTGGGCATCGTTTTCATCGATTTCCTTGCCCGCACGGACAACCACGTCATCGGTGAACGGGTCCAGTATGTCCTTGACGGTGGTTCGTCCCAGGATGCGCTCACCGAGGCGCTGAATCACTTCACCGCCTTCGAGCAGCGGTTCCACCTCCACCCCCAGCATGGTACCGCAGTCGTGCTCAATGACTGCACAATCCTGGGCCACATCCGCCAAACGGCGGGTCAGATATCCCGAGTTGGCCGTCTTCAACGCGGTATCAGCGAGACCTTTCCGGGCACCGTGGGTGGAAATAAAATATTGGAGTACGGATAACCCCTCCCGGAAGTTGGCTTGAATTGGCGTTTCGATGATTTCACCGGAGGGTTTTGCCATCAATCCGCGCATGCCGGCAAGCTGACGCATCTGGTCCTTGCTGCCCCGGGCACCGGAGTCGGCCATCATGTATATGGGATTGAAGCTTTCCACCAGCATCGGTTTCCCGGACTCGTCCAGTCTGGGGTTGCCCTCCCTGTCTTGAAGGGGCTCCACCTTCATGGCGTCCATCATCTCATTTGCCACGTCATCGGTGGCTTTGGCCCAGATGTCCACCACCTTATTGTATTTTTCACCCTGGGTGATGAGGCCTTCCGTGTATTGGCGTCCGATTTCGACCACCTGCATATCTGCCCGATTGAGAATCTCCCCTTTTTTCTCGGGAATGATCATGGCATCGATGGAGATGGAGAGCCCGCCTTTGGTGGAATACTTGTACCCGGTGTCCTTCAACCGGTCCGCCAGAATGACCGTGGCCTTGGCGCCCAAATTCCGGTACACGTTATCGACGAGTTCGCGAAGCGCACCCTTGTCCATTACCTTGTTGATAATATCAAAGGGGATTTCCGGGCGTCGCTCCATCACCTGGAACAGGTGGGACCCCGAATCGGTTGAGATTACGGAGGAGATGCCGTTTTCGGGCAGGAGAAACAACGCGTCTGCGTCATCGGGAGCGGCACCGATTACCCGGATGAACTCCTCTTTTTTCAGAAGCCCCAGTTCACCATTGTTTTCTTTGTCAGGGCTTTCGGAATAGGTGGCAACGAGATCGACGAATTCTTCGCCGGCCAACACCTTTTTGGCGACCTTGGTTATGGTTTTCTCATCGCGGACCATGATGTGGCACAACCGGACCACCGCTTCTTTCGGCATGATCTCCCAGAGGAGAATTCGTCCGACAGTGGTTTCCACCCGGTTTCCAGCGATACGAACCGTGATGTTGGCGTGCAGTTCGACAGCCCGGTCGTCATAAGCCACCCGCACTTCCTCCGGGTTGGAGAAAATCTTTCCCTCCCCCTTGCACCCATCTTTATCGCGGGTCATGTAGTACAGGCCTAAAACGATGTCCTGGCTGGGGACGATGATGGGGCTGCCGTTGGCCGGGGAAAGAATATTGTTGCTTGAAAGCATCAGTACCCGGGCTTCAATTTGAGACTCCACGGACAGGGGCACGTGAACAGCCATCTGATCGCCATCGAAATCGGCATTGAAGGCCGTGCAAACCAGCGGATGAAGCTGTATGGCCTTGCCTTCGATCAAGGTGGGTTCAAAGGCCTGAATACCCAATCGATGCAGGGTCGGCGCGCGATTGAGCATCACCGGGTATTCCTTGACGACTTCGTCCAAGGTGTCCCAGACTTCCGGGACTTCCCGCTCAACCATTTTCTTGGCGCTTTTTACGGTCGAGACCAAGCCTTTTTGCTCCAACCGATAGTAAACAAAGGGCTTGAATAGTTCGAGTGCCATTTTTTTCGGGAGACCGCACTGGTGAAGCCGCAAGTTTGGACCTACGGTGATCACCGTACGGCCAGAGTAATCCACCCGTTTCCCCAGAAGGTTCTGGCGAAACCGGCCCTGTTTGCCTTTCAGGGTGTCACTTAAGGATTTAAGCGGTCGTTTGTTGGTACCGGTGATCACCCGGCCGTGACGGCCGTTGTCAAAGAGCACATCCACCGATTCCTGAAGCATTCGTTTTTCATTGCGGACAATGATTTCCGGCGCCTTGAGGTAAATGAGCCGTTTCAGCCGGTTGTTGCGGTTGATGACCCGGCGGTAGAGGTCGTTCAGGTCGGAGGTGGCGAAACGCCCGCCTTCAAGTGGAACCAGCGGTCTGAGGTCGGGGGGCAGCACGGGGATCACGTCCATGATCATCCAAACGGGTTCCAGGCCCGATCGCATGAACGCGTCCACGATCTTCAGCCGCTTAGACAACTTCTGCCGCTTGGCCACTGAATTCGTGGCCCGAATATCTTTTCTCAGTTCCTGGTAGAGTTCGTCAAGCTCGATGTTTTCTAGCAGGGCCTTGACCGCCTCAGCTCCAATTCCCGCTTCGAATTTTCCAAAGCCGTATGTCTCGATGGCTTCCTGGTATTTGTCGTCAGACAGCAACTGGCCGCGGGTCAGGGCCGTGTCTTTTGGGTCAATGACGATATATGAATCGAAATAGAGCACCTTCTCCATGTTCTTTAGCGTGATATCGAGAAGGTTGCCGATCTTGCTCGGCAGACTCTTGAGAAACCAGATGTGGGAGACCGGCGTGGCCAACTCAATGTGCCCCATACGCTCCCGGCGCACCTTTGACTGGATCACTTCAACGCCGCACTTTTCGCAGATCACACCCCGGTGTTTCATCCGTTTGTATTTACCGCAATTACATTCGTAATCCTTGGTCGGCCCGAAAATTTTAGCACAGAACAATCCGTCACGCTCGGGCTTGAACGTCCGGTAGTTGATCGTTTCCGGCTTTTTGATCTCGCCATGGGACCACTGCCGAATCTGGTCCGAGGAGGCCAGAGAAACCTTGACGCCGGTATAACGCCTGGGATCTGTCGGTTTAGAAAAAAAGTCATACAGTGTTTCCATATATATTTTCCTTTAATGGCGTTAAGGATATTCAAAGAGGGTGGCACGCCAATGACGCCGGACTCACCCGATTAGTCCTCCAGCAGGGTCACGTCCAAACCCAAGCTCTGGAGTTCTTTGGTGAGCACCTTGAACGATTCGGGTATGCCGGGCTCCAAAACGTTCTGCCCCTTGACAATCTTTTCGTACATCCGGGTACGGCCGGCCATATCGTCCGACTTGACCGTCAAGAATTCCTGCAGTGCGTGGGCGGCCCCGTATGCTTCCATGGCCCAGACTTCCATCTCCCCCAGCCGCTGACCACCGAATTGGGCCTTGCCGCCAAGAGGCTGCTGTGTCACCAGGGAGTATGGCCCGATGGATCTGGCATGAATTTTGTCATCGACCAGATGGTGGAGTTTGAGCATGTACATGGTGCCGACGGTGATCTTTTCCTTGAAAGCCTCTCCGGTATGGCCGTCATAGAGGGTCGTCTGACCGGTAGGACTCATATTGGCCTCAACCAGCAGCCGCTTGATTTCATCCTCTTTGGCACCATCAAATACCGGCGTCGCCATATGGACACCGTTGCGGTAGAATGCTGCCAGGTCTGTTACATCCTTGTCGCTCATCTTTTTCAAGTTGCCGGCAACAGAATCAAAGATATTTGACAGTTTTTTGCGAAGATCCTGAACCTTGTTTTCTTCAAACAGCGTGTTAAGCTGATCGCCAAGCCCCTTTGCCGCCAGACCCAGGTGAATTTCAAGAATCTGACCGACGTTCATTCGTGACGGAACGCCAAGCGGATTAAGCACCATATCGACGGGTCTGCCATCCGAAAAGTATGGCATATCTTCAATGGGAAGGATTCTGGACACCACGCCCTTGTTACCATGGCGCCCGGCCATTTTGTCACCGACGGAAAGCTTACGCTTCATGGCAACGTAAACCTTGACCATTTTAATTACGCCCGGCGGCAACTCGTCGCCCTTTTCATAGCGCCCCCGCCGGCCTTCAAACTCGTCCTGACAACGGGCGACTTGCGTACGGTATACATCCAATACCTGGTGGACCTTTTCGGTAATCACCGGATCGTCAAAAAGCAGTCCTTCCAGTTCGGCGACGGGGACCTGAACCAAACTACCCGGCTCAATGGGAGTGTTTTTGGCAAGATATACCTTTTTCCCTTTTTTCAGTGGCGCTGAGCATTTCTGGCCATTCAGCAGCGTTTCCAACTGAGACCGGACACTTTCGCCGATAATTTTGATTTCGTCGTCTTTATTCTTCTCCATTGCCGCCATTTCGGCAGCTTCTATCGCCTGGGTGCGTTCATCCTTTTCGACACCACGTCGAGAGAATATTTTTGCATCGATCACGATGCCTTCCACACCTGGTGGAACCCGCAGGGAGGTGTCTTTGACATCGCCGGCTTTTTCGCCAAATATGGCCCGAAGCAACTTTTCCTCTGGCGACAGCTGTGTCTCGCCTTTGGGCGTAATTTTTCCGACGAGAATATCACCCTGTTTGACCTCGGCACCCAAGCGGATAATCCCGCTGTCATCAAGACTTCTCAAGGCCTCTTCACCGACATTGGGGATGTCACGCGTCACTTCTTCCTTGCCGAGCTTGGTGTCACGGGCCACGACTTCGAACTCTTCAATATGTACCGACGTGTAGACGCCGTCTCTCACCAACCGTTCACTGACGAGGATGGAGTCCTCGAAGTTGTATCCACCCCAGGGCATGAAGGCCACAGTGACATTTTTCCCCAGAGCAAGTTCCCCCTGCTCGGTGGCAGGGCCGTCAGCGATGATCTCGCCGGCGTGAACGAACTGACCTATCTTTACGATGGGACGCTGATTGAAGCAGGTATTCTGGTTGGAGCGGACAAATTTGAGAAGATTATAGATAGTCACCTGCTTGTCGGCACCGGCCTCGGAAGAATCGTGCTTCAAAACAATCCGCGACGCATCCACATCGACCACTTCACCTGCTCGACTGGCCACGACCGTGACGCCGGAGTCCTTGGCCACCACCCCTTCGATTCCAGTTCCCACCAGCGGTGCCTCCGCTTTGATCAGGGGAACCGCCTGGCGTTGCATATTGGATCCCATCAACGCGCGGTTGGCGTCGTCATTTTCGAGGAACGGGATCAGTGAAGCGGAGACACTCACCAGCTGATTGGGTGAGATGTCCATCAGTTCAATTTTTTCCCGTTCAACCATCATGAATTCACCGGCAACCCTGGAAGTAACCGTCGGGTTGATGTAGTGGGAAGCTTCATCGATGGGCGCGTTGGCCTGAGCGATGGGATGATCCTTCTCTTCAAAAGCGCTTAAAAATTTTACATCCTTGGATACCGTGGCATTCTCAACCACCCGGTAAGGCGTCTCGATAAAACCGAAATCATTGACCTTGGCATATGTGCTCAAGGAGACGATGAGTCCGATATTGGGGCCTTCAGGGGTCTCGATTGGGCAGATACGCCCGTAGTGTGACGGATGAACGTCACGGACCTCAAAGCCGGCTCGTTCTCGCGTCAGCCCCCCCGGTCCCAATGCACTGAGTCGACGTTTGTGGGTGGTCTCGGACAAAGGATTGGTCTTATCCATAAACTGGCTGAGCTGGCTGGTGCCGAAAAACTCCTTGACGACTGCCGAAACGGGTTTCGGGTTCACCAGGTCGTGTGGCATCAACGCATCGACTTCCTGCAAACTCATACGCTCTTTGATGGCCCGTTCCATTCGGACTAGACCGATGCGGTATTGGTTCTCAAGCAGTTCTCCGACAGCACGTACCCGCCGGTTTCCGAGATGGTCAATATCATCCACCACACCCTGAGTATCCCGAAGTTCGACCAAGGTATTGGCCGTTAGCAGGATATCCTCTTTTCGAAGGGTTCGAACGTTCACCGGCGTATCGATTCCCAAGCGCAGATTTATCTTGAGACGCCCAACGCCGGATAGATCATAATAAGAGGACTTGAAGAAAAGATGATCGAGAAAATCCTGAGCCACTTCCGGTGTTGCAGGGTTTCCGGGTCGAAGCAGTCGGTAAATTTCGATCAGTGCCTCTTCCTT
>NODE-428-length-15015-cov-4.22607_pt1 | contig 15015 bp, 16 predicted proteins | sample MGYA00139097_ERZ477577 | MGnify/ENA metagenome assembly ERZ477577 | reverse complement strand
GAATATCTTACAAACCCCGATCTGGTGCGTCTCCGACAGGGTTTTTCCCTTCTGGACCTGAAACGTTTCGTCGACGGCCTCGGCTACGAGGGGGTCGGGCTTGGACATTTAGCCCTACCCGATCTGCTCTCACGCGCACCAATCATCGTGCCGGTAAACCTGCAGGGGTTTCCACATTTCGTTGTATTTCGCGGTGGAACTTCAAACTCGGTGCTGCTTGCCGATCCGTCTTTTGGAAACGTCACCATGTCGACTGCTAAGTTCCTGAATGGTTGGATGTATTACAAGGACATCGGCCGTGTCGGTTTCGTCGTGGCCACCGGGAGCACGCTCGTACCCCCAGGTAAATTGTCGGGCCGGGCTCTGGATTTTGTACTACTGCGATAACTTAAGAGGAATCTGGGAAATGGATGCGATAATTAAAGCAAGATGTTTAGGAATTGGCCTTGCAGTTCTCACTATGACCCAGTTTCCACTCGCATCTCAGGCACAGGATACGGATGCACGAACGAGTGAGCTGGAGCGTAAACTACAGGAGCGTGACATGGTTATCCTGGAGCTTCTTGAGCGCGTTGAAACACTTGAGCGGCGGGTTGGGGTCGAACGTATCGGTGCCGGATCCAACGGATCTCCTGCTGACGCTCCAGAACCGGTTGTAATGCCAAACACTGAACAAATGGCTGCAGAGTCCCCTGAAGGTGCACCGGGTGCGGTGGTTGTCAAAGAGGAGGAAGCGGAACGGGCCCTCGAACGGTCACTGACCCGTGCGGGGGTGTTGCTGCTCTCACCGGGTGTCCTTGAGATAGAGCCCGGCTTGAGCTACGCACGGCAGGAGGACTCAACCCCGAGTCTGTTTATGTCGGACGACCGATTTCTTGCCGCCGAGACGGAACTCAATGCAAACAGTATAACAGCCGATATGGAACTGCGCCTCGGATTGCCATGGGATTCCCAGCTGGAACTGGGTCTGCCTTATCAGTGGCGGAGGATTGAGTCGGTAAACAACATCGGCTTCGTACCTACAGAATCCTCAAGTCAGTCGGGGTCGGCCTTCGGGGATGTGCGCGTCGGGTTGGCGAAAACACTGCTCCGCGAAGGGTTGTGGCGTCCCGATATCGTCGGGCGGGTTACTTGGGACACGGCGACCGGCGGTCGAGAGGATGGTGGAGTGCCTTTTGGCGGAGGGTTTAACGAGCTTCGTGGGTCACTCTCCGCGATAAAAAGACAGGACCCGATTGCCATAGTCGGTGGTCTGTCCTACGAATACAGTTTTGAAGACAGCCAAATCCAGCCCGGACCGATCGTCGCAGCGAATTTCGGCAGCTTCATTGCCTTGAGCCCCGAGACTTCCATGCGCTTTATCTTTTCAGGCGGATATCAGTACGAAAGCAAACTGGTCGGGGATACATTAGAGGGTAGCGACCGAACCCTCGGAACATTTATTGTGGGTGGAACCACATTGCTGGCACCGGGCCTGTTGTTGAACCTTTCGGTCAATGTCGGCTTGACCGATGACACCGATGACTTCGTGATTTCGGTTTCACTTCCTTTCCGTTTCGGCGGGCTGCTGTATTGAGCGCTTCCGATCAGTTACATCGAAGTATTTGTCGCCCGAAACCTGATTTCTCTTAAACCTAATGATACGCCCGGCTCTATTCTTGAAACCGTTAAAGTCTTGTACATTTTGACTTGCAGAAAAAGTTAACGTGGAGAAATTTCCGTTTTCAAGGCAGTGCCAATTAAAATTATTTTCTAGACAGTCAGGTAATCATGACAAGTTTTAAGAAGGAGACTATTCTTTTTTATGTGCTTTGTGACATTTTCCCACCGGTCTATGAAAACAAACATTAGACAAGAAACACTATGAGAAGGGTTGCACCATGGCACATCGTATTCTGGTAATTGAAGATAACAGAGACCTTGCAAATGTTCTGAAAATGAACCTGGAAAATCTCTCCATGGAGGTTGACCTTGCCTACGATGGTGTAGCTGGACTGACAAAAGCAGAATCGGATAAATACGACCTCATCATTCTTGATCTGATGCTCCCGGGTATCGACGGTATGGATATTTGCCGTCGTGTTCGAAACAAAAACGTATATACCCCGATTTTGATGCTTACCGCAAAATCATCTGAATTAGATCGAATCATCGGTCTGGAGATCGGTGCTGATGATTATGTTACCAAGCCCTTCAGTATCAAGGAATTGATGGCGAGAGTGAAGGCAATCTTTCGACGTATTGAAGAGATACAGCTCCGAAACAAACAACAACAGGAAATTATACGTGCTGGTCAGTTGGTCATAGATACTCTGAAACGGACAGTATTGTGTAAGGGCAAACCCATAGAATTAACCGCCAAGGAATTTGAATTGTTAGCGCATTTTGCCAATAATCCCGGCCGTGTTTACAGCCGGACGCAATTGCTTGATACTGTATGGGGGTATGGCCATGACGGTTATGAACACACCGTCAATTCCCATATGAATCGCCTCAGGGCGAAGATAGAAGAAGATCCTTCCACTCCGGAGTACATCTTGACCGTCTGGGGTGTGGGATACAAATTTTCAGAGAAAATCATACACCCGAAAGTAAGCTGATGTTCAGGTCTTTATATTCAAAACTTGCGGCTGTTGTGCTTGTGCTCTTTTCCTTTGTAGCACTGGTGATGGTTGCCCTGGTCATTTATACAACCGATATGTATCGGCAGGAGGTCAGCCAAAAGCTCAACGTCGATCTGGCCGAAAATATCGTTAAAGAAAAGATATTGATAAAAGATGGAGAGATTGATCGTGATGCCTTGGAACATATTTTTCATATGCTCATGGTGATCAATCCTTCGATCGAATTATACCTATTGGACCCAGGGGGCAACATCCTCGAATATTCTGCCGCTCCCGGCAAGATTAAAAGAGAAAGAGTTTCTCTGAATCCGCTTATTCTGCCGCTCCCGGCAAGATTAAAAGAGAAAGAGTCTCTCTGAATCCGCTTGAAAGATGGCTGTCCGGTGACATTGCCATTCCCTTACTTGGCGATGACCCCAGAAACCTCACTGGACAGAAGGTCTTCTCGGCAGCCCCCATTCATCAGCAAGACAAGTTGGAGGGATATCTTTATGTGATTCTAGGGGGAGAGAAGTACGATACTATTGCCCAGAAAATTCAAGACAGTTTTATCTTGAGGATGTCGAGTTGGCTGATTCTTGCGGCGATTGGTTTTACCGGCATCATCGGTCTTTTGATTTTTGCAGTTCTTACCCGACGGCTGAAAAAACTGACTGTGGGAATGGATGCCTTCAAAAGTGGGGAAAATCTAGTAAATATTGATCTTCCCCGGGAAAAGGAAGCGGGATATCAAGGTGATGAAATTGACAATTTATCCCGGACCTTCAGAGAAATGGCGAAGCGGATTGAAGAGCAGATTGAAAAACTACAGAAAAGCGATCTGCTGCGTCGTGAACTTGTTGCCAATGTTTCCCACGATTTACGCACGCCTCTCGCAACGCTCACCGCATATATCGAGACCATGCAACTCAAGGATTTTGATTGGTCTTCGGATGAACGACAAAAGTATCTGAAGATTGCCGGAAAACACTGCAAGCGCCTAAGTTCACTGGTCGATGATCTCTTCGAGTTGGCAAGCCTGGATGCCCAGGAGACGAAACTCAATCTTGAAAGGTTCAGTATTGCGGAGCTGATACAGGATGTGGTTCAGAATTATGAACTGGCTGCCAAGGAGAAGAATATCACCCTGACTTCAAATATTGGCCGAGATCATTCATTTGTCGTTGGCGACATACGACTAGTTGAACGGGTGCTTGAGAACCTGATTATCAATGCTCTGAGACATACGCCGGAGGGTGGTACGGTCAGTCTGATACTGAACCCTTCAGATGAATATATGAACGTGCAGGTGCTCGACACAGGAGTCGGCATCCCTGAGGAAGCATTGCCACATATCTTCGATAGATTTTACAAAATAGAAAACAAAGAGAACATTTCAGCTTCCTTATCGGGCTTTGGCCTTGGCCTCGCAATTGCCAAGCGCATCATGGACCTTCATGGCGGCGGCATTGAGGTGAATAGTGAACTACATGCCGGAACCTGTTTCACCTTCAGTTTTCCAATCCACAGCGTTTCCTAAAAGCGCTCAGATCTATCGTGACAAAATAGTGATATTTGCGTGATGGTTCTGTGAAATTCTACTCTTAGAGTTAAACCTGATGAGTTCTCAATAATAGTGAGCAACCCAGCACAGAACGTGTTTCACGGTCAGTTGTGAATAGCGCATCGTATAGCAGATTCCTGATTTTCAAGAGAGGTGACAAAATGAGAAATATGTTCGTATTTTGCTTGGTTATTTTATTAACATACATTTTTCTTTCTGATCGACAGTCTACCGCAATGACGGAAAATGCAGCACTTCAAAAGGCAACGTTTGCAGGCGGCTGTTTCTGGTGTATGGAGAAGCCCTTTGAACAACTGGAAGGCGTCACTGCCGTTGTTTCCGGTTATACCGGCCTGCAAACGTTGCCTTTTGAAGTGGTGGAAATTGTCTTTGATCCTGAGCAGGTCACCTATCAGGAATTGCTGGAAGTGTATTGGAGGCAGGTAGACCCCACAGATCCGGGTGGGCAGTTTGTGGATCGAGGCCATGCTTACAGCACTGCAATTTTCTTCCACAGTAGCGAGCAGCAGCGCCTTGCCATGGCATCGAAGAAGGCTCTCGCTGAAAGTGGAGTGTTCGACAAGCCCATAGTTACACCTATCCTCCCTGCTACAATATTTTACAGGGCGGAGGAATACCATCAGGATTATTATAATAAAAGCTCTCTCAAGTACAAATATTACCGATCACGATCCGGTAGGGATACGTTTTTAAATAAGGTGTGGAAGGAAGAAGAAAAGAAAAAGATGAGCAGCAATGACTTGAAAACAAGGCTCACCCCTATGCAATACAAGGTTACCCAGGAAGATGGCACCGAGCCGGCCTTTCGTAACGAATACTACAATAATAAACGTCCTGGCGTCTATGTTGATGTGGTTTCCGGGGAACCACTTTTCAGTTCAACCGACAAATATGACTCTAAAACAGGCTGGCCCAGTTTCACAAAACCTCTTGTAAACGAGAATATCAAAGAGGTTGAAGACAATTCATTCTTTATGAAACGTATAGAAGTGCGTAGCTCCGAGGCGGACTCACATCTTGGCCATGTCTTCAGCGATGGTCCTCAGCCAACCGGACTCAGGTACTGTATCAACTCGGCGTCACTGCGGTTTATCCCTGTCAAAGAGTTAGAAGCAGAAGGGTATGCGCAATTTCTTGGATTGTTTTCCAATTAATTTGTTTTGTGGGTTTTTTTGTAAACTCCGATGTGGAGAGACAAATCTCTGAATTGTTATTTTCAAATAAAAAGAAAGGATAATCGCGATGAAAACAAGAGGCTGTCTGAGTGAGTTCAAGACCTCATTTTTACTTGTAACAGTGTTGTTAATTATGGGCGGCACTGCAACGTTAATGGCTCAAGAGGGCAATGAAGTAAAGGCTATGGCGGGTTCCCTGCTCACAGCAAGCAAAACCGAATCTCCGGCGATTCCACCAATTGATGCGAAGGTGCCAGCCGACTTTCAAACAGCGTCATTCGGGTTGGGGTGATTCTGGGGAATCGAATCCCAGTTTGGGATAATTAATGGAGTGGTTCGAACACGTGTCGGATATGCTGGTGGTCAGATGGCCTCACCGACGTACCACAATATTGGAGATCATACCGAAACTGTACAGGTTGACTTTGACCCCAATATCATCAGCTACAGCCAGCTTTTGGATATCTTTTGGAACAGCCATGAGCCAACCGGGAAATCCATACCGGGGCAATATATGAAGGCGGTATTTTACCATAACGAGCAGCAACGCGAGCAAGCAATTGCATCCAAAGTTGCGATCGAGGATAAAAACGGCAGTATTGTACGAACCGAAATAGTACCGATTCGATCTTTTACCAATGCAGAAGATTACCATCAGAAATTCACCCTCAAGGAGCACAAATACTTTAAAAATGAAATGACACTTATCTATCCGCGCCACCAGGACCTTGTCGATTCCACCGCTGCAGCGAGGCTCAATGGTTACTTGGGTGGTTATAGCACCAGGGATCAGTTGTCGAAGGAAATAGATAGTCTGGGATTGAGTGTTGAGGCTAAAGAAAAGCTGACCGAAATGATCTCAAGATAGTCTTTTCGTGACAGGTATGGTGTGAAGTATCGGGCTAGTTTTTAAATCACTCAGCCCGTATATTTCACGCCCCTATTACCTCCAAAATCGTCTCTTCAAAACCAGGCCAGCCAGCTAGGGGTACGGCTTCTGGATCGGATCACCCATTCGGTTAACCGGAGGGTGTGCTGGTTGCAACTGAGCCTTGCTCTTAACACTGCCAAATCGAAGGTACCCAATCCTGCCTTTTCCATTAGTTTGAGGTTGTTCCTGATAGTGTATCCGCTGTGACTAAGCATTGGTCTTAACCTTGCCAAATCGAAGGTCTACCATCCTGCCTTTCCCTTCAGCTTTAGGTGCTTCCTGTATCCCTAAATTTTCCTATCAGCCAATCATCCAACTTTCATCAAGCTGTATTTTTACAAGAACTCCTTGTAAGCACACGTTTATTTATTGAATCATAACACTGCCAACTCACATCTTATTTATGGGTAAAAATCAATTAGGGGAGACTGCCATCGGCAATCACCTCTTAATCAAGTTAAAACATTTGCTGTTTCAGTCTTAATTTTGCTGGCATATTATATTCTTATTGCTTCATTTACAGGTTGGCTCTGTGTTACAAACATCTTTGGTTGCAATTGCCACACAGTCCGCTTGTGCGTAAACTGGATCAGAACTACACTTCTACTTATTTGCGCAGTCTGTCAGGCCGTCACAGCCATTGTCTAATCCTTCATCACACACTTCAGGTGTCGGTACACACAATGCTGGATGGTATTAGTCTGGAGACAGATTAGGGTAGTGGCGTCGAAGCATCACATCTAGTAATAATAGGTATAGTATATCCGATATGCCGAACCGTAATGAAGTGGTTCCGGGAGACAAAACCGTATGGAAAAGCCAAGACTGCAAGCCGGTGATGTGTTTTGTGTCACTATTGCAGGCCCTCTATCTATTGTAATACGGGCGATTGAGAAGTTTTGGGCAGAGGATGATAAAGCGGAATTTGGTCATGCCGGAATTATTACCGGTGAGCATGGGGCAACCTTCGAGGCACTGTCAAGATGCAGGCATTCAAATCTTGATCGTTATAAGGGGAAGCATGTTCTGGTTGCAAGGCCGATTAGATCAACAGATGGTGGGGTTATTATGCGCGCAGACAAGATCAAGGCCATTAAACATCTTGCCAGCGAGCATGAAGGGCAATGGTATCCATTCTGGCGATTGATCTTGCACATGTTACCACCGCTGCCCAAATACAAATCATTTAGTGGCCGCTTTCTCGTATGCTCTGAGATTGTTGCGAAATATGAATATTTAATTGCAACTCGGCAAGGTCCTTTTACCGGTATCAATCCGGATGACTTGGGAGACAGATGGAGAAGCGACAAGAATTATATAATTTTACATGACGATACGTGGTTCTGGGGTGATGAGTATGGGGGAAATTTGCTCGGTAGCTTACAACCGAAAAATGCTTCCTGAGAGCAAATGTCAATGAGTATACGAGAGAGACAGTCGCTAGTTGCTCGCAAAATTGCCGTGTTGATGCAGGTGGCCTTTAAAATGGAATTTGAAGTAATGTCTGGGGACTTTTTTCGAGATCCTCAATGGACATGAAGTCATTTCATAAGAGGCGCCTGGTGGTCAATTTAGATCTATTCAAGGAGGGGGAGTACCTTATTTCTACCAAAGATTATGAGTTGCTGGAATTACCTGCAAGGAACAGTCGTAAGCAGGAGGGATGATAGAATTTATAAAACTTTTACTTGGTAACCTCAACAGCCTGATCGCCTTCTCTCTGAACAAATTAGGGCGGGCGGGGCATAAATGGCCCATGATGCAATGCGCTAATGGAACTGACCGTACTTACCGGCAAGCTCGCCGAATAAACCTTTTTGAGTCTCCAGATCGATATGCAATATAACCGAATTGAGATAACAAACAGACTCGATGAAGGCACAGTAAACAATGGCAAGACATATACCCGCGCAGAAAAACATCCGCCGCCTAAACACAGGTGGAGGATTCCTGCTCATATTCAGATCCACCAAGTTTGATATCACCCCAGCTGCTGAATGTCAGCCAGATCAGAAATGTCATTTGAAGTTGTGCGTCAGTATACCGAACAATGAGTCAGCTACAGCCTTTCCTTTTTTATCATTTTAGAACACAGGTACAGAATAATTCTGCCAAGGGGTGAATTTCAAGGATTCCATATTGAAATTTGATTTGTCTTGTACCACTAAATGTTATAAGTTCATTTTTGTCAAAAAGGATAAAAATATTTTATAAACTTCAGAAGGCTTTATCTGATTTATAATGGTTGAAGAAAACATTACCCACGAATTAAAATACATTATATCAACGAATTATTGCATTGGTGATTTGATAGATTTTGAACAAATTCATCTGGGGTCTGTAAATAAAAGCTTTGTCATAAGAACTGCCGGGGAAAACAAAAAAAAACATATTTTTTTAGAAAATATAATCTTGGTAAAACCAAAAATGAAATAGAATTTGAGCATTCAGTCATAACGCATCTGAAGAAAAAACGTTTTGCGCTTATAGCCGGGTTGATTCATACAAAAGATGGAAAAACGTATGTGATCCGGAATAAGGGGCAAGACCACTTTTATGCCATTTTCAATATCCTGCCAGGCAAGGACAAGTACAACTGGATTAACCCGGACTGCCTTAATCATGATCTAAAAAGCGCTGGGGGTGTCCTTGCAAAATTCCATAACATAGTTTTTGACCTGAAACCTGAGCAGAAGCAGTGTGAGCCAAAAATAATGGATCTCCTGCCTTGTATTGCCCAAAATGTATCGAGTTGTGCAAAAAAGGGGGAGGAGACACCATTCGATATTTGTTTGCGTAAGAACTCAGATACCATACTTGCAACCATCGACAAAACGCTGAATGTTTTTGTTTGTGGAGCACAGGGAAGCGAATATAGGGACTTGGTACAGATGGTGATTCATTGCGATTACCACCCTGGGAATTTAAAATTTCAAAATAATACCATAACCGGATTGTTTGATTTTGACTGGTCAAAGGTGGATGTCCGTTGTTTTGATGTTGCCCTTGCTATCACTTATTTCTGTACGATCTGGGAAGGAAACGGTGACGGCAGCCTAGACATGGAAAAAGCCTCTATCTTCTTTCAAAATTATCAGAAAGCCGTTACCACTGACCCCGGTCCTTTGAATGGCTCAGAACTTAAATACCTGCCACATATGATTAGAGCCGCTAATATTTATGTCCTCAATTGGATCATCCAGGATTTTTATAACAAGAAAATGATTATAGATCCTTATATCCATATAAAATGTTTGCAACATCATTCCCGGTTTTTGACCTGGCTTGAAAAAAAGCGCAACTTTAACGGGTTGGAAAAACTATTTTTATAAACCAACCCTCCAATGATAATCAAAAAGGATTTGTATGAAAAAAACTGAAAAAAGAAATGCCTCTTCTTATTGTAACTATAACGATACATTTATCTCCTATGATCAGAATCGCCAACCCAATGGCTTGGAGGACATTTTAAGCATTTTTAAAGAAAGCCGGATACCTGTTGATGAACAAATAGTTCTGGAAGGTGGGTTTGGCACAGGTGCATACATAGACATGCTCAGGCACCATATCAAAGAAATCTATGGAGTAGAGGGATCTGAACAAGGATATGAAGAAACTCAACAAAAAGTTGGAGATGCCACAAACGTGCATTTAGAGATAGGGAACATTCTTGGGCTTTCCTTCTCCGATGATTTCTTCGATGCCTATATGGTTAACCAGGTGCTGCACCATCTTGACACAGAACCGTCCTATCCCAACCTGACACTTTTTCTAAAAGAGAGCAGACGTGTACTTAAACCAGGCGGTGTCCTGACCATCAACACGAGCTCACAGGAACAACTGAATCCGCATTCCGGTGTCTATTGGAACTATAAATACATCGAAAAAGCAGCCTTTGAAATGCAGACAAGGTATATTCCTGTCCCAAAGTTGCTATCCAGGCTTGGGGAGTTAGGATTTACAGATATTAAAACAACCATTCCGTCTGGGAAACTATTTCAGGAACAATATTATCATGATCCCCGATTAGCCTTGGATACTGATTTTCAAAAGGCAGATTCAATCTACTGCTTCTGCTCGGAAAAACAGATTAACGAAGCAAACACCTTGATTCGCTCAAGTATAGATGACGGCTCAGTACATCAACATATGGAGCACGTGGCCAAACAGGCTGATAAAATTGGCGAAGCCGTTATTGTCTCGGCCCGAAAGCCTTTGTAATCAATTAGAGTTGAGATAGGGCAATATGAGAATACGAACAACAACCATTGGTGCCTGGCCAAAGCCGGCTAATGTGCCAATACCAGACTGGTTTCAACAAGAGAGTACCACCGATGCCAATCCCACAGAAGCTATGGATGCATGTGAACGATACTTGGATGATGACTTGCCAGAACTGCTAGACAGGGTTACCCAGGAGGTTGTGAAGGAGCAAGTAAATGCTGGAATTGATATCCCAACGGACGGAGAAATACGCCGGGAAAACTATATTCATAGCCATTGCCGCCATATGGGAGGAATCGATTTTGAACGTTTGACGAAAAAAGTCATGAGATCGGGCGCCTGGGAAGCCTTTGTTCCGACAATAATCCATCCCATCAGACCAGGAAAATCTTTTTTGGTTCGGGAGTGGCAAGTGGCTCAGGCTGTCACCCACCACCCCGTGAAAATAACATTACCCGGCCCCATGACGATCATGGATTCCGTTGCAGATGAGTTCTATGGGAGTGAACGTAAATTGGCTCGTGCTTTGGCTGAAGCATTGAATTTCGAGATTAGCAGACTGGCCAAGGCGGGTTGTCGATGGATACAAGTGGATGAGCCTGTTTTTGTAAGATATCCGGAATCCGCACTATCTTTTGGTATTGAAAACCTGGAACGTTGTTTCAATGGTATAAACCGGGAAGTCACCAGATGCACCCATATTTGTTGCGGCTATCCAGATAAGGTGGATAGCATGAATTATGTCAAAGCGCCACCCAGTGCTTATTCCTTTCTGGCAAGTGCCTTAGATGAGGCAGCAATTGACGCCGTCTCTATTGAGGATGCCCATAGACCCAATGATCTGTCCCTTCTTGAGTTATTTGAGAATACCATTGTGATCTTGGGTGTTCTGGGAATTGCCCGGACACGGATTGAATCCATTGAAGAAATTGAATCTCGTTTGCAGGATGCTATGGGGCATATCGAAAAAGATCGCCTGATCGCGGCCCCTGATTGTGGCCTGGGAATGTTAAGCCAGGAAACGGTTCTGGCCAAACTGGGCCATTTAAGACAGGCTGTGGAAAGGATTGGATGATTCTTTTCTGTGCGTAATAGAAAAAACAGGCCGAAGGTGCAACCTTCGGCCTGTTTGCATTAAAATAGCCGGGAATTACGACTTGAACCACCAACGTTCAACGTTCTTGTGTCCATCCATTTCCATATGGGCTGATAGAGGACCATGGTCCAGTTTATTGGAATGGGCCTCCACAATCTGATTAAACATGGGAACCACGGTTCCGCCATTGTCCTTGCAAATTTCCTGCATTTCAGCATAAAGCTGTCGTCTTTTGTCTTCATCCAGCTCTGCTCTGGCTTCTATAAGAAGCTGGTTGAATTTATCATGGCTCCAATGGGTGTCATTCCAGGGTGCACCGGCTGCATAGCCTACGGAAAACATCATATCTTCAACAGGGCGTCCTGACCAATAGCACATACACCATTCTTTTTTCATCCAGACATTGCTCCAGTATCCGTCGCTGGGTTCCCGGACGACATTAATCTTAATATCGGCTTTTTTAGCGCTTTCCTGGTAAAGTACCGCCGCATCCACAGCACCTGAGAAGGCTGCATCCGAAGCATGGAGATTAATGAGAAGGCTGCATCTGAGGCATGGAGATTAAAGGTATGATCGAGCATACCGGCTTTTTTCATGTAAAATTTTGCCTTGTCCGGGTCATAGTTCCGTTGTTCAAGGTTGGCTGCCTGGTAACGGTTCACCGAAGAGATAGGATGATCATTACCTACTTCCCCATATCCTTTGAGAACTGTTTTAACCATTTCTTCCCGGTCAACAGCCAATTTCAATGCCATGCGGACATTGTTGTCTGCATATGACTTATTGTCCACCAGCATGGGAGCCGTGTGATGCATGGTGCCGGTGACAGCAGTCACATTGATGCCGGCCATTTTTTTCAATAGATGCACGGTCTTGACGTCGGCTCGGTCTATTGCATCAACCCTGCCGGTTTTTAAGGCATTGGTCCTGGCGTTAACATCAACAATGGCAAGGGTTTCAATTTCATTAAAATGGGCGCTATCAGCTTTCCAGTAATTGGGGTTTCGTTTTGTCAAGGCACGGACACCTGGTTCCCAGTCTTCCAGTATATATCCGCCGGTACCGATTCCTTTGTCCCAATCTTTTCCTTGCGTTCCGTCTGGATAAATCCTTAAATGATAATCTCCTATGATAAAAGGAAAATCAGCACTGCCTTCATCAAGCTCAAACACCACAATATGTTTACCGTCCGCTTTTATATTTTGAATGCTTTTTAAGAACGGTTTGGCTGCAGATTTTGATTCTTCACCCCTGTGGTGGTTAATGGAAAAAATCACATCTTCAGCTGTCATAGATTTGCCATTGTGGAATTCAATGCCTTTACGGAGTTTAAAGGTCCAGATTTTTGCATCTGCCGACGCATCCCAGGATTCTGCCAGTTCAGGAACAGGTTTGAAATTATGATCAATTTCCACAAGGCAATTGCTCAATTGGGTGCTGACATTAATGGGCTGGCTGGCAAAGAGGGTTGCCGGATCAAGGGAATCAGAGGTGGCACCACCAGTCATTGCCTGCCTGAACGTTCCGCCTTTTTGTGGCGACGCTGCCATGGCATTAGCAGATAAAAAGGTAGGTGACAGGGCGGCTGTCAGCCCCAGGGCTGAGACGCCTGCAATAAACTGTCTTCGGGAGATTCTTCTTTGATTATACATCTGTGTTAATAATGATAGGTCAGTCATATTCGCTTCTCCTTATGAAGTTATTAGGTTACGTGTTTGAATCAGATAAATGCTAATGAACGGTTTTCCAGAAGGTTGTCAAGCCAGTTTGGATCCATTTCAGGAATAGAGGCCAAAAGCTTATCAGTATATTCATGGTGGGGCGGTGACAAAATCTGTTTCTTTTCACCTTGTTCGATGATCTTTCCTTCCAGCATGATAACAATCTTATCGGCAATGGCCTTAACAGTGGCAAGATCATGGGTGATAAACAGGTAAGACATGTTCGTTTTATTTTGTAAATCCTGTAGAAGATTCAGTATGCCTTCAGCCACCAGTTGATCCAAGGCTGATGTGATTTCATCACATATGATCAGGTCCGGTTCCGCTGCAAGGGCGCGGGCAATGCAAATTCGCTGTTTCTCTCCACCTGAAAGCTCTGTGGTTATGCGATCAATATAGATATCCGGATCAAGCTCGATGTCCCTTAACAGATCCTTGATTCGATCCTCAGCTTTTTTACCGCTGACACCAAAATAGAATTGAAGAGGCCGTCCAATGACCTTCCTGACAGTATGTTTGGGGTTTAATGCAGTATCCGGCATCTGATAAATCATCTGCATTCTTCGTAAATTCTCTTTTTCCCTGTTTTTCAATGATCGGGATAGCTCTTTTCCAAAAAAGGTTATACTGCCGTTGTTGGGGGGAAGAAGACCCGTAATTACCTTTGCCAATGTGCTTTTTCCACTGCCGGATTCACCGACCAGTGCAACCGTTTGGCCTTTTCTGACAATGAGGTCGATATCCTCAAGTACATTGTCCTGTCCTGTATAGGTTGCAGCCATATCCTTGATCTCAAGGATTACATTCATTTTATCTGTAATACTTTTTTCTTCCCTCAAGGTTCTGACATTTAGCAACTCACGGGTGTATTTTCTTTTGGGGTTTTTAATCAATGCTCTGGTCTCCCCCTCTTCAACCAGCCGGCCATTTCGTAATACCATTATCCGATGGGCAACCTGAGCAACAACCGCAAGATCGTGAGTAATATACAGGGCGGCTTTGTTCATCTTTTCAGTAATTTCCTTCACCGCAGCTAGAACTTCAATCTGGGTGGTAACATCCAGAGCAGTAGTCGGTTCATCGAACACAATAATATCAGGCTTGCAGGACATGGCCATTGCCACCATCGTTCTCTGGAGCTGTCCCCCCGAAAGTTCGTGGGGATATCGGTAACCAATTTTTTCAGGAGCGGGTAGAAACAGACGTCGATAAATCTCAATCGCTTGTTTTTCAGCTGTCTCACTGTCCATAATCCCGTGATGGACAGGGGCTTCTACATACTGCTTTATCACACTGTGGGAGGGGTTAAATGAAGCTGCTGCACTCTGGGCCACGTAGGCTATTTTTGACCCCCTTACCAATCTCAAATCCTCGTCTGGCGCATCAATCAGCTCTATCCCGTCAAGATTTATGGATCCTGATGCAAGTCTGCACCCCTGCCGAGTGTACCCCATGGCAGCCAGACCGATGGTGGATTTACCGGCACCGGATTCACCGATGAGCCCGAGGACTTCTCCTCTTTGCAAGTTAAGACTTATGTCACGGACAATTGGCTGCCAACAGTCTTCGTAAAAGGCTTCAATATACAGGTTTTTTATTTCAAGCAGATTGTTCATCTGGTATTCCTTTTTATTCATGCAGTCCACTGGATAAATGTAAAAACCAGTCAACAATTAAATT
>NODE-427-length-15052-cov-9.04047_pt1 | contig 15052 bp, 11 predicted proteins | sample MGYA00139097_ERZ477577 | MGnify/ENA metagenome assembly ERZ477577 | reverse complement strand
GTCTGTTTCTTAATATTTTCCCATTCAACATTCGATGTTGGACGTTCGATGTTCGATGTTCATTTTTTTTCAGCGAACCTTCCACTGTTTCCCGGCTTAAAAATAAGTTAGCGCTTATGGGGCTCTCCATGAGGTTGCTCTGCTCGACATACTTATGGAGTACTCCATCACTCCTTGAAACTATTATGGGTTTCCAAGCGCCCAATCTATCGAATGAGTTCTTCTTTAAGCTGCCGGGCCATGATTCGCTCATAAAGCCTCGGCGCAAAACGGTGAACCCAGTAGGTCAGCTTGCCCACCGGTGTCAAAACAAGTAAATGCTTCCTTTTAACAGCCCCTTTGTATATTTGCCCTGCCACCCTTTCAGCAGAGACGGGCTTGCCAACCATGGATTGTGGATGGGTGGTCACCCGGCCGTCACCGCCTAAAGCCCTCGATTGAAGACTGGTTTCGACAAATCCGGGACAAACCAGCATGATGTGGGTGCCGGTAGCCCTGAGTTCCGATCGCAGCGATGTGAAGAACCCGTGCAGGGCATGCTTGCTGGCACAATAACCGGTTCGTCCCAGCAAGGGTGCAATGCCTGCCAGGCTTTCAATAACGATGATGATGCCCTTACGTTCGATCAGGCTGGCCATGGCGGCCTTTGTGCAGTGCAACGAACCAAAGAAATTGACATCCATGACGCGGCGGTAGACACTGGTCTGGGTGTCGATGAAGGCACTTCGCTGGGTAATACCGGCATTGTTTACCAGGATGTCGATACCGCCGTACAAGCCGATAATTTCTTTCAGCGCCGATGTGCATTCGTCTTCATTGACCACATCACATCGAATACCCACGGCATCCACACCGCTGGCCCTGAGTTTGTCCGACGCGGCTTGGACGCCTTTTGCATCCATGTCCAAGAGCCCGATTCGGGCGCCTTCGCGGGCAAATCTATGGCAAATAGCGGCGCCGATACCGCTGGCCGCACCGGTGACGACAACCACTTTATTTTTAAAACTGTCACAACCCATTGAAAATTACTTTGCAGCCGATTCCGTCATGTCGATCTGATCGTCTGCAGGCAGGGAGCATCGTGAAAAAATAAACGCCGTGATGAGTCCGGCAATGATGTGCCAGATACCCCACCAGGCAACAATGATGGCCATGCCGCCAAGGCCGCCAAAAAAGTTGAACACCAATACCAGACCCAGCCCCGAATTCTGGATACCCACTTCGATCGACACTGCGCGGTTATCCTGCTCGCTTAAGCGAAAAAGGCGGCCGCTCCAGTACCCCAGATTGAGTGCCAAGGCATTATGAATCAGCACCCCGATGAAAACCAAGCCGACATAATGGACAAAATTTTGCCAGTTGACGGCCAGCGCCGCGACGACGATGCCGATAAAAAATATCAGTGAAAATATTTTAAACGGTTTTCGGACCTTAAGGACCAGGGACGGAAAATAGCGTGATACCGACAAACCAATGATCAATGGAATACCGAGGATGATGAAAATATTGACAAAAACGTCAAACGGGCTGAGACTTACTTTTTTAAGGATTTGGGCGGTGTCAGGATTGAGGCTTCCCCATAAAGTCAAATTTAAGGGTGTCATGAAAATAGCTGCGGCAGTGGATACGGCCGTCATACTGACCGACACCGCGCAATTACCTCGCGCCAGATAAGTGATAATGTTAGAAAGGTTGCCGCCGGGGCAAGCTGCCACAAGAATCATGCCAAGTGCAATCGACGGTGGTGGCCGCAGGATCAATGTCAACAAAAACGTGAACGCCGGCAATAAAATGAACTGCGCCGCCAGACCGATAAGCGGCGCTTTGGGTGCGATGAATATGCGCTTAAAATCAGCAAGTTTCAATTCAAGCGCCACGCCTAACATCATCAGGCCGATGGCGGCATTGATCACAAAAAGCCCCTGAGGGTTGAAATTAAGTTGCACTTGATCAAGGGCTGTGGGGTCCATGTCGAGATCCTCCTATCGTCGGGTCTTAATAGCTTGGACATGACATATATTCAAAATACCCGCTTAGCAACATCTTTTTATACAAGTCTGATGGCTCATACCGCCTTTGGATTTGAGCAATAAATGATATTGTGTTACAAGCTAACGAATCATTCGTCGTCGCCACTTGAATAATTTGAAACCAGTTTCAGATAGGGCGGTTGATAATACACTTTAGAACTTTATACGAAAAAAGGAAGGTAAAAATGCAGGTTAAAGACTACCCAAACGTCCATGCAATGCTCAAAGAAACTGTTGAGAGATATTCAGCGCAAACAGCCTATAAGTGGTTCGTGGATGCCGGCCGAACAGAGTCGGTTACCTGGAAACAATTTTATGAGCAGGTAAAGACAGTTGCCAAAAGCCTCATGGCCCTTGGCGTTAAAAAGGATGACAAGGTTAACATTATCAGTTACACCTGCTATCCATGGGTTATAGCTGATTTTGGAATTACCAGCATCGGCGGCAGCACAGTGGGCATTTATCAGTCAAACCTGCCTCAAGATTGCAAATATATCATCAACCATTCGGATGCCGTACTCGTTTTTGCAGAAGATGAAAGCCAATTAAAGAAATTGTTGGAGATCAGAAAAGAAATCCCGGACATTCGAAAAGTGGTTCTTTTTAATGGGAGCTATAATGATGATGACTGGGTAATCAGCTTCGACGAATTTCTTGAATTGGGAAAGAATATACCGGATGAGACGTTTTATGAACGGGTCGATGCAGTAACCCCCCAGGATACGGCCGGAATCGTATACACCTCAGGCACAACCGGAGTTCCCAAAGGCGCTGTCCTGACCCATGACAATATCACGTTTACCGCCCAGTCAGTACGAGAGTCCACAGATATCCGTGACGACGACGAGGTTTTTATTTTTCTACCCCTGGCACACGTATTTGCCCGGACCTGTGTTTACGCCACATTACTTACAGGCCGGCCAACCACATTTACACGCAGCATGGCGACCGTTATTGATGATATAAAAGTTGCCCGCCCGCACTGGTTTGCCAGCGTACCGCGTATTTATGAAAAGGTCTATTCCAAGGTTGTGAGCGGAGCCGAAGCCAAAGGCGGTCCGACCCTGAAAATCTTCAGATGGGCCTGTGAAATCGGGAACCAAGTCAGCGACTACCAACTCAAAAAACAACCCATTCCCTTTTTAACCAAGCTGCAGTATCAACTGGCCACAAAGCTGGTTTTCAGCAAGATTAAGGAAGCGCTTGGCGGCCGTCTGCGTTGGTGTATCAGTGGGGCGGCACCCCTGAATCCCACCATAGGAAAGTTTTTCCATGCAGCCGGCATACTGGTCCTGGAAGGAATCGGTATGACCGAAAACACCTCCTTCACAAATCTCAATCGCTATGACGACTACCGTTTCGGTTGGGTGGGTCCTCCCGGCCCGGGGATCGAGCAAAAAACATCCGAAGAGGGTGAAGTGATGTATCGCGGCCGTAACGTTATGAAGGAGTATTACAAAATGCCCGCTGAAACCGCCGAGACCATCACGGAAGACGGCTGGCAATATACCGGCGATCTCGGAGAAATCGATTCGGAAAATTTTCTCAAAATTACCGGACGAAAAAAAGACCTCATCATTACTGCCGGTGGAAAGAACATCGCCCCCGCAGCAATTGAAGGAATAATGGCAACTTCAAAATATATCAACCAGATCTGTGTTATCGGTGACCGGCGTAAATATTTGAGTGCACTGGTGACGCTGGACCCTGACAATATAGCAGAATATGCGCAAGAAAATGATATCGTCTTTACTAACGTTGATGACCTGATCGACAATGAAAAGGTCATTCGACTCATTGATGATGAGGTGATGAGAAAAAACAGTGAGCTTCCATCATTTGAGACAATTAAAAAGGTCACGATCGTCCCTGAATTTACCATCGAAAACAGCATGCTAACTCCCACCCTCAAAATCAAAAAAAATGTGGTCAGTGAACGACACGAAGTTGAAATCGATAGTATGTATCCAAATGAATAATGGTGTGCGTTCGCAGGTTCAGAGGTTCAGGCCTGCCCTGGCGCGACCGGATGTGGCTATGAAATTGCTTTCACATTTTATGGGCTTAGCCTCCCATCACAACATTTTGACATGCCAGGTCTGGGCCAGGGGTTCAAAGGTTCACGGGTTAGGAGGTTCAGGGTTTAAGGGTTCAGCCCCGCCGCTGGCCACCGAAGCGGCCAGTTTAATCGAGAAAGAAACTGTTGAACATCGAACGTCGGATGAATTTATTTTGCCTGTTTAAAAAAAGGCTGAGCGAAGCGACATCCAGCATTCGTCAATCGTCATTTCATGTAGTTTCACACGAGCGGTTTATGGTTCAAAGGCATGAGAATAAAACGATTTAAGGATATTGAAGCATCGCAATTAGCTCGGGTGCTGACTGGCAAGGTCTATAGCTTGACTAGAAGGCCAAGTTTGCTCGCGACTTTGGCTTGAAGTGACAAATTCAGGATGCCTCAGGTTCATCCATCTAGAGCCCAGATCCCTGGATGGTGAACTCAGAACCCAGAACGGTGAACTCTGAACCTTTGAACGGTTACATACTGAGGTGGAAAAATGGAACGGGCTTTAATTCTTTCCGGCGGCGGGGCGCGCGGGGCCTTTCAGGTTGGCGTCTGCCAATATTTGCAGGAAGCGGGCTGGGTCCCTGATATGGTTTGCGGCACTTCTATCGGGGCAATTAATGCAGTGGCCATTGGCTCCGGTATGAAACTGGAACAGATGGCGCACTTCTGGAAAATCTACGATCGACGCAAGATGTTCCGGAATACAATCCAAAGATTTATCCTCTCCCTTTTTAACCTCCGCAAATTTAGTCCCCTCATGGATCCGGCCCCCATGAGGGATCTGTTATCGAAACTGGTGGACCTGGACGCCCTGCGAAAAAGCAGTCAAGAAATCATCATTACCGCCGTAAACCTGAAAACATCTCAGCTCAGATACTTTAACCACAACACGATCACTATAGACCATGTCATGGCTTCCGCGGCCGTACCCATGATTTTTCCCTGGCAGTTTATTGACGGAGAACCGCACTGGGATGGCGGCGTGATGGACAATACGCCCATTATACCGGCCATAGAGCATCGTGCAAAGCAAATCATAGTGGTTTTGTTATCTCCTGTAGGCGCTTTCAACCTGTCTTTACCCCAAAGTCACCTGCAGGTCATGGAACTTATGTTTGAACATTCATTGATCGGCGCATACAGAACATCCATGGCGTATCGCGCTTGTCGGAACAAGCCCCAACCCGTTGGCCGGGGCGATCTTCCAGCGGATGCCTCACCTTTCAATCATTGCCGGGAAGACCAAAGTATCGCCACGGTTGCGCCTACCCGCATGCTCGGTTTTCGTTCTTTTTTTAATTTTTCGAAACCCCAGGTAACCCAGCTCATCCGGGAAGGATTCGACAACGCCCGCAAACAACTGAAGGGTTTTATTCAATGATTTTTCTATTTGGCCATGGAGGCAACGGCCGTTTGATGGACTTCCTTGGCCGTTTGATGTAATTTCTTTTGCTTCTCGGCTTTTAGCTCTTCCAGCTTCACGGCCCTTTTAATGAGAAGGTCTTCAGCTTTTTTTGCTTTTTCATTTTGGGCATTTTCCAGTTTTCTTGTCTTTTCCTGTTGAGCTTTTTTCAGTTTTCTTGCCTTTTCAGCTTGCAGGCATTCCAGTTTTTCGACCTTTTTGGTCAATGATTCGATAGTGGTTGTGAGGTTGATGACCTCTTTTCGGGTTGCCAGGTTCATTATGCCTAAAACCTTCCTGACACGCTTATCGATATTATCACCGAGCCACTTTTTTATATTATCAACATTTCCTGCAGCTTTTTTTACCGGTTTAGGTTTGGCTGACAGCTTAGAAATAATCGCTGACGTTAGGTCTTCGCCTGTTTTGGTATACACAATTGAGATCTTTTCGCCTTCCTCTATCATCTCGGAAAGCTGTTTCAGTGTGATATATTTTTTATCAGTCGTGTCGTATAATCTACCGTTGGCGTATTTTTTTATCTTATGCATCAGATCCTCCTGTTGAAATAGACCACCAGCCGGCCGAAGCCGGCTGGATTTTAACCCCTTAGTTGCAACGTTGGGGTTAATTTAATTGAATGCTAATTACGCGGCATATTGCTTGCTCAAGTGCTCCACTTTATTATTTAAAGCTTTCACACTGCTCGTCAGTTTTTCGAGATCCTTTTTGCTGGGCAGATTTAATTGGGATGGAACCGCTTTCATGCCGCTGTTGACTTTCTTTTCAACTGTCTTCACCATGGGAAATTTTTTGAAAGCTTTTTTTCCGCTATCCAGGAAATCGTCAATTACTTTGCGGGCATCTTTCTCTGCACCCTCAAAAAATTCCTTACCGTTATCAACAAAGCCGTCCAAGGTCTTGCGGGCATCTTTTCTCACATCCCCGACATACTCCTTGGCATCATCGACATAACTGTCCAAGACTTTGCGGGGGTCCTTGCTTAAATCCTTGACAAGCTTTTTGCCGTCATTAACGGTCTTCTGGGCATCCTTTCTTACGCCTTTAACAAAATCCCGGCCGTCATCAACCAGGCCGTCAAATACCTTGCTGGGATCCTTGCGTACATCCTCAATAAATTCCTTACCGGCTTTAAAAGGTTTTTCTAAATATTTTTCATTGTAGTCCTTAACCATGTCAGTCAGGTTGTCCCCGGCCTCCCGGGCAGTTCTGACGACATAAAACTGAGATTTGGTCTTTTTCACTGCTTTTTTTGTAGATTTTTTTGCTTTTGCCATTTAAATTACCTCCTGAGTGTTTGTTGTTGAAATTTTTATTGCTGATTAATGCGTAAAATTGAATGACGCAGTGCGTTATACTTGTAATATGATGCAGCGCGTTATATTTGTCAAGCACTTTTTATTTAAAAATCGTTTTTTATCGGAAATTTTTGAACCATCCGGTTAAAATGGAGATGACTTTGCGGTTCGCCATCCCTTTATTGCCTTTGTTACAAGAAAGTGATATCAAAAAAATCAACTATGATAAGGAGGGACTCAATGGCTGAGACCATGACCAATGCCGACAATTTCTGGCTCTGCATGGATGACCCCACTAATCTGATGATCATTACGGCGTTCATGGAATTTGAAGAGCCCGTGAATTTCAAACACCTCTATGCAACCATCGAAAGCCGTTTGGCGTCCTTTAAACGGTTTCGGAAGCGAGTCGTGAGACCAGTTTCAGGTGTGGGGGTTCCGAATTGGGAAATAGACAAAAATTATGATCTTAGATCCCACCTTCAGCGCGTGGCCCTGCCGGCGCCGGGGGACAAGGCTGATCTGCAGGAAATGATCAGCAATTTAATGACCACGCCGCTGGACCCGAACAAGCCCTTGTGGCAAGTCCACCTTATTGAAAACTATGGGAAAGGATGTGTGGTCTTTTTCCGGATTCACCACTGCATTGCCGACGGCATTGCGCTGGTTCATGTCATGCTTTCCACCGCGGACACTGAACCTGACGCCCCATGGCCGCAATATCATCCCGAAAAGCAACGTGAATCTAGTTCCCTCAAATCTTTTTTTCCAGTTGGCAATATAATCAGCACGATAAACAAAACCATAAGCACAACTAAAAATTATGGCGCAAAACTGCTGCAAGAAGGCGAAAAAACTATTTCCGATCCATCCCGCCTGATAAAGCTCGCCAATAACACCACTGGTTTGACCTCGGACATAGTTTCCATTCTGACCAAGCTTACGATCATGCCTTCGGACCCCAATACACCGTTTAAAGGCAAGCTGGGTGTGCGAAAACGCGTTGCCTGGACCGAACCGATGTCGCTCGACAAAATTAAAACGGTTGGACGCGCGATCAGCACGGCGACCCTAAACGATGTGCTAATCGCCACGGTTACCGGTGCCATGCGTCGATATCTGAAAACCAGAAATTCTCCTGTAAATGAGCTTGACCTGCGGGTGACGGTTCCGGTCAACATTCGCAAACCAGGAACTGAATTCGAGTTAGGCAACCGGTTCAGCCTGGTTTTTCTTGCGTTGCCGGTATATATTGACGATCCGGTCTTGCGGCTCAAAGAAGTAAAGCGGCGAATGGACCATCTTAAGAAATCACCCGATGCCTTTATAAATTTCGGACTTCTTAGCGCCATGGGTCTCTTGCCGGCCAATATAACTAAAAAATCGGCTCATTTGTTTGGCAATAAGGCTTCAGGTGTTCTCACCAATGTACCGGGCCCGAAACAGCCCCTTTATTTTGCCGGTAAAAAGATTAACAATATTATGTTTTGGGTGCCTAGATCCGGCATGGTCGGATTGGGCATCAGCATTTTCAGCTATGCCGGAAAGGTCACCGTCGGTATTGCTTCCGATGAGCGGCGCATGCCGGATCCGGAAGTCCTTTTAGAAGGTTTCGAAGAAGAATTTAACCATCTTTTGGGGCTGGTGCAGTCCGGGAAAATATATGATCAACCGCTTGTTTTGCATGATCGGTATCAAGAAACGCAAAACGCGGTAACTTCAGCGAAAGAAAAAAAATCGAGCAAGGCTCATGATACAGACCCCCACCAGTGTAAAGCGACTACGAAAAAAGGCCGCCAATGCAAAAGGCGCGCCTTGCCGGGCTCCGGATATTGCGGCTCTCACAAGCGGATAGAAGAAGACACCAAAGTTCAGGATGTCGCGCGGATTATGAAAGCGCTGAACGAATGACAATTGAATTCCATGATATGCCGTGTCTTTCTGTGGTAAACTTTTAGGTATGGAAAGGATAGACCATGCTACCTGAATATTTTGAATTTACACTCCCCACCAGGCTCGTTTACGGTATTGGAATCTTAGGCAACATCGGCAGTTCCATCCAACATTTCGGCAAACGCCGGGCCATCCTGGTAACCGATAAAATACTGGTCAAGGCGGGCCCGGTGGATATCGTCAAAAAGGGCTTTGAAAACACTAACATCGATATTGTCTGCAAGTATGATAACGTCCCGCCCAACTCGACCATCAAAACCATTAAAAGCTGCGCCCTGCTGGCCAAAAAGCATAAATGTGATATGATCATCGCCATCGGAGGCGGCAGCGTCATCGACACGGCCAAGGTCGCCAACATTCTCATTGTCAAAGGCGGAAAAATAGAGGATCACATGGGCGCCTACCTGCTGGATAGAAATGACGAGCTGCTGCCGGCCATTTTCATCCCCACCACGGCGGGAACCGGTTCGGAAGTGACCAAGGTGGCGGTGATTGCCGATCCGGATAATGATGTCAAGCTACCCTTTGCCGAAGAGCAGTTTCTGCCCCGGATGGCGATCCTTGATCCTGAAGTCACCGTCTCGATGCCGGGCCAACTGACCGCCACGACGGGCATGGATGCCCTGACCCATGCAATTGAAGCCTATGTGGACAAGGAATGGTCGCCTGCCTCCGATGCCCTGGCGCTTCACGCAATCCGACTTATCAGCAACAATATCCTTCAGGCCTGTGCCCACCCTAAAGACCTGACGGCCCGAGGCGCCATGCTCACAGGCAGTTTTCTTGCCGGCGTGGCTTTTTCACATTCCATGGTGGGCATGGTGCATGGCATCTCCCATGCACTTGGGGGGGTCTATCATATTCCGCATGGACTGGCCAACGCGCTGGTTCTGCCGGAAGTCATGCAGTTTAATTTGAAAACCAGACTGGAGCGTTTTTCAGATATTGCCATGGCTTTGGGTGTCACATTTCCGCAGGCCATTAGTGAAGGCCGCAGCATGTTGGAAGCCGGCCGGCTGGACTTTATTAAAGATAAGTTTATCCCCGTGGATTCTCTCAAGGACTGGGTTGATACCCAATCTTTCAAGGCAAGGGGCTTAGCAACCAAGGCGCTCGGCAATTTTTTATTTATCGATCAATGGTTCAGAAAACAAGCCGCGGAAGCCGGTGTGGAAAAGATCCGAACGTTAAACCGCCAGCTTGCGTATTTAACCAAGATGCCGCTGAACTTAAAAGATGCCGGGATTTCGGACAACCTGGCCAAACTGGATCAGGTGGCCACAACTGCCATGGAAGACGGCTCCATGCTGTATAATCCCGTGGAGCCCGAGCGTGATACGGTAATTAAAATCATCAAAAAATTATATAAAACCCAGGTGAAACCACTGCCTGTATCAGAAGAGGACCTCCGTCCGTTAGGATCACAACGGAGCGGAAAGGAATTGAAAAATGTTTTTAAAGATACAGATATGCTGTACAATGTCCTTACGGCTTTTTATGAAGAGCTGAAAAATAATCCTGAAATCGGCCCGGCCCTGCAAAAAACCGATCTTTGCATTCAGTTCGTGTACAAAAACCCTGCCGCGGTCATTACAATTGATGCCGGAAAAAAGGAGTTAATCATCCATAAAGGAGACTTCAAAGGAAGCCCTGAAGTCACCATGACCATGAATGCGGATTTCGCTCATAAATTCTGGCACGGCAAAGCCAATCTGGTAACGGCCTTAACCCGCCGGCAGGTGATTGCCAAAGGCAATGTCCCCAAGACCATTAAACTCCTTCCTATTTTAAAACCCGCTTATGCTCTGTACCCACGCTTTTTAAAGGAAAAGGGACTGGGGCATCTGGTTATGGGATAACCCGCAAGCAAGCTGGAGGAAACAGTGAAACAGATAGTCAGCATCAGCCTTGGACCCAGCAGCAAGGATTATGAATTCGATTCGGAATTTTTAGGCCAGGATTTTAACATCAAACGCTTTGGTACCGACGGCGACATGGATAAAGCAGCGCGAATGTTGCTGGCATGGGATAACCGTGCGGACGTCATCGGGCTGGGTAATATGAAATTTCCTAAAACCATAGGCCCAAAGCATTCGGCGCAAAAGCATGCTGAAAAATTAAAAAAACTTTCCTCCGCGATTCAAACCCCGGTAACCATGGGAAGTGCCTTGCGCGACGTTGCCTTTGAGTGGTCTCTTCGCTTTATCCAGTTTAAATTCGGCAACTATTTTAATAATGCCAAGGTGCTGTTTTTCTCCGGTCTGGACCAGCACAAAATTGCCCAGGTCATGTCCGAATACACGGAAAATCTCAGGTTTGCCGATCCGGTTCTTGAAAACGGGATCCCAAGATTTTTAAGTTCTATCAAAGATCTTGAATTGTATGCCGGTGGAATACATGAAGTCCTGCATTGGGTCCCCAGCAAACGTCTCTCATCTTCAGTCATGCCGATACGGGCCTGGAATGAATACATCATGCGAAAAGCCATGCAAAAAGCAGATATCATCGCTGTCCCGTATTATGATTTTTTCGGGTATTTGGAAAAGGCAACCCTTGAAGAACTGGGAGGTAAAACCATCATCACTTCCACTGCTCATGATGACCGCATTGATTTTTTAAAGGAAAGGGGCGTGGATGTCGTTATTGATACAACCCCTAAAATTCTAGAGCGTGTTGTCGGGCACAATGTCCTTGAGGCCATGATCCTTGCGGCCCTGGGAAGGAATCGGGATCAGGTCAGGGCTGATGATTTGCTGGAAATAATCAGCGAGCAGAAAATGGATCCCAGAATCGTATATCCTTCCGGGGACCCCAAAAGGGTAAACCGGTTTGCATTTGTTATCCATCCGCTTTCACAGGAATATTTTAAAAAGGTCGATTCCATTGAAATTCTGTCAAGGGTGAGTCCTCCCGTATTCATGGATGCGGTGGAAAAGGTCATGGCCTATTCGCCGCCGATGATTTATTCAAAAGTGACTGGTATAAAATCACCCACCGGCGTAGAAGCGGAAGGCTGGCTTATCAGTGTGGGTGGGACTCCTAAAGAAATGCTGGCCCATAGTCCTGAATTTACCTATAAGCGTTTGCTACAGGCCGCCAATACGGCCAAGCGGCTGGGTGCCCAGATCATGGGACTTGGCGCCTTTACCAAGGTCGTCGGAGACGCCGGGGTGACCGTGGCAAAAAAAGCGGACATTCCCGTTACCACGGGCAACTCCTACAGCGCATCCGGCGCACTTTGGGCCGCCGCAGACGCCGTACGTCGAATGGGATTGATCAAGGTTGAAAATGGAAAGAAAATCAAGGCCAAAACAATGGTTTTCGGGGCGACCGGAGCTATCGGTTCGGTCTGCTGCCGCTTGCTGGCAAAGGCCTTTAAGGAAGTTTGCATGGTGGGCCGTAATCCCGCCAAGCTGCTGGCCTTAAAAGAGGCGATCCTCCAAGAGGATCCTGATGTTAATGTTCGAATATCAACCAATCCCGAAAAATTTTTAAAAGACATGGACCTCATTGTCACGGCAACCTCCGGCGCCGGTAAAGCGATCCTCGATATCATGAAAGTCAAGCCCGGCTGTGTTATTACGGATGTAGCACGTCCCCTTGACCTGTCTCCCGAAGATGTGGCCAAACGTCCCGACGTGCTGGTAATTGAATCCGGAGAGATCGAACTGCCGGGTAATCCGGAAATGAAAAATATAGGTCTACCCCCCAAGGTTGTCTATGCCTGTCTTGCCGAAACCATTGTTCTGGCCCTGGAAGGACGCTTTGAAGTCTTTACCATCGGGCGTGATATCGAATGGGAAAAGGTGAGAGAGATTTACAAAATGGGTCTTAAACATGGTATGAAGCTTGCCGCCATTTCAGGGGTGAATGGGGTGTTTACGGATGAAGATATTGACAAGGTGAGAGAGCTTGCGCTTGCAGCAAGGAAGAATGCACCAGCCTAATGCTTGGAGGCTAGAAAGCTTGGAAGCGGGGATGCCGAGATGTTTGAAGCCATTTTATAGCCTCCCGGCTTTCCAGCTTCCGAGCTTATGGCTTCCATACCAACCAGGAGAACCATGTGAAACAAATTGTAAATATCAGTCTGGGACCAAACACCGACGATTATGAACTTAAGGGGAAATTTTTAGGTCATAATTTTTATGTCAGACGTTTTGGCACGGATGGCGACCTTGAAAAAGCCGAAGACCTGCTATTGCAATGGAATAAAAAGGCGAATGCGGTCGGTTTGGGGTCTGTTAAATTTCCCTACACCATTGGAACCGGCCTTATTAATAAAGAAACCAAAGAATTGCAAAAGCTGGGATCTCAACTGCAAATACCCGTGACTACCGGAGAAACTTTGCGTGCCGTGGCACATGAATGGTCTTTGCGTCATCTTCAGTTTCAATTCGGAGGTAATTATTTTACCAATGCAAGAGTGTTTTTTTTCTCGGGAATGGCGAATTCCACCATAGCAAAAGTCATGTCCGAATACACGGATAATCTCAGCTTTGCCGATCCGGTCCTTGAAAACGGGATCCCGAAGTTTTTAAATTCCATCAAAGACCTTGAATTATACGCCGGCGGAATTCACGGCGTGTTGCAATGGGTACCCAGCAAACGCTTTTCTTCCTCGGCCATGCCTCTTCGTTTGGTAAATAAATACATTATGCGCAAAGCCGTGCAAAAAGCTCAGATCATCGTGGTCCCGTATTATGATTTTTTTAAATATCTGGAAGATTATACGGTTGATGATTTGAAGGGCAAAATTATTATCACTTCCTCTGCCTATGATGATAGGGTTGAGTTTCTCAAGGAAAGAGGCGTTGATGTCATCATCGACAGCACCCCGAAAATTTTTGAAAAAGTTGTGGCAATGAGCGTGCTGGAGGCCATGATTCTTGCGGCTTTGGATATACCGTCAGGCCGCGTCAGACCTGACGATTTGCTGGAAATCATCAGCGAACAGAAAATGGACCCCAGGGTTGTATATCCGTCCGGCGAACCCAAGCGCGTCAATCGCTTTGCTTATGTCATCCACCCGCTTTCACAGGAATATTTAAAAAAAGTCAAACCCGTTGAAATTTTATCCGATATTGTTCCGGGAATCATGGATACGGTGGAAAGGGTTGCAGCCTATGCGCCGCCCTTTGTTTATTCCAAGGTAACCGGCATCAAATCACCGACCGGTGTTGAAGCGGAAGGATGGCTGATTGCTCTTGGCGAAACACCGGAACAAATGCAGTCCCACAGTCCTGAATTTACGACCGGCCGCATTCTGGAGGCAGCCAAAACCGCAAAACGACTGGGCGCCCAGATCATGGGAATAGGGATGCTCCCCAAGGCAATGAAAGACACCGGTGTGGACGTGGCCAAACATGCCGTGCTTCCCATAACTACGGGAAACAGCTATGTTGCTTCGGCGGCGCTCTGGGCCGCTTCGGATGCCGTGCGCCGCATGGGGTTGATCAAGGTTGAAAAAGGAAAAATGCTCAATGCCACAACAATGGTCATCGGCGCCACAGGCCCCGTGGGAGCGATTTGTTCCCGCCTGCTGGCAAAAGCCTTTAAACACGTCCATATGGTGGGACGAAACATAGCCAAATTGCTCGCTTTACAGGAGTCCATTCGAGAAGAATCTCCAGAAGTAAAACTTCATGTTTCGACAAGGGCTGACAAGTACTTAATGGACATGGACGTCATCATCGCGGCAAGCTCCGGAGCAGGTAAAATCTTGGACATCATGAGAGTAAAGCCCGGCTGCGTTATCACTGATGTAACCCGACCTCTGATTTTTTCCCCGGAAGATACGGCGAAACGTCCGGATGTAATGGTCATTCAAAGCGGAGAGATATTCCTTCCGGGAGATAATGTTGAAATGAAAGATATCGGCCTGCCGCCTCAAACAGCATACGCCGGCCTTGCTGAAACCATTGTGCTGGCCCTTGAAGGACGCTTTGAATCCTTTACCGTGGGCAGCGACACCGAATGGGGAAAAGTGAGGGAAATCTATCGAATGGGCCTTAAGCACGGCATGAAACTGGCTGCCATTTCAGGAATGGCCGGCATGTTTTCGGATGATGATATTTTCAAGGTAAAAGAACTTGCGCTCAAGGAGATAAAAAAAGCCAGGAAAAATCCGTTATAGAACACCCTTTCAATACTTCCAACCAATTTTCTTCCTTAAAGGGGTGATCCTCAAGTGATGGCCCCTCCACTCAAGAGTTCAGCCCCGCCGCCGGCAAAAAACCGGCCGGTCAAATCGAAAAAGAAACTTTTTAGGACTGAATATAGG
>NODE-426-length-15059-cov-4.92869_pt1 | contig 15059 bp, 11 predicted proteins | sample MGYA00139097_ERZ477577 | MGnify/ENA metagenome assembly ERZ477577 | reverse complement strand
ACCAAAACCGACCAGGTAGCCGATTGCACCGGCCAGCGCACCAATAAGTCCGGCTTCCAGACAAAAAATCATAAAGACCCTGGATTTGCCGTAGCCGAGAGAACGGAGGATACCAATATCTTTCTTACGTTCATTCACCGAAGAAAGCATCGATATGCCAACCATAGCCGATGCCGTCACTAAAATGACAAGACTGATTGACAATGCAAGTTTTTGTACAAATCTCACCGAGGACATCCTCTGGTTTACAATATTTTGAAGTGCAATCACGGAGGTTTTTGGCAGGTTCGTCTGTATCTGGGCGACGATATCTTCAATGGGGCAGCCGGAGCACAAGGCGGCAACCTCAACAAAGCTGATGGCACCCGGCTGACCAAGCATCGCCTGCAGCCGTCCAAGGTCCATAAGAATGACAGAGTCATCATCACTGCCGGTTTCGAGCAGGATGCCCGAAACCCTGAATTCTCTGCCGTACAACGAGAGGTTATCACCTGTCCTGATTTGAAGCTTTCCTGCTGCAAGACTTCCCAGCAGAATCTCACCCGGCTGCTGCGGGAAGGCGCCATCGGTCGCCCAATAGCTTTTTATACCCAGCTCGTCTGCCCATTTCACCCCTACAACCGCAATGGCCAACTCGTCGAGTTTCAACATAGTAACCAGTTTTGGAGCTACAACGCTGATCCGGTCATTCAGTGCAATCGATTTAATGGCTGCAGTTGTTTCAGTCTCCTGCAAATCCTTAATATCGAGCAGCATATCACCCATATGAAAGCCGCCATAGCTCACGCTAAGCTTCTCGGTTGAAGGTTTTACCACGATGTTCGCGCCAAAGGCGGTAAGTTTCTGTTCAAGGCTCACCCCGACAACCAGAGAGACCTGATAAAGGGCTACAATTGACATAACACCAAGAGAAAAAACGAGAAGCAGCAGGAATGTCTTCGTTGGTTTTCTCCGCATGTTTTTAAGCGGAATGGTAAACAAATTCATTTTTCCCCCTAAAAGAAGCGACTGCCCGGGATTATATCGTCAACATTAATGACGAGGTTCTCGCCAACAACCTGGCGATTCAGTGGAGCCGGGTTGCAGCCACCTTTTACAACATTTATCCGGCTTGAATGAAAACGCTTGCCGCAATTGTTACAGATCATGAAATCTCCATCCTGGCTGTAACCTTTTTTCGCAGGAAAACAGACATCACAGGCATCAAAAGCTGCTCGAATAATACCGTCGTTACTTTTCACGACGAAGAACTTTACGGTGCTTCCGCCATTCTTATACTGATAATAGTGAGCGTCACCATCACTCACGTCGGTTATGGGAATCTGGATCTTACCATTCGTGTCTTTTATTTTTTTATGTGAACTGAAGATGCTGAAGGCCGCATTGCCTTCTTTTACAGGATGAATAAAAGTTATGGCTAATACCAGCGCCATCATTACCGCCAACACGATACGTTTCATACCGACCTCCTTGATCGTTAAGGGACTTTTTTCGTTCTACCGATTACAACAAAAAAAATGGGGGAACAGCGGAGGGTTTCAAATCAGATAGGTACAGGTGAGCATGTATATAGGTATTGGTTTTTCTGGATAAGCACCCTGGAAAGATGGCCTTTGTCGGGAGTAGGAACAAGTTGTTAGCGACGAAGGCAGCAGATGGGATGCTGCTGGGGTATCTAAAGAACTAGGTAGGTTTACGGCTATTTCCAGTTCCTCAAGGGAGGATTCGATACAAAAGGTCCCAGCGCAATCGGATGACGGGGCTTGATGGTTTTCCAGGGTGTGCCCAGAAAGCATTTTCGCATGCTTGGTGCCAGAGATATCGCAACAAGATGCCTGGTGCATCTTCGGTTGATGCATCGAGCAATCAGGCTCACAGGCCAACGAGCCTGCCTTCAGTGTTCCCAGCCCCGCTATCCCCAGAACGAGAAAGAAGATAGTAATGCTTTGGAAGACATGTTTCCGATGTTGAGAATATCGTTTAATCATATGGTGTTTATACCACAATGTAGTAACAATGGTCAAGAAGGTTGAATTGTTACAGACAGACATTTTATATCCTGACAGTCTGACTCATTCGCCATGTTGGTCTTTGTGGGAGGCTAGAGAGTAGGGCTGTAGAGATATGGACTGGTTCATTAACCAGTTGCAACAATGAAAAAGGGAGTCTGAGCGATTGTTGTTTTTAACGCCATCCCTGAGGAATCAAGTCAGATATCTCCAGGAGGTTTTATCTCCTAAAACAACAAAGGCAGAGAAAGTCGTTAAAGACTTTCTCTGCCGGGCGTAAACCTTGATTAAATAGGTTTCTCCTTTTGATTTAACTTCTATTGCAACTTCATCTCAAGTGTTTCAACGTGGTATCAGGAAGAATCTCAGTCTTACAGATAAGTATTAGGATTAACGGTTGCCTGAGAATATCTTCTCAGTCAAAAACTGTACACTGTGGTATTAAAAATTTCAGGAACCGTTTAGGTTGTGAATCTGTTGCATTTAACCTTGTTGAGTGTATGCAGACATTTCTAGCTTGAATTTAACTGACGAGAACAAATACTTTCTTGCCGAGTAACAACACAGCAACAACAAGAATCGAACCAAGTATTTTTTCCATAGTCTGTGGTTGGAAACGGCCAGCTCCAAGAAGTGAACCAGCAAAACCGCCGATCATTGCTCCTACTATAAGAGGGACATAATTGTCTATATCAATACTGTTATACTGAATCCGAGCGAGTAGGCCTGATACCGAGTTTACCCAGATAAAGAACGCTCCGCACGCGGCAGCTTCTTTGGCGGTACCTAACCCTAATAAAATGACAAGTGGTACGAGATACACTCCACCACCGATGCCAGTAACACCAGCAATGAAACCCAGTAATGCACCGCTTATGATGGCTAAGACAACCTTTTTAATATTGCTCAAGAGCAGGGGCTTTGTGTCTTTGGAAAAATAGATTCTGAAAGCGGCGAATGCCAAAGAAACAATTAAGAGAAAGTAAAATAGTACTTTCGGTAATTGCAGCATTCCACCGAGATAAGCCGCAGGTATTGAGGTGGCGATAAATGGAGCAATTAATCGAAAACGGGCATGACCTTTGTACAGAAAAGCAATGGATCCAATTGTTGTTACAAGAATGTTTAAGGTTAAAGAAACCATTGGTATTATCGAAGCGTTTGCCCCAAAAATAGCCAATAACGCAGTATATGATGAACCACCTCCAAGACCTACTGATGCATAGAAAAATGCAACAAACGTAAAAATTACAGCAAGTAGCGATATAGGAATATAGAGATCAGACATGAGTGAAACCACTAACCATTAACAACAGGATTCAGTGTCTTTTAATTTTGATACTTGAGAAACAAACGGGTGCTGTATTGATATGGCATTGTTCTTACAAAATGAAACACATAACCCGCAGCCACTGCAAAGAGCTGCGTTAAACAAGAACCGTTTCTCTCCATTCGAACGATCAATCTTTATAGCCCCTGTCGGACAGATTCCAGTGCAGAGAGGGCAGAAAGTACATTTGCTGTTGATGCTTACCTGATGAAAACAAAGGGAAGTGATTAGTTCTTTCTCCTCACTGTCAACAAGATCGATAAGGTTCTTGATTAACCTAGTCTTATACGGGATCCGCCTTGTTTTAAAAGAAGTATCGGTAATTTCTGTTTTTTCAGACCAGAATTGTGATTTAAATGTAGAAATACAGCTGTTTCCAACACTTGAAATAAAATCTCTCCTGCTATCACTTTCAGAGTACTCTGCCACGCTTCGGTCTCTCACCACATCGAATTTGCTGGTGAGAAGAGGCGATACGTGTTCCTCAAGATATTCTAGAATATTCACAAAAGAGTCAGAGATTGTCTTATTTTCACACGTTAAACATCCTGAAACATTAAACGAAATGACAGGGGGACCCGTCATCCCTAGTACAAGTAGCAACTCAATAGAGAACACCCCCATACATGGTACAATTTGATCTTCAGGATGCCCATAACTCTGTTTGGAACAGGTGAAAAAAATTCGCTCGCGATTCTGGATTGATCGATATTTACTGTCGAAATCATAACCTGGCAGAAGGAAGGCGTCATTCGGGCACACAGCGATGCATTGCATGCAGTTGGAACATTTCTGGATATCGAGAAAAACTTCCCTGCTCTTCAGGCTTAGTGCGCCTGCTGGACAGCTATCAATGCAGTGTGAGCAGTCACAGCTTCTCAGTCGTTTTCTCAAACATTGTTTGACATCAACATCGACTACCTGAGGGGGGCTGGATATAATACCTGTAAGTAAGGAAAGTGCTGGCATAAGCTGATTTACCTAGCTCTAGGCTGCTGTTTCTCTGTCGAATTCATATATTTGTTGGCATGTAACCATAAACTTTTTGAGACAATCACCAAGATCTGTATAAAAGGGATTAGTGGTTCCTTTCTTTATTGAGTCACAGAATTGTGGTACCCAATGTAAAAAACTTTTAAAGAATGTTGCTTGCAACGCACTAAATTTTGCAATCTCAGTATGGTCACCACTTGCTTCCGCTTCAACTTCTTTCACACAGAGATGGTGCATGAATTCAAGTTCAATGGCTATGTGGTCTGGCGGTTCTTTAGTATCAACAGACAAACCGACTTCTTCATAGAATTTCAGGACCTCAATTGTCGAGTCCCCCATTACTTGTCGATGTTTTTCGGTAAAAACAGAACCATAGGGTGCCGCAATGAGTTCAAACGGACCTATAAACAATGCTGCATGATCGACGCTTAGTTGGTCTTGTGTACAATTCTCCATACTCAGCCCCATATTCCCGGCAGCTTTGGCTGCATCAACAGCCCAGGTGCCCAGAAGGGTTTTAAGATTTTCACAAACCTGTTCTTCAATAAATAGTTTTTTATCAGGCTCGTAAAAACAGACAGCAAGTAACTTAAAGCAATTACCTCGATTGAGAACATCGTTCTGAGACATAATCATTTTTCCCTTAAACTATGATTCAGGGCACTACCCCCGTCTGGTAGTAGTGCCCTGTTTTATGCTACAATATACTATCGTGCTGAGTATTTACGAATGTAGTAAACATTCGGTTTGGTGCCTTCACCTGGCTGTAACACAAAATTCTTGTGCTGCTTCAGAAGTTTGGCAGCATCGCTGTTGCTATCCTGTATGTCGCCAACTACCCTTGCCCCTGATGGACAGGTCTCTACACACGCAGGTAATTCATTGTTTACCAGGCGATGAGCGCAAAAAATACACTTCTCAACTATATTGTCTCTACGGACACTTTGATAGTTGGGATCGTAATACTTTGTCTGATCTGGCGGATTGGAACCGGTTAATGTGACAAGTTCTGCCCCGGAAGCTGAACCATTTTTAATGAGTTCAGTTTTGTCGGTAAAGAAAGGATGGGTCGGTTCACCCTCAGCATTGTAACTGATAACGCTGTATTCTCCGGACGAACCATCTTTTGCAACCTCATCCATACTGTAAGGGCAAGCCTCCTGACAGGCACGGCAACCGATGCAACGTTCATCATTGTGCATAGTAATGCCTTCTGGTGTTTTGAACATAGCTTTCGGCTCAACAGGGCATGCTTCTACACATGGAGCGTTGCTACAATGATTACAAAGTACCGGCAGGGTTCGATAGTGCGTGTTAGGGAATTTACCAGTTGTCTCATGGACAAAGTCCGCCCAGTTATGGGTCTGGCCATATTTCCGTAATGATGTGTTATTTTCAGCTTTGCAGGCAAGAGCACAGGCACCGCAGCCAACACATTTTCTTAAATCAATTACCATTGCATATTGTGTCATTAGTATGTCCTCCCCTTACCTATATCTTTTCGATTTTGACGGCAGCATGTCCACCATTACGGGCATTAGAGCCAGATAGCCTTTCGAGTTCCCATGGAATGATTGTATTGTTATTCACCCCCCTGGTCGCGTTCTTGGCGAAATCGTTTGTCGCCGTTTTGCCGTAAGCCCAGTGGCCTTGACCATAAGATTTGCTCACCGTTCCAGGTCGGACACCTTCCCATACCCGGGCAACACATACACCGCTTCCGGCAACGGAGGTGATTCTGACGTTGTCGCCATCCTTTACCCCGAGCTTGTCTGCATCAATTGGGTTGATTCGCAGAGAATCCTGCCCTCCAACATCACCCGGATCAACATGCTTAAACTCATAGTACCAGGGTGCATTCTGGCTCCTGCCTTCCCGGTTGAGGCGTGACTTGTAGTCGATAAAATCAAACGGATAATCTTTTTTACTACCGTGACGAAGAGGTGGTTCATGATGAGGAACGAAGGCGAGTTCACCGCGGGCGGTATAATTGCTTTTTTCAAGAACCGTATCAATGCTGACTTTGTACTTTTCAGCATGACCACCGAGGGCTTTTTTCAATGTTTCGCTGTAAAACTCAAACTTCTTGGTCTCCGTTGCGAATTTTCCTCCCCAATGTGATTTATATTTGTACGCTTCTGAGTTCCACATACCGCGCTTGAGCATATCTGCCCAGCCGTTGATTTTGTCGCCATGGGTATCTTTTTTCCCATCCCAGAGTGGCATGGTGTAATATTTCAATGCGTATATGGTGAACTCTTTAGAATTCGTTGCCTTGGCCCCCGTTTCAGGATCGGGGTACATTTCCACCAGGCAGTCATACAGGTTTGAAAAGCCGCGTTCCTTGAGTTTTTCTGCCATCAAAAATGGAAACTCTGACTCATCCTGAATGACATCCCAGAGTGGATCGATCACTGGTTGAAGCAGCGTGCAGGTAGCATATCGGTTCGCCTTAGTCTTGACGAATCCGTAACGCTCATACATGTTCACTGTACAGGGCAAAAGAATATCGGCGAACATGGTGAACTCTGACGCGTTGGTGGTAAGATGGACGGTAAATGGTACAGATGCCAGCGCCTTCTCCCAGCGTTCCGTACCGTTGCAGGAAAAAACAAAGTTATTCATGTATCCTACAAGCACCTTAATGTCGTAAGGATCCTTGTTGAGGATTCCTGTCGCGGCGTTGTTTGTGGAAACTCCGCCACCGGACTTGCCGTGAGCGAGGACGGGAAGATCAAGCCTGCCACGTTGGTCAATTTTTTCTTTCTTGGTATGCTTTTTGGCTACGTCATCCTGATATTTTTTCAGAATATCCTTATTCAGTTTATTGACCGGGATTTTGGCAGTCTGCAACGACCCACCGACATTGTCAATGCCACCCACCAGGCCACCCAGGGCGTGAACTGCCATCCCTGAGTAAGCACCTCTTGCCTGCATTGCGGCACCGGGTCCCATCCAGACAGCTACATTCGGAGCCGCCTTCGACATTCCGCGAGCTACACGGAGGATCTGATCGGCAGGAACACCACTTATTTCAGCTGCTCTAGAAACAGTCATATCTTTTAACGCAAGATTCCACCATTTCACGATTCCATAGGTTTCTACCTCCACAAAATCACTTTCATTGACAGTCACACCGACTTTAAAGCGGTTTTTGCTGTCTTTAAAATCACCCACAAATTCTTTATACCAGAGCCCTTCCGTTAGAATTACATGGGCGATGCCAAGGGCCAACGCTGCATCTGTACCCGGCAACAATGGTAACCACTCATTTGCCTTGGCCGCAGTTGTTGTCAAGCGCGGATCAACTGCTGCAACTGTCGCCCGGTCAAGAGCATCTCCGAGCCTTTTAATCGTTGCCGGTACCATACGATTGCTCGCTACCGGGTCACACCCCCAGACGAGAATATATTTTGAGTTTGAGAGATCATAGTCACGGTAATCCCAGTAGCCCTCTGTGTAGAATGCCCCGAATTTCTCGGCTTCTGCACATGTCGAGCTATGGGAAATATTGTTGGGTGATCCGAAAACTTTAGGCATGACATCATAAATGATGTCTCTCATATAGGTGTAACGTCCACGCATGAGGCAGTACTTTTCCGACTCGTTGTTTTTTCGGAGCTCCATCATCTTGTCTGCGATGGTGTTCAACGCCTCATCCCAGCTGATAGGAACAAACTTAGGGTCTTCCCCTTTACCTTTTTTGGGGTTGGTCCGTTTCATCGGCACTTTGATTCGATCTGGATCATAGACCTGCTGAAGTGAGAGGTTACCTCTGGGACAGACCTTGCCGTCATTTTGCTTGGAGTATCTATTCCCCATAACCTTTGTAGCTCTTCCACCCTGAACAAACACTTCGGCAGGGCACCATGTGGTACACCCCTGACAGGTCGTTGGTTTCCATTCACCTGGCAACTCTCCAACTTTTTTACCATTTGCTGATGCAGTCAGAGCGTTCATACTTGATTCTGAACCTGCACACCCACTTAAAGCTGCTGTTGCACCCGCAACTGCTGACAGTTTAAGAAAATCCCTCCTTTTGATTCGCATAACAACCTCCACTAGTGGTTTTGATGTAAATGCTTTCTCAAGCCCCAACACATACCACGTAGTAGCACGTTTTATGCCATAGCATTTTGATCGAAAGTGTTACAATTATGTAACAAAAAAAGGCCACGATATTTTTTAAGGTTATTTTTTCAGCAGGTTATCCCTGCCAGCAACAAGAGATTGAGACGTCAGAGTGCTGCGTTACTGGGAAATATTTTATAGGTAATGTTTACGATATGTTAAGTGGTTTCATAAAAAGAGAGGTGTTACAATGTCGTAACAATTAAGATTGTATCTACAGGTGATGTAAAAATGACGCACAATCTAAAAATTTATTTTATGGGTATTAATTTTATCCCAAAGAGTCTTCCGACTCACTCCAAGTATATCTGCAGCTTTTGACCGATTTCCTTTGGTAATAGTGAGTATTTGGATAATATGGCTTTTTTCGGCTTCAGCGGTCACCTCTTGGAGTGTCGCAAGTTGAGTCTTGTCTTGGCTTTTTTTAGCAATATGAGGTGGGAGGTCGGAATCATTTATGATTTTTCCGCTCGTTAGAGCGACACATCGTTCAACAATATTGAGCAGCTCGCGCACATTGCCGGGAAAAGAATAGTTCATGAGTGTTTCTACGGCGTCGGCCCCGAAAGAGACATTGTTTCCCATTTGATCATTAAATTTCCTACAAAAAGAGTGAAGAAGAAGTGGAATATCTTCTCTCCTCTTGTGCAGTGGGGGCAATTCTACTGGAATAACGTTAAGTCTATAGAAAAGATCTTCACGAAAGGTTCCATTTTCTACACCTTTTTCAAGATTTTTATTAGTTGCAGCAATAATTCTGACATCAACAGAAATTGTCTTTGTTGCGCCAAGAGGTTCAAAGCTTTTCTCTTCAAGCACTCTTAATATTTTTGTCTGGGTAAGAAGTGGCAGGTCTCCAATTTCATCAAGAAAAATGGCCCCACCGTTGGCAAGATCGAATCGCCCCGGCTTATTTGAATCAGCACCCGTGAAGGCGCCCTTTTCATAGCCAAACAATTCACTCTCTATCAAATCATCAGGAAGTGCGGCACAGTTAACTCGTACAATTGGTTTGCTTTTCCTGCTGCTTTGATAATGAATAGTTGAGGCAATTAATTCTTTGCCAGTACCTGATTCTCCTAGTATAAGTACCGTCGATTCCGTTCTGCTGACTTTATCAAGCAAAGCAAAGACCGCTTTCATCGCCTTACTCTCACCGATAATATTGGGAACCCCAAAATGGTTACCAAGCTCTTTTCTAAGACGAATGTTCTCCTCTGTAATTGAGTGTACTTCAAGTGCTTTACTGACCGTGAGTAACATTTCGTCCAGATCAAATGGTTTAGTAATGTAATCAAAAGCCCCTATTCGCATAGCTTCAACAGCATCTTTAATATTCCCATAGGCAGTCATCATGATTACTGGAGTCGACGGTGCCTCAAATAAACTCTTACGTAAGATTTCAATTCCACCGGCTCCGGGAAGACGTATATCGGTAATGACAAGGGAAAAATCGCCCTCTTCAATAGCTGATAAGGCAGCGTTGCCCTCTGCAACGGCAAGAACGATATATCCTTCTGCCTTGAGTGCATCTGCAAGTGATATTCTGACAATTTTTTCATCTTCAATGATGAGAATACTGTGTGTCATGGACCCTCCGGAATCTTAAATACGACCTTCGTCCCGATACCTTCCTGGCTAGAGAGAAATACATCCCCTTTGTATTTTTTAACAAGTTCATAGATCATCCACAATCCGAGTCCTGTACCCTCACCAGCTTTTTTCGTAGAATAAAAAAGATCAAAGACATCATTGATTTTATCTTCTGGTATTCCGTTGCCAGTATCTTCTATTTCGATATGAATCAGTTGTGTATCTCTACGATTCGCTGTTATTGAAAGACTGCCCCCCTCTTCCATTGCCTGAATGGCATTCAGCATAGTATTTAAAAATAATTCTTCAAGATCGTGGGGGGCGACCGGTACAACCAGACCGAGATCAATATCCTGACTATATTTGATTTCCTGTTTTTTAATTCGATAATCGAGGAATCCGAGCACACTCGATAACACCGTGGCTACATTCGATCGTTTTTCTTCACCTTCACGTCGACCTGCTGTATAGAGTAACTGCCCGACCGTCTGCTTGATACTCTCAAGACCTTCCCCTATCAAATCAAGATAGGTTTGTCTGAATTCAGGGTCGTCTCCTTGCTTTCGAAGAAGTCCAACACAATTAAACATACCTCCCAAAGGGTTATTGATTCGGTGAGCAAGGCTTGATGAAAGAACACCAAGAGTTGCAAGTTTTTCTGACTGAAGAAGCTTTTCATGCGCCAGTTTCATCTCTTCGTTTTTACTTCTGATCCTCCTTACCATATCGTTGAAACTTTCAGCTAGGTGCGATAGTTCATCATTACCTTCGACTGGGACCGTTTTTTCACCCATTTCAATCTCTACCTCTTCCATTGCCTGGGAGAGATCTATAACTGGCTTAATGAAATGTTGGCTGAGAAAATAGGTGAGCACAAAAAGGAAAAATAATGCAAAAACAGATATCGAAAGAATCTGATTAATGATTGATTGTATTTCTCGCTCAACAGACTCTAGCGACAGCGAGAATATCAGCATCCCCCATCTTTTCCCCTCAATGGAAAGTGGCGCGGCAAACTCAAGTGACCTGGAAGAAGATATGTCCTCACTGGATTTCTTTACTATTACAGCATCAGAGTCCTGAGCCTCTATGATAAGAGCATTTTTGTAGTGCTTTCCAAATTCACGGAAGTCACTGTGTGAAATAACCTGCAGAGAATTATCGAGAACGGCTACAAAATTCAAATCAAGCTCACGACGCTGATACAGGTCTCTCATATAATTGTCGATCAGTCCGCCCTCTTCTACAAGTCCTAGTTTCTCATATATCAGTTCATTAATAATCAACGCACTGACGGTTTGAGCAAGCATTCGTCCTTGTTTCTCAGTAGCTTTGTATAAGGCCGAGCGTGTTTTCCCAGCTGCCAAAAAACTGATCACTGCAGTGAGCGTGAAGACAGAAAGGAACGTAACCAGAATGAACTTTTTCTGAAGGGAAATATTCATATATTTTAGATATTAAAACGTAACATTTGGATGACACCCCTTACCACACGTTTTCGGAACTGCGTTTATCATCTGGCGGATATTTGTATAGTCAGCATCTGATGCCGCAACAAAACCACCCTGCAGGTCAGGATCGAGCTTGCTGAGGATGTTCTGCCCCTCGGCACTGTCTGACATTGATAATAGCGCTTGCTGGACCTTCTTGACAATCGGATATGGTGTAAGAGGTGAGACGACGACAGGCCCGGTTGGGATAGGGCCAGAAGTGGCAATTATCTTCAATCCGTAAGGAGTATAGCGCTCGGCGGTTGACAGTCGGATTGCACCAGCATCAAATTCATGGGATATCACCTTTTTTGCTACGGTGTCGTGATAGTTGTAATGATAGTAGGTGCTCAGGTTATCAAGGTGAATTCCTGCCCAGGCAAGCATATATCGAGGTATTAAGTTCCCAGACGTAGACCAGAGAGCTGCAAAGGCAAATTTTTTATCAACCAGTTGAGATATCTCTTTTATTGATCCATTTGTATCCGTAACGATAACGCTGCGAAAAAATGTTTCTCCTCTAGATGTTCTGCTTTTTGCTATTGGTGGTGCATCAAAGCGCTTATAAGCATCCAGGTAAGTTAGCGGCCCCAGCAGCGCGAATGAAATTGTACCTTTGCCAAGGCTATCAACTACTGCTTTATAATTTTTCTCAAGATGTAGTTCGACCGTCTCACCTGTTACGGCAGAGAGATAATCCATCAGCGGTTGATAACGCTCATACGCAATGATAGGGTTGTCCCGCGGCAAGACTCCAAACAATACTGTCTCCTTCTTTTTGTTTAATTCCTTACCAGGTTTTATGTTCGCCGCATCAAGTGCTTCACTATTATTATTGATAAATGCTCGCATTGCTCGGATTGAATCATAATTTGAGTCTGGCACTTCAACAAATCGCTGAATTTTCATACCTTCGAGAATCTGTTTGCCCTCAGGATCATGATGCATTTCAAGAAAAATTGAGCGTAATGATTCTTTTAATAAAGGTGAAATACCTGGAGGTACGACAACGGGTGGAATTCCAAATTGTGGAGAGCGGTGAATAATCTTAGTTTGCTGTGTATAGGGGGAGCCCGTAGCTACCATGAAATCGTATACAATGGAGTCTACAGCTGCTCCGTCAGCTCGATTTTTCGCTACAATTTCAACCGATTTATTGTGGCTGTAACTATACTGGTAAGAGCTGAAAAAACTCTCAGGGGTTTCATCGCGTTTTGCCAGAACATATGTTGGATAGAGCCGACCAGTGTTTGATTTTGGGTCAACAAATACAAAGCTCAATCCCTGAAGCTGGTCGAATGTCTCGACGGGGCTGTCTTTGTGTACAATGATGTTTGAGTTATAATGAACTTTGTCATTTACCTGAGGTGCGACTAAAAGTTCCACACCGAATTTCTCATTATCCAGGACATATGGTGAAGAACAAATGAAGGCAACATCAACATCGTTGTTCCCCAACATTACATCTATTTCGTCATAGGTAGTGCGGTGTACCATTTCTGCAGGCATTCCAAGTTTTTCACCTATATAATCAACGACCTGTTGATAGTACTTTACGGCACTCACAGGAGTGATCATACTGGCAACTCCTGCACGAAGAGACGTTTGAGAGGCAATAGAGTTAACAGGGGCAGCAAGGATGAAGAGTAAACAGAATATAATGTGTATGGATTGTTTCATGATATCCCCTCATACGTAACAATAATTATATAGAGTAGGATGCGCTGCAAGTATCGATCCACAGTACTGTAATCACTGTTATACACGAGTTATGAGTTTGCACCTAGCAAAGATGTTTCGAAAACGTAACACTTAGAACTGAACATATATGGAAATATGGCGAATACAGCCAAATATAAGGCTCGAGAAATTGATCCAAAGATAAATGCATTGTGCAATTTGCTCTGTAAATATTTGAAAATGTATAGAATATTTGACCATTTATCTAGAGTGGTTAATACAACAAGCTTCATACAGAAATTATTTTGGCACTTTTCTTGAATATCGCAATGTAGTATTTCGTATTAATTTCTCATAACTCCGAGCCGAAAAACCTGTTTCCATCATGGTTATGGTTTGTATGACGATGGTGTGCTTGATTTAAGGAAGTTGCTCAGATCTGGTGTTTCAGATAACAAGATTGCTTTGAAAATCTGGCAATGTTTGAATCATCGTTATGCTGACGGGCATGAAACTGAGATGGCAAACGTGCATAAAAATGAGCCGTCAATGGCGAAGATTGGAGGATAATGTGATTTCAGTAAAGGAAGCACTACAAATTCTTCACAACAACATACCTGAACCTGTACCAAGATTGGTTTCACTTGAGCAGGCATATAATTGTTATCTGAGTGAGGATATCCCAGCGCCTGAATCCTCCCCGCGCTATACCAATTCTGCCATGGATGGATTTGCCCTCAGGTGGCAGGATTGTTCTATAGCTGCAGAGGAGACCCCTGTCAGTTTAAAAGTCATAGGAGAGAGTCAAGCGGGTATCCCTTTTGAGGGGATAGTAACATCTGGTACCGCTGTCAGAATAAGTACCGGTGCAATGTTGCCGGCTGGAGCGGATACTGTTGTTCGTGTTGAGGATACCAAAGAAGAAGGAAAACAGGTTGAAGTACTTGCTGTCCGTTTTTGTGGCCAGGATGTCAGATATGAAGGCGAGGAATTTAAAAAAGGTAAAATTCTTTTTCATAAAGGCGAATGTCTCCGTGCGCGAGAATTGGCTCTGTTAGCGGCGGTAGGACTTCATCAGATTCCCGTTTATACACCACCGGTAGTTTCACTCCTGGTAACAGGTACCGAACTGGCTAAACCAGAAGAAAAAGATATCAAACCCCACCAAATAAGGGATTCAAATACCATTATGCTGGCTAGCGCTGTGCGTGACTCAGGAGCATTGCTGAGGAGAACGGCACACGTTGAAGACAGCTTGGAACATACAATTAAGGCGGTAACTCAAGCGGCTGAATCCAGTGTTGATGTTATTCTCTGTTCTGGCGGAGTATCTGTTGGCAGGCATGATCATGTCAAAGATGCTGCTCTAGCTGCAGGGTTTAAAGAGCTATTTTGGAAAATCCGTCAGAAACCCGGCAAACCTCTTTTTGTCTGCCGTCGTGATAATACGCTTCTTTTTGGCCTTCCAGGCAACCCCGTCTCTGCATTTATGTGTTTTAACAACTATGTTCGGCCAGTACTTGCCGAGTTACAGGGTACGTCTTCCATAAACCATACTGTTACTGCCAAGGCAAATGAACGGGTAGTTAACAGTGGTAAAAGAACGAACTTTATCCGTGTCATGGTTGAGGACAAGCCTAATGAGGTTGCGGTCATAAAAGAGGTGGCTCAGCAGGGTTCCCATATGCTCAGCTCAATTGTCCATGCAGATGGATATATTGTTTTGGGGCCGGGTGAAATACTGGAAGTAAATGATCTCGTAGAAGTAATTTTGTTTTAGAGCGGAAAGCCATGGCAACAATTGAGGCAGTATGTGTCAGTCATAAGAAAGGA
>NODE-425-length-15079-cov-10.8303_pt1 | contig 15079 bp, 10 predicted proteins | sample MGYA00139097_ERZ477577 | MGnify/ENA metagenome assembly ERZ477577 | reverse complement strand
GAATTTTTGGATCTGGAGAAACGGCGGGAACGGATTGAAAGAGAGCACAGGAGGGTGGCAGATGAGCTGAAGGAGGCAGAAGTAGATCGGCGTGATCTGCTCAAAGGAGAGACCCTGCCGTCCGAGAGTGATCTTCAGGAAGTACGGCAGAAACGGCAGCAGGGATGGCAGTTGATTAAAAGGGCCTGGCTTGACGGCGAGGAACTTGGCCCGCTTGATCAGGAAATCCAGGCCTACGATCCCGACCGAGATCTGTCTGAAGCCTATGAACGGCAGGTTGAAGCAGCGGACAGGGTGGCCGACCGACTCAGAGATGAAGCAGAGCGAACCGCTCTGGCGGCATCGTTGTCCCTAAAAATGGAAAATCTTCACCTGGCACAGAAAGAGATGGATGAGCAGCGCCGCGAAGTCGAGCAGGCCACCGACCAGTTCACTGCCAGGTGGCTGAAGATATGGAACGAGGTGAAGATTGCGCCGCTGTCGCCGGCTGAGATGAGGGAATGGCTCGATCAGGTTGATAAACTGAGATTCAGAATGACAGATATCTCATCCCGAGTTCAGGAGCAAAAGGCCAGAATAAGGAGTCGGGAAAGTCTCAGTCGGTCCTTGGCTGAAACACTCACGGAGGTAGATCGCCGTATCACCCTTGAAGGCAATCGATTTGCTCCGTTGTTGCAGGAAGCGGAATTGGCCCTTGCTGAGATCGAGCAGCATAATCAACTACGCCGGACCCTGACTGAGAAAAACCAGAATCTGATGACCGAGCGGGCCAGGTGCCTGGAGGAACTGCGCCAAGCTGAAGGGGACCTTGCCGACTGGCAACTCGACTGGGAAAAGGCTCTGATATCATTGAAATTAAAGAGACATGTTTCTGTGGACGAGGCGGTCGATCTTCTAAAAACAATCGACGAGTGTTTAAACAAATTAGAAAATGCCAGGGGGTTTCAAAGCCGGATAGAGGGTATCGATCGCGATATGGCGCGCTTTGAAAATGATCTGCAAGAGATGGTGGAGACGGCCGCTGCCGATCTGCGTGAAGCAAGCCCGGAGCAGGCGGTGCTGAAACTCTACGATTTGCTTGGCCAGGCGAAAGAAGCTGAACAGCAGCGTAACCAGGGGCTGGCAACCATGAGTGAATTGACCAGCGATCTCCGCAGCGCGGAAAAACAGCTTGTGGAATTCAATGATCAAATGGTTGCGCTTCTTCGTGAAGCAGGCTGTCATAATCCTGCTGAACTGGCAGAGATCATGGCGCGTTCCAGGAAAACCCAGGCGCTGCTCGAACGAATATCGGCAAAACAAGCATCAATTGCCAATCTGAGCGAAGGGGTCGATCTGGAGAAAATCAAGGAGCAAGCAGCCGAGGTCGACATTGATACGCTGCCGGGGCAACTCGCATCTCTGCGACGAAGAGTGGAGGAAGAACTTGCACCCCGGATTAGTATGGCCACCGAGCTTATCGGCGCAGAAGACCGGGAACTGAAACTGATGGATGGTCGGAGCAAGGCTGCTGAAGCTGCCGAACAGATGCAGCAGGAGGCCGCTTTGATAGGGCGGCTGACTGATCGTTATGTAAAGATCACCTTGGCATCTCTAATTGTGAAACGCGAGATCGAACGCTACCGCAAAGCGCATCAAGGACCCATCTTGAAGAAAGCCACGGAGATCTTTAGAGGGCTAACCCTTGGGGCGTTTTCGGAACTGCGCGCCGATATAGATGATCAGGGCCTGCCAATTCTCACGGCTGTGAAAGGCAGCGGATCCTCAATCGGGGTAGAGTCGATGAGCGACGGCACACGTGACCAGTTGTACCTGGCGCTGCGGCTCGCCAGCCTGCATGTGAGGTTGGCCGAAGACGAGCCGATGCCGTTCATCGTCGATGATATCCTGGTCAATTTCGACGACCGGCGATCCAGGGCTGCGCTTGAAGCATTAGGTGAGCTGGCGAAAGACAATCAGGTAATTCTCTTTACCCACCACCAGCAGATCGTCGATCAGGCCGAAACACTTGGTTCAACCGCTGGGATCGTCATTCACCGCCTGCAGGCCTGAGGCATCAGCCGCCGTACAGCAGCTCGCCTCCTGAGAAACCGAGTCCACCGCAGATGGCCAAGTTAATGAGGTAGAAGACGAAGAGCTTCTTCTGGGGGGCACCTTTTTTCTTCTGCTGGACAGTGACGAACAGCATGATGGTCAGCAACACTCCCAGAATCATCTTGATGATGATCCATTTATTGACATCGCCCCCGAACCATTGCTGCCAGTCGAGCAGCCCGGCGATGTAGACCGGAATGACTGCTATTAATGACAGCAGGATACAATGATAGGCGCTGGTGGCGTAATTTTTGTCCGGCCATTTCATATCGGCCAGGGAAAAAGCGACACTGCCGACCACCAGTCCCATCGGCAAGTGCACGATAATGGGGTGCAGGGGATGATGAAAACCGAGCATTCCCAGAAAATTGTATAATGATTCGATCATGACCAATCTCTTTGATTTAATTTAGATAACCGAACAGCGACTGACAGCATCCCAAAGTAATACAACGTACCAACTTGTCAGGCAGTTACACTAATCACAATTATCTGGAATGAAAGTTATTCACTGCATTTTTCAGGGTGGCAGGAGGGTTTTACTTTGCTTTCAAGAAGGCATAGAGATCGGCCACATCCTGATCAGATATCTTCTCTTCCGGATATTTGGGCATGATCGCAGAACCGGCGTCTCGAATGATTCTCTCGAATCGCCAGTAGCTCATATTCAGGTCCTTGACCACCGGTCCCTTACCGTCATCGCCGTTGGGTCCGTGGCAGGAGAAGCAGTGATGCATGGAATACCAGCGTTGTCCATCCACAGGATTGCCCATGGGGGTGCTGCAACCACTCAGAAATACGGTCAACAGCAGAAGCAGAAAAACCGGGGTGAATATTGGAATCATTCTAGTTAATCGCCTCGACATGAATCTTCTCCTCGTCAATATGAACCATCTATCAGGAATAGTGGCAAAGTCTTCAATTCACTGCCGGACAGCCTAGCTGAATAGGTCTCGATATGCAACGGTTTTTTTCAACGATGACAGGTGCTTGGTGTTAGTTCCCGCCAAATTTTCTCGACTCTTAGATAGACCGATGCCCAGCGAAAATGGGTGAGGTCCACACCCCGTTCAACTGTTTTGGATTTGCTGCTTAGAAACGGCCTGAGTGTATCTGTCAGATGACTCACGAACCGATCCTCGTTGTCAATCTCAGTGGTATTGGTATCGACAATCGCAGGTGTGGGGACCAGAACCAGGTGATTGGAGCCCGTCCGCTCCGCCACTTCCCTGCAGCCGGGAAGATCCGTGGCGATTACCTGGCAGCCGCAGCCAAGAGCTTCAAGTACCACCAGCGGCAATCCTTCGGATAGCGAGGGGAGCACGAACAGGTGGCTGGCTTGCAGTAAAGCGGCCAAACGCTGTTGGCTGAGAGGACCGTGAAGGGTAATTCGGTCGCCGAGTTTTTCGGCTGCTTCAAGACACTGCTCCGACTCATTTCCCTGCCCACTGCCCACCAGGTGAAGATGGTATGAATAATGGCCAAGGTTCTGAAGCGCTCGAAGTAACCAGACAACACCCTTGGCCCGGCTCAGTTTGCCGGCGTAGATAATTGTCGTTGGGGTTTGCGTTCGCACAGCTCGATTGACCTCGCTGAATAATTGTTCGTCATAGCCGGCACCCACCACTGCGATTCGGTCCGGCTGAATGTCATAATCTCTGGTAATTTGATTTTTCTGGTCCTGGGTGAGGGCCAGGATCCGGTCAAGCTGCCTGCAGCCAGCTACAACCTCGTCGCCAAGGTGGGGACACTGCTGGTACTGCCTGAGGTCAGAACCATGGCAGTTGCAGACGATCGGTACGTCTGCTTTTACCTGGGCCGCCAGCGAGCTGACCAGCCAGAGATGGTGGCTATGTATAAGATCGGGTTGCCAACGCTTGATACTATTGTCGATAGTCCGTCGAAAGAGACGCTGATAGTGGGAGATCTCCTCAGTCCTGAGGTTTCTGAACATCCGACTCGGATAGGGCATCACATCGCTCATACCCACAATTGCGCCTGGGTTGCTGCCGGTATTGAATCTAACTGTCGAGATTCGATCCGCTGTTATCCCCTCAAGATCGATTTCTTCTCTGCCGTCGACAGCACAAATCAAGTAATTTAGGTGGCCGGAACGGTGAGCCTGTTTCAAGAGCTGCTGAAGATAGATACCGCTGCCGGTGGAGTCCGGACGCTGGCTGATGATATGTAAAATTCTCACTGGAGTTAATTCTGCTCCACCTGATAGAGATAATGAGTCGAAGCAAGCTTTAACAGCCGCTCCCTGTTGTTGCTTTTCTGATTAAGCAGGATTACGAATGGATCGAGTCGACCGGCCGACTCAAAATAGCCGGCGTATCCGTAGACGCCCGTCATGGTTCCCGATTTGAGCAGTGTATTCTGGGTTTCGCCCAGCAGAGAGCTATAAGGCTTGAATAGTTCAAGCACGGCGATCATCGCCGCCGGCGTGATCAGATTCTTTCTCGACAGCCCGGATCCCTCGACGACGGTTACATCCCGGTTGCTCAAGCCGGCGGCAGCAATCAGGAATTCGGCCACTGCTCTTTGACCTTTTTCCCAGGTTGCAGGGGGGCCGAACCGCTTGACCCCGCAGTAGAGAAACAGCTGGTTGGCGATGAAGTTGTTGGAGTATTTCAGACATCCTCTGATCATTTCAGCGACTGTCATCTTGCTGTGATAGGTGTAGATCAATGTATCGCCAGCCTCGACCAGTCCGCGATTGAAGGTTGACCCCACAGCGATACCCTGGCGGCGAAGCTGCTCGGCGATGAGTTCGGCCACATATCGGTACCGGGTGATGGTACTATTCCTACCGGTAAAGGCCGAAACGTTGAGCCGATGCAGGCCGGGTTCAACCAGTGAACCTATATCCCGGGTGATGTCCAGCACAGGGGTCTGTGGTTCTGGCGAACCGATGAGTCCGTTATCGTGCTTGATCAACGGCACTGAATTGAAATTGACCGACAGCGCCGAGTTCTCGGCATCGTAGGGGTTGGCTGAATTTTGGGCACCGTCGGTCAAGCCCTCGAGCCTGAAAAAGCTGTCATCCAGAAGGATGGACTCCACCTCTGTCAGCCCCCTTTTTTTTAGCTCTGAGGCAATTTCCAGTAGCCGCTCCGAAATCAGGTAGGGATCACCATACCCTTTGATGCACAAAATTTTGTTGTCTCTGAGGTAGAACTCTGTGCTGATCCTGTGGGAAGGTCCCAGAAGTTCAAGGGTGGTGAGGGCGGTGGCAATTTTAATGGTCGAGGCCGGGATCAGCAGCGTGTTTGCACCAAACTGGTCAATTATCCTGCCATCTAAGGTGATTACATAGCCACCGTGGTCGATGAAATTTTCGATGGTTGATTCCGCTGCCGCTGCTGTGGAGACGGCAGCATAAAAAAAGGCCCACAGCATGAGCGTTACACTCCGAACTATGGGCCTTGAACAACGCATCGGCGTTGCAGTGCTGATCGTCTTTATAACTTGGGCAGTTTCGCCATCGATTCGGCGATCTGTTCTGCGGGATAATCGAAATCCACGAGCTCACCGGCAAAGTATTTGTCGTAGGAGGCCATATCGATCAAGCCGTGACCGGAGAAATTGAAGAGGATGGTTTTGGGCTCCTCAGGTTCTCTGGTTGCTTCGATGATTGCACCCCGAATTGCATGACAGGTTTCCGGTGCAGGGATGATGCCTTCCGTCTGGGCAAAAAGAACACCGGCTTTGAAACATTCCAGCTGCTGCAGTCTGATCGGTTCGACAATATTGTCTCGAACCATGGCCGAGACAATCGGTGCCATGCCGTGGTAACGGAGGCCGCCGGCGTGGATGCCAGGAGGAATAAAGTCATGTCCCAGGGTGTGCATGTAAAGCAGCGGGGTGGTTTGGGCCGTGTCGCCAAAATCCCAAGTCAGCCGTCCTCCGGTGAGAGACGGACAGGAGGCCGGTTCGGTGCCGACGAAACGGATTTTTTTACCTTCCAGGTAGTCCGGAAGGTAAGGGACCGCCAGTCCGGCAAAGTTGGAGCCGCCGCCACAGCAGCCGATGATCACATCGGGGTAGTCGCCGGCAATTTCCATCTGCTTCTTGGCTTCCAACCCGATAATCGACTGGTGCAGAATCACATGGTTCAATACGGATCCAAGGCTGTAATTGGTATCGTCACGGGTGGCTGCATCCTCGATGGCTTCTGAAATGGCGATGCCGAGCGAGCCGGGGGTGTCGGGCAGCCGCTCACGAATGGCCCGGCCGGTGTTGGTTTCAGTGCTTGGACTGGCAACGACGTTGGCACCGTAAGCGTGCATGAGAGATTTGCGGTACGGTTTCTGCTCGAATGAGACTCTCACCATGTAGACCTTGCATTCCAGGCCAAACTTGTTGGTGGCCAAAGCCAATGCTGAGCCCCATTGACCGGCACCGGTTTCGGTGGCGATTCTCTTGATGCCTTCCCGGGAATTGTAGTAGGCCTGGGCCACGGCGGTATTGGGTTTGTGTGAACCCACCGGTGAGACGCCTTCGTTTTTGAAGTAGATTTTGGCCTTGGTGTTCAGGGCTTTTTCAAGATTATTGGCCCGCACCAGAGGAGAAGGTCGCCAGATTTTAAGAATCTCAAGCACTTCTTCGGGAATGTCGACAAAGCGTTCAGGCGTCATCTCCTGCTCGAGCAACCCCATGGGAAAGATCGCGGCAAGTTTCTCAGGCCCCATTGGCTCCTTGGTTTCCGGATCAAGCGGCGGCTGCAGTCCGCCAGGCAGATCGGGAACGACGTTGTACCACTGGAGGGGCATTTGATCATCACGCAAGACGATTTTCTTATTCATGATTTCTCCTCTGGGAATATAGATAGCCTAAGGCTATTTTATTGTCAGCGAAACAATGGTCTTCATACCACAAAATGTCTGCCTCAGGCAAGAGCGATCAATTTTCAAGTTCGGACCATGAAATTTTCATGATCTGAAGCTTCAGTACCGTTTCCTCATCCAGATGCAACAGAGTGGCAAGCGCTTCTGCCGGTTTTGTTCCGGGCATTGCACTTTTACTGATCAATTCGAGGATGATGGTCCGTTCCGCAGTTACCCTGATGTTGTTAATGAGGGGGCGGATGTCGAGACTTTTACGTTTACCTTTTCTGATCCGTTCGACAACCATCGAATCAGTAGAATCAAAACTGCTGATCATTTGTAGATCCGATTCATTGAGATCATGGGGCAGCTCAATTTCGTAAGTGCAGATCATGTCTTGAACCAGTTTTCCTGCCAGCGGGCTGATCTCTATTATGTCAAGTCCAGCCGGCAGGGCAGCGTCGAGCAGGGTTTTTGTCTGGTTAAGGTCGGTGATGGGCTGCTGCAGATCAACCGAGAAGAATTCGCAGCGACTCATGGTACCCACGGGCAGTGCTGGACCAAAAGATATTTTTGGAGACGGGTTGAAACCCTGGGAAAAATGGGGTTTCAGATTGGCCCTTCGCAGGGCCCGCTGGATGATCTGAAGAAATTCCAGGTGGCCCAGGAAGCAGATGGCGCCGGTCCTGGAGTAACTGACGAGATAGTGATGGTGGTGTTCGACTGTATCCTCTTCGAGTAGTTCTTCATTGATGGTCTGGTTCGCTGGAGGGGATTGCTTTTTGTTATGGACGATCGGCTGGATGGTTTTGAAATCGCAGATTCCGCATTTCTGACAGGAATGATATCTGCAGTCCGGAGTGTATTCAAGGGTACGGCTTTTGTTTCGTTCAGCCACCAGAAATTCGGGTTCGACCATGGGGTCGATGTGGCTCCACGGCAGAATTTCGTTGTCACCGCGTTGGCGCAGATAAAAATCGAGATCGATACCTACCTGCTCCGCCGACTCAAGCCAGCCCTTCAGGTTGAAATGTTCGCTCCAACTGTCAAGTCGCGCCCCATTTTCCCAGGCCTTGATCAGAAGCGGCAGCAGTCTTCGATCTCCTCTGGAAAAAACTCCTTCCAGATAGCTTTGCTCGGGATCGTGATATTTGAGGGTGATCGCTTTTTTCTTAAATTTTGACCTGAGTAGTGAAAGGCGAGTGCGGCTCTGCTCAATTGTCAACTGTTGTTCCCATTGGAACGGGGTGTGGGGTTTGGGAACAAAGGTCCCGACGCTTACCGAGATTTTTTTTCTGCCGCCACCACCCACAGAGCCCGCCTGGGCTGTCTTGTCAACCAACTCAGCAATGGCTTCAATGTCTGTCTCGGTTTCTGTCGGTAAGCCTATCATGAAATAGAGCTTGATCAGGTTCCAGCCCAGTTTATATGCCTGCTCGGCCGTCTGCAGCAGATCCGCTTCGCTTATTCCTTTGTTGATGGTTTGGCGCAGCCGTTCGCTGCCGGCTTCCGGGGCAAGGGTGAAGCCCGTTTTTCTAACCCTACGGATCTGGTCCATGAGCTCCCTGGTAAGGGTTCCCACTCGCATTGACGGCATGGCTACAGATACCTTCTCTTTGGCAAAACGCTGCATCAACTCAGGCAGAACTTCGGGCAGGCAGCTGTAATCACCGGTGGACAACGATAAGAGTGATATCTCGTCAAAGCCGGAATGGCCGATACCCTGTTCAGCCAGTTCGATGACTTGTTCAGCACTGCGTTCCCTTACCGGTCGGTAGGTTATCCCCGCCTGGCAAAAGCGGCAGCCCCTGGTGCACCCGCGGGCCACCTCCACTGCCAGGCGGTCGTGGACGATCCGGGCGTTGGGTACCAGTGGTTTATAGAGATGATCGATCCGATTCAGATCGGCAAGTACTCTTCTTTTGACCGTCGGTGGTCCTGCTTCGGGTACCTCAAGGGATAGAATTTTACCCTCTGTATCGTAGATGGGGCTGTATTTGTGAGGCAGGTATACCCCCTCAATGTTGGCCAGCTCATTGATCATAGCAGCGCGCTTCAACCTCTTTTTTTTCAGCGATGCGAGCAGACGACTTACTTCTGCCACCGCTTCCTCGCCATCTCCGATGAGGATGGCATCAAAAAGCTTGGCAACTGGTTCCGGGTTAAAACCGCAGGTTCCTCCACCGATGATGATCGGCGAAGATTCATCTCTGTCGGCAGCGTAAAATTTGATACCAGCCAGATCAAGTATGGTCAGAATATTGGTGTAGCAAAGTTCATGCGGCAGGGTTATGCCTAGCAGATCATAATCTTGTAGGGGGGTGGCTGATTCCAGGGTTGTCATCCCGATGCCGCGGCTGCGCATAATCGCTTCCGCATCGGGGGCGGGGCAGTAGCAGCGTTCAGCGGCAACTGAATCAAGATCGTTGAGGATCTGATAGAGGATCTGCAATCCCTGGTGCGACATGCCGATTTCATAGAGGTCGGGGAATACCAGGGCCCATTTGACTTCGGCCAGGATATCGATCTCGGGCAGATTGAACTCGCTGCCCAGGTAGCGTCCGGGTCTGCTCACGAAGGGAAGGAAAGTCTGGTCAGCCATCTTTGATGATGTCTCCATTGGTTGGCCGGGACGTGTATATTTTTTCATTGTATCTCTGAAACAGCTTTCCACAATTACCGAAAATAGGTTGACTTTTTAAAGAGGGATAAGGTATTGAAATAGTATCGTATCTAAACATATGGGTAGAACTTTGGCTCCTCCGATACTGCAGCGAGGGGTAGATTACGTGGCCTGTACCGTACCGGCTCAGCAGATTTGGAATCATACATCCATACGGTCTGAAAACAACGTGAAATTATGGGACCTGATATCGTGAAGCGGTTATTGTACGTCCTTGCCTCTCTTTTCTTTTTATCCACAACTATCACTGCGGTGGCCCAGGATGAATCGAAGAATCCGATTATTGAGTCGATCGAGGTAATCGCTGCTAATGATAAGCCCGAACAGGTGGTATTCAAGCTTAATGGTTCCCACGCTCCCAAAATTTTCAAGCTGAATGGCGACAATCCCCGTCTTGTACTAGATTTCTACGGTATAAAATATCCCTCCAGGATTGACCGAATCAGCGATGTCGGCGGCGACATCATTGCCGGTGTTCGGGTTGGCAGGCACACTGACCCTGAAAGAACCCGGGTCGTTGTCGATATTCAGCAAGATAGCCCTTATCAGTATGATAAGACTTTCAATGTTTCAAATAACAACCTGGTGGTAACCCTTGTTCCCGATTTTGAGGCAATAGCTGGGGAACAACAAGCAACCTCTCAACCTCAGCGAATCGTGGTAGATTCTCCCAAAGTTGTAAATACCCCCAGCACCGCACCTGTTCCACCTGTTCAACCTGTTCAACCTGTTCAACCTGTTCAACCTGTTCAACCTGAAAGTCCTGAGCCAGTGGAAGTTGCGCAGGAGCAGACCCGGGATGGACAGAGTGATGAAGGTCAAGCAGTTGCAGAGGTTTCTGCCGAATCCACCAAAACAATTCTTAAGCCTGACCAACCAGCTTCGGTAGTTGATGATATAACCGGCCCGGAAACACCGACTATGGAGCAGGAGGCCGAACAGACGTCCACTGTAGAGTCTGCGGAGCAGCAGGCTGAACAGACACCCACGATGCAGCCTTCGGAGCAGGAGGCTGGACAGACATCCAGCATGCAGTCTAGTGAGAAGGATGATGGGCAGACGGCCAGCGCAGAGGTATCTCAGGGAGACGAGCCGGAGCAGAAGGACGGACAGCAGAGCACTCAAATCGAGGACATCAAGCCGGTACTGCTGGATGTTTCATTTGAAAAATCGATTAACGGAAGCGAAACGGTAATGTTCAGGCTCAATCACTTCTATCCTCCTTTGGTGTTTGGTGTTGAAAAAGGTGAGCCCAGGGTTATCTGTCACTTTCTTGATGCCAGTATCGGTGAGAACATTCCTCCTGAAATCGAAGCTGGAGGTCAGTTTGTCTCTCGAATAACAATCGCAGAAGAGCCCGACCCAGCCAAGGTGCGGGTTGAATTGGTATTGGTACCGACCCGAAACTATGATCTTCAGCAGCTCTTCTTCAAAGAGGACAATCTGTTTGTGATTATCGTCAAAGAGCTTCAGAATGGTTCTGAGGTGAGCAATTAGGGCAGCCAGGTTCTGCTGAATCCCTGGGGAAAATCGAGGTTGAAGTCTGCGGGTGCGAAATCGGTCTGCCTGATGTCCGAGAACCGCAACTCAACCTGCCCACCCAGGGGCAATCCGCTGATCGACAGCAGGATAGGGTAGAAACACCGGCCAATCTCTTCCCAGCGTTGGTACTCAAGGGTTGCAAATGAGCCTTTGCGATCATCAACGAGGATCCGCTCGACGATTCTCTTAGTCTCCCAGTCCAGCAGAATATACTCCTCGATTTCATTGCTCTCAGTCCCGACGATACTCAGCCATGCTCCTCTTTCCTGAGAGTCGTGCCGTATTTCTCCGATCTGTTCGATGGTGGCCGAAGATCGCCCTTCGAGCCAGTCGAGCCAGGATCCGTTTACCAGATTGAGCGGGAGGTCATGGCTAAGCACCCAGGAGTGGAGGCTGCCGGTGACTATTGACCGTTCGACAGCGTCGACGGCCTGATAGGTGGTCCCGTTGGTTGCTATGGCCTTAAGCGGTTGTCCCAATGGATTGCTGACGATCAGCTTTAAATAAGAAGGTCCCAGTACCCGGTAGTAGGCACTGAAAGCATAGTTCCGGACAGTTGAATTCCAGCTGATATCCACCTCTGCATCCCAACTTTTACGGCAGCGATCCTGTGATTCGCTAAACTCAAAAAAGGTCTGCTCGACTGCACTCTTCTGTTCCTCCTCGATTATGGCGGTCCATGGCGGCCTGGCGCAGCTGGTCAGCAACAGGAGAGGGAGGAGCAGGAGCAGAAGAGCCCCTGGCGTCAGGCTACTTGTTTCGAAGTGCATCGATTTTTTTTTCGACTTTTTCTTTCTGAGCCTGATCATCGAAGTATTTGAGTGCTGCTTTATATGATCGGAGTGCCTTGGTGTTCTGTTCCAGTGCCCGGTATACGTCGCCTAAATGTTCATGCAGGTAAGGGTCTTCGGGCAGCAATTTCAAGGCGGACAGAAGCTCCGCTCTGGCCCTCTCGAGGTTGCCGAGTTTGAAATGTACCCAACCGAGGCTGTCCTGGATATAGCCGTTGCCCGGTTTAAGCTCCATGGCCCGCTCAATATAGGTCAAAGCTCGATCAAGGTGACGATCAGTGTCGGCCCATGAATAACCGACGAAGTTCAGAGCTTCGGCATGATCCGGATTGATGATAATCAATTGCTCCATGACGCCGATGGCCTTGTCGAGTTGATCGGTCCGTTCGAGCTGCAGACCGTATTCAAAAAGCAGACGCTCATTGTCCGGATAGGTAGCATAACCTGAGGCCAGAATTGTGCTTGCCTTTTCCATTTGCCCGCTGTCCCTATAAAGCGACGCAGCCATGATGTAAAAAAGTGGTCTGCGGGTCGAGGTTACATCAATGTAGCCGTTGAGCATCTCCAGGGCCTGTTCGGTTTTTTCCTGCTGATTGAGAAGCCCCGATCTCAGAAAAACGGCGTCTTCAAATTCCTCCTGATCATCTTCGATACCCTGCAGGACTTCCAGTGCTTCAGCAAATCGCTCCTGATCTGAATACAAGACACCAAGCAGATAGCGGGCGGAGCCGTTATTCTGTCCTTCAAGCACTGCATTCAGGTGGGCAATGGCCTCATCGTATTGTTCGAGGCGTACATAAAGTTTGCCAAGCGCCAGGGAGAGCTGGACCGGCGAGTTGCGATACCTGGGGATGAGACTGAGTTCGACGATAGCCTCTTCTTCCCGATCTGATCCAAGAAGAGATTGAACGATAAGCAGCCGCGCCTGCTCCTGGGAGTCATCCTGAGTCAGAATCTCCCGCAGGATGTTAATGGCCTGGTCGTATGATTTTTGCTCGATATGAAACTGAGCAACTTCGTAGGCAAGCTCGGTGGACCAGTTGAGCTCAAGCGTTTTCAGATAGTAGCGCTGGGTTTCATCTGGCGAAGTGCTCATTCGGGCGAGCGCCAGGTAGGCGAAATAACTTTGGGGGTTGACCGAGATGAGTTTTTTCAGCGTCCGGCGTGCCTTCTGCGGTTTACCCATCTGCTCAAGCAGGACGCCAAGCCGAAGCAGGACCTGTTCGTTTTCCGGATCGTAGGAGAGGATTGCTTCGTACTGGTCGATCGCCTGGTTGATCTTCTTCTGCTGAACCAGCAGGCCGGCCAGCAGCTTTCTGCTGGCACTGTCCCGTGGATCGTTTTCTATGTTCTCTTCCAGAAGTTCGATGGTACGTGAGGTGTCGCCTTTTTTCAGGTGCAATAGCGGAAGTTTGTGCTTGATGTAAAGAGCGGATGGGTCGCAGACCAGGGCTTTTTCATAAGCGTCGACCGCTTCATCAAAATTCTTCTCATATTCTGCGTGGGTTCCCCAGAGAAAATAAAAGTAGGAGCAGGAGAGATCTTGGTTTTCCGGAGGTGGAGTATCTTCAGAACTGAGCTGGTTGCCTGTGATGGCGCAGCTGGAAAGCAGCAGGGTGAGCAGCAGCACTGCCAGTGTGGTGTTAAATCGGCCTGATATCACAGAGGCTCCGGAGTGTCTGAGAGAGTTAAGTGGGGCAGCAGTCTGTCGATCAGCCGCACCACCTGTTGGTGGACCTGCTCTTCAGATACCGACCCGTCAATTCGCTCAATATACGGTAAGTCCATCTGCTTGAAAATACTATCGACTTTTTTCAAGCTCTCCAACTGTTCAAAATCGTTGAGCAGATCACCTCGTTTTTCCGTGATTCTTGTGATACAGGTCCGGGGATCGACCTCGATGATGATTGCCAGGTCAGGCTCTGGGGCAAAATCATGCCGGGCTATGATCTCATCGGGGTTACATCCCGCTGCTCCCTGGTAGGCAGCGGTGGACAGGTAGTAGCGGTCACAGAGAACAATTTTCGCCGCCGCCAGCGAGGGGATTATGAGATTATCGATGTGATCGCGCCGATCTTTGATAAAAAGATCGAGCTCTTCGTCGACGGATACCGTATGGCGATTTTGGTAGAGCGTTCTGATCTGTCTGCCGTAGATCCTTACCCATCTGCTCAAGCAGGACGCCAAGCCGAAGCAGGACCTGTTCGTTTTCCGGATCGTAGGAGAGGATTGCTTCGTACTGGTCGATCGCCTGGTTGATCTTCTTCTGCTGAACCAGCAGGCCGGCCAGCAGCTTTCTGCTGGCACTGTCCCGTGGATCGTTTTCTATGTTCTCTTCCAGAAGTTCGATGGTACGTGAGGTGTCGCCTTTTTTCAGGTGCAATAGCGGAAGTTTGTGCTTGATGTAAAGAGCGGATGGGTCGCAGACCAGGGCTTTTTCATAAGCGTCGACCGCTTCATCAAAATTCTTCTCATATTCTGCGTGGGTTCCCCAGAGAAAATAAAAGTAGGAGCAGGAGAGATCTTGGTTTTCCGGAGGTGGAGTATCTTCAGAACTGAGCTGGTTGCCTGTGATGGCGCAGCTGGAAAGCAGCAGGGTGAGCAGCAGCACTGCCAGTGTGGTGTTAAATCGGCCTGATATCACAGAGGCTCCGGAGTGTCTGAGAGAGTTAAGTGGGGCAGCAGTCTGTCGATCAGCCGCACCACCTGTTGGTGGACCTGCTCTTCAGATACCGACCCGTCAATTCGCTCAATATACGGTAAGTCCATCTGCTTGAAAATACTATCGACTTTTTTCAAGCTCTCCAACTGTTCAAAATCGTTGAGCAGATCACCTCGTTTTTCCGTGATTCTTGTGATACAGGTCCGGGGATCGACCTCGATGATGATTGCCAGGTCAGGCTCTGGGGCAAAATCATGCCGGGCTATGATCTCATCGGGGTTACATCCCGCTGCTCCCTGGTAGGCAGCGGTGGACAGGTAGTAGCGGTCACAGAGAACAATTTTCGCCGCCGCCAGCGAGGGGATTATGAGATTATCGATGTGATCGCGCCGATCTTTGATAAAAAGATCGAGCTCTTCGTCGACGGATACCGTATGGCGATTTTGGTAGAGCGTTCTGATCTGTCTGCCGTAGATCC
>NODE-423-length-15128-cov-6.90387_pt1 | contig 15128 bp, 17 predicted proteins | sample MGYA00139097_ERZ477577 | MGnify/ENA metagenome assembly ERZ477577 | reverse complement strand
GAGATCTTTTTAAAAAAAAATTTATTTTTGAAACAGGGTGAAATAATGAAAAAAAGTAAAAAGAAAGTGACAAAAAAAACAACTAAGAAAGCAACAAAAAAAACGGCAGCAAAAAGCACTAAAAAAGCTGTAAAAAAAATCACTAAAAAAACTACAAAGAAAATTACTAAAAAAACCAACAAGAAAGCTACTAAGAAAATTGCACAAAAAACGACTAAAAAAACTGTTAAAAAAAAGACTATAAAAAAAACTAATCGCAAAAAAATTGTTCCACAAAAAACAAAAAAGGTCATCAGTATAAAAAGTAAAGAAAAAAAGAAGGAAAAGGTAACCCTTACGGCCATTCCTAAAAAAGTCGTCCCTATTCTTCACTTAAAAAAAAGAACCACTTCCGAGGGGAGAACTTCTCAAGCACAAGACATAACTTCTTCTCCCCATCACTCTCTTCAAGCGGGAAAAAACACACCTTACACCACTCAAATGCAGTACGAAGAATTTGATGGCCCAGAAGAACAAACTTATGTCGATGAAATTGTTCACCATGAAGAAAAAAAAACATTTACTCAACCACCCTTAGAACAAGACGAAGATGATGATACTGAGTACACTCATGGATGGAACTATGATACAGGACTCGATGATCCTGAAACAGTTGATGACTTTGAGTATGATGAAGAAGATGAAGATCAACTCTATACGCGCCAAATACAAAAAAGCTTCATTTCAGAAAGTGACTAATCATTGGAAATTAAAGATCCTATTCACGACACTATCCACTTTGATCCCCATGAGGCAATGCTCTTAAAATCACCTTTCTTTCAAAGGCTTCGTCATATTAAGCAAATGGGAGTCAGTGATTATGCTTTTCCCGGTGCCACCCATACAAGATTTCTTCACTCTGTGGGAGCTTTTGCTCTAGCAAAAAAAATTATTCCTCTTCTTTTTGAAAAAAATGGTTTTTCTCCTAAAAACGCAGAAATTCAAAAACTTATACAATGCGCTCAAGTGGCCGTCTTACTTCACGATATAGGACATGCACCACTTAGCCACAGTACAGAACTGGTTATGCCTCCACTCTCATCTTTAAAGCTACCCCTTTTTTTTCAAGAAGGGCGTCCTTCTCGAGCAACTCACGAAGATTATACCCTTGCTATTATTAATGATGAAAGTATGCGCCCTTTCTTTGCTCCTCTCATTAACAAATATAATATTAACTCTGAAAACATCAGCTCTCTTATTTTTGGCGCCCCTCATAAAAAAGAATTTTTTATTGTTCAAGGAATTGATTTTTTTCCTCTTCTCACACAACTTGTCAGCAGTGAAGTTGATTGTGATCGCATGGATTATCTTTTACGCGATAGCTACTATTGTGGAGTTACCTATGGTCGATACGACCTTGGTTGGCTCATTGAAAATCTCACGCTCACCGTTGAAGAAAATCAGGCCTTTTTGGCCTTTCCAAGACGAACCCTTTTAGCGCTAGATAATTTTCTTCTCTGCCGCCACTACATGTTTCTCATGGTTTATTTTCATCATAAATCAGTTGTCTACGAGAAAATGCTGATGAACTACCTCCAAAGCGAGGATTGCACTTATAGAATACCGTCCGACCTCCAAGAATATCTTCTCCATGATGATTATTTTTTTAAAGAAAGTATGAAAAAATCCACGAATAAAACGGCAAAAAAACTCATTCAAGGAGATCTTCCCTCAAAAGTCATGGAATCAACTAACGGTCATCATGAATACCTCATGAAAAGCATTCAATCCTTTTTTGAGAAAGAAAATATTTCCTACCATTACACTTCATCAAGAGGACAGCTCTCAAATTACTACCTAAAGAACTCTTCTTCTTTTTTTCCTATTAAAATAGTAGATGAATATGTGCTAAATTCAACTTTAAAAAAACAACAAAGTATTAGTGAAGGAAGTGATCTCTATCAAAAATTTAGCGCTGCTCATCATATAGAACGACTTCATTGTGATATAGATACATTAACCCATGAACAAAACAAGTTTCTCTATAAAATGATTAATAGATAAATAATGGAAATATATGAATAAAGTGGCCCTTTATATTTTACTGGTTTTTATTTATCTAGGAATCGATCGCGCTCTTGTCAAAAACAATCACAGCAATACAACTCTTCGAAATCCTTCTTTCTACCGCCTCTATTTTCCTGAAACTCCTATTACGGTGATACTAGTAGGGCAATACACCCAAGGTTTTTTTATTCCCACCTACTTTCACGTCTATAAAGTTATTCATCCCGTCCGATCCCCTTACTACAAAACAATTAAGGTTGGCCGTTTTCTCTTTGAAAAAGGAAGTAGCTATTTAGGAATGAGCCTCTTTCGCCGTGATGATTTTCAGCGAGAAGAAACTATTCCGATGCCACCAGGAGATCTCTTTATCGGAAACAAGACTTATGGTGATTGGGGAATTAGCTTCACTCAAAACCAAAGAATTTGGGATTTTAAACCAGAATATCGTCATCTTCGAAAAGAACTCGGTCTTGAGAACTTTGAAATAACGTATCAATTTTTCCGACGAAAAAAGATTCACCATGAGCGAGAAATTCCTTTTTATGGTATTAAAAAAGAATTCGGTAGTAAAGGAGTCATCAAAGACCTTCACCTTACGGCCAGATTTTATCAAAAAAAGAAGGCCCGCTCTTTTAAAAAAATAATATTGCAATATTTCCCTAAACCATTTCAAGGCCGCGAGGTACAAATTCATGAATGATCTTTTTGATAAGCTACTCATTCGCCTTCTTTTTGCTTTTCTTTTTTGCTTTTTTCTTTTTCTCTATAAAATAGCTCATCAGTTTTATTACCAAGAAAAAAGATTCAATTTCTTTAACCGTATCCAAATGGCCCAACATCCTTCCCAAACACTCTTCTTCTTTTCTCGACTCATGGGCCTCTCTTTGGCCTTCTATCAAATTCAAATTCACGTAACGGCCATCCCTTCAGAAGCAATCCTTACCACTTTCTTAGAAATGATGACCCTTTTTCTCCTTTATTGCCTTTCCTGTCTTGTCATTGAAAGTATAACTCTCTACGGCCTTGGCCATAAAGAAGAAATTCTTCGCAAAAAAAACATGGCCTATTCCATGTACTCATTTTCTCATTCTATCTCTATTGGTATGATTGTGGCGGTTATTTTCAAGTACTCTAACTATTCTTTCTTTAACCTCATCTTTCTATGGCCTTATTCTTTAGTTTTATATGGACCTATTAATAAAATTTTTTCTCTTCTTATTCACCCTCAATTTAAAAAACTCATTGCTGAAAAAAACATACCCATTTCTTTTTCGGCCATGGGCCATAACCTCGGAACGACCTTTATCTTAATTGGAGCTTTCTACACCATCCCTGAGAATCAAAACATTGAATTTTACCTTCTTCACGTACTCATGAATCTTGTTCTAGGGGCCCTTATTTACCCTATTTTTGTTTTTCTACTGGGAAAAATTCTCAAAATTGACGAAAAAGAACACTCTATTTACTTTACGCCTCAAGAAGAAAACAGCGAAGACAATATTTCTTTAGGAAAGGGACTTTTTGAAGGAATCTATTACCTCTCGTGTGGCCTAATGAGTTCTATTGTCACAAGCAAAATAAACTTTGATGCTCTTTATAATTTCCAATAATGAAAAAAATGCTATAATGGGGAGAAACCACTCACCTCATGAGGCATAAAATGTTAAATCTCAAAATTTTTGAAAATATTAGAAAAATACAAAGTGACTATACTGAACTAAAAAAAAATATCGCCAATCTACAAGAGGAAACAAAGCTCAATCGAAACTTGCAACAAATCTATGCTCTTCGACTTCTAAGAAAACTTCCTCTTAACTATGACATGATTATCCAAGGAGTCGGCTATGCCGACCTTTCTCCCAAAGAGGCCTACAAACTCTACCTCGACGAAAATCTTCTCTTTAATTTTATTGATGTTTCAGATCAAAGCTATCTTCCTGTAAAAAAAATAGAACATAGCATCCATATCCCTTTTGAACATTTAGAGTCGCGCTTTAGCGAAATGACCCCTAAGTCAAAAATTATTTTTGTTATTAGCGAAGATGGTACGAAGTCAATTCTTGCCTCTGAATTTTTTATTCGAAAAGGGTATTTACTCGTAAATAATATCTCCGGAGGGCATCAATACTGGCCTGGACATAAAACTGAACCCCAAGTATGAATTAAATACATGTCGCCAATTTTTTATGTCAACAATTTCAAAATAAAAAGATAGGGTTTTCTTACCAACGAAATAAAACGAAGGTAAAAAACTATGCTTCCCATTATTTCTCAAAGACTCTTAAAATATACCCACCAACTATTTTTAAAATTTGAAAGAAAATCTCCTGTCAACCAGCTCTATTTTGCTTATGGCGCTAACATGGGAACTGAGCGATTTTTAAAATATAATATGCGTTTTAGTAAAATAGGTCCTGCCTATATTAATGATACGCAGCTTACCTTCAACCTTCCTTGTGAATATCAGGGAAAAGGATTTGCAGGGATTGTCCCCGCTAAAAAAAAACAAGTCTACGGTGTTCTTTACCGAGTAAGCTATCCTACTCTCTTGATGCTAGATATTCTCGAATGGAGAATCTTTCAATTTTATGATCGTCATAAAAAAATTGTCTTCACTACTCATGGACAACAAAAGTTTTATGCTTGGAGCTACTTTGTAAAACACCCTCGCCACAACCTTTCTCCCAGCAAAGGCTACCTTAACTACATCATACAAGAAGCAAAAAAAAATAACTTCCCTTCTTCTTACATAGAAGAAATAGAGCAGTATTCATCTAAAGACTCCTTTCCTCTCGATCATGAATTTAACTTACTTAATCCTGGCCGGCCTCGCTTTGCTCACAAGAGACTCTCCTTCGTTTACAAAAAAACAGATCATCTTCGGGAAAAAGTGGCCAATTTTCTTCCCTGATAGGAGTTCTCTATGAAAACAGCATCTCTCTGGTGGCAATTTTCCTCTTATATTCCTCAGCTCTTGTTGAAAATGAAAAAAAAGGCAAAAAAGAAAGAAGTTAAAGATCACTTTGATAATTTTTATCAAGAAGAACTCACTTACAAACATGCTTTTTATCCTCACGGTGAGCTTTTTCTTCATTCACTCAATATTGTTCACATTACTCCTTTTCCAAAAAATCATCTCCTCTACTCTATTGGAGAGAAAAATCTTCTTTTTCTTAGTGACGAAATCGATAAGAGCACCACTGATAGCTATCTTATAGGCCTGCATTTTGGTCTTGAACGCTATGCCTATGAAAACCTAGAACTTCTCTTGAATCACCTCTCCAACCATCAAGATAAAATTCGTCAACAACTTATGAAGACCCCCTTCTTTAAAGAACATCTCAATAATGAAAAAAATCATATTCAATCATGCCTCACTTTGAAACAACGCTTCTGTACAAGAGGGGAGGATTATATCCAAGAACAGATGGGAGAAAACCACTCCTATCATTTTTGGAGAAATTTCTGGAGGGAAATAAACCATGAGTCAGCAAGAATCTTCCACCCTTAATCTTCTTCAAGGAACTGCCTTATCCCTTGGCTCTATTATAGGATCAGGTCTTCTCTTTCTTTCGGCCTTAAGCTACAAAGTTGGTGGATCTCATCTTTTTTATGGATGGATTTTAAGTATTTTTATAACCATTCCTCTTATTATTCTTTTTTGCCAAATGGTAAAAAAATATAAAAATGCCTCTCCCATTGGCGATCTCTGGGGAGATACTCTAGGCCAGCATTTCTCTCACTATCTACCCTATCTTATGCTCTTTACCACTTTATGGGGAATTCCTTGCTCACTTTATATTGTCTCTCAGTACGTCTCAGAGATTATCCATCTCCCGGCCATTTTTATTACCCTCTTTATGCTTGCTCTTGCCTACGGGATCAACTTCTCAGGTCTTAAAGTTAGCGCAAGAACACAGCTTATCATCACTCTTATTTTTTTTATTTTGGCCTTTATACTTTATGGACATACCTTCTCCCCTTTGAGCTTTACGAAGATATTTCCTTCTATTGAAGGCCCTCTTCATTGGAAAAAAATATTTAATGTTGCCCTTCTCAGTTTTTGGGCCTTCGCAGGAGTTGAAAACTTAAGTTTTCTCAGTAGAAAATTCAAAAATCCCAATAGAGATTTTCCTTTAAGCATAGGAATATCTTTTACTCTCTGCGCTTTTTTATACTGGGGACTGACAAGTAATTACGTGGCCACTATCCCCTATCAAACCATCAATGAGAAAACAGGTCTTCTTCAGCTAACAACTTATTTTTCTTATCAAAGTTTATTTATGAATATGATTTCTCTCATGGCCTTTTTGTCTGTTTTGATGAATCTTATTAGCTGGATTTTGGGACTATCAGAAATGATTTCCAGTAGTGCAAAAAAAGGAATATTTCCTTTTCTTTTACAAGGTAAGAAGGCCATGATTTTTCTTCTTTTTGGTCAACTATTTTTCTCTTTTTTACTTTATGCCAATGAGTCTCTTCTCAATTTTTTCATTGGATCAGTTAGCGCTAATTTTGTTCTCATTTATTTTATTTCAGCTTTTTGTTTTTTCTTACAAGAACATACCCTCTCTAAAAAAATCATTATTGCCTTCATCGTTCTTCTTCTTTTCTTGGCCCTTTACTCTTCTCTTTCTTTTCTTTGGTATGCCTCCTTCTTATACATCACAAGTTCACTCATTTACTTTATCAAGCAAAAGAGAGAAGAAAAAAAATCTATTTTCATCCACAAGGAAAATATAACATGAATTGCTCTCTCTTTTTATTGTTCTTTATTCTTACAAATTCTCTTTTTTCCCAAGATAAAATAAAAGTTTTACTTATCCTTGAATCAAAAGACTCTTTTACCAGCACAGCTGAATCTGTCATCTTAGGAATAAAAGAAAGGGAAAAAAGTTTTACCAAGGAAGAGAAAAATTTCTACAAAATGGAAACTCTTCTTATTTCTAGTAATATAAAAGAAAATTATCATCTTATTCAAAAAACCATTGAAAAAGTTAAACCTCAACTTATCCTGGGAGGAATTACATCTAACTTATCTTTTTTAATTAGAGATATTGCAGAGGAGAGACATATTCCCTTTATTACTCCTCTCGCAACAAATACAATGCTGACAGAAGATAAACGTTTTCACTATACTTATCGGACTTGTTTTAATGATGAAGAACAATCGCAGGCCATTGCAGATTTTATCTGTGCTGAAAAAAAGAAGGGAAATATTGAACATAATATAGCTGCTATTTACCAAGAAACATCTTCTTATTCTTATTATCTCTATGAAGAAGTAAAAAATAAAACAAAAAAGAAATGCCTTGTTCATCTTCAAGGCCAATCTCTGAGCTCTCAAACATTAGATACAAAAGATATTTCTCTCTTATTTCTTCCTCTATATCAAATAGATGCCAGTCGATTAATTGAAAAAATTCTTCTCTCTCATCCTTCTTCCAGGAAAATTACTTTTCTTGGATCAGATGGTTGGGCCGGAGGAAATCTTGTTTTTGAAACAATAAAAAAAGTAAAATTCAATGAAGAGAATACCAACTTCTTCTTTATTAAGCACTGGTCTCCATTAGAAGAGGCAAATAATGAACTAAAAAAATCTTTTTTAAAATTAAATGAAAAACAACAAATCATGAGCACGCCTTTTTTTGCAGGTTATACACTCATAAGCTTTGTGAAAAATATTCTCCAAGAAAAAGAAGATAGTGACATCATCAAAAAAATTCAATATACAAAAAAAGAGAAACCTAAAATATACTTCATGAAACTTGACAAAGAAAGAGAGTCTCTTTACGCAAAATTATAATGAGACCATTAAAAAGTCTCTTACCAAAAGTCATTTAATTCTCAAAAACCATTTGAAGTGGCTTCTTTTTGGCCTAGCGATATTATTTTGTCTTTTTTCTCTTCTCTATTACTTTCATCATCAACAACAACAGAAAATGTTCATTAAGAATGTTATTTTTCATCAACAAAGCAAGATTGCTGAAATTATCTATATTCGAGAAATGCATGGGCATCATATTAAGAGAAAGGATGATGACAATCTCTCTGCTTTTCAAGAGATAACCAGTGAACTTAACCGCTTTGACATCCCTATTTCTCTTTATTTCTCTCCTTATGAAAAATGCCAGAAAAATAATTTCTTTACTCGTTTTTCTAATCTTCAATCTCATTTTTTTGTTATGGGAAAAAAACTTCTCGCTCATTGCCTTACAAGCAAGATTAAAAAAAACTATTTTGCCAACAACTTCTTTATTCTTTTTGCTCTTTTTATTATCTCTTTTTTTATTTTATTTTTCAGATGGAAGTTCTTAAAAAACACTCTCTCTGAAAATGTTATTCATCCTCTCGCTAAAAAAATTGAAATTGAGGCCTATGACAAAATAAGCTCAGAGCTTACCACTATTCTTCTTCATGACTTAATGGCACCTCTCTCTATTTGCCGCGAAGTAATCAAAAGAAATGATTCCCCTCTTGATAAAGAAGAAATTTTCATTCTTCAAGAATCACTTGGTCGAATGGAAGAAATATGTCTTGTTCATCTTAAGGAATGGAAAGAAAAATTTTCTTCTCAAAACATTAAAATATCATTGGGAGAAGTAAAAAAATCACTTCTTTTCCTTCCCCAAACTTACCCTCACATTACTTTTCATTTTATTGATAAACTGGAAAAAAAAGATATCTTTCTCCAGGCCAATAAAACATATCTTCATCGAATTTTTACTAATCTTGTCAAAAACTCAACGGAAGCATTTAATGAAGGAAAAAATAACCATATTACTTTTTATTTCAAAGACTACTCTTCTTATATTGAAATAATCGTCAGCGATAATGGACCTGGGTTTAAAGACTTCTCCTTTATTTCTCATAAAGAAGAAGGCCATGGAATTGGTCTCTCTTCTGCAAAGGAAAAACTAAAAGAATGGGGAGGGGATCTTTTTTTAAAAAATAACCGCAAAGGAGGGGCCAAGATAACCCTTAAGATTTTAAAGGTTCATTAAATATTTTTTTCAACAAAGCACTTTTGGAATTAATTCTCTCTCTTAACTCTAAATCCATCGCTTCATCCAACTTTTTTTGAATTTCAGGTGCTTTAACTTTTTTCTCTATCATATCTCTTCCCGTTAAAAGAGGGGTGAAATATTTTTCATGATATTTATTTTTGGTAAAAGATAATTTCAGAGCACGACATATCTTCTCTGAAGAAACCAAAGAAAGAAAGGAAAAGAAAAGAGAGAAGTTTTCCTTTAGATAGAAACTCAGCAAGCTGGCCCGATAATAACTCGTCCATTTTTCATTCTGCGCAATACAGGTAAGCTTTAAAAAAAGACGAATAGATCTTTCTTCCTCTCTCGATCTAGTAAGAAAAAAAGGAGACTGAAGAAGATAGGTGTTAAGCTGCAAAAAAAGAAACCACTTCTCTTTTTTATCTCTTTTCATTTTGGCGAGGAGATCAATTTTATCTCTATAAGCTTTTTTATTTTTTATTTTAAGTAAAAATTGATAAAAAAGATCTTCTTGGTTTTTTGATTTTTGTAAAAAAAGAAGTCCCTTTGAAGGTTCTTTTGATTGGGTTATTAACTTGAAGAACTCATCTCTTACTCTTTCGTTGGCCAGAGAACGAAGCTTCATTTTGGAGGAAATACTTAATAACTCTTTAGATGCTTTTAAATTAAAACGACCAATAAACTGCATGGCCCGATAAAAACGAAGAGGATCTTCTTCGAATGTTTCCAGCGAGACAGGATGAAGTCGTCTCTTCTCAATATCTTTTTCTCCCCCATACAAATCAATCAGCTTTCCCGTCAATAAATTAATTCCCATACTATTAATGGTAAAGTCACGCCGCCTAAAGGCCCTTTGATAATCAATTATTTTGTTATCAAGAAGATGAACTTCAGGACGACGTCCACGACTTATATCTTCGCGAGGTAAAGACCAGTCTACAAAGGGGTGTTTTTTTAAGACAAAGACGCCAAAGCTGGCCCCTCTTTTTTCAACAATTGAAAATTGCTCTAAAAGTAAAACAAGCTTCTCTTCTTTTATTCCATAAACTTCAATATCAATATCTTTAAAAGATCGTCTAAAAAAAAGATCTCTAACGGCACCACCAACTAAAATAGGAATAGCGCCTTCCTTTTCTAAGCGAAGAATAATGTTTGTTAGATGAAAACTCTCAGTAAGAGAGGCAATCTTATTCTTAAACATGAATGTCTAAATTTTCTTCTTCATTTCTTTATGAAGAACTCTGTTCTTTTCATGCTTAAGTGCCTCATCTTTTTTATATCTTCTCATACACTTAAGGGCCTCTTTCATATCACCTTCACTTAGATAAATTTCTGCGAGATAGAGATCAAAACGCCGATAATTGGGATGAAGATACTGTTTTTTTTCATGAAATTCTTTTGATAAGAGAATTTTCTTTGCTTCTTGATATTTTTGCAATCTCATTTTTACAAGAGCGAGTTCTTGCAAAGCATAGCTATTTTCTTTTTGACGATGAATTGACGTAAAAAGGGCCTCCTCTTCACTATCTTTATAAATCTTTAAAAGCTCTGCTTCTGCAAGTGAAAACTCACTGGTCTCCATCAAAAGATGAGCTTTCTTAATAGGTAGCTGAAGGCGCATTTGCTCTACAATGGCCCTTTCAGAAGGAATTTCTAGTGTTGAAAGATAAAGTTCCAACTCTTCTAAAAATGTTAAGGCCAAGCTTAACTGACCAGATCGCTGTAAAAAGCCTACATACCAAAGATGATCATAGAGCTCTAAATCACCAAGCTTCGTAAAATCATCGCGTAAAAAAAGAATATTTCCCATTTTGATAAGAAACTCATGATTATCATCAGGAGCACCAAGAAGTTCATGAAAACGAAAAGCAATTTCTCGAAAAAATTCTCGGCGCCTTTCTATTAAACCTTCTCTGGTAAGGGCCTTAAAAATATCCTGTGATTCATTCGCCAAAGATTGCTTTTCTTCTTTTGATAAAGATCGACCTAAGCTTCGTAGATTATCCAGCCTCTGATAGAAAAGGGAGGGAGAAGCTTCTTGGCCTATAAGCAAAAAGGGAAATAAAAAAAATTGAGTTAAAAGAAGTCTTTTTATTGTCATCATGAAGGCATGATAAAAGATATGGAAAAAAAAATCATCTTTTCTTTATTAGTCAACAATCTTTAATGTTTCTTTCATAAGATCCCCGTTAATTTCCACCTGGTAGTCTCCAGAGGGAAGGGCCGGAAGACGATTCCCTCTTTGAAAGACAATACTTCCAGAGTGAGACCCTATGGCCTGCGCACAAAAAGTATGAGGATGAACTCCTACTTTCAAACTAATTTTTCCGTCACCACTTTTCATTTCAGTCCAAAAAAGAGAAGGCGTCTTTACCTTCATTTCAAGAACGTCTAAATGACATATCATTCTTTGATCGTAAACTGTTTGAAAACGTACTTCCACCATCTTCTCATTGGAAGAAAAAGAAGCAGAGAATTCATGATGGGCAAAAGTATTCAGGGAAAAAGAAAGAAAAAAAAGGAAACTTATTTTTTTAAAATTCATTGCTATATCCTTGCTGGTTAATGGCCTCAAAAAAAAGAGACTTTAAATTGATAAAACGCTCACCGTAACTTTTCTCCCTCTGCTTATTTTCTTTACTCACAAGAGATTTTTCTAAAATAATTGTCCCTTGAGGAATTTCTTTTAGACGCATTTGCTCTCCCCCTCCATCTCTTGGATCTCTAATTCCTCCCCCTTTTTGAGGTTTTGCATAACCACGCAAAAAACTTATTTTGCGACCTGCTGGAATAATAAGAAAACTCACGGCACTTCGATAATCCCACCGACTCCAATCAACGGGTAAGGCCAAATGATCGTGAATAAGATGAAGTTTATTTAAATATGCTACAGCATAATCATAAGGAATCATCCATTGCAATGTCCGCATACCAGGGATATAGCGATCTTCTGTATTCAAGGGGACATCTTTGTGATGAATATTTACCAGGAAAAGATCTTCTTGCAACTCAAAGTCTACAAATTCCTCATATCCCTCTAAAAAACTCTCCACTGATTCTTTATATCTATGATGATATAAAATAGGTTTTTCTAAGACGATATAAGAAGATTCTCTTTTTTCCTCTCGCTTAATTTCTCGAATAAGATTTTCAAGACTCAGAGAATCCCATTCTTGAATGGGCCAATCTCTTTTTGTGATATCTTTTTTAATTTGACGATGAACAATTAACTCACAAGAAGAGTTCTTCTTTTTCTTACAAAAATCTAGATAGCAAGTTGATCTTAAAAAAAGAGATTTATTATAAGTCTCTTGGCAGTGAGCTATTCCGCGATGAACTTCTTTACTTTCTTTATTTCCTGCCGCCGTGGCCAAATAAACGTGACGTAAAAGATAAAAAATATAGTATTTTAAAAAAAAGGACGGCAAACTCTATTTAAATAATTGTATTTTTTTCAAATTCTATTAAGACCTCTCGCTAGCGAGTTTAGCAAAAATAAAAGTATCTCTATAAACATCTTCTTCTAAAATATTTTCTCGCAAATGCCCTTCTTGTCGATAATGAAGTCTTTTGGCCACATTGACAGATTTTTCATTAAGAGGTGAACAACGAATTTCAAGACGATGAAACCCTAGGGAAAAGAGTATCTTTTCTAACAATTCAATTGATTCAGAAATATATCCTTTTCCTTCAAATTCTTGAGAAATCCAATAACCAATTTCTCCTCTTCCATCCTTCCAACTAATAGAATGAATGCCTATATTGCCAATATAAGTCTCTTCTCCTTGCAAAAAAATTGCATAATCAAAAGAAATCATTGAGTCCCAACTATCCTCTGTTTTTTTGATGTAAGCTTCCTGATCCTCTAATGTTTTACTCATTCGAATCCCTGAGAGAAAAACAGAGAGTCTCTCGCGCTCTTTTTCAATGACATCAAAGATCATCTTACTCCAACGAAGCTCTAATTTTTTTAGAAGAAGCCTCGTTCCCTCAATTCTCACAGGTAGTGCTATCTCTTTCATTTATCCTCTCAAGTTTTTTTTCTTATCACCGAAACGCTCACAAAAAGGAGACCAAACGATGAAAACTTTTCTTGCACTTATGATTCTTAGTCTAACAATTGCTTCTTGTGGGTCCGATGATCCTGCACCTGCCGCACCCTCATCAGATATCACACTTCAAGGTTCAGATTCTTAAATCAAAAATTATAGGAGATTAAAATGAAATGTCATCTGTTACTTTTTATGAGCTTGCTAACAGCAAATCTTACTTTTGCTGCCAATAGAGGAGATCCTTCTTCTTTAAAACTTTCCATCTACAAAATGGCCGTTTCAACGAGTCCTCTTTGTACCAATCTTACAACTGTTATTGATAATGGCGATACCCCCAGTGAAGTTGAATTTATTGGCGGAATTAATATTGGATCGGGAACAATTGTAAATGGCACTTATCCTTGTGTTGTCATTGAGTTTAATGACAATATCAAGTTTACTCCTAATTTTAATTCAGATGGAGGAAACTGTCTTTCAAGTGCTGAATCAACGCTCGATGTTTGCCGTGATTACAACTCAAATAATATCGTTGAAGACGGTGAATTTAGCACACTTATCGATGGAAGTATTTCTAACTGTTCTTCTGCTGTAACAGGGGATCGAGTGGCCATGTATCTTACAACAGCATCGACACTTTCAAATGGAGGCGATTCTTTTAACCCCCCAACAACAAATCCTGATTCAACAAAGGGGTTAAACTTAGGAAGTGCTCTTGTGATTTCAGGAACTTCTACCGCAAAATTTGTCGTCAATGGAACAGCAAAAGTTTGCGATGGTGATGATAGCGCTTGTAATGGAAGTGCCGGGCAGTGTGAAATGGAGCCACCACTTTTCAGCTTTACACAACTTTAATCGCGAAAGAAAAGACGAGCATTACTAATACTTGTCACCAATCCACAGGCGACGCCGAAGGTAAGTAAACTAGATCCCCCGTAGCTCACAAGAGGCAGGGGGATCCCTACAATAGGAAGAAGTCCTGTCACCATGGCCATGTTAATAAAAGTATGAAAAAACAAAATACTCATACAGCCTATAACAACAAGAGATTCATAAAGTGTCCCTGCCGCCGTGGCCAAATAAACGTGACGTAAAAGATAAAAAACATAGAGTAAAATAAGAAGAAAGGCCCCCACTAAACCATGTTCTTCATTGTAAATAGAAAAAACAAAGTCTGTGTGATTTTCAGGCAGATAGCTTAGTGATCCTTGTGAAGATTTTTTAAATCCCTTGCCCCAAATTTGACCTGAACCAATGGCTATTTCGGACTGAATAGCATTATAACCAGACCCAAGAGCATCCCCCCAAGGATCTAAAAAAGTTGTGATGCGCTGGCGCTGATAATCTTTAAGGCCAAATTTGTACATCACCCCACCTGAAATCAACGCACAAATTCCTAGTATGCCAATCACTTTCCAAGCAATGCGTCGATAAAAAGTCATCATAGAGAAAATGAGCAAGATGAGAAGCCCTGTCCCTAAATCTGGTTGTACAATAATCATGACTGCGGGAATCCCTGCCATGAGTGCGGGGATAATAAGTTCTTTAATTCCCACAGGACTCTCTGGATTACGGCGAGAAAACCAGCGAGAGAGGGCCAATACGGCCGAGAGCTTCATCATCTCGGAAGGTTGCAAACGAAAAGGGCCAATGCTAAGCCATCTCTTGGCCCCCATGACATGGGTTCCCGCCACTAAAACCAAAAGAAGCAAAATACAATTAAAGAAATAAATGGCATAGGAATAACGAAAAAAAGTTTTAGGTCGAAAAAAGCTAATGAGAAATCCCACTCCAAAAGAGATCATATACCACATAATCTGCGTCTTATAGAGATACTGCAGGTGCTCTTTTCCTCCTCCCTGAATAGCAGAATAAAGATTTAAAATCCCTACTGCAAAGATACAGCTCATTAAGAGAAAAAAGCTAAAGTCATACTTTTTATTTAACAATAATTTAAAAAATCGTCTCATCATTATTTTTTATCTTTTTTATTTCACTTTCAGAGTGGGATTTCTCATTAGCT
>NODE-422-length-15137-cov-5.9276_pt1 | contig 15137 bp, 16 predicted proteins | sample MGYA00139097_ERZ477577 | MGnify/ENA metagenome assembly ERZ477577 | reverse complement strand
TTTTTACTATATATGCTACAAATATACCATATTGATATCTTGCCGTAATCACGCAATTTTGCCCTCAACTATCTGGTATAAATAAATATATTTAAATAATTTCAAAGTGGCACAGGTTCTGCAAATAACCAGAAAAACCACTACCATGAACGGAGGTTATTATGAGTGTATTTACCAGATTCAGAGACATTGTAAGTTCAAACATAAATTCGATGCTCGACCATGCCGAAGATCCCGAGAAAATGATAAAGCTGATGATCCGGGAGATGGAGGACACCTTGATCGAACTCAAGTCGGCCTGCGCCGGTGTTATTGCCGCCAGAAAAAAGCTGCAGCGCAAGCGTGACGACATAGACGAAAGAGTCGAGCTCTGGGAACAACGGGCCGGACTGGCGGTGAGCAAGGGAAGAGATGATCTGGCCCGGGAGGCGCTGATTGAAAAACGTCGTTTTTCCGAATTGAGCGAATCGCTGGATCACGAAGTTGTTGAGCACAGCAGCCTTATCGAGCAGTACCAGGCCGATATCAGGGAGCTCGAAACAAAGCTCGCTTCGGCTAAAGAGAAAAAACGGATACTCATTCAGCGGCACAAGAAGGCGACACATACCAAACGCGCCCAGGAGGACATCCGCAAGATGGACAGCGCCGAGACCATGGCCAGGTTCGAGCATCTCGAAACCCGTATCGACAGAATGGAGGCCGAAGCCGAGCTGGTTAATTATGGCAAAAAGAGTAGCGATGAGGATCAATTTGCGGGGCTGGCAGCCGATGACGACATCGAAAAAGAACTTGCCAAGATGAAGTCTGCTGCATACCATGACCAGGCAGATAGTGACAAACAGAGTCAATCATAAGCCCACGCCGACATCATGCAACCCGTATTTATCGTAGCCATAGTCTTCGGCTCAGTTGTAACGCTAGCAGGACTGCTGTGCGGCACCGTTCTGGTGATTATCAGAATGCGCCAGTCAAGTTCTGGTCAAGCGAAACATGGGAGTCAGGACGAGGGAATGATGGTCCAGGAAATTTACCGGGGCCTGGAAAAAATGGAGCAGCGGATCGAAGCGCTCGAAACCATCCTGATGGATGGTCATGATAGAGGAGAAAAGAAATGAGAACCTTCGGCAACAATAAAAAGGGCCTGTACCGTTCCAGGAATGGAGTGATTCTGGGGGTCTGCAGAGGAGTAGCCGATTATTTCGATATAAAGGTATTCTGGGTCAGGGCCATCATGGTGATCATTTTCCTGCTGAGTGGATTTTGGCCGGTAATTGGCATCTATCTGGTGGCCGCCCTGCTGATGAAGCCAGAGGCGGCACAATCGTTCGCCAACGATGATGAACGTGACTTCTATGACAGTTACGCCCACTCACCCCAGAGTGCCGCCCAACGGCTGAAAAAGAAGTTCAACGATTTGGATCGCCGAATCCGTCGAATGGAAGACAGCGTCACCGGCCGGGAATATGAATGGGACCGCAAGTTCAATTCGGCTCCGTGACCCGCAGGATTCATAAAACTAAAGGCGCTTTTCCTGTCAGGAAGAGCGTCCTTTTTTATCTGCACACTAGCAGGCGACTTAAAATCTGAGCCCAGTCAGTCCGAATGATCAGTGGCCGTATTGAAATAGAGCGGCACCATGGCAAACCACTCAAACCGCTGATCAAAGGTGATGGCCAGCCCGTGATCATCGGTCCGCACAACTTTACCACTCATCGAGCCGAGGATCATCTGGCTGTACCTGCCGCTCAGCACAATTTCGATATCAAATCCGCTGCCGGGCTCTGTCTTTTCATCCGTTTCCACATACAGGCCGGCAATGGAGATATCCCTGATCGGCCCGCTGATCGATACCCCATCGGCTTTTAAATTGCACACTGCCTTCGAAACCACGTCCATTCGAAAGGCAGCACGACGATCTCTCGAATTACTCATCCACCTACCCCTGATCTGAAAAAAATTTACCGGTCACCTAAGCATTCAAAGGATTCTATCTTGATACCGGTTCAAATTCAATATATTCCAAAAAGATAAGTACATTCGGGCAATCACAGAGAAAGGCAGGGATTCTTATTCTGAAGCTGGGAACAGAGCCTCAAGATAGATCATATCGCCCTCACTTGTGATCTTGACCTCATAGTCAAGGCTGTGAAAAAGCTTGATCATCCGCTCGTTGTCTTTGGATGTGTAAGCGGAAAAACCGGCTATGCCGATGCCTTTGGCCGCCTCGGCAAGCTTTTTAATAACGATCGAGGACAATCCCCGGCCCTGCCATTCTTTCTGCACGGAGAAGGCGATCTCAGCCAGATTGGTTTCCGGATTCGTATAATACTCACCGACTGCCAGCACCCGCTCATAACCGGATTCTCCCTCAACGGCGACGATGGTCAGATCCTGGCTGTAATCGATCATGAAGGTTCGTTCGATCTGCTTGGATACGAAGCTGGTCTTTTCATGGAAAAACCTGGACACCACATCGATCTGGTCGAGACCGTAATAATGCTCCTGGAGTGGTCGTTCATCGGTCACTTTTATCGGTCGAAAGGTGATCTTCCGCCGATTGATCGACCGGGTCTCCTCAAGGTAGAGCGGATAGATTGCATGCATCTCCTCTCTGAGCGTGCGTTCCGGGCCAAGCAGGCCGAGATCTTTGGCCTGGTCAAACAACATATCGCGAAAGTCGGGATGGGCGATGGAGATCAGGGCAATGGCCCGCTCCTGAATCGACTTTCCAAACAGATTCACCGAGCCGTACTCAGTCACCACGTACTGCACCTCACCACGCGGCACCACCACGGCACTCTGGTGCAGCATTGGCACGATCCGACTTTCCTGGTCGCTGTTTCTGGTGGAGGTGAGCATCAGGATCGATTTGCCGCCCTCGGACATGGAGGCGCCACGAAAGAAATCTACGATTCCGGTAACCCCGGAGAAATTGTTGTAGGCCAGGGCATCGGCGGCCACCTGGCCGGTCAGATCGATCTCCTTGCCGATATTCATGGCCACCATTTTGTTGTTCTGGGAAATGATCCGGGGATCATTGACATATTTGGACGGGTGGAATTCCACCGCCGAATTGTTGTCCAGAAGGTCGTAGAGATCCTTGGTGCCGATGGCATTGGAACAGATGATCTTACCTTCGTTGAATCCTTTTTTCCGGTTGGTGACCACTCCCATGGCCATCAGTTTCATGATGGTGTTGGTGACATACTGGGTGTGGATTCCCAGGTCATTCTTCTCCATGAGAGCGGTTATATTGGCATCCGAGGTGGCACCCAGCGACATCTGCATGGTTGAGCCGTCATCCACCAGTCTCGACACGTAGCGGGCAATGTTTTGCGCTGCTGCCACCTCCGGATACTCGCCGATGGCCCGCAAATCCTCGTCATACTCGACGAAAATGTCGATGTCATTGACATGGATGTTGGAACGGCCCTGTACCCGGGGCATGTTTTTGTTGACCTGGGCGATTACCAGATCGGCCGCCTCAGCCGCGACCGCAGTCACATCCACCGATATTCCGAGGCTCATCCAGCCAAAATCATCCGGCGGCGTCACCTGAATCAGCGCCACCTGAATGGGCAGCATTCTCGACTTAATCAGCCGGTCAATTTCACTTAGATTTATCGGGGTGATAAAGCGCAAATCACCTTTGAAACTCTCTGAGTTAGCTGAACCGAGGTAGAAAGATCGAATATTGAGGTTCTGTGACTTGGATCTGTCGGCTATTCTGGACAGCGAAGTGGACTCGGTACTGAACAGCCTCACTATTTCCAAATCGGTGAACATCAGGCTGGCATCAGCCAAGCCTTTTACCAGGTGCTGGGGTTCACCGGAGGATGAGCCGATAAAGATTCGCTGTCCGGATTGAATTCCGGCAATGGCCTTGTCGACCGGCAGCCTGTTCTGCTGGTAGTTGTCAGCCCAGTATCCTGATTTATTTTTCATGGTACCTCCCCCGGGGATCAGCAAATCTGCTTAGTGCTTGGTTGTTCCATGGTATTGGGTCTCAACGCTTTTGGCAAGCAAATGAATTGTCCGATGGGCCATGCAAAAAAATCTTGATCATCAACCTGCCACAAGCTAGGGTGGCTGCAGGAAGCTCATCCTTGAGACCAGGGAAAGCTATAATGTGAACAAAAAGGACGGGAAGCTCATGGGTAAGACCGGATTTGTATTCGATGAGCGGTATCTGCAGCATCAGACATTCAACGGGCATCCGGAGTGCGCCAAGCGGCTCACCGCAATCATGGATGGTCTTGCCGGTAATGGACTGCTGGACGATCTGGTGAAGATAGCCGCGAAACCCGCCAACCAGCGGTGGATTGAGACGGTTCACAATATTCATTACATCATGAAGTTCGAGGAGGCCTGTCTGTGGGGACTTCCCGACTTCGAACATCAGGACAATTCTATCTGCCGTGAAAGCTACGAGACTGCCTTACTGGCCGTAGGCGGCGTACTCAAGGCCATCGATGCGGTGATGAACGATGAAGTGAAAAACGCTTTCTGTGCGGTCCGTCCCCCGGGGCACCATGCCGAAGCCAACCAGGCTATGGGTTTCTGCTACTTCAACAACGTGGCGATAGGAGCAAGGTACCTGCAGAAACAATACGACATCGAAAAGGTCTGCATCATCGACTTCGACGTCCACCATGGTAATGGGACCCAACATATTTTCGACACCGACAATTCGGTCTTTTACTACTCGATTCATGAGCACCCGTCATTCGCTTATCCTGGAACCGGCAGGGAATTCGAAACCGGATTCTCCAGCGGCGAGGGGTTTACCAAAAACTCTCCTGTTTTACCGGGGCGAGGCGATGAGGAGTACCGGGAGAAGCTGCTCAGCGACCTGGTTCCCGCCTTCAAGGAGTTCGCCCCCGAGGCCGTCCTGCTCTCGGCCGGATTCGATGCCCACGAGAACGACCTGATGTCAGGAACCAACCTGAGCACCGAAGGCTACGATTTCGTCAACGACACCATTTTCGACCTGGTGCGGGCAAGTACCGGCGGCCGTGTTGTATCTGTGCTAGAAGGAGGCTACGATCTGCAGATACTGCCGGTCCTGGTGGCTAACCATATACGAAAATTGATGGCTATTTGACCAAGCACCATGCTGATAAAAATTTCATATTATTGATATAAGCGGAGGCTTCAATGTTTGTTACCGAAATGATGAAAACCGATCTCGTCGCCGTCAACCCAGAGACCAAGCTCTCGGAGGCCAGATCACTGATGATGGAAGGAGATTTTCGCCATCTGCCGGTGGTCGATGCCGAGGGCAAACTGGTAGGGATCGTCACCGACCGGGATATGCGCGACGCCCACCCATCGTCGCTTCTTGACGAAGAATCCTACCAGAAAACGCTGGACAAGGTGATGCAGCACACCATCAGCGAGATCATGACGGCCGAGCCGATAACCGTAGCTCCTTACTACACCCTGCAGGATACCCTGCTGATAATAGGTAAAAAAAAGGTGGGAGCGCTGCCGGTTGTGGACGAAGAGGGGCAGCTGAAGGGGATCATGTCCACCCGGGACCTGCTGCGCGCCTTCGTCAATATCATGGGCATCGAGGAGCCTGGAACCCTGCTCTGTATCCTGGTAAACGAAGAGCCGGGTCAACTTAAAAAGATAGTCGACATTGCCTATGAAGAAAATGTCTCTCTGGGGTCTGTGCTCGTCGCCCGCGACTGGGATACGGAGAAACGGGCCATCTTTCCCTATCTGCTGACCAACAATGTGATGTCTATCAAGAAAAAACTGCTGGCCCTCGGATTCGAACTGCTCGACCCGATGCAGTGGTATCTAGATCAGTCACCCAAGAAGGAGTAGCAGCCCCGACAGCTCACCCCTATTGGCAATTCTCACTCGTGGGGCAGACAACCATGACTTCGAACCAAAAAGTTATGAAAGGTATGAAGCGGGCGCTCACCAATTACGGTGATGCCGAATTCTCCCTCTACCTGCGCACCGCCTTCATCAAGGCCATGGGCTATACCGACGAGGCCCTGGACCGCCCCATAATCGGTATCGTCGACACCCATAGCGGCTACAATCCCTGTCATGCCACGGTCCCGGATTTGATAGCGGCAATCAAACGCGGTACCATGCTGGCCGGGGGGTTGCCGATAGAATTTCCGACCATATCCCTGCACGAATCATTTGCCTATCCTACCTCGATGTTCCTGCGTAACCTGATGGCCATGGATACCGAGGAGATGATCAGGGCCCAGCCAATGGATGCGGTTGTGCTGATCGGCGGCTGCGACAAAACCGTTCCGGCTCAGCTGATGGCCGCCGCCAGTGCCGATATTCCTGCAATCACCGTGGTTACCGGCCCAATGCTCTCCGGCTCCCATCGTGGTGAGCGGGTCGGGGCCTGCACTGACTGCAGACGATTCTGGGCCCAGTATCGAGCCGGCGAAATAGATGCCCCTGAAATTGATGAGATAACCAACAATCTGGTACCCAGCGGTGGAACCTGTGGAGTGATGGGTACGGCCAGCACCATAGCCTGTATGACCGAAGCCCTGGGCATGATGCTGCCCGGCGGAGCCACCATTCCGGCTGTCCTGGCCGATCGCTTTCGGCATGCCGAAAAAGCCGGGCAACGGGCAGTGGAGCTCGCCGCTGATGGGCTGACTCCATCCAGAATCATCACCCCCGCCTCCCTCGCCAATGCGCTGAGAATGCTCCTGGCCATCGGTGGATCGACCAACGGTATTGTTCACTTGGCGGCCATTGCCGGTCGTCTCGGCATCGATATTGACTACCAGGCATTCGACCAGATGGGCCGAGAGACCCCGGTGCTGATCGACCTCAAGCCCTCAGGTAGCTACTACATGGACGATCTTTATCGGGCTGGCGGCCTAGCCCCGGTTTTCAGGGAATTAAAACCTCTCCTGAACCTTGACTGCCTGACCGTCAGCGGGCGAACCCTGGGAGAAGAGATAGACGATCTCCCTGCAGCTTTCAGGCAGGAAGTTGTCAGGACTATCGACCAGCCCATACACCAGGGCGGTTCGATTGCCGTGCTCAACGGCAACCTTGCCGGCAGCGGAGCCATTATTAAACAATCGGCAGGCACCCCGCAGCTTATGGCTCATACCGGTAAGGCGGTGGTCTTCGAATCGATCGAGGATATGGCTGCCCGGATTGACGATCCCGATCTCAAAGTCTCCGAAACTGATGTGCTGGTCATGAAAAACTGTGGGCCGCGGGGTGCACCGGGAATGCCGGAGGCCGGCTATATCCCTATTCCCAAGAAGCTGGCCCGAAACGGAGTCAAAGACATGGTAAGGATTTCCGACGGCCGTATGAGTGGTACGGCTTTCGGCACCATAGTCCTGCACGCCAGCCCGGAATCAGCAATTGGCGGCCCACTGGCACTGGTGGAGAACGGAGATTTAATCACCCTTGATGTTCCCAATCGGCTGCTGACCCTGAATGTCGAGGAGTCGGAGCTCGAGCGACGGCGCGCCTACCTGAAGCCGCCGGTCGACCCGACCACCCTGCGCGGGTATCTGCGGCTCTATCACGAACAGGTGAACCAGGCAGAAAAGGGATGTGATTTCGATTTTATGACGGCTCACGAAACGGTTGCCAAAACTCCCTGAACCATTATCCGATCCCCAGCTCTTGCCAGAGCTTTTTAAGTCGCGAATCGCTGTCCGGGTTGACGGCTCTGGGGGGCATTACCCCTTTGAGAATCGCTTCTACCTGCTCCACTGCACTCCAGGCCTGGGTCTCAGCATTCTGGACGGTGAGTCCTCCCAGGTGCGGGGTGGCAACCACACCTTCGAGCTCGGCCAGGTGGCTGGAAGGCCGTTGATCGGTTCCACGGCCCACGTCCATGGCTATTTTCGCAACTCGACCCTGCCGATACGCCTCTTCCAATGCCTCCTCGTCTACCAGGTTGCCACGTGAGACATTGACGAAATAGACATCGGGCTTCATCCGCGAGATCGCCTCACGGTTTATCAGATTCTCGGTCTCCTCGTTGGCAACAGCCAACGGCAGCACAAAGTCAGATTCTCGCAAAAGGGTTTCGAGGCTGACCTGTTCGATTTCTTCACTTGAGCAGGTTGCATAGGGATCGGTGACCAGCACCCGCATCCCGAGTGCCACCAGTTTGTCGGCCAGATAACTGCCGATAGCGCCATAGCCGATAATACCGGCTGTGCTGCCATTCAACTGCCGGCCCATGGGAGATGGCGGCATCCTGCCGGCTTTGAATTCGAAGGTCGACGCGGTCACATCCCTGGCCAGATCTAGCATCAGGGCCAGGGCCATTTCAGCAGTAGCAGGAACGAAGGCCGGCACCGAATTCAGTACCAGAATGTTGTTGGCCGATGCCGCCGCCACATCGACGTCGCTTATGTCTACCTGGGGGCGAATAAATACAGCCAGGTCGATGAGCTCCTCGAAAAGCTTTCGGGCACCGCTTGTCGCCCGGTGACAGATCACTATCTGGCACCCCGAGGCTGCTTCAATGACCTCCTCAGTGGTCAGATTCCTCTCTTCCGGATTTAGAACGACCTCCACCTTTTCGGTAAGGGCGGTGAGGGCCTCGTAAGCTTTCTTGAAGTAGACTCCCAAATCCTCGGGATTGTGCGACAGGAAGATTTTAAGCATTTCAGCTCCTCCACTTCATGATTGACAGGTTTCGGGTTACCAGCGCCATCTGTCGAGCCATCATCGATCGATCAAAAATTATAAAGCTCCGCCGGGTTGTCCCGCAGAATCCTGGTCCTTGTTGAGGCATCATCTACCCAGTCCAGCAGCAGATCGAGAAGATCCGCTTCGTCAGGAGGATCTGTCTGCCCCGGATGGGGCCAGTTGGAAGCCCAGAGCATACGTTCAGGAGCGAATCTGACCAGCGCTTTTGCCTCCAGCCTGACATCATCCCAGCCAGGCGGGCCGCTTTCCGAGGATTCGTAAGGTGCTGACAGTTTCACCCAGCAGCGGCCCCGGTCGAGAAACCCGAGCAATGACTTGAAGGCCTGATCAACCGTGGACACTGGTCCCATGAAGCGGCCGACATGATCAACCACCAGGTCGCAGGGAAGCGTTTTGAGCAGAGCCTCGCGCTCGGGAAACTCTCTGCCGTTCATCTGGAGCTGGACATGCCAGCCGAAAGTATTGACCCGGGCAGCCATTTCCTCAAGAACATCCCAGGCCAGCGCTCCGCCTGGCAGCATATGAAATCGTACGCCGCAGACCCCGGCATCGGTCAACTCCTGCAGCTCATCATCGCTTGTTTGCGGATCCACCACCATCACTCCCCGGGCCTTCGGCCCAAGAGCCTTCATGGCCTCGAGCTGACAGCGGTTGTCGGTACCGTAGGTAGTCGGCTGGACGACCACAACCCGCTCCAGCTGAAGCCGTTTCTGAACAGTGCGGTAGTCTTCCACCAGGGCATTGGGTGGGGTCATGAACGCCGTCGGGGCGGTGGGGTAAAAGTCGTTGTAAAAATGCATGTGGGTATCGCAGCTACCGGGCGGAGCTGTAAGTTGCGGAAACTTGTCAGGCGTCATTGTCCACCTCCATGTCTGAGGACCGCTTTACTCTGCTGTTAATGCCTCCATCTGGGCCTTCCACTGGCCATGAAGTTCTACCAGCCGGTCTTCCAGCGCGTTTTTTTGGGGATCGACCTGATTGGCCTCTGTTTCGAACCAATTGACCATCATCTTTACTCCATCATGCAGGCTTATATCACAGTCAAAATCAGGCAGTACACTTCTTATTTTGGTGTTGTCGAACAAGCCTGGATAGGTCTTCTCGAAAAACAGGTGGCTGAACAGGTCTGGGTCGGCAGCAACCAGCAGTTCGGACGGGATATGGACAATGTCGACCTCAAGCCCTAAAACTTTGCCGAACTCGAGATAAAGATCCTCCCAGCGGCAACGCTCTTCGCTGCAGGCGTGGTAGGCTTGGCCATAGGTATCCGGGTTACCAAGAACGCCGACGAAAGCCTTGGCAAGATCCGGGGTGAAGGTGAAACTAAAAGGGGTGGAACCGTCGCCGAACATGACCAGCGGCCGACCTCTTCTGATTCGGTCGATAATACCGTAATTCTGGCGCAGCACCCCCATATTCGCAGCGCCGGGACCAAAGGTAAGCGAGGGCCGGATCATGGTCACCGGCAGCTGCTGATTGTCGATCTCTTCATTCAGGTAGCGCTCAACCTCAGCCTTATCAAAAGCATAGCTGAACACCGGATCAGCAAATAGTGATTCCTCCGACTCCACTGTCGGCACGCTCTTATACGGGCGTTGGTAAGCTGCCACACTGGAGCAGATGACGATCTGAGCCCCGGAGTCCCGGAAGGCCGAGACCGTGGACCGGGCATCGGCCTCGTTGAAACAGATCATGTCGATCACCGCATCGAATGTCTCCTTCCGCATCGACGATTCAAATCCTTCGCGGTCGGCCCGGTCGCCGATGATCTGCCGGACATTCCCCGCCACGGGCAAGCTGCGGCTACCGCGGTTATAGAGCGTCACCTCGTGGTCCTTGTCGATCAGCAGTTTGACGATCTCCCGGCTTATGACACCGGTGCCGCCCAGAACCAGAACCTTCATCGCATTTCCTCCCTCATTGATAATCAGCGCGTCATCCAGCCGCCGTCAACCGTCAGCGTAGTACCGGTGATGAAGCTGCCGGCATCGCTGCCTAATAGAAGAACCGGTCCTATCAAATCCTCCGGCTTACCCCATCTGCCGAGAACCAGCATGGAGTTGAAATAGGCTCTCAGCTCTCCCTGCACCAGACGATCAGTCAATGGGGTGGAGACCGGTCCAGGAGCTATCGCATTGGCTGTAATGTTCCAGGGTGCCAGCTCCTGGGCCATGGTTTTCGTTATCCCGATCAAACCGGATTTGGTCGCCGAATAACCACCCCGTTCCGCCTTGGTACAGAGGCCGAAGATCGAGCTGATATTGACGATACGTCCCCATTTCCGCTCCTTCATCTGGCCGGCAAGCTCTCTTACCAGGATCACCGGCGCCGTCAGGTTCAACTCCAGCAATCGATCCCAGTCCTCATCGACAATTTTATCCACAGGGTTAACGATATTAGTGCCGGCATTGTTGACCACGATATCAACCCGGCCCATCGTCTCCACCGCTTCCTTGGCCAGTCTGACCGTATCTTCACGGTTGAAAAGATCGGCGACCACACAATGACCTCTGCGGCCGGTGTCAGCCAGAATCTGTTTCATTGCCTCATCCATCTCCTCACGGCTGCGGCTGTTGATGACGATATCGGCGCCGGCAGAGGCCAGACCCCGGGCCATTGCCAGACCGATCCCCTTGCTACCCCCGGTGACCAGCGCCACCTTTCCGGTCAAATCGAACAGATCAGTTATCATGGTTTTACTCCACAAATGGATGGTGAATGGGTTCTCTGAAACTCAAACCGGCAGCGCGGTTCGCAGAAATCAATCAAGACAGATGCCGGCCGATCTTTTGCCTTTGTCTACCGCATCTTACCCCTAATCTCAGTTGACAAACTTGGGCATCAACAAGCGCGGCAGAAACAGAATCAGATCGGGGAGCAAGATTACGATCATCAACACACCAAGCATGGGCAACAGAATAATGACAACATCCTTCAGTGCCTTCTTTAATTCGACCTCACCGATGGCACAGCTGATCAGTAAACAGAGCCCATAGGGCGGGGTCACCAGTCCGAAGGCCAGCGAGATAACCCCGATAATGGCAAAATGAATCGGATGGAGCCCGGCAAACTGGGCCATAGGCCAGAGCACGGTGCCCAAAATGATGATCGCCGGAATCGCATCAATGAACATACCGATAAACAAAAATGCGCAGGCCACCAGCATACCGGTGCTGACCGGACCAGCGCCAAACTGCTTGAGAAAGTCCACCAGCGCCAATGGTATTTTGTAATAGGCCAGCAGCCAGCCGAATGCCGAGGCAGTACCAACGCAGAACAGTGATATTGCCGCGAAACGGGCTGATTCATAGAGAATCTTTGGAATATTTCTGATGGTGATCGATCGGTAGATGATCAGTCCCAGAATAAATGAGTAAAGAACGGCGATGACCGAGGCTTCGGTAGGTGTGAAAAAACCGGCGACGATACCGCCGACAATGATCATCGGGGTCATCATCGGCAGCGTGGCTTGAAGAATTGCCACCACCGCCTCTTTTAAAGTGGACCGGGAGTAGATCGGATAATTGTAGATCTTGGCGTAGATATAGACCGTCATCATCTGAGAGAGCGCCACCAGCATACCGGGAATGACGCCCGCCAGAAACAGACCACCTATGGATACCGTCATCAAACCGCCCCAGACGACCATCAGGATACTGGGCGGGATAATGACCCCCATCACCGAGGAACAGGCGGTTACAGCTACCGAAAAAGTGGGGGAAAACCCCTGTTTCTTCATCTGGGGAATGAGCAGTGAACCGATTCCTGCCGCATCGGCGGTGGAGGAACCTGAGATCCCGGCAAACAGCATACTGACCACCACATTGATGTGACCAAGTCCGCCCGGCAGATGGCCGACCAGTGCCCTGGCCAGTTTTACCAGCCGGTCGGTGATTCCAGCCGAATTCATGATATTGGCGGCCATCAGAAAAAACGGCACGGCGAGCAGAACGAAGGCGTTATAGGACTTGAACATCTCGTTCATCAGCAGAAACGGGGTCAGCTTGTCATCGATCATGAACACCGGAACGCAAGCCAGTCCAAGGGCAAAGGCCACCGGAACCCGCACAATTACGAGAACGCCGAAAACGATAAAAAGTATTGCCGCTACGTGACCTGCTTCCATCAGCTCTCGCTCCGCCAGATTTTGATATTGTCGACGTATTTCTCAATCAGAAAAACGATCCAGGTAAACCCGGCCAGCGGCCAGGCACCATAGATTAAGACCATCGGCAGTTCGGCCATCTCCGAGGTCTGGAGCAAGCCGAATTTAACCAGCGGCCAGCCCCAGATAATAAAGACCAGGCCGGTCAACAAAATCCAGAAATCGACAAACATTCGTGCCGCCGCTTCCCCGCGTTTGGTTTTGGGTTTGGGCAGCAGATCGACGGTGAAATGGGTCGAATCCCTCACCGCAATCATCGAACCTACCAGGATGACCCAGATAAAACAGAATCTCGCCATCTCCTCAGTCCAGATGTAGCGGGGAATAAACCCCAGGTAGCGAGCGACGATCTGTAGTGTGACAGGTATCAGCAGCAGTCCCATCAGCACTGTCAGCGCCACCTGCAGAAACCGGTAGTAGCCATTCAGTACTTTTCTCATGACGATCCAACCTGAATATTCATCACCTCGTTGGGTGATATCCTGGGCTCCGATACAGGAAAGCCGGGGACCTGAGATCCCCGGCTTTTAACGATTCCAAAGAGCTGTAGGACATTGTTTCTACGGTTTGCAGACTATTGCCCAGCGACGTCCTGAATTTGTTGGTACAGATCAGGAACGCCCTGATCTTTAAAATATTCCTGGAGAACCGGTTTGGCAGCTTCGACCAATTGGGCACGATCCTTAAAATAGACCGTCTTCAGCTTGCCTTCTTTTTCCATCTGCGCCATCTTCATCTTATCCTCAGAGGACTCGAGAATACGACCGTAGGCCCCGGCATCCTTACCTGCCTGCAGAATGGCAGCCTGCAGATCGGCCGGCAGCTTCTCGAAGGTCTTGTTGGAGAAGCAAAGCGGGCGAACGGTAATGGCATGGGCGGTCAGAGCGATGTTCGGACCAACCTCATAGAATTTCATCTGCTGAATTCCCGCCGCCTCATTCTCCGCCGCGTCGATTACACCGGTCTGGATGGCGTTGTAAACTTCTGCATAGGCAATAACCGTAGGAGCCATCCCAAAAGCGTTGAACATTTTGGTCTGGATCGGCGCACCCATCACACGAATCGGTACATCCTTGATATCTTCCATGGTCTCGACCGGCTTGTTGACGATCAGCATTCGGGTACCGCCGCCACCGTAGCCGATGATTCGGATGTCTGCTCTTTTAAGGATATCTTCCACGATGGGATTCAAGGCATCGCCACCCAGCACCTTGGACCAATGGATGTGGCTCTGATAAAGCATAGGTGGGTCCATCAGCGATGCCATCTTTGAAAAGGTGGACATATGCGATGGGGAGGCCACTGCATAATCGACCGAAATACCCTGATTCATGTAGGCGACATAATCCTTCTCAAGACCGAGCTCGGAGTTGAGGTGCATGACAAACTCGATGGACTTGTCGCCGGTGTAGTAGAGCTGCACCAGTTCCTCAAATTTACGCATCAGCCTGGTGAAGGCGTGATCCTCATCGAACTGGCTGGCTCCGTGGAAAGTGAAATCGGCGGCCTGAGAGGCCGACACCAACATCATACTGGCCAAAAAAGCAACAACGACTGCACGGAAACTTTTCCTCTTCATATACGACCCTCCTTTTCTGTTGTCCTGCTTTATACCCCTGCAACACCGCTTCACAATAAAACGGAGTTTGTTACTTAAGATTTTTCTAGAACGATATTAAAAACAAACAGCAGAATGTTAGGAAAGAGTACCTACACAATGCTTTATTTTCAAGCATTTTATAGGCCAGGATTGATCGCCATTATGATTATTTTTCTTGAGAATTGTGCTCAGTTGAGTCCAGCAGAGAAGTAGTGATTAATCCATTATTTCTTTTGGGTTTTGGAGATGCTGAATAAGCAGTTTGAAAGAAATGAAATATATTGACAACTCTAGCGACAGCGATAACCTGTCGAGGTGTAGATTAGCTGTGCAGGATATCTCCCGGCGGCTCTGCAAATTTAGGGAATCCCCATATTAAGAAACGGAAATACCACTAAGCCGAGCTTGCAAAAGATATAAAAGCATGGAGAGCCATTGTCTGATGAACGAGGTGCTTGCACCGGTGATCACCCATTTTAATGAAAACCTCGAACCAGATGCTAAAAATTTAGTCAACCACTGCCGTTGGCTGATGCATAATGGTGTGGGGCTGGCCGTTTTCGGCACCACCCCAGAAGCCAACTCGATGAGCACCGAAGAAAAGGTCGGATTTACCATGGAAGATTTGTAAGAACGAGCCTTTTGCAAAACTAAGATTTTCGTTCAAAATCAAGGCATGCGAGAAATTTT
>NODE-421-length-15155-cov-5.06556_pt1 | contig 15155 bp, 15 predicted proteins | sample MGYA00139097_ERZ477577 | MGnify/ENA metagenome assembly ERZ477577 | reverse complement strand
ATCTCGCGGTTAAAAGGCCACATGAAACTCAATAATTTTACTGATTACTCTCTGCGGGTGCTGCTCTACTTGGCGGCAAAAGACAAAAACTCTCCAACAGAGCTTTCCACCGTTAAAGAAATTGCCAGTGCCTTTTCTCTTTCCCAAAATCATCTCGTGAAAGTTGTCCACAACCTGGCACAAAAAAAAATGATCGAGAGTTTTAAAGGAAGAAAAGGAGGAATGAAGATTGCTCCAAAAACCCTCTCACTTAAAGTAGGTGATATTATTTTTCATTTAGAAAAAGAGAATTATCTGCTTGAATGCTTTTCGCCTCACAACAAGTGCCTGCTAAATCCTCAATGTCGTCTTAAAAAGGCCCTGCATAAAGCGCAGCAAGAATTTTTCAAAAGTCTAAATGAACTGCGCTTACAAGATCTCTCTATTGATCTAACAAAATTTTAACTTAGTAACCGATTCTTCTCTGAAGAATAAGTTTATCTTGGTCAATTGTCCAAACATCTGCTTCTCCTGGATCTGCTGATCGATCATTAGAGATATAACCTGCTGCTGCTGCCGTGAAAGTAGTGACATCTACATCTGTTGGACTTACGGCCACTGCGGTGGCAAATTCCGTTTCATCGGCCAATTGATTACCCCCAATAAGTTTTCTTCCAATATAGAGGCGAGCTCCATTGGCCGATGTTGCACACGTATTATCGACGCAAACAATTTGTCCTATTATACAAATGCCAGGAACATTTTGATTGTTCACGGCCGCCACATCAACACCGTTTGTATCAGCTGTTTCAAAGCCTACTGAATAATAACGAGAGACAGTTTCTTTTGAAGGATCATAGGCCATCACATTGAGGCAAGTGGCGTAAGTGGTATAATCGGTAAAAAATGACTGCTCCGCCGTATAAAGGGCACTGAGTTGAAGGCGAGCTTCTGTCGTTTTAGATTTTGCTTGATAGCGCTTGAAATTGGGAATGGCCACGGCCGACAAAATCCCGATGATGGCCACAACCACCATTAATTCCACTAAGGTAAAACCTTCATTATTCTTATATTTTTTCATTGTTAAATCCCCCTCGTAAAATGCTTCTCGGCATTGTCTTTATTTTACTTAACTCTTTTTTTAACACTATATTAGGCAATATCTTTAGCTGGCGCCCCCTGCTGACATGAACATGGGCAAATACATAGCAATAAGAATCGTCCCCACAATGCCCCCTAAAACCACTAAAATAATGGGTTCAATGAGTTTGACGGCGGCACCAATAGAGGCCTCGACATCTCTTTCGAAAATAGTTGATACTTTTTCTAGCATTTGATCAAGAGTACCTGTCTGCTCTCCAATACGAATCATTTGGGCCACCATGGCCGGAAAATAGGGAATCTTTTCCAGAGGACCGGCAAAGGTTTTTCCCACCTCCACCGCCATGCGCACCTTTCTTAAATCGGCGCGCATCACCACGTTTTCCACCGTGGCAATACAGATATCCAAGGAATCAATAATGGCCATTCCCGATGTGAGCATGGTGGCCATGGTGCGGGTAAATTGGGCCAAATTTCCCTTAATTACTACAATGCCAAAAATGGGCATCTTCATCATAAAGCGATCAAAGTAAGGCCTTCCTCCTGGAGTTTTAATATAGGCCGAAAGAGCGATAAAAGCCGCCACCACAATAACAAGACCCACAAGCCCAAACTGCTGCAAAAGAAGAGAAAAATCGATGACAAACTGAGTAATGGCGGGAATTTCCTGCCCTGAATCTGTGAGCATTTCTGTGAACTTTGGCACCACAAACATGAGCATGGTATAAATAACTGCGGCGCCCACCACCATCACAATGCTCGGATAAGTCATGGCCGATTTGATTTGCGCTTTAATTTTGGCGACTTTTTCTAAATACTCACTGAGTTTGTTCAAGATTCCATCGAGGGATCCCGTGCTCTCTCCGGCCTTCACTAAATTGCAATAAATTTCCGTAAAACCTTTTTGCTCGCGAAGTGCTTCGGAAAGAGATTTCCCGGCCGCCACTTGCGTGCTAATTTTGCGCAAAGTAAGTTGCAAGACTTTATTTTTTTCTTGTTTGTACAAAATTTCAATAGATTGAATAAGAGGGACGCCCGATCCAATCATAACGGCCATCTGGCTGGTGAAATTCATTAAGTCGAGGTCCGTAAAAGGTTTAGCAAAACCATTTTCCACCATCCACATACCAAGATCGATTTCAAGGGCGGAGGGCGGCGTGAGGCGAATGGGTTTTACCCCGCGCATCTTTAAAATTCTTTTGAGTTCAAATTTATCGCGCACATCATCTTCACCTGTGACGCGTGCACCATCTTTTGCTACTCCTGTCCATCGCCACTTTCCCATACTTACGACTCACTTTTTTTCGATGACTTAACCCCTCCTAGCATCTGATTGAGCTCATCTGGCATGGTGGTGTAGCCCATTGATGCTTCAGGTGAGACAAGACCTGCTTTCACCAACTTCATCAAACTCTGGTTCATGGTCATCATACCCGACTTATCTTGTCCTACCTGCATCTGGGAATAAATTTGATGGACTTTATCCTCGCGAACTAAATTGCGAATGGCCGTCCCAGGAATCATCACTTCCAGCGCCAAACAGCGCCCTGGCGAATAACTTTTAGGGAGAAGCTGCTGACTGACAATTCCTTGAAGAACAAAGGAGAGAAGTGTTCTTACTTGCCCTTGTTGATCGGCGGGAAAAACGTTAATCATTCGGTTGATGGTTTGCACACACGAGTTGGTGTGAAGAGTGCCAAAAACCAAATGCCCTGTCTCGGCAATGGTAAGGGCCAACTCAATGGTCTCCATATCCCTAAGCTCTCCAACTAAAACCACATCGGGATCTTGGCGCAAAAGACTTTTAAGCCCTTTTTTGTAACTTAAGGTATCAGAACCTACCTCGCGCTGATCCACGAGACTTTTTTTGTGGTTGTGCACAAACTCGATGGGATCTTCCAGCGTAATAATATGAAGATTTTCGCGTTCATTGAGGGCATCAATCATAGAAGCAAGCGTTGTTGATTTCCCTGAACCCGTCGGTCCTGTCACTAAAATTAAACCGTTACTGAGTTCTGTTAAATTCATTAAAGCATTGGGAAGACCTAATGTTTTAAAATCGGGAATAAGGCTAGGGATAAGACGAAAGGCCGCCGAAATTGTCCCGCGCGAATGATAAGCATTTCCTCTAAAGCGAGCGAGTCCTTTAATCCCAAAAGAAAAATCTAACTCTAGGCCCTCTTCTAACTCTCTTCTTTGCTCTTCATTTAAAACTTGATAAATCAAATTTTTAATATCATCGCCTTTAAGTTGATCCATCTTCACACGGACAATTTCCCCGTGAAGACGCATGGCCGGAGCAGAATTGACGGCAAAGTGTAAATCCGAAGCACCACTTTCCACCATCAGTTTTAAGAGAGTCTGAATCTTGAGCTCTTTTTTTTCACCACTTATTGCATTGTTATCCATTGGCACTCTCTCCTTTTAAGGGTGTTGCGGGGTTATCGCCTGATGAGTTACTGACGGCCTCTTCAATGGTGGTGAGACCTTTGGCGACTTTTTGTAAGGCCGACATGCGAAGAGTTTTCATCCCTTCTTTAATACCTGTCTGCTTAATGGCCTCGGCCGATCCTCCCTCCAAAATCACTTCACGCACTTTTTGTGTCATAGGGAGAACTTCATAAATGGCCACACGGCCTTTATATCCAGTATTATTGCAGTCAGAGCAGCCTTTCCCGCGATAGACCTTCATTTTTTCCGCACTGCTTTTAGCTAGTCCGATTTTCATAAGCATAGCAGGAGTTATTTCAGGGGCCTCAATGCGGCAGGAGAGGCAAATTTTGCGGCAAAGCCTTTGGGCCACCACCACATTCAGTGCACCGACGATGAGAAAAGATTCGATTCCCATATTGAGAAGTCGTGTCACGGTAGAAGGCGCGTCGTTGGTGTGAAGAGTAGAGAGAACTAAGTGACCTGTTAAGGCCGCTTCAACGGCAATTTCTCCTGTCTCATAATCTCGAATCTCCCCCACCATAATGACATCGGGATCTTGTCTTAAAAAAGATTTCAGAGCGGAAGCGAAAGTGAGTCCTACATCTTTTTTCACATTCACTTGATTAATCCCAACCATATTAAATTCCACGGGATCTTCCACTGTTGAAACATTGCTATCCACAGTATTGAGGGCCTGAATAGCGGAATAAAGGGTTGTTGTTTTTCCTGAACCTGTCGGACCTGTTACTAGGCACATGCCAAAAGGGCGCATAATGGCCTCTTTAAAAACTGCTAGCTGCTGATTTTCAAAACCAAGTTTTGTCATATCAAGTTGCAAGCTGGAAGAATCTAAAAGCCTTAGCACCATTTTTTCACCAAAGAGTGTCGGCAAACTAGAGACTCGATAATCAATTTGCATAGGACCGATTTTCATCTTAATACGGCCATCGAGGGGTTTTCTCTTTTCTGTAATATCCATCTTGGCCATAATTTTAAGCCGCTGAACAATAGGCCGATAGATGCTCTTTGATTGTTTTAAAACTTCAATTAAAGATCCATCCATTCTAAAGCGAACGCGAAACATCCCTTCATAAGGCTCTACGTGAATATCAGAGGCCTTCTTAATATAGGCATCGGCGAGAATGCGGTTTACCACATTGATAATTTCTTGGCCGATATCTTCTACTTTGGCCGAGTCTTCTTCTGAGGCGTCTACGTTAATGAGTTCCATTTCCTGGACAACTTCTTCAACTGTTCGGGCCACCTTTTCAAAAAGAGCGTACCAATTAGAGAGACTGGTTAAAACCAACTTGAGAGGTTTTTTGACGGTGCCTTTGAGTTCTTCCAGAAGAGGAATAATAGTGGGATCATAAGTGGCCAGCACTAGGCCTTGAGCATTTTTTTGAATACAGACAACGCGGTATTTAACAACAGTGCTTTTTGTAATGCTGGTTAAGGTATCAGGAGGGATGGGAACATTGGAGAGATCTACTAACTCCAGCGTGTAGTTGTCGGCCATTAATTTGGCAAACTTTTCATCAACAAAATCTTTATGGGTTAGCAAAAGGGCCTCTGAGACAGAATTGGGATTTTTGTCCCCTTCAAGTTCTCTCATTTCATTGAGTGTCATCATTCCGGAGTTCATCACTAAGCGCAAAAATTCGTTTCTAAACATCTCTTCCTCCTAAAGCACTGGTTACTTATCGGAGGAAAGAAAAAAAAATAAAGGGTGGCCAAGAAAGGGATAAAGAGAGAGAAAAGTATTCCTCTCAAACTTTAATAACTTTTTTATCAAGGACTGTTTCAAAATGAAGCCTCTTCTCCGCGGCCAGTTTCACCAAGCATCCTTTTTTATAGCGCTTGGAGCAAGCTCCATGCTTCTGGCCATAAACCAAAACCCGCGCCTTCAGCTAGGTCTTTTTATTTATACGCTGGGGCTTTGTGCTCTTTTTGGCATAAGTGCTCTCTATCACCGCATCAACTGGCCTCCTAAAAGGCGCATGTGGATGAGGCGTCTTGATCACGCGGCCATTTTCTTTATGATTTCAGGGACGGCGACTCCTTTGTGCCTGGTGGCCTTGCCTCAAGAAACCAGCGGCGAGGTTCTCAAAATCACCTGGTCTGTGGCGGCCCTTGGAATAGTGGAATCTCTTTTTTGGGTGAAGGCGCCAAAATGGGTGACGGCCTTTTTGTGTGTTCTTGCGGGCTGGGCCGTTTTTCCCTATTGGAGTGAATTTACGTCAACTCTTAGGCGAGAACAGCTAGATCTTCTTCTCTCGGGCGGGGTTATCTATACACTTGGCGCTGTTACTTATGCCCTTAAAAGGCCGAACCCTTCTCCCCAATATTTTGGGTATCATGAAATTTTTCATGTGATGGTGATGATAGGGGCCTTTTTACATTTTTTGATGATCTATGATCTTATCAAAGGGCCTTAAAGTAATCTCTGCAACTTAAAACATCTTTTTGAATCTGCTCAACGAGTTCATCAACACTGTTAAACTTAATTTCACCGCGCAGTTTCTTCAAAAAAGAGACTTCGATTTTCTCCCCATAAAGATCATCGTCAAAATCAAGGAGGTGTGTCTCAATGGTTATCTTGAGGCGCTCTTCAAAAGTAGGCGTAATTCCTACATTCGTCACAGATTGATAAATCTTCTCTTTTCGCCTTGTTTCACTAATATAGACGCCGCGAGAGGGAACAAGCCAATCTTCGTGCAAAGATAAATTGGCCGTAGGAAAACCTATGGTTCGCCCACGTCCGCGCTCTTTAATAACGAGACTGGAGAGACTGTAAGGACGGCCAAGATAGCGAGGAACATGGGCCAGCTCTCCCTTTTTTATAAGATCGCGCAAGAGAGTAGAAGTAATGCGTTTTCCCTCTAAAGAGAACTCACTAAATTCGACAACTTTAATTTGAGGATTAAGCTTTTTACTCATTTGACGCAAAAGATGAATATCGCCTCGCCTATTATTGCCAAAAAGAAAATCGTCACCGAGATGAATCTCTTTAACTTTCTCAGGCGCAAAGAGCAGCGTTTGCTGCAAAAAATCTTCCGGCGAAAGAAGACTAAAATCGCGATTAAAAGGAATTTCTAAAATAGCATCCAAGTTCAAATCTTCCAGAAGCTTCCTCTTTTCCTCTAAAGGTGAGAGTAGAAAGTGAGCAATGGCCGGATTAAAAATTTTTAAGGGATGAGGGGTGAAAGTAACCAGAACAGCGAGACTCTTCTCAGCGTGAGCGGCCTTAACAAATTCTTTGAGGAGATGACGATGACCAAGATGAACCCCATCAAAATTGCCGATGGTAAAACTATAAAAAGGGCCTTCTTTGGTGGCCTTATCGCTAAAGAGATCTCTTGTGGATTGATAAACTTTCATAGAAAGTGAATTTAGTTTTTCACTTGGTAAAATGCAACAAAAAAGGTTTCAACTAGTGCGCCCCTTTAAAGAGATTATCCGAGATGAATCATTGGCCCATTTAGCAAAGCTACTGCAAGAAAAAAAAATAATGACCCTTGGCAAGCAGCTTTCTTCTCTTTCTCTCAAAGAGAGAATGTTGCTTGTGAGTGAAAATCTTCCTACTTCTTTAAGCAAAGATGATCTCTTAAAGATTATGGTGCCTCTTGCTCACCTTCAAGAGACAAAAGATCTTTTTTCTCTCAATGAAAAAGGCCTTCAAGGATTTTTACTTTGGCCCCTTGGCCTTTATGTAGAGAAAAATTTCAAGACAAAAGAAAAACTTCGTGATGCTTTTTTTCTTCTTGAAGAGATTACCAAACGCTTTACTAGCGAGTTTTTCATCCGCTCTTTTATGGATGATTTTCCTCTCGAGACAAAAAAAAGATTATTTATGTGGGCCACATCAAATAATCACCACCTCAGACGGCTTGCTTCTGAAGGATCGCGCCCCTTTTTGCCTTGGGGAAAAAAATTAAAAGAGGACACTTTCTCTTTTCAAGAAAGTATTCATCTTTTGAAAATTTTATCTCAAGACTCTTCTCTTTATGTACAAAAATCCGTCTGTAACCATCTCAATGATTTAAGTCGCCTCTCTCCTCAAAATCTCATGAAAGCGATCCCCTCTTTAAATCTCTCTGAGATACAAAAGAGAAAGGCCCTTCGCAGTTTAATAAAAAAAGGAGATTCTTCTGCTCTTCAACTTGTGGGGATTAAAAAAGATAAAAGCTGCTCTCTTGAAAGTTGGTCTTTTACTCCTCGTCACCTACAGCTCAATGAAACACTTTTCTTTCACGCCTCTCTCAAAAACAAGCAGCACAAAGAACAAAAAATTATTATCCATCTCGTTTTTTCTTTTCTTCAACAAAATAATCAATGGGGAAAAAATAAAATATTCAAAGTCAGAGAATTAATACTCGCCCCTTTGGAAGAAAGGCCGCTTACCTTTTCTTGGACGATGAAAGAAGTCACTACGCGAAAATATTATCCTGGCAAACAAAAGATTGCTCTACAATTCAATGGAGAGATGAGTGAGATTAAGTTTTTCTCTTTTTCAAAAAAATAAGTTGTATCTTTTTTCTCTCTTTTAAGAAATTTTTATTTTTTTTATTTTTTGAGAAATGATAGGCAATAAGATTTTTATAAAATTCTTCTACTTTCTTTTTTTCTTCTTTGTTGAAATCTTGCTCTTCTCCAAGAAGATGATGAAAAAGATCCACCGATGCTTCTTCTTCAAGAGAAGAGAAAACTCTTTTAATAGACCTCCTTATTTTATAACATCTAAGCCATTGAGGAAGAGGCCAGTAAGTTACAAGATGAAATAAAAAAAGAATGATGGCCAAGATAAAAAAAGAGTAATGGTAAGATGAAGAGAAAAGAGAAGAAAAAGGACTCTTTCCTTGATGAATGAAAGATGCTTTTTCTTTTCTACTTTCTTCAAAAGAAGACTGTTCTTTTTTGGGGAAAAAATCCTCCTGATGTCGTCTCAGTTTTTTATTTATTTTCTCTTCTAAAAAAAGATTAACTCGCTGCTTTTTTTCTTTATTAAAATAGATAATATCTTTGGTTAGTTTTAACTTTTCATGAAGGGAAAGAAGCTTGAGGCGAAAATGAATTTTTTTTTCTTTTTTTCTCTCATTAAAAGTAGTGGAAGAATCCTTTTTTAAAACAAGATAGTGCTCTTTTTTTTCTTGAAAATCCATTTCTAAATGCTGAAAGTTCACTGTTCCCTGAAAGGTAACTGTAAGATCTACAATATCTTTTTTTTCTTTTTTTATCTTCATTTTATAGTGAAGATCTCCCACTAAAGGGCCAACTCTTTGCTGGCGAAGATAATAGCGCAGCGGGAGAGACTCTAGTGAAGAAGGTTCACTGGAAAATCGCTGAATTTTTACTTTTAATGTCGTCAACTTATCATCTAAGAGTTCATTAATTTTTTTCTGGGGGAAAAGGGCCACTTGATAGAGCAAGATGCGATCTTCTCCAATTTCCCCCATCTTATCTAAAAGAAGATGTTTCATGGCAAAAGGAAAACGAGGATAGTGCGTAATTTGATAGTGAAAACTTCCGCGCATTTCGGGTGGATAGACAAGATAATAGCGAACTTCTAAGAGTTCATGAGCATAGATCTTTAAAGCAGATTGCTCTACGACAATTTTAAAATAATTTTCTTTTCCTGATGAAAAAAAAGAAAAGAAAAAAAAGAAGAGAAAAAAAATATTTTTTGCATTCTTTACTACCATTGATAAAGCTCTCTTGTCTGTTTTCCCTTTTTTCTTTTTTCATCAAAATAACGTTTGAGTGACTTTCCGTTTAAGTTTGTCACAGACTTTGTATCTTCTAAGTAAGAAAAGTCATTTAAAGAAGATTCTCCTGTCTCCTCTCCTTCTTCTCTTTCTTTTCCCGCTAAAAAGGAATTCTCTTCTTGTTGTTGAAGTTGCCAGAGGAGCAAAGAGAGATTTTTTTGCAAAGGTCTCTTGTAGATCTCTCTTTGATCTGGAAATTTTTCTAAAAGAGAAGATATGTCTAAATAGGCCTCTAAAGATTCATTATAATTTCCCATCAAGGCAAGAAGTGTTGCGTAATTAAAGCGCACATCGAGATCATGAGATTCTAGTTTTTCTTCTTCATAAAAATCCCGTGCTGTTTGAAACATTTTCTGCGAAAGAAAATAAAAAAATATTTTTCTTTTATCACTGCTTTTCGTTCTTCCTTCCCGCCAGAGAGAAAAGAGAATTTCCACCTCCGGAGGAGTGAGTTCTTTTAACTGAGGAGTCCACTCAATATCGAAAATAAACTCTTTTCCTTCTATAAAGAAAGAGAAGATCGCGAAAAAAAACAAAAGAGAAGATCTTCTTTTCATTGCTTTCTCCTTTGATAACGATAGGACCAAAAAGGATAAAATGAAAACAAAGCATAGAAAAAAAGAATCGGCAGAATGGCATAATAATTCAAAAAAACTGTTGGCCCTTTATTAAGAGATGTTTTACTCCATGAAGATATTTTATTTTTCTTTGAAGTAAAACTCAAATCTTTCAAAAGAGAGACTCTTTTTAAATCTCTTAACAATCTTTCATTGGCCTTACTCCAAACGCGGTGTTCTCCCTTTCCAGGGATAAACTCGCCTTCTTTACTTCCTACTTTTACAAAATTTATCTCATTTTTCTCTACTCCCTGAAGGCGATCTTCTTTCCAGTCAAAGTCGGAAAAAAGATAAATGCTCTCTTCTGCCTTTAGTGAATATATTTTTTTACTCTTTAAAAAATCTAAACTTTCTTTAATATCACTTCCCTTCACCATCACATTCATTACATCCATTTCTTTGAGTAAAAAAAGATCTCTTTTCAATAAATCAATATCTCCTGTCGTTAGAGTTAAAAGATAGGGCGGACTTCCCAGTAAAAGAACAGTCCAGCGATGATGACTCTTGTGGATCCTACTTATTTCACTGCTAAGTTTATCAATTAAATGAGTTATCCTTTTTTCGGCCAGCATAGATGTTGAAATATCTAACAGTAAAATATGGTGTTCTAAAGGATGCTCTCTTTTTTGCCGCTGCTCTTCTCGAAGATTAGGAGGAAGAGTCCACTGCGTTTTCCAAGGAAAAAAAGAGAGCATCATAGAAAAAAGATACCCTCCTAAAAAAAAAGTGAGTAGAAAGATTTTCTTTTTTGATAGTAAAAAAAGATGACTCTTTTGAAGAGAGCGGCCATAAAAAAAAAGGCGTAGAACAAAGAAAACAAGAAAAAAAGAGACTATTTTTTCAACATCCATAGCCCCCCTCCTCTGCAAAAAACAAGTTTATCAATCATGAAAAAAATAAAAATAAAAAGCAGACCTATCTTCCAATAATCATAACTCAAATCATAAAAAGAAGATTGAATATCAAAAGAAGGAAGCATTTTCTTTTTTCCGGCAATTTTTTGTAGAGAAGAAAGAAGAGCTCCTTGCTCTTTGATGGAAAAAAACACGCCCTTTGTTATATTGGCCATTTGTTTCATGAGCTTATAATCAACACTTCCTCCTGGAATTTTTTCTCGATAAATAATTCTCTTTTCGTGATAATGGGGAATCGTTGCACCATTTCCCTGAGTCCCAACTCCTATGGGATAAATAACAACTCCCATCTCTCTTGCTTTTTCTGCTGCCACCAAAGGATCCACAAGATCTACCTGGCCCACTCCATCTGTGATTAAAATAATACTCTTTTTTTCCACCTCACTGTCTTTCAAGAGACGAAGGGCATACATTAAACTGTCTCCTAAATTAGTCCCGTGACCTAAATCACCAATGGCCGCAAGATGGAGAGATTCTTTTAAAAAATCTCGATTAAAGGTCAATGGCATGGGAGCAAAAAGACGCTCCGAGAAAAACAAAAAGGCCAAACGATGATCTTTTGGTATTATTTCTAAAAAATTCTCCACCGCCTTCATCACCACACTGTAGCGATTAGGCATAAAATCATCGGCCAGCATAGAACGAGAAAGATCGATGAGTAAAACCACATCACCATCTGAAGGACGAAAAAGAGGATCTTCTTCTTCTCTTTTTATTTGTGCGGGACCCAAAAGGGCCATAATGAGCATCAAATGACCTATGAATCCAATAAAAACAGAACTATAAAAAAGAAGAGAATAAAAAAAGCGATGCTGCTTTCCTTTAAGAGGAAGGTAGGGATAAGATTTTTTTAGAGGCCATGAAAAAACATTCATGAGAAAAAGAAAAAAAAGAAGAACGCCCAAGAGCGACCACCAAGGATGAAGAAAAAAATCAATGGGATAGAGAGAAGAAAGATTCAACATTTTCCCCCTAAAATTTCTTTAAGATTATTTTCATATTCTTTTTTTAAGGAAAAAATCTCACTCAAATAAGGCCCTAGTGATGAAGAAGGTGCATAGAGAAGCAGACTGAGTTTTTCATAAAAAGGAGAAGTCTCTTTGTTTTCCTCAATAAGAGAAAATTCTTTTTTTAAATATTTTCTCAGCTTGTCGACACTATCAAGCTCAAGACCCTCTAGTTTTTCCAACTCTCTTTGAATTTGTTTCCTTTCACGCCTCTCTTCTCTCTTTTTCCTCACGCGAAAAAAAATCATCATGAGAAGAAAAAAAACAAAGGTACTTAAAGATGTTTTAAGAAGTATTTTCTGCCAGTTAATCTCTTTAAAATCTAAAAAAGAAGTAAAGTAAAAAGATGACAAAGAATCACTATCCCACCAAGAACTCTTCTGCTCGCGCTTGATTTTAAAATCACCTAATGAAAACTCAAGGCCTTCCATTTCAAAAGGAATGCTTCCTCCTCTATAGAGAAGATAACTTTTAAAAGAAATAAGATCTGCATTTTCTGCATGAACTTCAAGAGGCGTATAACGGCGCAAAAAAAGGGCCTCCCCGAGGAAATAATTTTCTTTTTCTTTGAGCTTTGATATTTCTTTTAGTGAGAGATCTTGTCCAATGACCTCCACTCTCATGACTTTCATTTTCTCAATAACAGCACTTTTCTCACCTTTATCTCTCGTCAAATAAAGCTGAGCGGCCATTACGGGAGTCCAAAATAAAAATAAAAATAAAAATAAAAAGCATAATTTCATCATCACAGAGGACCTAGATAATTAAATATTTTAATAAAATCATCGAGATACTGCCGCTGACTCTTTAAACCTAAATCATGAAGAAGAGAAGATTCATATTTTTTTTCTTCATGACTCCAAAGAGGATAACAGCGTTGAAGTCTTCCCTCATAAATCCCTTCATCCGTAAAACTAAAAAAACCACTCTTTTTCTCATGAGGTAAATGAAAGGCCCTTAGACGCAAGACTATTTTAGATAAAGAAGCAAACATCTCTTCATCTTCACTTGAGGCCATCGAAGTGAAAAAAACAACGCCGCGCTTTTTTTCACTCATGCGCAAATAGAGTTTTTTCAGCTCGTCTCTTCTTGAATAACTCTCTTTTTTTTCATAAAGAGGAAGTCTAATTTCTCCTTCTTTATTCATAAAACCAAGCTCTCTTATCTCTCTTAAAAGAAACATGGGGTGAACCATCTCTCCTTTAAGCTCAACTTCTTTAAGGGTGCTGCTCATGAGGAGAAGGCGAATGGTGGCCTTTTTTTTTCTCGCCGCCATCAACAGCAAAGACGAGAGTTCAAGAAAAGACTCCAAATGACTTTTACCTAGCTTATTGAGTAAAACCACCGAGGGATGAAGATCAAGGGCCAAAACAAATTCAAGCGTATCTTCAAAATCGTATTCTTTAATATAGTGCTGACGCGTTCGATAATAGAGGGTGCGATCCAGTTTACTGGCGTCATCGCCAAACTCATAAGGGCGATGCCCTTTAAAATCCATGGACTGACTAGAGAGATGAGAAAAAAGTTGGGCCACGCCGTGATTTCCCACTGCCTTTAAGAGAAAAAGTTCAATTTCTTTTGCTCTTGCTGCTAACACTAAAGCAAAACCTTTTTGAGAATTTGCTGAATTACTTCAAGGGCCGTCAAATTCTCAATTTTGGCCTCATAGCTCAAGATAATTCGATGGGCCAGCACACGTGGAGCGATGGCCAATAAGTTTTCAGGAGAGACAAAGTCACTTCCCTTGCGAAAAGCATCGTACTGGGCCAGCTTATAAAGCCAAAGGGAAGCGCGAGGCCCTGCACCACAACTAATATAGGTGGCCTCTTTTTTTCGCGTCATATTCACTATTTCAACAATGTAGTTAACTATTTTTTCATCCACAAAAACTTTATCAATCTCCTCGCGCATGGAAATAAAATCATCCGTGGCCAGCATCGCCTTAATTTCTAAGAGCTTCTCTTCACTACTTTTATGAGACAAGATAATTTTTTTCTCTTCTTCAATACTAGGATAATCCAGCGTCACCTTCATCATAAAACGATCAAGTTGTGCTTCTGGTAAATTAAATGTCCCTTCTTGCTCGATGGGGTTTTGGGTGGCCAGCACCACAAAAGGGGCCGTCAACTTGTAAGAGACATCTCCAATAGTCACTTGTCTTTCTTGCATGGCCTCTAAAAGGGCCGATTGGATTTTAGCGGGGGCACGGTTGATTTCATCGGCCAAAAGAAGCTGGGTGAAAATAGGGCCAAACTTGATTCTCTCTTCGGCCTCACTTCCAATGAGAAGAACAGAGCCCGTTAAATCGGAGGGAAGAAGATCGGGGGTAAACTGGATTCTCTGAAATTTGAGTTCACAGAGTTTGGCCAAAAGAGAGACACTGCTGGTTTTGCCTAAACCCGGAACTCCTTCGATGAGAAGATGGCCTTCGCAAATAAGCGCCATCATCATGGATTCAAGGAGTTCATGTTGACCAACAATAAACTCACTGGCCACTTTCATCACATCATCAATTTTCTGATTAAACTGATTGCCCATTGTCCACCCGTTTTTCATTTATTTTAACATAAATGAAAACAAATGAACGACGTAAAGAAGTTTTTCGCTAAAGATTCAATAAAAAGAATCTAAAGTTTTCATCACCATCAGGACAAATAAACCCGGCGATGCTTTTCTTTTTTATACAAAACCTTCCCCGGCGCTCCTTTGACGGCCTTGAGGTTTTTGACTTCTGTATAAATTAAATCAACTTCTCCTTCTTTTCTCCCCGATAATTTCCCCGCAATCTCCTGCCATGCTTCTTCCGTGAGGAGACTGGCCGAATCCACTTTCACAACAAGGTGGGAGGAAGGGCCTTCTTTGAGATGAAACCAAAAGTCATTTTTTCCGGCCCACTTGCTGCGCAGAAAATCATTTTCGCGCGCATCTCGCCCCATGGCGGCCTTATGAGAAGCAACAAAAAACTCTAATAAATTGCTTTTTTCTTCTTTAACGCTGAGAGGACCTTTAAAATCTTTTTTAGAAAAATAAAAAATCGATACTCTTTTTTACTCTCTTACTCTGTTCTTTTTCTTTCTTCTCTTCTTTTTCTTTTAAGTGATGATACTCCCACAAAACATCCTGCAGTCTTTTTTCTAAAATCTCTGCGCCGCGCTTGAGTTTTTTACTTTTTTCAAAAAGTAAATTTCGCTGCTGGTAATAAGGAAGTTTTTCAGGACAGTGAAATTTGATCCCTTTATAGATGAATTTATTCTCTTTAATAAAAGGCCTATAACTTTCTTTCTCACTGATCTCTTGCAGCTCTTCAGCTAAGCGACTCTTTTTTAAATCTTCTTCTAT